>Ga0265797_10000253_pt1 | contig 102306 bp, 115 predicted proteins | sample P2T30metagenome_FD_192433 | JGI IMG/M metagenome (GOLD analysis project Ga0265797, IMG submission 192433) | Plant litter microbial communities from East Loma Ridge, Irvine, California - P2 T30 | ecosystem: Environmental > Terrestrial > Plant litter > Unclassified | place: USA: California... | reverse complement strand
TTAACATCAGCTTTCCGCTAGTTTTCATGTGGTGGTCGACTTCCGGGCGAAGTTGGAAAGAATCAAGGGACTGTAGAACGCGGAAGTATTTGTTGAACATGTCGCCGAACCATTGGCGAGCTTGAACACCTTGTTGCAAGAGCTCTTTCGCAATATTTCGTGGCGCAGGGCTCGGCCATAGTACGTCGATCAAGTGCTTCTCTTTCAGCGCCTTTCTTACCATCAAATCCAGTCTCGCGCATTCATACAGCCTCTTTTCTAATCTTTCATGCAACTCGTACTTTGCGAACCTAATAATCAAGCCTCTGACAAAACCGGCATCAAGGTTCCATTTTCTTGTGAAGTAATCCAAAGATTCCAAATCTTTCTGCGCCTGCGCATTTGCGGGCCGCACGACGAGTGGTGACAATTCGTGGCCCATGGCTATCCATCGTTCGGTTTGGCGGGGGAAGGCAGTTGCTGTTGACCAGAATGAGCGAATAGGATAGTACTCGGCTTTGAAGTAGTTGTAGACAAAATCCAAGAAGTCAACTTCTGTAAGGGGCATTGCTGCGTGGCCGCGTGGGATGTCCATAGCGGGAGATGGGTGGTCGTAGGTGGCGAGTAGGTGGAAAGGTCACGATCACGAAATAATTCGTGACAAAAAGGAGGACTGCAGTTGCAGACGCGAGAGTTTTCACGAGATTTGCGACCTCAACTTTGCAGATGTGCAAAAAGTTGCTGCCTGGAAGGTGAAATAGATTACGTGTGTGAAAGTTAACAAGAGAGACGATACCTATTCGGAGCTGCGCCACAGCATGTGATAGCATCACAAGCGCTAGGAAGATTGGTCGCTCTGCTCGTTCTTGTGACGGACTTTCCGGGGAAGTACGTCATCGTGTGGCGGTGGCGGTGCTCAACTCTTCTTCGCGTTCGACCACCCATCCACCCTCGACATTGTCAGAACGACACACCCACATGTGCAGCTCATGTTCATAATGTGCTATCAGCCTCCACGAAGACCCGAGTTCAATTTATCGAACAAAGGAAGGTTGGTCAGGCGCTCAGATGTAGGAAGCGTAAACCTAGGTAACAGCGTAAATCCACGCGCAGCAGATACAGAACATTACCAGCTGGAAAGAAAGAGATTTTAACTGCCCGTTTCCTAGAGAAACAGCCCCAACTTGCTAGGTTGACAGTCTTTCGTGTATCTTTGCGCGTCCTTGGAATGCGCACTGAGTGGTAAGCTGACCTCTCAAGAGATGCGGAGAAAGCCATAAGAACGGGATATATCGTTATTTCAAAACAATTCTCCCTCCTTTATGGAAGGCTAACCTTGTTCGAAGGTAGTGGCATGATAATTTGGCCAAGCTTTGCGCAAGGGTCAGAATCAGTAAGGGGCGAGCAAGGGATTTCCTACAAAGACATCAATCTAGCTGATCGATGTACTTGATTTCCTCCCTAAGCTCTTCTATACGTGGAATCCTTCAGCAATTTACGCTGGGATTTGCCTTCCTGTCGAGATAAGAGGACTTTCGACATCACCCCGCATATCTACAATGCATAGAACCGCGATCAATCAGGAGATTTCGGCAGCCCTATGTTATTTTGCTGCAATCGCAACTAAATTTGATAAGCCAACACGCACGTTTCGATTACCGGGCGCCTTTTACAAGGATACTAGACGGCAAATAAGTACACTTATACTCGACTTGGTCCCTCACATCGGTTATGCGATCATATTAACCGTCCCCAAACCCAATCTCAGGCTTGCAGCAGACCACATGCACGATGGAGAAGCCAGAACCGGAGAAGGCAGAGAGGCCAGATATGTCAGATGGTTTGCAGATCGCACAGCCTGAGACTTATCCCGAGGCAGTTAACCGCTACTCTGGACATGGTGACACGAAGCTACCACAACTCCACAATGATGACCACGATGGACGCGATCGCTCACAGCGAGATGCAGCATCAACACGTACTGGAAACTCTCACGACCTTTTGTCATATCGAAATGGACGTGATCTACCGGATCAAGCGCCTCACATTCAGGTTCCACCTGACATGTGGAAGAAGTTCTTTGCCCACAGACGGCGCAAATACTAGTTTACAATTGCCATGTCGTTTACCATAGTGGCTGCACTCGTGGGTACCAGCATAGGCGGAGGGCTGGTTGTGCAAGAGAAAGCTGACAAGTATGTCTTTGTTGTGCCATCCTTTGCCATTGCCTAATTGTCTGTTAGGAAGGCTGAAGCCCTGGCTGCTGAACAGACTGCACAGAGCTCGAGTATGACGCTAATGCCTACGCCTACATTGGCGAGCGCTCCGGCAAGTGCCTCGGACACTTTACCAGATAGTCCAACGGACAACCCAACGGATGGATCTCAAGGCACGGGAACGGACTACATAGCGCTACCCTTCGGCACCATCCAGTCGATCAATACCACTTGTCCGTCCACACTCCTCGTGTCGAGTCGGTTGGAAGGCAAGACATCGGACATCAGTGGTGGTTACACGTATAGCTGTCTCGACAGTACCAACATACTGGATTCTACCCTCATGAGCTTTACTGCATATACCTTGGAGCAATGCGTTGACGCGTGCAGTCAGTACAGCGCTATGGACAGTAGCACGAACAATACATGCAAAGCCGCTGTGATCAGCTCCGACTTTCGTGGAAGGTACGAAGCTGCGAATGGAGCGAACTGCTGGTTGAAGAGCGGAGCTGGAAACGCAAGTACCGGACAGAACGGATACACGGCGGCGGTACTCCGTGAGGCATAAGCTAGAAAAAAATCGGTGGGAAGGAAGAGAGCTGGCCTAGCAGCCGACTATTGTAAGGATCATCATCGGCGTTTGCACTTTGTCCATAGTTGGATGGTTTGGGATTCTTATCTGATAATTAGCGAACGTCCAGTGTCTACTGTCACTATCTGTTGTATACCAATGTCAGTCATTATAGTTTTTTCCTTATGGTGCAATTCTCGATCAACTTGGCGCGAGAAAGTACGACTCAAACAGAATAAAAATTCGTATACCTACTTAAGACAGCCTACGATGCACAATCCGTATGACCATAGATAAACAGCCGTTTATTAAATTATACTTTGAACCCAGAACCCACCTTGGAGTTGTACACTAACACTTTTTTATGGATTCTTGAGGAAGAACATAATATGTATACCATCAGGGTGTAGTATAGGGGAGGTACTACCAAGGGCCTTCCTCGTTAGTGACTGTACCTGCTATACTATACAAGAAACAACCATCCGAGGCGTGGAAAAGATGAAAATGTTGTTAGTGTTACTGGTGTTTTGCGCTCCAAAAATGTGCCGACCATCCTACAGAGTTGAACAGCAGGAAAAAAGGTACTTTCTTGTCAAGAAAAAGGCAAAAAGATCGTTTTCCGACACCGGGAATCGAACCCGGGCCTTGCCGGCACTGTACAGTGAACTGACTCTGCAGATGAGAGCGGCAAATCCTAGCCACTAGACCATATCGGACTTGGATGAAGAAATGGGAAAGCTACACATACCTAATGCGAGTGAACAAAAAATGCCATAACGACGGCATGGCTAGCGATGTTTGTGCAAAGACTTTGAGAAAAGTTTGGAAGTCACTTAGCAAACTTAGTAAGAGGTTTGGACATCTTGTGCTTGTTGGCGGGGCACTTTTCCTGCTACCCCTGACTACCCCACTTTGAGAAATCTCTACCATCAAGCCCCTCGGGGGCACTACGGACATGTAAAAACGCTATTAGAAGCCATTGGATACGCTTTACGAGTGTTGGGGTGATCTGACCAGTATTGCTTTTGGTCCAAGACAGTCTGGCGAAATTTCCAAGAGCCCAATGCCTCCTTTCTACATCTTGGCCGAAACCTAGATGTTATAGCTAGAGCGATCCTTACGTTGTTGCGACATTGTACAACATGAGTCTACCAAAGGCATTGCCATACTTGTGCATTGGCTGTGTGATAGTCTTGTTCTGTTGACACAGACACTGCCGTGTTTCGCACCAACGATGCATTGTATTTCGCACTTTGAGCTACTAGATGAATCCGAAAGCATAACAACTACGTGCGTCTGAGCTATCCAAGACAAGGTGGCTACTGATAGCGATACCTCAGTCTTTTTTTATTAGCGCGAATGTTGCTAAGGAGCCCAAATCAGAGTTCTAAGATGCATGCTTTACGATCTAAAGTTGAAATCCTAATACAAAGGCACTTATGGAATTGCATGTGTCGATATCTTGTCGTCCTGCAGTACCTCCTTTAGATTGACACAATGATTCTCATGGATTACACGCTCGCAGCCGACTAGTTCAACGTATGTTCTGAAGTCATGCGAAGTCAGAACTCCAGGCTACATCAATTCACCCTTATGTCTACTTGTCTCAATTCAAATTCTTGAGAATTGAGTCACTCTCTCAGCGGCACCATCGTCTGCCGTCGATACATTTGACCATATTATCCTTCCCTCAAGTGCTTGCCGTGCAGTGGACCTTGTTTACAAGATAGCCACTATCCCCTTCAGTCATGACAATGGATACAAGAGAGCTACCTTCTCTTTTTCTCACTGTATGACAGAATTCAGAGATGCGATCTCCGGCTAGAATCGGTATCCCGTGGATCGTACAAAATCTGTCCCTGCTTCAGCTCTGCCTACTCCTACAGCAATCAGAAAAGCTTCCGAGAATCGGCCCCAGCCATCCTCGATCTACTATAGAATGGTCTCCAACTGCCTCTTTGAACTACCAAGGATCGTTACCAAGGTGTTCTAGACCTGGAAGCTCAGGTCAACAGCATCGAGATGCTTTGTCCACACACCATCATCTGTACTAGGCTAACACGCTACTTACGCTCCAGGCCTGACGATAGAACTTGACTGTGCGGCCCTTGGACTTCTTCCGATACAACGTGCGCTATAGAAGCATGGCACGCCATCAGCTGAGTAGAGCCAAGTTATGCAGTGATGTCAACAGCAAATGTTGATATCGGGCAGGTTAGGCATAATGTAAAATGTGCTTGATGTTTCGAACTGAACCAGGTTCTGGAAGTGAACGCCACACCATGGAAAGAGCTTGGAGAGATGCCGGAATTCAAGCTAGAACGAAGCAAAAGAAGGACCGGTGCATGCGCAGGTTAGTGCTAATCATCGACACTAGTCGTAAATGGACTGAGGTACATGTCGTAGTTACAGCCCGAGGAGGCGAGGAGATCGCAGGTACGAATAGACAATGCGATACAACGTAGTAAGGTACGTAACAGCAATAATGTTGTTCATGCTTGACCACACCACATAACATCAATCGTTCATGCCAATCATTGGCTGTTTTATAAGAAAAATTTCAAGCTAGATGTCACTTACATTTCGCCTCTCAAGCCTCTCAGCTTGGTTGGAGTTGCCCAGCCAAAAGAAACTTAGATAAGCAAAGAGCATGCTTCATGCACAGCAAGCTGAATGTGGAATAGTAAGAAAGCGCGCACACAACAATCGTAAAAAGGCAAGTAGGGTTTTGGGTAAAAGTCAATTTGGTTGATAAGGTACCCGACTTGCTTTGTCATTAGAGGTGATGGCTGGACCTATCATGTAGATAGTATGGGAATGAAGAATACGGGAATAACACATCCCGTAGAACGAAAGGAAAATAGCTGAACGCTTAATTGAATAGTGAACGTTGCATTGCTGTCGGTCGCACACGAAAATACAAAAACATACAACAGCAGGGATTCGCCAGTGGTCACCCACCTGACTACTAATCCGCCGGTCTCAAGCTTGAGTACCGCTGAGCGAACGGGAAGCGCTATGATCTTGAGCCTATGGTCGTATGTGGGAAAAAAGCCAGCGCAGTGTCTTGATATTGTCAATGGTTGGGATGGTTGACGAATGTGAATGCAGTCGCTGTACTGTGGCGCGTCTGAGTCTAGTACAACACCATAAACGCACCTAGGTGAGTGTTTAGTGACTTCGATACGCAGTGTTCACGTAAGACTGGGTGTCGTTGCAATGACATGCATGTAACCTACCGGGATCGTTGACATGGGTAGCCGATCATTGTCAGACACCGAAGCATCCTTCGGATGCGTCCCGTCCCTGAGGAACCCGCGCACCGGAACCTGGGGATGAAACATGCTAGTTACTAGATCTGACGACGACAAATCGGGGTTTTTGGAAGAGAGCCATGCGCATACGCGGTAGTGACGGACACCAAGCGTGAGGCAAAAGTGTAAGCTGGTGGCGTTCAACCGTGGCGTCGGAAAAACTTCGCGTTCACCCTGATCAACTATCCTCATGTAATATCAAGCGGTGTATGCTGCAGGCGTCGTTACGCTAGTAGAGTCTTGTACGCGCTTCCGTCGCAGCGGAGTCGTACCTGCGCAAGGCTCGCAACCCTTGGATGGTTCGTGGGTGTCCTGTAGCTGCCACTTGAGGGAAGTAAGCAAGAAGATATAGCGTGGCGTTTGGACCCTGATATAACGGTATTAATGATGAGATGTGCGGCCGATTCCTTGTAGATGGAAAGGTTATGCAAGAAGCTTCAACAACTTCTGCACCAAGGCTGTAATTCTATCGTTATGAACGTTTCGCCTGCTGTATGTAAGATTTGGAATGCAACAGGTGCATAGTCGTATATAGCCGGCAAATGTTATGAACTACCTCGATGGTTGAGCCTGTACCTAATTGCCTCTTGGAGATGCTTTTGGGCGTCACGGGACTCTACCAGCAATAGTGATGGCCGAAGAGACTGCCATGCGATCCGGTCACTTTGGGAACCAAATTCCTTCTTGTGCGACGGCCTTGCAACGGCCCCTATTCAAGGAGCATGCTGCATTGAAAACCCGCAATTGATGCCCAGCATCATAAAGGGCCTCAACCGAAGGTACCAATATCGAGGGCGTGGGGATCAGGATGAGACTTCCGCAGAGTACTGCATGTGCTATTGAATGCCGAGTCGTGTGCGCACCCCCATAACCACGACGTCAGCGTCTGCGTGAAGATCACGTGCCTTTCGCAATAACTGACGGAAAGGATTAGCGAATGTGGGGAGCGCCTGTCAATCGCTTTGTCGAAAATGGCAAACGGATGACAGGCGTAGATATGGCATCAGCCCATGTAGAAATCAAGCTTTGGATCTAGGGTCCAGGTCGCTAAGACGCGCCAGTTGGAGTAAAGCTCCTTCAGTAGTCGCCGTTCACCTACCACCATGCGCTCAATGCTGTTCCGTCGCTCGTGGAAGCCACAACAGAGAACACTATTAACCCCTGTGTTCGTTGCAGAATGTGCATTCATCTGATCATGGCCGGTGTAGCTCTTTGCAGTCGGTTTCCCGAATCCGGTTATCCAGCCCGCAAGCTTCATCAAGCTGGCTGCAGCCTGTTATCTTGGACAGCCTTGTCTAAAATTGGTTTTATAGTTCGGTCACTTCCGTAAACAGCCATGATCGGGAGCTACCGATGACTCGGAAAGTGGTTTGCTTGTGCAGCCAAATTACAAGGTGCAGCATCTCGGGTCCAGAGCCTTGGTAAACTTGGGCTCAGCCCCTGCTTGCATTATGTAGGGACTTCATAATGACGCCAAAGGCTATTCGAGTGCTTTTACTGGCAACCGTTTCTTTTCAACTGGTACTTGATTTTCGGGGTGAGTACCCGCTGCCGTCGAACCGACGACCCGTTTGACGTAAGGACTAAAAAGCGAAAGAACCCGTGGTTGTGCCGAGCGGACCAGTAGACAGTTCTCCCGGTGAACGTCTGACATTGACTTTGAAAAACAAAACAAGGCAGAATTGTGTCTTTGCCAACCCTGAGTCAGTACATGAATGCAGCACTAATGCAATCGTGGTGTGAAGGTGCTGCATTAGCGCTTTGGGTGAGGCTGCTCTGTCGCAACCGTACTCGCAATCTCGAATGCGAAGTTCAGCGGCCATGACTGGAAATAGAGATATTCCGAGCCCCATAAAAGCCCACATGATCGTCATTCGGCACCGTGGACTGCTGCTCATCAGCACATGGCATCAGGAGGCATAGCGCCGACGCCGACAAGCATTTCACTCCATAGACTGCGTACGTAGGTAGGGTCTTGAGGTGTGTGAGCGCGGCGACGGGCGATTCATGGCTTTAAGCTTGTCACAATCAGAGGCTGATGGTTGCCCATTTACCGGGTCCACGCGATTCCTGGACGAAAATCATGTCTGGGAATCAGGAGCGCGGGTCCACGCGGCAGAGGATCATCGTTGCGGAGGTTGGAATTGCGTTCAGCTTGCCCTGAGCCAGCCACCAGCGCGAAGGATGCTCTGTGTGCGGCCATTCTAGTAAAAGTTATGCCGGTGACGTCGAAAGATGCCTGGGGTGCTCGGTGAATCAAACGCGCGAGACTGGAACAGAAGGTCCGGTAGGGTGGTTGATGGTATAGGGTGATTGGCGGATGCTTAAGCTCGTTGGCCAGCGCAGGTCGCGGCGCGTGAGACGACGCCTTCAGTCGATCAGCACCATGCCTCTTTGAGTGAAGCTTCCTTGGTGACAGAGCCAAGTATCAGAAGCAGTCCGCCTGATGAGAGACCATCGTGGCGATTGCGCGGAGTCGCGGAGGCCTGGCAGCAATAGCGGCTAGCTAGGTGCAATGTCCACAGCTGTCAAACAGGGCGAGTAGTAATCAGCTTCAGCTGGGGCCAGTCGACCTGATGGACTGAGATGATGTGTGCGTGAAGGACAGTCGCACATGAAATGTCTTTTGCGCGTAGGCAGCAGAAATAAGGTTCGTGTCGTGGAGACAGAAGCACAGCCAGCTGCCCCCGAGTCCCACGTTGCACCCAGGTTCCGCTCGTAAGCGGAACCTCGACGCGATTGAGGCTGATGACAGGTGCCCAAGCGGCTAGTAGACAAAGCACGCCTTCAGAGTGGAGCAGAAGTGTCAAAGAGGTTGCTTTGCCGATGTGCAGTGGGTGATGGCAAGAAGGGTGAGGATCCTCGGCAAAGCATCGTGGCTGCTTCCGAACTCGGCAGCGCGCCAGGTGGATTGCAGGTTAGCCTGTCAAGCCGTCATCCCGCCGTCCACCTTCCAACGCTCGCAACCAAAGACCCCCCATCGCTTCGACAGTCGTGTGTCTATATTGGGCAGACCGGCCAGGAACCCACGTCCTGACCAAAACATCGTAACCCCCTCATTAGCCTACCCGGCATCAGATCCGCTGATCAGCCGCCAAATTTCTTCTCCCACTCCCCTAGCGCAAGCCCTTCACCACCCCCCGGTCCATTGGCACGCACTCCGACGAGACCTCGCACGACAGCTGCCGAATCGAAACTTGACTTCTTGCCCTGCTCCTCTAGGACACCTCCAAGTCTGTGTCCGCACCCGCTGTTTCTGCATCCGACTCCAGTTGCTCACCCTAATCCAACCCCCATGTACCTTGTCGCTCCCCGGAAAAGTATAGTCTCAATTCTAGTCTAGAACATACATGCTCTCTATGGTCTTTCCATGCCTGATGTAGGTACTGTGGGCGCGCTATCATTTTACGTACAGCCTTCCGTCTCTACGAACGGCGGCGGGCTTGCCGCTCTCTCCCCTTTTGGCCTTCCCAGCGGCCTTTGACACCTGGTGCGTGCTCCCCACTCCGTTATAACTAACATTGAAGCCCTTGACTCCACATGGCTCCCGCGGGCTGAATGATCGACTTCCCTGAGTAGATTTGTTCTTGTCTACGACCTCTCATCTACTACAAGACGACACCATTACTTCCACCTTCATCACTGTTGACCGTGAAGCTTGACTGCCTAGTCACTGGCGCCCCGCAGGACTCACCTATTTCAGATCGGCACTTCTGCGAGGTTAATCACTCTTGGCTCCGCCGTACCCGCTTCCAAGCGGACCAACATCGTTCCGCCCATCTTGTGCCCCATTCTTCGAGATCGAAGATTACTTAGGTACGACATCCACCTAGCCTGATGTCCCTTATACGCATCTTTGGCAGCCATATACTAAGTGCTATACCAGGCTCGCTTGTCATCTCTCTCAACTCTTCACCTCCAAACCATGGCCAACGTGGCGCCGGCTCCAGTATCAGGAGCCTCGGGTGACGTTTCACCAACAGGCGTCTCGGGTTCTGCAACCAACTCCAAGATGAGGAAGAGGACCAAGACTGGATGTCTCACCTGTCGAAAACGCCGCATAAAGTGTGGTGAGGAGAGACCTACCTGCGCCAATTGCATCAAATCCAAACGTCAGTGCGAGGGCTACAACCAGAGAGTCATCTTCAAACCCCCAATTGGAGATTGGCCAAATCATCCAGGCGTGGTCAGCACTATCCAGTACCACACTTCGATGCTTCCAGGGACACGCAACCAATCATATCGCGGGCCTGAGCCTGCTGCCGCTATGCAAGAGAACATGCTTGGTTCGATCCAGCCCCGCATGCATGGCAGCTACGACTTCTCACACATCGACCCGAGCTCAGGCCCAGGGCCTTCAGATCCCCAACAAGGTTTCACTGAAGGGAACCCCAACTATCCACATGAGCAGGCTTATCAGCAGCCGCTGCCGTCTCCTCTTCATCAACAGCCGCTCCAATCGCCAAACCACCAAGTACATAACCACACTCCAACCGCTTCATATTTTCCGCCGCCTCCGACAATGCACACAAGTCCACAAACACAATTTAGACACGATTCGCACAGCACCTACCAAGCGCCCCTTCAATATACCCAGAGTGCATCATATCCACCCGTTTCGGTCCCATACAACCACGAATCCAACCTCAAGGCCGCAGTTCCTCAGCCTCCGCCAATCTACCCACAAGCCTATCGATCTGATAGCCAGCAAGCCGAAGGTACTTATCGGGATCATTCCAGTGTATCCCCTAGAAGCGACCAACACCCCCATTACACAGAGGCACCGCCAGGGGTGCAAAGATATGAGAGTCACCCGCAAGCCCCTGTGCACTCTATACAAGGACCTCCGGCAAACTTCAGCCAGATTGGAAATCTTAACTACCCAGCAGTTTCTCACGCTGACTTCAGTCATGCAAGTTATCCTTCTGTTCAGATGCCTATTCATGATATGACCCCAGATGTAAAGTATATGTCTCAGCCCGTCCTCGGTATGTCTCGTGTCTAGTTAAAACCTCGTATACCCCAATGATTACTATTATTTTCTCTGTGTCTAAGCCCTCGTCCACTGTCACTCCATAAAATTGTGCATGCCTCTGAATTCTGGGTCTATCCCCAGTCCTTTCTAGCTGCAACAGCACGCTACTCTCAATCACTGTGTAGAATTATATGTCATCTAGCTGACTTTTTATGTCTACAGAACAACCCTACGCCGTATCACAAGCGCAGCAACCTCAACCGCAACTCCTTCTTGATGGCTTTGGCGGTGACGACCACGTCAGTCCTACACAAGTTCTCGACGAAGCCGCAATCGAAAATGAAGATGACGATTACTGGGACGTCCAGTCAGACGAAGACATGTTTGATGCGGAGACCGCGGAGGACGAGAAGGCTTTACTTGCGACCAAAGAATTCGACACCATCCGTCGCATACACTTTGAGAACTACAACGAGCTGGGGATAAGGCGGTATGATGCATTTCTATATGATGGATTACTATCGGACTATAGACCAGAATATGCAGCAAGTCCTCTACGCAATCCCAAGACTGCGAGGGTTTTTGCACACTACATTCATGTGGTAAGTGCGACAGAGACAATTGCATAACTTGTCTTGTCATTGCAAATGCCGCGTAACTTCCTAAACCTTCACAATCATACGATCCACTAACTTCCGATAGACCGGACCAACGTTGTCAATGTACGAACGAAACCCTCGAAATCCTACCCTCATCTTCGAAGGTTCTACACGACCCGCTCAGCAGGGTCTTTGGACATACACACTGCCTATGAAGGCTCTCAATCATCAGGGATTGTTGCACGCCATGCTAGCGCTCGCGAGTTTGCACATTGCAAGATTGCAAGGCGCCTCCATAACACCATCGTACAAACATTATGCATACTCCTTGAAACGACTCGTCCGTTCTCTCAGCAATCCTAAGAAACGTTTATCGACCCTTACGTTAGCCACCTCCTTGCTTTTGGCGTTCTACGAAGTTTGGACGGCAGAGCATGTCAAATGGGGTACACATCTTATCGGGGCCCAGCGCCTCATCACTGAACTCGACTTCCGATCACTAACGCGCGAGGCGAGGCGTATGCGAGCGGCTCAGACTGCCATGGAACGAAGTTTCCCATACCAAAACCCTGAGATGCTCATCGATCAGAGGCAGTTTGATCAGAGACTCAAAGACAGCGCTTTGATGCCAGATCAGAGTCTTGTGAGCACGATTGTTGGCAACAATGTCAACTATGACGATTTCGGAATGGTCTTCGAAGATAACGGCGCAAGGCACGACACAAGGCCTAAGATACCTGCGAAATTGGATCTGCAAAGCTACGAGACACTACAGGATATATATTGGTCATATGCTAGACACGATGCTTATCAAAGCATCGTCAGCGGCAATCGCCTCATGTGAGTATCGTGGGTAGGTTTTTAGAACATGCGACTGACAGGTAGTAGTAATCCTTATCGTAAATGGTCAGATTGCCCTCCAAGAGCCCCGCTTGGCCGAACCGATGCTCTCTATGGCTCTCATGACCATATTATCCTTCTTTTAGGTCGCATCGCAGACTTCACTGTTAGGGACCGTAGTCGCAAACTCCGACAAATAGAAGCTGACGGTGGATGGCGACCTCGCCCTGGTATGCCTGGTTTTGGGAACATGGGACCGCCCCCAGGCGGTTCACATGGTCAGCAGCAGATGCCCACGAGCTCTACAGGTCCCCCACCTCAGATGCAAGGCCCACCACCAGGATGGAAGGGACCACCGCCTCCAGGCTGGACAGGCCAGGCTCCATCGCAACCTCCCCCGGGTTTTGGACCGCCGTCTATGTCGGCTGCAAACCCACCCCAGGATGGTCTACCTAGACCACCAGCTATGCCCAGCTTCTATGGAATGGCGCCATCAGCAGGACCAGGACCTATTCTTTCCAGTTACGAAAACCCTAATTATGAACGCTCACCACAGACACCAAACGCGCCCCACCCTCAACATAGTGATCTGCCTGCTGAATATGAGAAGGCTATTTTGGAATGGGAAAGTATTACCAATGCACATACTGCAGTTGTGCGTGTCTTGGAACAGACTGATGCCTTCGCACCATTGCCAGAAGACACCTACCCACCAGCGCCAGGAGAATATCCTAGTCAACAAGGAAACATGACACCCTTTGGCCCAGCTATTCTACATAGAAGCTACGACATATCCATTCTATGGACAATAATCCACCTCTCCAAGATCATCCTTCTACGATCTCACCCGGGTATGCCACCCGCTGCTCAAATGGCGGCTGGTGTATGCGCATCCGCCACAGCCCCATACTGCATGCTCATCGGCCGCATATGTGCTGGTTTCCAGATGCCCATCGATTCGGACCTCTCTCCCTTCCTTGGCGCAGTCTTGACAGAATCTACTTTATCGCTTTTCTTCGCTGGCATTACATTTCAGGATCCGCGACAACGTGAGTGGCTCATCACCAGGTTATTAGAAACGGATAAGAGGACAGGTTGGGCTAGTGCAGGGATCATCGCAAAAGGGTGTGAGACAGCCTGGGAAAAGGCTGCAGAGATGGGAAGAGGGCCGCCGTACAAGAGGAGGACGAAACGGGTTCAAGCAGTCAGCGTTGACATGGAAGAAGAGGAGACCGATGGAAGGAATAGGGAGCAAGGAAGAGTACAAGAAATACACGGAGAGACAAGATATGTGGTGAAGAAGCGGCCACCGCCATGGGCTATGAATTTGTTAGGCACCGAGGAGGATCTCCGAGCTGGGATGGAGAGATTTGGTTTGTAAGGAGGTAACAAGGGAAAAATAGAGAAAAAGAAGAAGCTGATAATCGACATTGAGGAGAGACGACAGAAACGGGAACGGGGCATTGAACTGCGTAAAGAACTGCACAAAAGTCCCCCATCAAACGAGCCAGCACCGCGAGACTCGAAATAGCCAAAGCGCAAGACACCAGCATCATCGTTTCGGTGGTGGAAGCAGACACGGAACACATTCTGAGGGGGAGGAAGACAAGACCAAAACCTAATTCCCGCCACTTATCCCGAGTAAGCACTAGCTTGTGAGCAAGTCAGGAATCCATTGTCCATTGCCTACACTATGCAGCAATAAGAAAATCCTTTCGGAACGCTCGTTGTACGGTTTACTACATCTTCCCTACGCTAAATAGATAAACAACACCACCCATTCGCAACAAACGCTTACCAATACGATTCTTCGGAATGTCAATGTCACAATTACGCGACGGATCCCACAAAACAACTGTATACATACTGCTTTGAGCAAAGCCTCCCATATCCAGCGAGCATCATGCATAACGCATCACGATTTATACGATATACGATACCCCCTCATCTGAAAAGAAGCATTGTTGCACAGTTACATTGTTACCAAAACGCAGCGATCAACACAAGAAGATAGTACTTGTTTTTTCGGCAGCTAGAGAGCTTGGAGAATGTAGAATGATAGCAAGATCTGTTGGTTGCTGGGGCATCCTCTAATCCGTGCAGATAAAAGGCTAGCGTAATCGGTGTACCAGATAATGGCCATCTGTTCACGTCGGCCCCATCGGGCGGGGGAGATAACAGTGTTGTTGTTGAAAGATTCGGGGCATGCGATAGCAGGCAACGCTGATCAAGAAATCTGTCTGAGTTCGAACAAGTGTATTGAACTATACATGATGATTTGTCTACAGATTCTCCAAAGGTCAAATTACGCCCGCTCGCTCGTTAGCTAATGAGAACATGAGGTGTTTTTGAGGACTCGTGTCTGATGGATGCCACCAACGCCTCTTCTCAGCCCAGCAACCATGTCGTGTGAATCCAATTAGAAAGAAATGCTCCGTGCCATTTAATATGCCAAACTCCGATGTACGCCTTATCCAGTGATGGCGTTGTGCAAGCGTCTCCAACTACGGCTATTCCTCAATGCCGTAGTGTCCATTGCGCTTCTAGAAGAAGTAGTAGAGCACACTCCCACCCGCTGTCATAAAAACGCCGAACCACCACCACTGCTCGGCCCTGGCGGCGCCAGGCGTCCTCTTGTACAGCACTTCGTGGTTCATAGGTAGTTCGCCGCGCTTCGAGTTCTTGGCTGAAGGGGTTTGCGTCACGAGAGGGTTGAGGGTTGTGGTGGGTAGCATTTTCGGCGTGGACATGGCAAGGTACAGAGGCATCATGGGCGCGCCGTCCCATTTGTAGAGGGTGATGCGCGGGATCTTGTGGTAGGCGTCCGAGGCAACGTACTCGTAATGCTGCACAGAATAATTAGTATGATGGACTTGATGGATTTCCTGAGGTTTGGTTGATTGGGAGCGCGAGAAAAGGTATTTCAACATACATCAAATAGTTCGCTCGCGTTGTATCGTGTGTAGACGGAGTTCTTGTAAAAGCACGGGTCGGAGTAAAGTTGTCTGCCGTCCACCTTAATGGGCTTGAGGACCAGAGAACCGTTTGCGAGTTTCTCATAGGTTCCGTGTTGCCATTGGATTATGCCCTTGGGGCATTTGGGATCTGTTGCTGTGATGGCTGTCAGCAAGGCAGCATTGATGCGATTACTGCTAACGTACGGTTTGCGACAGCGCGGTAGTATGCCTCTTCAAAATGCCCATCCGCAGTAAAGGAGTAGCTGATGCCCGTGTGCTTGGGCTCGGTGAATTTCTCATTTACGGGGTCGTAGAAGTCCTGGAGGGTGGTTAGTCTCGCGTCGCTGAGCGCACATGGACATGTGGATGCATACAGGTCCGGTCATGGTTGAGTTCGCCTTGCTCGTCCAAGTGCCGACGAGTTCTGCAGGAAGGGCGGCTGTTTGGGCTTGCGCGCCCAGAATGGCGGCTCCTGAGAGCAGCAGCGCTGCTATCCGTGACAACATGGTTGGTGTGGTGTGGTGTGGTGTGGGTGCGTGAACGAGTGTGGATGGTCGGTGGTGTGCGAAAGCGAGCGTGGGTGCGCGAGGGCAGGAGGTTGGTGTGAGGAGGACGGTGGTGGTTGTTGAGGGGAGGATGTTTGGCTATGTTTGAGTGTCGCCGCCTCCTGGTTTGGATCGAATCGACAGGGATCACGCGGCTAGTTGCAGATCAGCACCGGCTTCCGGTGGACAAGGCCGACATCATCGCCCGCACCCGCAGCGGATCTTTTAGCGATTCCCGTCATCGCTTGCTTTGCTATACGGTTCTGTAGACGATTTGTTGTTTGTTGAGAACACGGCCTCTACGATTCACTATTGCCATCTTGCCACAGCACTGTAGCACCAGATCCGACTTCCGGAACATCGGTACTCTCGCTGGAACGCCGTTACGCTTGCAATTAAACGACGCTATGGCCGCGTCACTAGCAGCTGTCAAGAAGGAATTGCGCAACAGGATTAGGAGCATTCTCAAAGGACTTCCCGAAGCCGTTGCGGCTGCTCAATGTACGTCATGGTGTCTGTTGTTGCAGCTGCTTCTACTTATGCTAAAAAGCATCCACTGCTACCAAGACTCTGCTGTCCATGCCAGAGTACCAAGCTGCACGCACGATAAGTGTCTACCTATCTATGCCAGGCGGTGAAATATCCACGAGCGAGATTGTGCGCAATGCACTAGACGAGGGCAAGAAGGTCTTCATTCCCTACACGTACACTTTGGACGCGCCCAAACAAGGCCAACCAAAATCCATCATGGACATGGTAGAGCTACAGTCGATGAAAGACTTTGAGTCACTGGAATCTGACAAATGGGGGATTCCCACCCCAAGCAAAGATTCCATATCATCACGTGCAAATTGCTTTGGCGGTACCGGCATCACGAATGGGGAGACCGAAGGTGTGAGTGCTGGTCTCGATCTGATCGTCATGCCGGGTATGGCTTTCGACTCGCAGTTCGGCCGCCTGGGTCACGGTAAAGGCTTCTACGACTATTTCTTGACGCGTTGTCACCAAGTTTCGCGCATGCCTTTTCGCGGTAAGAACTACTGGCATTGTGTATTTGGAGGGCTAACTAACCAAGTTGAAGTTGGCCTCTCGTTAACTGAGCAGTTCCTGCCGCCAAACGAGTCGGTTCCCATGGATTCCTCCGATTTCCGTTTGGACGCTTTGATCACCGGTGATGGCGAGCTCCGTCGCGTGGGATCTTAATATCCTCCCATGAACCTTTCAAACGAGATTGTCCGTGTTACGCGGCGTCATCTCCCTCCAAGCCTGATATATGCGCTGTGCCCATGGTATGTCTCTATGACTATGCGGAGAGTGAATAGGCTTTTGCGCTTATTGGAGCTGCTGGATGAGAGAAATGTTGTCGCCCTTGAGCAGGATCTGGCCGACCTTGCGCCTTTCCTCTGGCGCGTCTTTCTTGGCGAGAGTGACTTCGATGGCGTCGTCGATAACGAGGTTCATGAATTCGTCAAAACCCTGCGCAGTTGTTAGCAGCTGTCGCGATGAGATATTTAGGCAGTCGTACCCTAAGCTTTCCCTCAATGCGCATACCCAAGTTCTCGTACAACCATACCGAGATGGTCGCTCGTGACTGTAGAAGCTTGAAAATGAAGTTGATGGGGGGAAGGAGAACTAAGACACAATTAGCTGCTGTCGCGTCGCATGCATGTGGTAGTGGTCGTACCCTTTCCTCCGCCGCGGCCTAAGACGAGTTAGCTAATGCCTGTGCAGCAAGGCAGGAATACTGACCACCACGTCCAGTCATTGTGAGAGGTTAATCGCGAGTCTCCGGTAGTATCTGGTAGTGGTAGGGTCCGAGTCGGGGCGCAATGTGGGGAGAGGCTCGGGGGAGAAGCTGTGGTGGAAGGAACATTTCTGGCGCGACCTGAGCGGTCACAAACGCCTTGGCACCAACGTGGGGATCTTCGTGCTACTTTGACTATGCGACCGAACGCAACTGCCCGTCTCCGAACAAACTCACCACCACCACCACCACAACTGCCGCCTTTGTCCCCTCCCCACCGCTTGCACCTGCCGTCGTCTACACTCGCCTGACCCGTCAGTTGATGCGCGCAATATAACACTCGCCCCGCCGCCTTGCTCCGAGCAGTATCCGCATCCGTCTCCCCCCACTACCTCCTCGAATTCCCTCACCATGGCTGCCAACGGACAGCAGGTCTTCGACCCTGTGCTGGCGGCGCACAATACCATGGCGTCACAGGCGGATCGCGCACAGAAGGAGCAGGCACATCAGTTTCTGGAACAGTTCCAGAAGTCGGTATGTAGCATGGGCACATTTGCACGAGGCGTGAGGGGCTGATATGTCACAGGAAGAGGCATGGACAACCACACTGGCTATGCTAGAGGCAAACTCAGCAGACGCGGCCGCCAAGCTCTTTGCTGCCACGACACTCAAGGGAAAGGTGGGTTGTTGCTCCTGCAGCGTGGACACATGCTGACTGTGCCAGATTGTATACGATCTCCACCAAGTGCCTCGCGCACAGCTTCCAGAGCTCCGAGCGTCCATCATGCGGAATCTGGCGATATTCCATGCTGGACCCAAGCCCATACGTCTGCAGCTATGCGTGTGTCTGGCGAATCTGGCCATACAGATGACCGAGTGGAAGGATGTCCTCAAAGACGTTGTCAACGCCCTCGGTTCAGATCCAGCAACGCTACCTTGCGTCTTGGACTTTCTCCGTGTTCTCCCCGAAGAAGTCACACACGGACGCAAGATCGCTCTCACAGTACGTCCGAACGAGCCGCGCCCCGTCTTCAGCCCACGGCAATTCCCCAAGGTGTCGACATATGATAGTAGAGTTGTAGTCTAATATGTGGTGGTCAGGAACACGAGTTGACTATGAGGACGACCGAATTGATCGACGACAACGCCCAACAAGCCCTGGAACTCCTCATCCGATACGGCACTTCTTCACGTACGCTCAAACTTCCCCTTGCCAAGCTCGTTCCTACTGACCCTCTATAGCCGCTGCCGCTCAGAACCCGCAGTTGCTCAACTGTATCACGTCCTGGATACGAGAGATACCTCTGGATGCCATCATCAACTCCCCTCTGCTCAAGATTATCGTCGAAGACCTGTCCCTAGATGATCCATTCGAGGCCGCTGTGGAGTGCTTGAGCGCCCTTATTGCTGAGACCAGAGATGTCGACGAGACTCTCAACTCGATAATGATTCTCTATCCCCAGGTCATCAACCTCCAGACCAAGCTCGCTGAAGCGGCGCAAGAGGAAGACTCTGAGAAATTCAAAGGTATCGCCAGGATATTCGCTGAAGCAGGAGAATCGTGGGTCATTCTCATCGCGCGCCTACCGACTGACTTCCGCGCCCTGGTTCAAGCAATACTCGCCACGGCAGCGCTCGACAAGGAGAGGGATGCCATATCTCATACCTTCAAATTCTGGTACGACCTGAAGCAGTATCTCACCATCGACAAGTACGCCGAAGCACGCAACCAGTGCATGGACATCTACTCCAAGTTAGTGGACATCATGATCGGCCATCTCGAATTTCCCAAGCCAGAAACTGGTGACGAGAAGGATCTGTTCGAAGGCGATCGTGATCAGGAAGAAAAGTTCCGTGAGTTCCGTCATCAGATGGGCGATGTGCTGAAGGACTGCTGCGAGGTTATGGGTGTCGTGGAGTGTCTTCAAAAGCCCTATGATCTCATGCAGCAATGGGTCCAGACTTACGGCGCTCAAGCTGGTCCGAACAATGTGCCCGAGTGGCAAAAACTGGAAGCGCCCCTGTTCGCTGTCAGAGCTATGGGTCGCATGGTACCTCCAGATGAGAACATTATGCTGCCTCGTCTGATCCCACTCATCGCGGGTATACCCGACCATCACAAGCTGCGATTCCAAGCTGTGATGGCCCTCGGAAGATATACCGAATGGACCGCACAACATCCTGATACGCTACAGCTGCAATTGGATTACATCATGGCCGCCTTCGACCATTCTACCAAGGACGTTATTCGAGCCGCTGCGCTATCATTCAAGTTCTTCTGCAACGACTGCGCAAGCCTGCTGGTAAACTTTGTCGGCCCCTTGCAACAGTTCTACGCAAAGAATCTGAACAAATTACCAATCAGCAGCCAAGAGGAGATCACCGAAGGTGTTGCTTCAGTAGTCGCCAAGGTACCCAACGAACAGCTTTTGGCAACACTCAAGCTGTATCTCGACCCGGTCATGGCCCACTTGATCGAAATTGCGCGACAAGCAAAGGACGAGGTGGACCAAAAGCTCATCGCCGACAAGATCAACCTACTGACCATTTTCTTCGAGATGGTTAGACCAGAGATTGCGCCTGGACAGGAACATCCAGCGGTCAAATATTGCCAGGAGATCTTCCCTACCCTTGCCAATATGATCACACACTTCAACACAAGCATACCTATCCTGGAGCGTGTATGTCGGTGCTGGCGATACATGGTGCTCTCCTACCGTACAGCGATGCGCCCGCTCCTGCCTGATCTTGCAACCAAGCTGATTGATGGCTTCGATAAGTCGAGGCAGGGCTGCTTCCTTTGGGCGACTGCATCCATCGTACGGGAATTCTCACAAGGTGTAGATGACGTTGACCCAAGTCTGGCGAATGATGTTTACCAGTTCTATGAGCAGCAAGCGAAGACCTTCCTGCGCATACTGAGCGATCTGCCACCCGAAGAGCTTCCAGACCTTATCGAAGACTACTTCCGCCTTGCTGCCGACATGGCACTCTATTTCCCCTCAGAGTCGATCATGTCGCCACTCATGGACACTGTTCTTCTCGCAGCCTGCAGCTCTCTGACACTGCTTAAAGAAGACCCTATTATCGCAGTACTCCACTTCCTACGTGATTTGCTCGGTTACGGTCGCAACTCATCGCCCTCATCTAGCTTCGACAACACCCGTCACGACGTCCCCGAGCAACTGCGAAACCGCGTCAAGCAACTCGTTGTTGGTGCTGGCGTTCAGTTAGTTCAGCGTATCATGACTGGAATGATGTACAGCTTCCCTGAAGGCTGCTTCGCCGACTCTTCTGGTGTACTCCTTGATCTCTTCGAGCTCATGCCTGAGCAAGTCGCTCAATGGGTTGCCAGTACCGTTGGAATGCTACCACAGGGCAGCATCACGCCTCAAGAGAGTGAGCGATTCCTCAACAATATCCGACAGCGTATCCAAACTGGCGATGTCAGAATGATCAGGACCATTCTTCAGGACTTCACTACTAGCTATCGCCGGCGCAATGTGGCACCCCGTGAAGGTCTCGGCAGACTGGAAGCCTCGCGGTTCAGGTTCTCTGGTTAGATGCTGGATTCCGAACCAAAGCTTCTGTTTCGAAACGTGAACGCGCCAGAAACTGAAGAGCAGCTAAGATGTTCTGCGCTCCTACTTCAAATGAGCAAGCTGAGCGCCTCCATAGGCCAGTAGGACAGTCGTATGTTTGGTGCGTGGTGTAGTGTATATCGAATAGCATAATTGTACTTGAAGCGTTTGTGTGTGGGCATTTGCATGGAAGATCGGAATATGAAAGGGCAGGATACCATCGGTGGGACAAAGTGCGGGTTATTGTTCAAAATGCTTAGATACCGTTCATCTCTATACTTTACAATTCTCATGTTTGTGTAAGTGTTCAGGGTGATCATTGGCTTGCTTCATTGCAGTCACCATATCAGTATTGTGAAATAGCAGATAAGCTGTACATTTGAACAGCGAATGATCGAAACATCGGCTGGACCACTGGATACTCCAGGCTTCCATTAGTCGCAAGGAGCATTGCGAACACATTTACTTGACGGCACCATAACACGGTCTATTTTATGAACATGCTCATTTGCAAGCGCCACGATCTGTGATTGCCATACTCTGTAATAACGTTCGTTACTTCATTTAAGTACAAATTTGACGAACGCACTTCCTTCTTGTTTGGTGGTAAGAGTGCTTGATGTATGGCAGATTGGGAAGCAACGGGCTTCTGCTGTCCCAGCAAACAACAAACGCCATACCAGCTTCCTCAAGATTCTCCATACAGGTTCATCGCTGATCGCTTACCGACACAACCTTGCGCCTATCAAACAATATCCTATTTGAGCACCGACACTTCGACTCATACCCGTTACCTCCTACCATAGTGTTGTCTTTATCCTATCCTTTGACCCACTGCTGTTGACGATACTTCTCGACATTCATCATCACTCGGGACACTGCGCTGCTTACAGCCCTTCCTGTTCCTACTCCATACGGTGACAGACCTGCATCTGCATCTAAAGTCTGTTGGCTTCGAAGCTGATAACTGCACGTTAGGTATGGCTTTGGCTCCGGAATAAAAGAAATACGACCTGGAATAGGAGCTGACGCCAACTTTTCACTAGAGTCAATCCGCAAACGTAACAACGTTCCCCTTCACCTGTGGCATCTGCGCACCGCCCGCCTGGTATTGGCAAGAACAATATCGGCAGAACCTAAAGCTAGGAACCATCCAGGAAACAAACATCCTGGATCCCCCATACGGGCGACCCGGCCTCGCGAGAGCTAACTCCACAGGATCCGGTTATAGACCAACATCCATTAGGTCGAGCACTTCAAGCGCGTCACAAACGTCTACTAGACCAAGAAGACACTCGCAGCCGGCTCTCCCACCAACACTTGCGGAGAAGATCGCACTGGGTCCTCAGCTCAATCCATACCATAGCAAGAATCCCCATCGCCTCGACAAATACAGTAGCGTTCGGGACGTTTACCTTGCCAGACAAGAGCAACGTACGAAGGAAGCAGCACATCAAGAAGAGCGACTTCAGCAGCTTCGGCTCCACCGGCGGAGGGTTTCTCGTCAGCTTGACGGATCAAGATCAGCTGGGGCTTCACCAGCTTTGAGTCGCACAAACTCAGAGAAAGATCTTCTCCGAACATCGTCTCTCAAAAACTTCACCAAAGAACTGACAGCATTCGAGAAATTTGGACCACTTAGGCGCACAAATACCGGCGACTCCAACGCATCCTCATCAGGACAGTCGAACAGGTCTAGGAAGTCAACCCTTTCTCGGGTCTTGACGGCTGACCGCTATGATCGAGACACTGAAAGAAATGAAGCACGGCAAGAGCGGCAGTTACGAGAGCCTGGCGCTAGAACGAACGGCGAGCCAAATTCTGCATCGCATGGAGGACAAGGACTCGGAAGATTCCTTGGAAAGCACCCGGACAAGAGTACTCGGTTGGCACTATCCTTAGCATCGCGTTGTTGGATCCGTATAACTGACCTGATGTAGCGAACGCGCGCGCGATATATGGACCGAATCGTTGTCTAGACGTGATAAGTTTCGCCCCGACTTCCTCACGAAAAATTGGAGCTTGCATCGTCGAACACAATCCTTCGAGTAGATCGTACGTGCATTGTTGCTCTGCAAAGGAGAACTCGCGTCTCGCTGCCTTGGAGCACCTGCTTGTAATCACCGAAGATCTGCTCCAACGACTTATGGATGCCGAGGGCATCACGAGTAGTGGCTGGTTGCCCGCCACGCCACAGTCACACCATGCAGCAATGTTCGGAAGTGCAGCTGGTAGCATAGCGGGTGGAAATAGTAGCGTAGCAAGCAGTGTCCAGCCAAGTCGTAGAGGCAGTGCTCAACCACAGGAGTAAGACTCTTTTCACAATATCGGCATCGGCATACTTACGAGAAGCAGCCTCCTCATCGACTACACGCAAGGTTCACCGCAGCTGGTGCAGCAGTCGCCACAGTTTCCACCACCCCCGAATTCGGCACCATCGCAGACTCCTTTCGTCAATGACTTCAACACGCCTTATTCACACCACCACATCCAAAAGCCCAAGCTTCCTAGAGGCAGTAGTGATACAGCGTTTCAGACGGCTACTAGCCCACCGAAGGCTTTTGTGCAGACAGTCCCGAGGACCAACAGCGATATTATCCAGCAACCTAAGCCGATGCCTGTTGGGCAGTTCCAGGGGCCTGGAAGAGGCAGGGTGCAATGGAATCTGGGCTCTGAAGGGTAGAAGAATCGGGTCTCGAGTCATCGGCTGTTTGAGGTCAGGGAAATGGTGGACTTTGGGTATTCCTAAGCTGTATTTGGGTGCTTGATCTGGTCAATCAACCTTATTGTTACTGCGCCGATGTCTTCATCTTGGTTAGGGCTCTATTAATGGTGGCTCCCAGTTCCAACTGTGACTCATAAGCGTATCTTGTGTGAGACCGGAATAGAACTATCAGCTGATGTCATGATGAATATGCAAAGCTGCGCAAGTGTGACAGCAGAGATTATTTGTACAACGAATCTTGTTGTGCATTCCATGGCTTATACAGGTGACGAGAGGGAGTGATGAGTCGCAACTATTAGCGCGAAATCTTGGCGGCGGAGCGCACACATTGAACCTTGGAATTGCCCCACAGGCTACCGCCACTTCTCGTTTCTGCTATATCATAAGGGACCCCCCGACTACGACCGACGGCAATATTCACAACACGCAACCACAACCGCCAAAATGTCAAGACCTGCAGGGTGAGTCTACGCGCACGTATTTCTGCCCATGAGCGCCCGCCGCCCCCGGACCATGGCCCATCAAAAGACGGCCTTCCGCATACACACCAGCCCTACTATAGAATCTGGTGAGCTGACATTAATCCTGTAGCCGCACCGACTGGGCGGAAGAAGACGACGAGGAGTCCCTCACCTCCCTCCCACCCAACCAAGTCATCAAGAACAAGGACGGAACAGAGACAGTCATCTCCTACCGCATCGGCGAAGACGGCAAGAAATACAAGACCACCAGGCGCATCAAGAAGACGGTCGTCAAGCAGATTGTAAACCCCCGTGTGGCTGAGCGAAAGCAATGGGCAAAGTTCGGACAAGAGAAGGGCAAGCCCGCGGGCCCGCAAACGGACACCGTCTCCGTCGCTGAGAACATCGCCTTCCGACCGGTATCGAACTGGAAAGCCAGCAACGAGGACAAGGGCGACGAGGCGAAGAAGAAGGCCGAACTCAAGAACGCAAAGATCAAGTGTCGTATTTGCCAGGGCGACCATTTCACTACAAAATGTCCTTTCAAGGACACCATGGCTCCCGAGGGCGACGTCGCGCCCGCAGATATGCCCGATGACGCGCCCGGCGTCGGAGCAGGAGGAAGCCTGGGTACTGGCTCTGGAGGCTACGTTCCCCCGCATCTGCGTGGACGTGCTGGTGCTGGTGAGAAGATGGGCGGCAAGTTCGACCGGGACGATAGCGCAACCCTCCGTGTCACCAACGTGTCTGAATTCGCCGAGGAGCAGGATCTACGCGACATGTTCTCCAGATACGGACACGTCACGAGAGTGTTCTTGGCCAAGGACAGGGAAACTGGCCGTGCGAAGGGCTTTGCCTTTGTCAGTTACGCAGACAGATCGGATGCTGCTAAGGCGTGTGAGAAGATGGATGGATGTAAGTTTCAGAACAAGTCTGTGATATCGAACGATGCTAACAGGTTTCAGTCGGTTTCGGTCATCTCATCTTGCGTGTTGAGTTTGCTAAGAAGGCTTAAGCTCAAGGGATTTGTGATGGCTCAGTGACGTTGCAATTTGGCGTTCGGGGCGGTTTAACGGGCTACGACATCTATGACATGGATTTTCCATGCTTGACGATAGCTATCGTTAGTGACTTCAGACGAGGCTGCTTCTCATGAATATCAATGATAAAGTGCTCGGTTTGAACGTATCACTTGACGCTCAGGATCAGGCACAGCTTCATGGGGCTGGAGGAACGTTGTGAAATTGGAGTGCTTGCAGCTTGAATTGCATCCTAGACGGCGTTTTCGCAGCCGGCATTCGCCATCACCCGTACTCCCATAACCGTAACCTGGTGGATACTCATCTAGGGCGCTCTAATCGCTCGCCTTGTACTTCTCCCGATACTCATCTAGCCTCTTCAGATCCTCTTCTCCACCCAAGCTCCTCAAATACTGAACAACATCATCCAGCGTCAAGATAGCCAGAACGGGAATGCCATATTGCTTCCTGACCTCACCAATCGCACTTGGTCCTGGCTTCCCATCCTCGTCATTGGGAGTAGGTGTCTTCTCTTGCCTGTCAAAAGCAACGATGATGCCGACCAGCTCTCCACCTTCCCTCTTGATGATATCAATAGCCTCCCTGATTGCAGTACCAGCGGTAATGACATCATCAACGATAACAATCTTCTTTCCCTTCAGACTTGCACCGACAATGTTTCCGCCTTCACCGTGGTCCTTTGCTTCTTTACGGTTGAAGCTGTAGCTCTTCTGTCCATACTTGGCGAGATCAAGGTCTGCAAGCTTGTCGACTGATGCTGCTGCAAGCGGAATTCCCTTGTATGCTGGTCCGAACAGAATGTCCCACTGGAACGAAGGGTCTGACTCGCCATGTGCCTTGAGGGTGTGCGCATACGCTGAGGATATGGAGCGTAGCAGGTCGGCTCTGTGAAATAGTCCCGCATTAAAGAAGTAGGGTGATATGCGCTTGGACTTCAGTGTGAAGGTGCCAAACTTGAGCGCGCCGGCTGACACGCAGTCCTTGAGGAAATTCTGCTTGAACTCTGGTAGCGACATGGTTGGTTTTTCTGTTACCGTTGATGCTTTTGGGTTCGGAAGTGGGTGAGGATATTCAGACATTTCTTTCCGAGCTCGGAAGCACGGACCCTTCTGGAAGCGTCGTCACTGATTTGATGTGTTGCTCAGAACTTTCAACTCGCGACATATCACCGCCAACGCCCCAGCACACGCCCCTCCTGCTCGCGCATCCACCACCTGCGTCACTTACTTGTTTATTTTAGCTCGGCCTGTCTGTTTTAGGTTTTCGGGCGTCTGGGGGAATACCACTTCGGCTGTGGGCAATCAGGCGCAACACTTGGTCATTTCTTTCCGCCATCACCACCTAGCCTCCTCGACATGGGCATGTATGTCTTGTTCCCAATCCGTACACCCGAAAACATAGCCATACTAATTGGTACTCTAGCTGGGACTCTCTCACCGGACGCAAGTCCAAGGACACGGCATCCGCCTCGCCCCAAAATTCCGACTTTGTGAAAGAAGACACTTTCCAGCCCACACCCTTCGATCCCAACACGGCCATCCAAAATCCTTCAGAATTTCTCCTCGACCCCTCGCAACTACATCCTCTCGCAGGCCTCAACCAAGACACTCTCGACTACCTGTCACTAGAAGATTCCGTCTTATCCGATCTGCCTGGCGCACAATCCGCCTTGCCTTCCCGCGGCTGGTCAGACGACTTATGTTACGGCACAGGTGTATCATACCTCTCTGCGCTGACTATTGGAGGAGCATGGGGGCTTGCCGAAGGACTACAAAAGAACCCGCCTAGTATGGCGCCACGGTTGCGAATCAATGGTGTGCTCAACGCGATAACACGACGAGGGCCTTTCTTGGGAAACAGCGCGGGTGTGATTGCCATGGTGTACAATGGTATGAACAGCACTATTGGGTACTACCGGGGCAAGCACGATATGAGCAACAGCGTGGTGGCGGGCGCTTTGAGCGGTGCGCTGTTCAAGAGCACAAGAGGGACAAGGCAGATGGCTATCAGCTCAGGAATCTGCGCCTCTGTAGCAGGAGGATGGGCGGTACGTCACACCCTAATCTGCTCTTCCAAAGTAAAAAGCTGACAGCCTACCAGATAACACGAAAAGTCTTCTTCGAACCTGACCTAAAATCAGTCGATTAAACTCCTAAACCAGAAGCGATTGCCCCAAGCAAATGGATCTCTAACAAAATGCTGCCTCACTGAGCCTTATTCCAAAAAACAGGCATGCAGCCATCTTTTCTCAACTTCTACTACGTTCGACGTTTGTCCAGCATTTACACGAGTGCGATCTTAGCGTATCTTCCTCTACCTCCTCATCACCACTCTGCGGGCTCTGCCCAACTTGTACAATAAGGCTGGCGTTCATCATATGGAAGAAAGACCCGGGTGCTACGAAGGCTTTAGAAAAGGGTTCATGGTGTCGGGTTGTTCAGTTTCCTTCACCCTCGGGTGATCGGAACGGCTAGGCTATGTGCTGTGTATTGTGTATGTATGTATGTAAAGACGAAGTGATGGAATGGAATGGAGATTAAGTAATGATATATTTGATCAAACACCAAGGGCGAGATATGCATGCAGAATACTTGAGCTCTGTGAGATTGGAGTCTTCTTATCGTTTTGCATGTGAGCATATTTGAGAGACGTCGCGTCCTGCAAGCAGCTTCGTGCGCGCTCAGCTCAGGTCGTGAGATACTTGATCTAGTGGGTGTACGTGATTCCAATACGAATACTAGAATTCGTCTTCAGACCGGGGCTCCCAGCATAGCTTACTCAAATCTGGCAAGGAGACGCCATACTCACTTTCGACGTAGTCTTCGCTGTCTTCGCTTTCTTCTTCGCTATCTTGTTCTTCTTTGTTGTTGTAACTTCTGTCTTCTTTACCCCCACTCTCGCTATCCACATGCTCAAAGCTGGAAATGTCTACATCGTCGGAATCTTCACTGTTGTCGTCGTCTTCCTCTGAAGCCAAGAGCTAGTTCTGTTTAGGGTCGTTAATCTGGCTCGTTCTCGTCCCGATAATGGCAGTCAGTATCCTCGATTACAGAGCACATGGAAGTAAATTCGTCAGTCAAGGCAGCGTATAGCACGCAAGGCCAACGAGAATCTACCGAGTCTACCGAATTTGATAGCCTCCTCTTTCTTATTCGAATCAGGATTCTTGATTGCTTCATTGAGCTCTCTTTCCACCTCTTCCCTGATAGACAATGCTCATCCGTAGGGGTCGTATGGGCGGGAGTATTGGTAATATATGCGCACGCGACGTGCTTCTCATTCAAAATCTTCCAGAAAAGGTCGGAGTGTATCGAAGACTCGTGGTCAAGTACTTAGTATGATGGTGCCACCTATTCCAGGAACTACGGGTATGCTGCGTGAACATGTTCAGATTCAAAGCGTCTCGGGATCAGCGAGATTGGCATAGTCGATTGGGTTCCCAACTACACACAATGAGGAGGTGTTTGCAGTATCCAACTTGTACTGATCAGCAGATGATTAGACAGGTGTGCTCTGTTCCGCCCCGGTTCCAGGGTTCACACTGAATTTCGCCGAGGGATTTCCCATGCGGATCATCTCCGCTTCTGAGCGTGTTTGCGGATCAAGTGGTTTCATGGTCGTCCCAGCCAGATACAGGCAGATTTCGATGTCGAAGTACTGGCTCAAGAAGCAGGGCGTTGGTAAAGGTGGCTTGATGTATTGCGCTTGCGCCACGGACGCAAGCAGCCTGTTCAAGGGAGAAACTGAACACCTCTCTGCTGGCACAGATCGATAGCATAGAAGACTACAACGCTGTTAAGCTTAGCTGATTTTCTTGCTATAAGCTAACGTAGACTGCAATAGAGGACATATTAATTCTATGCCTGTTTAGGGTTTTCCGTGTATGCCTCACAAAGTGCCCAGCCAACACGCACGAGCGCGTCCCTAGCGCGTCCTCGGAACAACTGGACACATGCGCGTCCCTCAATCAATCAAAGTACACCGTCGCTTGTGCGCACCTTCGTATATTTCACCGACACGCGCGATAGTGACTCCTGGCGCTACGGTTACCGGAAGTGATTCGACCTGTAGCTTCTGTTTGATCGGCAATGGGTCTTGCCTTGGCAGATGGGTCACTGCCGTTACATCCCTCACTGGAGAGGTGTCCTGAGCGTCGACATGGCGGTTTCATGAACGACATACTCTCTGGTAGCACTACCACAACTAACATCTTTTCTTTTGCCATCACATGATACCTTAGTTGGAATACTTCGCAACCTCACCTACTCGGCGGTGCTGTTTGCTTCTTTTTTGCGACATCATTTCTCCAATTGTATTCTCCATGGGAGAGTATAAGTCGCAGCATTCATCTCACAATGCGTAGGATCAAAGTCCCCCGTGGGACCCCATATCGCCGGCCTATGTCGAAGCAACACAAACGGTCCCTGGTATATGCGCTTCTTTCGGCTGTCGCGTTCGGCGGGTATTACTGGTTGTACGCGCAGCCCATCGATGTATTCGCCGTTCCGTTTAGAGAGCACGAAGCATACATGCACGACGGATCAAGTCTCGCCTTCCTCAAATCAGAGCAATCCTATGATTGGCGGGAAGCGCCCTTCGTGAACAAGATCGCATCCTATATACCGCTACCGACGACCGCTCCGCACAAACTCCCTCGAGTCCAGTCCGAAGACTTTCCCGAGACGAGTTCGCAAAGAAAACAGAGAGAGAAACGCAGAGTTGCCGTACGGGACGAATTCAAGCATAGCTGGGACAGCTATAGGGAATTTGCTTGGGCACAAGATGAGCTTCGGCCTGTCACAGCGGAGGGTGAAGAGTCGTTTTGCGGCTGGGGTGCCACTCTGGTCGATTCACTAGACACGCTCTGGATCATGGGCCTCAGAGACGAATTTGATGAGGCCGTGGAGGCTGTCGCAGCCATTGACTTCGGTAAGACCAACCTTACCACTGTGAGCGTCTTCGAGACGACCATCAGATACCTGGGTGGGCTGTTGAGTGCATACGACATGAGCGGCAAGCCGATCTTGCTTAAGAAAGCGATACAACTCGGAGAGATGCTGTATCGTGCATTTGACACAACCAACAACACACCTCTTGGCTGGCTGCATGTAGAGAACACCAAGGTGATAGGGAGGACGACCTTTACTGCCGAGAGCAACATCTGCTTTGCCTGTCTTGGAAGCTTGACCATGGAGTTTACGCGTCTTGCCCAGGTCACGTCAGAGCCAAAATATTACGATGCAGTCGCGAGGATCACCATCATGATGGACCACGCGCAAGACAATACTAGGCTACCTGGTCTGTGGCCGACTATGGTGAACGCCGCGAAAGAAGAATTCAACCAATCACGCTTTTTTTCGATCGGTGCGCTTGCTGACAGCACGTACGAATACTTCCCTAAGATGCATGCGTTGCTCGGCGGCGTGGAACCTGCGTACGAGAAGATGTACCGAGACTCGGCTGAAATGATTGACGCGTACATGCTTTTCCGGCCCATGGTGCCTGACAGTGCTCACGGAGAAGACCTACTGCTGTGTGGGGATGTCTTTACCCACGGCGAAGATGCCAGACTAGATCCAACTATGCAGCACCTGACATGCTTCATTGGCGGCATGTTTGGCTTAGCAGGTCGCCTCTTCTCTGATCCTGACCACGTGGATCTCGGTGCGAAGCTCACCAAGGGGTGTATTTACGCCTACTCCGCCACACCCACGGGTATTATGCCAGAAACATTCGATATCGTGCCTTGCGATTCTCGTAAATCTTGTCCCTGGAACCAAACGGCTTGGGAAGTGGGTGCAATGCATCACTACAGCAGCAAGTATGTTGCTCATTTCAATGATGCAGTAGAAAAGTACAAGATCCCACCTGGCTTCACCAACATCCGCGACAAACGGTACCTGCTCAGACCCGAAGCCATCGAGTCTGTCTTCATCATGTATCGCATCACTGGTGACCGTCAATATCTGGACAACGCATGGGACATGTTCACTAGCATTGTTGCTGCAACTCGAACGCCTTACGCGAACGGACAAGTCAGAGACGTTACGTTTGTAGCATCGAAAGCCCCAGGCCGAGGTTACAAGTCTGTCCCAGGTGTAGGTGATGTACCATACACGCACGAAGACAATATCGAGAACAAGATGGAGAGCTTCTGGACAGCGGAAACACTGAAGTATTTTTATCTCATCTTCAGTACACCAGATATGATCAGCTTAGACGACTGGGTGTTCAATACGGAGGCGCATCCCTTTAGGCGGCCGAAGTCGAGATAAGAACAGGCTAAGCATGACGTTGAAGCCAGTAGTTGAGCACAAAGAACGAGATGAGTAAGGTCACATTGCTATTAGTATTGTCATCTTATATGATACCCGGCACGGACGAAGAAACGCGTCACTATCGCTATTGCTTTTTGGGTAGCATAGCCGGAACATTGCATTGATTGGCGTTGTAATGTAAGCTCAGACGGGGTTTTTTTATGAAGTTCTGGCACCACCGTGGGAAATAGGTAGCCTGCTTTCACCTTTTATTGTGGCTCTCCGTACTATCCATTCTGTTTGATCTCTCGGCCGACTCTTCTAGTCAAGGTCACGCACTGGGACGAGCCTATGCGTCTGACAAATAGCCACCGGCAATCGATATCATCATACGCTTACTACGATGCGCATCCTCGGCTTCATCATCCTCGCAATCTGCCAGTCTTTTGATTTGCTTGCCCTTCTCATCCGCGATGAAAGTTGTCACTACTGGCTTATTTTCCACAACACTCTCTGGCGTCGTCCCAATGACCGTCTCAAAGACGACCTGGAAAGACGCCGGCTTGACGAAACGCGAGTCTACAAGCCGATCCCACTCCTGCGCTACGCACTTGAACTTATAACTGGTGCTCAACCGTGTGTTAACATGTATCTGCATCCTCGAAACGGCCAGTAAGATCGGATTCTGGTACGAAGACATCTGCGGATGATCCTTTAGCATGCCTTTTATAGCACTCCAAGCTTCGTGATAGATGCGAGTCCGAGTATTCGTATACTTTCCCTCAAGCCCGAGGTGCCACTCGCTATCTCTCCAGACGGGCCAGTATTCTCGCACTGCACCTGGATTTCCATTGCGCAAGCGCTCAAGAAAACCGGACACTGGATATGCATCGCGCTCCGTGCGCACACCAGTTGGAGGTAGGATGCGGGTGGGGGTGTCCAGAGAAACGCCATGAACCAGTGTGAGCCCGGAGTCTTTCCACGCTCGGTCGAACGCCGGTTTTACAATTTCGTCGTGCCAGATCTTGAGGAACTGCTTGTCGAGGTAAGGAACCGTGGAAGCGTTTGGAAAGATGAGAAAGAGATGGGGGTTCATGCCAATATCTTCTGACATGTTGTCTCCTTCTGAGGTGGGTGTGTATGTGCTTCCAAAAAGCAGCGCACGCTGGATGTTTCTCTGCGTCACATTGTGACCATGTGAAGCCAGATATTGGGCAATGCGATATGCGTCAGCCTCGCCTATCGGGTTCACGGACCTGCGATTCAGGTTATTTGAAATCCAAGGGGTTTGCTCCCATGTCAAACGCTTTGCGAATGCGAGTGATGTTGGGATGCAGAAAGAGAGCTCGCTGTGACACTGTTCTGCTTTGGCAATGACGGAGAGGGTGGCTAGGCCGTTGATGTCGCGCTCGTGCGTGATGGACATAGTGATGTTGAGTAGGAGCAGGAGGAAGAAGACAACGAGAGGGATCTGGAATTATATGTGCGAAGAGGGGTCCGTGACTTGGTTGGACTATATTGAGTGATCAGATTATTGTGGGCGTGTATGTCTCATGGGTAAAGACAGTGAAAGCTCAGGGAGATATCACTATTGACAACGCACGCATTGAGACATTGGAGAAACTAAATGAAAGCTTCGAGACTGTTTCGCCCAAGCATAGTAGTAGATAGACTCGAGCAGTTTGCCCACGATACTTAGCGCACTACAATGCTCTACTGATCAACAAAGATGGAGTTAAGCTGATACATTTCTGTAGCACTATCACAACAGTACCTGGGTTGTCAAAGCATTCCAAAAGAACTCCAGTCTGAATCCCGGGCCTAGATTAACGAGACTTCAAACATAGCAACACCAAAGAAATTCCGTGTTTGTGGACTTGTTGAATTGTACGCGACCCCGAGTCATACATCATTGACATGGTGGATGTGACGAACGTGACAGATCTGATGAGGAAGACTACGAATGCCTCTCGTCATATCACGATAGCCGCAACCGTTTGCTCTTGTAACGTAGAGATGTACTCTACAACACAGATTTCCACTTATACACGATAAGAGATCAATCTCCATAGAAGACAAGCTCATAAAATCTCTTAGGATATTATGAAAATTGGTGTTTGTAGTGCTCTCTTTCCCACATTTCCTGTAGCTTTTGTCATGGCATTACAAGTATGCACCCGTTCCTTGCAGACGTTTTGGTGCATGCAGCTGGGTTCTCAATATAGACTGTATGCCACTGCATCAAAAAATTGGTTTTGATTCTGTCTTCTAGCCATCCAATGTTTAAAAGGAGTGCCTCTCACTCAACATGAGTCATGCTGTCAGACGCCAAGCTGTCAGCATAACGTCAGCACAGATTTTAGAACGGAGTATAAGCCCACCTAACCCCTTGCGCAAGTACACTTCGTCTCTCCTACACTCACTGGAAAACCCCAACCTTTACGTCGACATTGTCAACACATGTGTGCTGTGTCGTTGGGGAAGCACAATAACAGGACCTCGGAAGACCGGCAGCCTATCTTTCCCCACCGAGGTGCCACTGCGGCCTTAACCACGGTGCTCGACGAAATGAGCTACGACTCCGCTGCTCGCAAAAACGTCGCCCACTTGCGTATGCCTCAACTCACGAAGGGGTCCATCTTGTTGTAGACAAGCTTGACCAAGACGGCGCCACCAACTTGGCAACGCTTATCGTCGCGCGCTCAAGAACATCGCTATACACCTGGTGCCCCAATCGCACGAGATGGACAACTTCCGTAATAATATCGCCGATGGATTCTCATAGAGTGCAGTACGGTTCGGCGACATCAAGTCTGGCCGCGATTGGCTTGCCGCGCGGTCATAGCACGGCAAACCCTTCACCCGGGTGCATTCGAAATCGTGTCTGCGAATGATGCCATCTAGCTTGATCGCACCAGCACTCGCTTTTCATGGATCGCCACCATGCTGTGCTCACAATTGACTATAGATAATTCCTTTCGGAGAGCCATCTCCGACACGGGACAGTACAGCCCTTGTTCTACTCGTTGCCTCTCGCCCGCGGCATGATTGTAGACTCCAATCTTGATGTGCCGGGTGTTCTAGATCCTAGTTGATGCGAGAAGAGCAGGTGATAAGGTCTATAGGTCGCACAATCAGTTGCACTCTCGCCCCACCAACGACGTGCCGCATGGCCCTTGGATACTGTTTTGATTCCGGGCGCTTTCTCGTATAGCACACCTGCCTTTTTAAACTTAGGAACTGCTTCCATACGGCTCTTTGGAACAGGGGCCTTATCTGGCGTGCTATTGCGCGCGACCTAGCTGCGATCACACATGGTTGGACGACGATAACGCGTTTGCACTAGAAACATCATATGTATATTTTAGAAACGCCGCTCTATCCTCGAAGTGAGAATCAAACGATCTATCACGCGCAACTATGGCTGCAAATCCTCTTGGTGATGTGTTGATTCTCGGCCAGCCCGATGCGGTTGGGGGCACAGCGATCAGTCCTCCCAGCCACGAAGCGATCAACGCCTTCAGCGACGAGAAGCATCGCCTTGCTGTCAATGAGGGAGAAGTCGAGAAGAAGGTTGCCCTGGAGCCCGAGATCGAGGCAGTCCTTCCCGAATACGATGCGTCCGAGCAAGAGAAGGACGACAATGGTGAAGACCATATCATTGTTACTGGCGCTGACGCAGCTGCTCACCTACTGCCCCTGAGAGATGACTTCGTACCTGCGGTGACCTTTCGAAGTATCTTCTTAGCCTCTATTCTGTCCGCGTTCCAAGCCGTTGTATTTCAGATCTACCAGGTACGTCTACAGTCCTGATACATGGATCGCAGAGGCTAACATGTACTCTAGTTCAAGCCCACCCTGATCACCATCCAAGGAACCTTCATCGTCCTTATGGCCTATTTTCTCGGTAGAGGATGGGTCAAGCTGCTACCACGTGGAGATAAATTCGAGGCTCGGTGGAGAGAAAAGGGCGGAGTTGGCAAGACACCCCTATGGATCACGATAATGTCGTTCTTCAACTACGGAGAGTGGAATCTGAAGGAGCATGCCATCACGTCAATCACTGCAACCTCTGCGTCGATCGCAGCTCCTAGCAGTCAGGTCTTCGCGGCATCCGACCTCTTCTACGATATGCCTCTGAGTCCCATCACTGTTATCTTCAGCACCATCTCTATTGGACTCTTCGGCTATGGTATTTGTGGTATAATGCGTCCCATCTGCGTTTGGCACGTTGATTCGGTTTACTGGAGCAGTCTTCCCACGGTGAAGGTGCTCCAGGGTCTCCATTGGCAGACTGTCAAGGACTCCAAGCCACTCCGGTGGTTCTGGATCGCATTCTCTGGCATGTTTGTCTACGAGTTCTTCCCTGCTTACATATTCCCATGGCTGAACTCTGTATCGATCCCTTGTCTGGCTGCTATGCATGCGACTGGGTCCAAGGCAGCTATACTAACCAACCTCTTCGGCGGAGCTACCAACAATGAGGGTCTAGGCTGGTTCAGCATCTCGTTCGATTGGCAATACGTGAGCAATCTCTCTCCACAATTTGTACTTTACAAATTCTGACCCTCATCTAGATCACTTCCTTCCAATCATCACTCCCGCTCAAGTTCCAGCTGCATCAGACAGCCGGATTCGTAGTCTGCTTCTTCGTCATGCTTGGTATCTACTACGGTAATGCCTGGGGTTCAAGGAGTCTTCCTTTCATGTCGACACGTCTCTTGACCCAGGATGGCAAACAGTATCCAAGCGAAAGCGTCTTCATTGATGGCATTCTCGATGAGAAAGCCTTGCTACAATACGGTCTACCGAGAATCACGGGTACCTTTGCCTATGCCATGTTCATGGCTAATGCTGCAGTGAGTTTTCTACCTCTAACATACACCATTGGGTGCTGATCTCCCTTAGATTGGCGCATTGGTCGCTCATACTGTTCTCTTTTGGGGTGGCGATACAGTCAGAGCGTTCAAGGATGCTAAGAAAGGAAAGTTTGATGATCCCCACCACGCGCACATGGCCAAGCATTACAAGGATGCGCCGCAATGGTGGTATCTTGTTGTACTCCTTGTTAGCTTCGTGCTGGGTCTTGTCGTTGTGATCAAAGAGAACGTTACTCTCCCAGTTTGGGCTTATGTCATTGCACTGGCAATGGGGACAATCATTTCGCCATTCGTAAGTTTATACCCGAAGCCTGTTGATAGCTGACGTTGGCTGACCAAAGATCAGAGTACCTTGCTCTATGCTCGCTTTGGTAATGGTATTGCAACCAACAATTTGTCCAAAGTCATTGCTGGACTGATCCTGCCTGGACGCCCGATTGGAAACATGTACTTCGCAGCGTGGTCGCATAACGTCATCAACAGTGCTGTCCAGCTCAGTATGGATCTGAAATTGGGCGAATATCTCAAGATCCCTCCTCGCGTCATGTTCATGACGCAAATCTACGGCACTGTTTTGGGTGGATTCATCAACTACGCCGTCATGATCTCGATCGTCACAGGCAACAAACACCTCCTAGCTGACACCGACGGCAACGCATCGTGGAGCGGCGCAACCATCCAGTCGTACAACACCAACGCCTCGACCTGGGCGCTCGCCGCCTATCTATACAAGCAAGGAAAGACTTACTCCATTGTGCCCCTGGGTCTTCTCATTGGCGCCGCTATCGTCCTCGCGCACCGGATCTTAGTCCGATTCGTGCCGCGTATCGGTAACTTTTCCCTCCGCGAGATCAACTTTCCTCAGTTCATTCAATTCGCCGGTTACATTCCGTACAACCAAAGTCAGACGTGCGTGATTCTTAGCTGGACAATTGTCGGCTTCTTCACCCAATTCTACCTTCGCAATTACCGCCCGCGCATCTTCAGGGACTACTCCTACCTGATCGCAGGTGCCTTCGATGGCGCAAGTCTGACTTGCTTGTTCATTCTGTCATTTGCTGTCTTTGGTGCTGGAGGGCCTGCGATTCCGTTCCCGCAATGGTGGGGTAATAACAGCGCTGGAAATTATGATTTGTGTCCTGTAGCGGAATGAGAGGCGAAATTGTTTTGGCTGCACACCCTGATGGAGAGTCAGAGCCAGAGGTTTACAATCTACTGTCGCTTTGAATGCAATATAAAGTATGCCCCACATCACTGTTTCTTCTGAAGTTCTGCATCATTCTTTCACTCGTGATATATTCTTGAGCAATATATGGTTCGCAAGCTATGTCATGATGTCTTCAAGTATTTACATCAACTCAAGTGCCGTCACGGTTCTGTACCTAGTAACTCTCTCACCTACCATGGTACAGGCGCGCCATCGTATCGATAGAATTTCCCACTGTCCGACTCCTTGAGCCCAGCCACCACATCCAACATACTCTCCACGCTAACCTTGGCCTCGATCATCGCACCCTTTCCACCCATTCTCGTCTTCACCCAACCAGGATCCATGCAAATGACCTTGATCCCGTTCGCCTTCAAATCTTTCGCTTGGTGCAATGTCAACATATTCAACGCCGCCTTACTCATGCTGTAGGTACAACATTTCGTCACGTCTGTCGCAACCGTCAAGCTACCTAATCCCGAGCTCATGTTCAGCACGGTCGCGCCTCTCGCTAGAGACTTTCTCAGGCTCTCGACGATTTTGGCGGGGCCCAGAACGTTGGTCTGCATGTGCTCGTTTAGACTCTTTGGGTCAAGAGTCAAGCTTGTATCGGTGCTCGTTGCGTTGATCCCAGCGACATTAAAGAGGAAATCCAGGCTAGCACCGGTTTTGGTGAGGATCTCTGCGACGCGAAACTCGATACTGGAGAGAGAATCGAGGGAGCTGACATCGCATTCGATGATATGGATGTTTGAGTTGTTGTTCAGGCTTTCTAGTTCCGAGATGTCGCCTGATTTGGAGCGGACGCCTGCGATAATGGTGTTTGATGGTTTTGCAGCGAGTTGGCGCACGAATTCCAGGCCAATGCCCCGGTTGGCCCCCGTCAGAAAGTAAGTTGCCATTCTGGGTGGTCTTCTTGAATGGGATCGTACGGGTAGGTGACCTTTGCTGTTGGCCGAATGCGACTTTGAAGTTACGATGATTGTTTGATGTGAAATTGGGGATGAGTTTCTTAGGGGCAGGGACTCTGGAGTGGATTTTCGGGGTATTGGTTGGAGGTGAGGACGAGAGAAGTTTTGCGACTGCGAGGAGTGACTTGATGAAGTACTTCGCCTCCGCGGACGGGACGATGTGGTGGTGTTGTGCCGTGTGTCCTGCATGCGGTCTACTTCCACCGGGTAAATCATAATGGGTGACGTCGTAGTGTATTAAAGGGTAATTGGAAGTAGGTGTCGTTGAGAAGTCGTAAGTATTAGTACACAAAGTACTATACATGTTCGCCAGTTCAGTTGACTATATGTATACGCACGCACCACATGTTCGCCTGAAAAGCGCCGGTCGAGAGACCCGCAATCCCGTTACGAAGTGTCAGACCTGTCAACTCTGTTACATGGAGTTTCATGCAGTACTCGGCGACAACCAGAACAAGGCTGCGATATTATGCCCTCCGTGGCACGCTCGTCTCATGTTTTCCGATTTCTGTTACTCGTACAAATTGTTGTTCTGAATGGAGCCTGTAGGATAGAGACGACGGATTGCGCTTGCCGCTTCAGACGAACCCGATGCGAATCAAGGGACACAACCATTTCCTGCATCGTAGCGACAGTTCCCCTAAAACGCAGATCGAGAATGGATTGTGAATTACAAGGTTACGATTTTGCATAATTACTAATTCCTGCATGAATCTGAGAACTATTATTCTTACCACTGTATGATAAAAGCGAAAGAAAAGCTTCGCCCACACAGAGGTTACGAAGAACTTCTCCACCGCGAGTATCTGGTCCGCATAGCGCGGCCTCGATTTGGTATTCAATCCGCGATTGGTCTTTCGACCATCAGCATGACACATTCGTCTCCTAAAACTTCCTACGATTCGAGTGCTCCTCTTCGAAATGGTATCTACTCCATGTGGTCCACCTTGCGCTTCTCGCTGGCGCCCTTTACTACGCTCGAAAGATCGACAACTGCATCACATTAGTACGAGCAAATGACTAATTGGGGTACGGCAGGCTTACGAGGAAGATCCAAAGGGAAGTCGACACTAGCCAGCATAATGGCTAAGAAGATGTACCAACCGCAGAGGCAGGTAACGAAGCAGAATGCACCAGCAGCCTCAGCAAGCTTGGCAGCAAGAGCTGCTCGACCGTTTGCAGCCTGGAGATAGCTGCCCGCCAGAAGGCCGAAAGCGGGCACAAGAGTGAAGAAGATAAGGAAGAAGATCAAGTTCGTGCGGATGGAGCAGATGAGGTAGACTAGGCATAGAAGGCCCATCATTATGAGGAAATATGCTGTGAAAATGGTCAGAATCGAATTTCTGCATCTCTTCTTGGGTGACTTACCAAGACCGACGTTGAAGCCAACAGATTCTAGGCCTGTGCTGCCTGCGACGTTCGCGTTGGCGTACGCGCCATATGAGTTGTAGAAGGGTTGGAGTGTGGCAGCGAAACCAAGCCAGAAGGCACCGAAAGAACAGAAGACAACGAAGGGGAAGGTATTGCCAAGAATCCACTGTATCAGTTGTCAGAGAGAGTCTTCAAAGGCTTTGAGAGCAACGTACTTCACCAAGACCACCGAGAATCATGAGCAGACCACCCGCAAAGTAGTACCATCCGGTGCTTGCTGCTCCACTTCCACCAGCACCACGCCATCCCATGAGGGTCATGCTCAAAGGATGCAAGGACAACAGGAAGCCGATGAGAGCACTACCCAAAGTAAGCATTCGAAGTTCCAGATGTATATGCAGGAGGAACATACAGAGGCGTCGGGTTACCGAATGTCTTCCGCAGATCTCCTTTTACTTTGTTCGGTGGTGACAGATATAGTTTCTCAAATAGCTCTGGAGAGATCGAGATACTACCCGCTGTTCGGATCTGATGCAATGCAGTACCAGAATCGACCGAGGCGTCGAGGTGCGTTTGTCCACCATATCCATTGCCGTAAGCTAGAGAAGGTTAGTAAAAGATGAATGTGTATACCGCAAAAGAGTCTTACGTTCTTGCCGAGAGAAGTCTTTCTCCAAAGCGTTGGGCCCGTCCATCATTCTAGTTGTCGACTCGTTCCTCGCAGTTGATCCAGCTGATAGAGTTTCTGCGTCTCTAGCTGTAGTCGCGCCGAGGTGGGCGTCGTTCGTTGCGTACTTGTGATCGTGATTGGAAGTCATACACGCGACGTGGTTGTCAAAGAGACCGCTTCCGTTGGAGTTGTTATTAGAATTAGAGGTATCGTAGTGATGATGACCGGTCGAGGACGTGGTAGTAGATGTTGAAGTCTCGTAACGTGACATAGAAGGCTAGGGAACCGGAGAGTAGGGTTGATATAGGGAGCACACAATGGTCATTAAGAGTGTAGGTAACAATAGTGCTCCGCAAACCTTGAGGCACGGATTCCAATTCCAAGAAAGCGTAGCTGCGGACGAAAGCAAGGGATCATCACCGACTATGTGGCAGGTGCAGCCAGGCCACCCTGGTAGAACAAGAGTTTGAGGGCCAACCGCTGCGGTTCCGCGTTGGATTTGATGCACGTAGTCGAATTGGCGGGAGGGCAGATCTGCCCAGGCTAGAGCTTGGGGAGCGTCCAGGTCTTGATTCGCCGGAGTCATGAGGAGTGCCTCCTTAGCTGCGGACGTGGCTTCCCTGCCGACGCATCCCCTAGGAACAGCAGTGGCGTCTCGTGCAGTTACTTTGTACGCCCTGGACACACCACCACCGATACCGTCTGAGCATCTTATAAGGCTGATGACGAACCTGTGTATGAACGGGTGGAGGAGGTCAGATTCATATCAATGACGCTACGAGAAACATCATGTTTCTTTGTGAAACTCTTCACATACTCTTAGTTTCGCCGCATTGACAAGACCTCGCCGACCCCAATACCCAAAACGGTCGCAATGGCAATGGTACGCATTCAAAGTCACAACGTGATCATGACCCGATGCAGCAACAACCAGTAAGGGATCAGCAACCCCAGGACGTAAGATCGGTTCTGCGGAGTCGAGTGGAGATGAAGCACGCGAATGCTGGGGACGCGTGCGGAGCCTAGACTTTGGAGCTAAATGATCGTCGGGCCGTCACTAATGGGGTTGGCTTTGCGGGGAAAACGTGCTAAGAACGCTAGATCCGGATGAGTGGTGCAGGCGTTATTCCCAAACGTCATGTCGCGCACGGCATCTCAAAGATATGCATGAGATTTCGTTTTGCAATCTCATGGATGGTAATCGAGATAACGACAAGGTTGCGGCCAGGTTGCACCAACGTCACTGGAGTATGCTGGGGTGTAATATTGCAATCGTGGAGGTTGCAGATTTGTACAACGGGGACAATCTAACCGACTAACTCGAGTCAGTGCAGAATGTAGATAGTCCGGCCTTGTGCGGCAAAGCTGTCGTGTGTTGATCGTATGTTCAACTTATGATCGATGAGCCACTCCCGTAGCGCCGAAATGCAAGGAAAAGCCCATAGACCTCAGCCCCCGCGTTTCACTACCGAGGTGCGCATGATGGCATAAGAATCTAGTGTGACTCGCGTCCAGGTGTAGGGTATTTGGCGAGTAGCTTGCGCTCATCCGACAACGTATCGGGAGGAGTCCAATGGTAGCGACGGAGACATTCCGCATATGATGATGTCTAACCCAATTCAGTTGACCATAGTAAAGCCTCGGGAATTAGGTACCATTCGCAAAAGCCGGGTTCCTAACGGAAGCGAGTAGGAGTTGAGATCTGATACAAGATATTCTGCTTGTAATGTTGGATGCTGCTGGCTTCATTCAAATTCGTAAAGAAATCCGGTTGACCTGAAGTCGCACAGTCTTTTCCACATATCGTTCCGATTAACGCACTGTTGCGACTTCGTAGGCGGCAATAGGCAAGTTTGCCAGCTGTCCAAGACGCAGACCGCATCTTCCGTGGTCCCGAACCGTCAACATCCCAGTAGGACCGCAACCCAGCATACTAGCGGCGTATGCCGCACCCCTCTCTGGCATTCGGACTTTGTGGAGGATGGCATCGCAGGAGATAGCTTCCACTCTGATGGAGAATTGTGTCCACTAAACTCACATCTTCTCGCAATTGCTCCACAAAACATTCTCCTGCTGCGTACAAACTATCAGAAATCGACGGATGTAACGCGACGCTCCAATCAAAAGCCATGTCACGTTGGTCTAGGAGGTAAAAAAGGCACAATTTTTCAATAGCGTGGTGCATAAGGAGTTGAGGGTTTCATGCCGGCAGTGCTCGGAGGTTTTCGGTGCTTTCCAGTGTTGAGATGCCGAAAGCTGATGGACAAGCGACAGGCGATCCGGATCGTCGGTGTCTCCGGATGTTTGATCGTTCAAAACTCTCTCTTCTGTCTTTGGCATCTCCTGATCTTCGCGAATACCATAGCTCAGCATGGGCATAGAAATCGCCGCGAATGCCTAGTGCTGAATACTGAGTTTGAGATAGTTCATCAGGATCAAGGGAGGTACAGATGGTAGCGTTGAGTGGAGTGTGTACAACGATGATCAGACGAAGTTTGTGATGGCGGAAGGCATGCGTTCCACACCAGTCAAGCACGATGCAACCTCGAGAAGAGAGCTGACGATTGGAGAAGTATTGGACGTGCTCTCACAGTAGATGGGAAGGAGTACTTTGGTAGCCAATACCAATGATAGTACCTGCGGACGTCGTGCTCTTCATATAGCATGTACACATGACAAAGCCAGTGGTGATGCCGAGGAGATAAGTAATCTCTTCCGGCCGTAACCTTCAGTCTGTCACCCCGTCCCGAATGTGATTCTTCTCCATGCACAGAAAGAAGCTGAGAGCTTCAGCACGGTATGTGATGATGCTCCGAGGCCCTCAAGCCCCGCCCACCTCTTCAATGACCTTCTTCAAATTCTTGATATCATGCGCAAACCGACCCAAGAACAAGCCGTCAACGCCTTCGGAAATCTTGGCAAAGGTGCCGGGCCCAGCGCTCCCTCCGTAGACAATCCTCGTGGTCCCGGTCCTACCAGCAGCCATCTTCCTAAGCTCTTTTGTCACATTCACAACATGGTCGGGATCAGCGGGCTCCTTTGCGCCAATGGCCCACACAGGCTCGTAAGCCAGTATCACCTCGGTATCGTCCGGTACTGCAGCCAGCACTGACATGACCTGGGGTTTACATTCTTGTATAGCTGCACCTACAGCTGCCGATGCGACGCTGTGGTGTGTCTTCTCGCCAATGCACACCAGCGGTATCAAGCCGTTTCTCGCTGCTGCACCAGCCTTGTTCGCGACCGTCTCGTCTGTCTCACCGAATGCGGCTCTGCGCTCAGCATGGCCAATCTCTACTATCCTTGCTCCTGCCTGGCGCAGCACCAGTGGACTGACCTCGCCTGTGTATGCGCCCTTGTCTTCCCAAAAGGTATCTTGCGCGCCCAGGATGATGGACGAGGGCTCGAGGATGCGGGCAGACTCGGTGAGGGAGACGAAGTCGGGGATAACGAAGAGATCTATGCGCGCATTCCAGGCGTCGCCGTCGAGCTGCAAGACGCCGCGAATGTAGGAGAGCGTGCTGGGCAGGTCGAAGTACATCTTCAGCGAGACGCCGACGAGGCGGCGGGGTCGAGCGATAGGCGGCATAGCAGCGGCAGCGGCGGTTCGTGTATGTGTGTAGAGAGAGAGAGAGAGAGAGAGGAAGCTGTCCAGCAGTCACTCTACGAGTACTATGTACCAGAAACAAGACGTCTTGGAGCTGCGCAACAACGATGATCCGGGGTTACCGTAAAGGGTAAACCCGGGGAAGGGAAAGCAAACCCGTCATCGGTGGAGGGGACAGGTGTGGGACGGACACGTTTGTGGGGCTTTCATGCCACATCCCATCACCACATGCAATGCCACATTATATTATGCACGATTCGCGACTTGCGACTTGCTGCAGTGCTTTCACCGTCTTCTGTGAATGATGCGCGTCTACCACATGTCACGCATAGCCACGCGTTCTCCAATTGGTGTCACCTGCAGCGTAGTCATGGCTTGTCGCCGAAAATGCGCCTTGCTTGGCGAGGCTCCGATTGTTCCTCCGTACTGCGCTAACCTCTTTACTGTCGACCTTCCGCTAAGGAAAACTGCACATCAACGCATCACTAACCCTCCCGCTCACTGACTGACAGCAAGAGAGAACAGTGGTACATGTCGCGGACACTCGCAGATCGCTGGGCTCGCAAAAGATACTTTGGATAGCTCGTGGGGGGTCAACACCGCAGTACGCAGCATCCTTGCATATCCCGCCCTGAGCTCACCGCGGGGTGCATATTCCTCATATTGTCCTCTCACTAACGTTGCGAAGAATTGACGCAGATTCTCTTTCCTCTCTTCTCTTCCTTTACTTAGTCTCATACTTCTCCGCCATGCACATTTCTCAGAAACTCCTCCAGGCGAGGGAGGAGGGCAAGCCGACCTTCTCCTTCGAATTCTTTCCGCCCAAGACAGCGCAGGTAACGATACCCTCATAACCCCCGACACGACGAGCGAGACGCTGACTTCACATAGGGAGTTCAAAACCTCTACGACCGCATGGACCGCATGCATGGCTTCGGTCCGCAATTCATCGATCTTACCTGGGGCGCTGGTGGCCGCCACTCCAAGTTGACCTGCGAGATGGTCAAGGTCGCACAATCCGTCTACGGCCTCGAGACCTGCATGCATCTTACATGTACCGATATGGAAAAGTCCAAGCTCGACGACGCCCTCCGAGACGCATACAATGCCGGCTGCACCAACATCCTCGCCTTGAGGGGAGACCCGCCACGTGAGCGAGAAAAGTGGGAGGCAACAGCAGGTGGCTTCCGCTATGCAAAGGATCTCGTCGTCTACATCAAGGAGAAGTACGGAAACCATTTCGACATCGGTGTGGCGGGATACTCCGAAGGCAGCGACGACAATGACGATGTCGACGAGCTCATCGACCATCTCAAGGAGAAGGTTGATGCCGGAGGAACATTCATTGTTACACAAATGTTCTATGATACTGACCTTTTCCTTGAGTGGGTCAAGAAGGTTCGTGCCAAGGGCATCGACGTTCCCATCATTCCCGGTATCATGCCCATCCACACCCATGCCGCGTTCCTACGGAGGGCCCAATGGACGAGATGCAACATCCCGAAGCACTGGACTGAGGCCCTGGAGCCTGTCAAGAACGATGACGTCGAAGTGCGTGAAGTCGGCAAACATCTAGTCGCCGAAATGTGTCGGAAGCTGATCGACGCTGGTATCACACACCTGCACTTGTAAGTCGTCCCCTCGTCACAAGAAGATAATCTTTCTCATACCTATATAGCTACACTATGAATCTCGCGCAAGCCACCCGCATGGTCCTTGAAGAGCTAGACCTCCTACCCGACCCCGAGTCACCACTAGAGAAGCCTCTTCCATGGCGGCCTTCGCTGGCGCTCAACCGACGAGACGAGAACGTACGACCAATCTTCTGGCGCAACCGCAACCGATCCTACATTGCTCGCACACAAGACTGGGACGAGTTCCCTAACGGTCGCTGGGGAGATTCGCGTTCACCTGCCTTTGGCGAGTTGGATTCTTACGGCATCGGTCTGAAGGGTACCAACGAGCAGAACATCAAGTTATGGGGCACACCAATGTCGATCAGAGATCTATCCGAACTCTTCGTACGCTATATGGAAGGAAAGCTCGAATCTTTGCCGTGGAGCGAACAGCCCATTACGACCGAAGCTGGGTCTATCCAGGACGATCTGATCAATCTGAACCGCCGCGGATTCCTGACCATCAATTCCCAACCTGCTGTCAATGGAGCCAAGTCTTCAGACCCGGTATTTGGTTGGGGCCCGCGTAATGGTTATGTCTACCAAAAGGCTTACCTGGAGGTCTTCGTCTCTCCGGAACACATCTCTGAGATCATCACGCGTCTCGAACGCGATCCTGAATTCACCTACTATGCTGTGAATAAGGATGGCGATTTGAAGACAAATGCTCCCAACGAAGGACCGAACGCTGTTACATGGGGTGTCTTCCCAGGCAAGGAGATCGTACAGCCAACCATTGTTGAAACAGTGAGCTTCCTCGCCTGGAAGGACGAATTCTACCGCCTTGGACAGCAATGGGCAAACTGCCATGCAGGTGTCAGTCCATCGCGTTACGTGATCCAGGACGTCGTAGACACCTGGTACCTCCTGAATATCGGCAAGTACATTCGATTACACTTACATTTCTCTTACTAATGCTTTGTTTGCAGTACACAACGACTTCCACGCAACCCGTGGCATCTTCCCCATCTTCGACGGTTTAGAAGTCAAGGACATGGATAAGCCGCTGGTCAACCCCAGCGTTGATCTTCCTAGCGCAAACGGAGACGAAGCGACAAAGGTAGTCAACGGCGGTAGCCACACCAACGGCACGAACGGCGAGCAAGCTGAACCCCATAAGGAAGAAAATCCAAGCCTAATCGATGCTGCCAAAGCAGCCGCTGTCGAGGTCACCAACGGCATGAGAAGCCTGGCAATGTCCAACTAGGCTTCCGTAACTCCAGGTCTTACTGCATTCAACACGCCAAGACCAATTTGAGATGAGTCTTCTTCTAAGAAATCTCCGCTCCTAGTCTGGTGTTCAACAAGTTACGCGACAGAGCTCCTGCTTTCAGCAGACCTCTTTCATTTCAACAAGCGCGAATCTCTGGTTCTTTGTTCTTTGGCGTATATCGGTTATGGTTGGCATTGAAAGGAAAAGGTTACGATTTGCACTGCAATCATGCACAAGCATCTGGGAGGCGTCTATTCAACCCGACGACCGTCACGAAAGATATGGTGCGGGAACCTAAAAAGTTCAATAGCATAGTGTAGGATATGGCTTTCTAAGATACCCGGTCACTGCCCTCAACGGCGGTGATCAATTTTTTCACTACGATCTTTATCTATAACTTTGAGTAGATGTCTTTGAAATAGAATAGGGCATACTATCTTCGAGTCTTGAGAGCTTCACTGCATGTGCAAAGGTTTTGAGACAAGCATATGGCGTACATTGTTGTTTCTCTATGTTTTGGGATCAAGTGTGAGTGTATAAAGTATGTGGAAAGAATTGAAATGTCGCGCCATCAAGACGTCTTAGTCGTACACACTGTTCCATCCTTTCTTCACCACGTTCCCTTTTCTGGGGTAGACGTGATGAAAGCAATGACTCTAAGAGCTCATCTCACTCTTGCCGCCGCCGAACAGGCTGCTGAGCCAATCGAAGAAGCCTCCTGGGGCGTCATCGCCAGGTCCTTGCTCGCCGTTCTCCGAACCAGGCAGCTCAGGCATACCCGTGGGCTGGGGACCGCGAGTCAGAGTCTGCATTGTAGTGGGCAGACCAGGCATGCCGGTACCAGGGAAGGGAAACGGAGAGCCACCGGTGGGCATGGGGAAAGGAAGGTCGGTTGGGAAAGGAATGTCTGATGGAGAAGGACCATCACCAGGTGGCTTAGGAAAGCCACCGGTTGGGAAAGGCATATCAGGTCCACCAGGGGGCTTGGGAAAGCCGCCAGTAGGGGAAGGCATGTCGGGTCCACCCGTTGGGAATGGGAATGGAGCGTCAGGCTGGCCTGTGGGGAGTCCTGTGGGAAGGCCAGGGAAGCCTCCCTCCGTTTCTGTAGGCAGAGCGGGAGTACCGTCTGTGGGCTCCGCCAACGAGAAGCTGGGTAGCGCGCTGCCGGCTCCGGGGCCCTGTCTTGGGGCGAGCTGGTAGTCGATAGCCAAGTTTCGGACGCGGTGGCGGACAGGTGGCATACCGTCGATGGGAAATGCTCCTGTTGCTGTAGGGAAAGGAATGCCAGATGCTGTGCCGGTTCCGATTGGGGCGAAACCGGGCATCAGCTCTGGAGGAGGAGCATGACGGGACTCCTTGGTGCCGAAGATGGCGTCGAGGTAGTCGCTGAATGGGTAAGCCGCTGTGGTGCTCGCAAGAGCGGCGAGGATGACGGCGTTTTTCATCTTGATAGTGATGTCTTTGATACGAGATGTAGAAGAAGTGTTTGAGACAGAGAGAGACAGGCGATGTTGATAGCAAAGATGGTGGCACAGCCAAAAGAATGTATGTATACCGCTAGGATATCTAGAGAATGACGACAAGAGCGAAGAAAGGCCTGCTCAAAGAGAGTGTATGAGACAACTGTCTGTGAAGAACTGGTTGATGGCCATCCAACATGAGGCCAAATCCAAGGTATATATCCTCGTCCGGAGATTTCCAGTCGTGATCAACAACTCGTTCATCTAAAACCTGGTTCCCGCAAGCCCCAGAAAGCCCAGTCGTTTGACATTGCTGGAGAAGAACGCCCGTGCGACCTGCTAGTTACAGATAAGATCGATCAAGCCTTTGCGAAGACGCGCCGAAGGGTTAGAGTAATCTCTGCGGGTTAGCGACAGGTCCCATCTGGCAAGCATGATTCGGAGAGTATAGTACGGGATTCATGCCGATCACTTCTGTAGTTTCGTTTGCGGTCCAATAGAATTATTGTGCGAGCCATAGGCGCGTTGTGAACAGATGAATAGCATTGGCCAAGCCGGTAATCAGCATAAAAGCAAGGCTGCGATGGCCATGGATAGATTGCATAGAGAGACCAACATGTTTCGAGAGAAAGGTCGAGATGCTGATGCCAGGCACGGAAGGGTCGATCGCGTATAATGGTACTTGTGGGTCCGTTTCATGCGTACGCGTAACTCGCCGCCAAGAACCAAATATCGCCAGCTGATTGGTGCAAACACCTCCCGACCATGTATGCTCTGTAACAGTCACATCGTTTACTTGAGCATCGGGAGACCTGCCTGGTGTTTGGCATGTGGTAAAGGCGTGATGTGTGACGTATGCTCAGCGGAACGCAAAGATTGGCATCCAAAGTACGTCAGGCATCCTCAGGCATCCAGAGCCTCAGTTCATATCCACCCGATCCTCCTTGCAGCATAACCCCAGCCACTCAGTAGTGCAGTCACGCCTGTGAATGCAATCAGTGCTCCATATCCGCTACCATACGCAAAACCTGCACTCCAATCACCAGCATGTAGCAGAGCTTCTGAAAGCGGGCCGCTGCACAAGTTGCCGACGCCTTTCCCAGCTGATAGACACGCCCATACGAAGCCAGAATCTGCGCCTCTGCGCTTCTTCTGAGTGTCTGCGACGATAGCGCTCCAGGCGCTCGATTGACACCCAGCAAAAGCACCATAGACTATGCAGAAGATGTATAGCGGCGCCAGTGAGGTGGAAAATCCCCATAGGAGAAAGATGCCGACTGTTGAGCCCAAGGCAGAGACCATGAGGCAGGTTGTGACATGGTACTTGTCGGTCGCAATTCCCATGCAAAGACACCCGACAAATGCAGCAGCATTGACAAGAATGATTGTGACAGTGCTTTCGATGCTACCTGCACCAATGGATCGGGCGAAAGTGGGTAGATAGATTGCTGGTAGAAAGAATCCAAGGCTCTGGATGATATTGCCGGACTGTAGAATCAGGTAGTTGGAACAGGTCCAGAACGACAGGTCGAACCCCCTATTTTGCGATGTTTGAGACAACGGAAGGCGAGGTTTAAAGAAGAAGACTATGGGGAAGTTGAGAGCCACGAAGCTGAGTGCGCATACTCGTAAAGTCGTCCGGAATCCGTAGGAGTGTAGCAGCCACTCAAGTATGAGAGGAAGAATGGCCCCGCTCAATCCCAGGCCGGCCATAGTAGCTCCATAGGCAAATCCTCTTCTGCGTACCCACCACTCTTCGATGTTGAAGAGAATTGGCGTCCATGCGAGACCACCGCCCAGTGCATATAAGATGCCTTGAGTGATGATGAGGTGTGTTATGCTCGTTGAAAGTGATCCAAGGCCCAAGGCAAGGCAGACGACTACTAAACCAACTGGTGTGGCCCAAATGCGAAACTTGGGAAAGTACTTCAGTACAACGAACCATATCGCAATATCCATGTACATGATACCCTGGATAGGTCTTAGTCTTGGTCTTTGAATAACTACTAGGACATACCATTGCACAAGTACCCACAACGGCAACGTTGCTTTGGCCAGAGAACTCTTCACTAGTAGCATAGTATTCTTGGAAGACACCGTAAGAGGAGGGAAAGCCCCAAATCATGGCCTCCAGCTGCAGAGGTGGAGTTGCGAAGTCAGTGTATGTCTCACATGCATTTCTTGCACAGGAGACTTACCATGAAGCAGGAAAACAAGCAGAGCCATGCATCCCTGCCACCATCAGTAGGCGGAAGTGAGAATCCATTGTCGCTAGTTGGTTGGGATTGGTCGTTTTCTTGTAATAGTTCAATGTCTGTGGTTGCAGCCGAAGAGGGTTGTTGTGGGTAAGTGGTCAAGTCGACCTGAGTACTCTGAGTTGAAGCCATTGAGTGTCTTTATTCGAGACCCAAGGCTGTACCAGCAGACTCATACTTATGTGTATCCTTTGTAGCACGGTGGAGTCGGTAGTAGCGATGTTAGCTTGTTTTTCATTTGTACATGTAGGGCGCATTAGATGTACGGTTCAGTGGGGCTCGGGAGCCCTAAGCTCTGAAGCCGTCGGAAAAGCGCAAGAGTCATGGATGGTAGCGGCACTGGAGCACACATGGCAACATTGGCGATGGCACTGTCGCCATCTGACATGTCTTCACAGGCAGTGTTGAAGGATAATCCGATGTGATGTTTGATGGTGTTCTTGTTATGGAGAAGCTAGGCTGGACGGCTCTTGGCATGATGCAGGGGCGCTCCAGGAGCGGAATTCTAGCGCGACGCGACTTGGGGACCGACGCGCCTTGACCAGGGCATTCGCGACCTCGAAACATTTCCTCATACCACAACCATGATGCATTCCCAATAACAGACACCAACCAATTACTAACCTGTAATCCAAAATCACCCCCAAGTGCCGACATGGATGACTCGCCGCGATCTTCTAAGCGGAGAAAGCTCGATACCTCGGAGCGCACCGAACCGAGCCCATCAACAAAGCCGTCGACACGGAAAGCATCTGGCAGGCTTGCGACCAAATCCGCCGCAAATACGAACGGCGACGCTGCACAGGATGAGGTCAAGAAGCCAGCACCAGTACGCAAGGGCCGATTGACGAAGGGCGCAACAAACGGCACACCGGCGAAGCGTGCAGCAGCGGCAGAAGAGATTGATGTCTATGATGATATCGAAGGCGCATTGAACGTTGCAGCATCCTCGCGACCAGTCCGAGCCCGCAAACCGACAGAGAAAGCATCCAAAGAGAACACACCAATTGCTGCGCAGAACAAGGAGGAGATACAAACAGCCATCCCGCCCAAGCGAGGAAAGGGGCGACCTACGAAAGCGGAAGTCGCAAGTCGGAACGCTTTGAAAGAGGCAAATGATGCAAAGGGCGAATCGAAAGATGCTGTCACGCCTGCGAAGGCTGCCCGAAAGCCAGCTGCGTCTGCGCGCAAACCAGCAGCTCCACGAGCAAGTGCTCGGAAGAAGAAAGAGCCTAGCCCTATCGCAGAAGAGGATGAAGAAGCAGATGAGCTGCAGAACAACACCAAGGCCACTAAGATCCCGAGGCCACGCTCGATACGGAAGCTAGCGACCGGTACAAGGAAAAAGGCTACAGCGCTGGAATCAGAGTCGGAAGAGGCAATTGCAGCGACGCCCTCCAAGTCGGTCAAGCGACGAAAGCCTGTAGGAGAGCAAGCAGTCATACCGGAGAGCGCCGACGAACTCGGCGACGGCTCTCCCACAACCAATAGGAAGCTGACTGCTAGTGAACGAAGACGCTTTAACCGCACTGATCATATCGCCAACAATGACGAAGAGCGCTGGTCGAATGCGGAAGATCAGGCCAACGGACACGACGAGGACGAAATGGATATAGACGGGAACAGCCTCCTGGATAGTGTGCTGGACCCCACAGAACCGAGTCCTTTCAATAAGCCTACTTCAGCTCAGAAAGAGAAGCTCACGCCCTCTGTCATCTACAGTAACCTGGCGCCTGGTCGTGAGCTTGATCTACTAAAGACAATTGTCATGGACCGTATTACTGGCAAACGTCCTTCACCTCTGGTTGGTTTAGACGATGAGTACAAGTCTGTGTACCAACTTGTCGAACAGACCATCGCCGCTGGTGAAGGCAACTCAATGCTTGTCATTGGAGCTCGGGGCAGCGGAAAGACGGCGCTCGTAAACAAAGTCCTCTCTGAAGTCTCCAAAGATAATGGTGGCCAATACCATGTCGTACGACTCAACGGCTTCGTTCATACAGACGACAAGATCGCACTGCGAGAGATTTGGCGTCAGCTGGGCAAGGAGATGGACATCGAAGAGGATGGGAGCGGGCCAGGAAAAAACTACGCGGACACATTAGCGACGCTGCTCGCTCTACTTTCTCACCCATCGGAACAGACTGGCGAAGTGACTGACGAGGTCGCCAAAGCTGTCGTCTTCGTAATGGACGAGTTCGATCTGTTCGCTCAACATCCCCGCCAGACATTGCTTTACAATCTCTTCGACATCGCACAATCACGAAAAGCGCCCATTGCGGTACTAGGACTAACGACACGTATCGACGTGACCAACAGTCTCGAGAAGCGAGTCAAGAGTCGCTTCAGCCATCGCTATGTGCATCTCAGGCTAGCAACGACTTTTACTGCGTTCCAGGAAACATGTAAAGCCTGTTTGTCAATACAGCCGGAGCAACTGAGCGTCGAGGAGAGAGGTATATTAGAGGGCGGTACCAAGAGTACACCGGCAAAGAAGGGAAAGAAGAACGACACAACAGAAGATGCGCTATCACAGTGGAACGCCAACATATCCGTAAGTTCCTAAACAGTTCACTACTGCGACGTCATGACCAGGCTGATGATCTACTAGGAACTCTTCTCATCGCGCTCTTTCCTTACCCAGCATCTTGCGCCGTCCTTCTACCTCACGAAGTCCGTCCCACAAATCCTAACCTCCTTTCTCCTTCCCACCGCGACACTTTCACCCACCACACCCTTCCAACCCGCCAACGTACTCAACTCTCCAGATTCCAAATTGTCCCTCATTCCCTCACTTTCGCAGCTGTCTCTCTCCCTTCTTATCGCTGCCGCAAGATTGGATATTATCCATGACTCCGACACGTGCAACTTCAACATGGCCTACGACGAATATGTCACTCTTGCATCACGAGCCCGCATTCAGTCAGCAGCTGGCGGACTGAGTTCGAGTAGCGGAGCGAGCAAAGTTTGGGGCAAAGATGTAGCGAGACGAGAATGGGAGGGTCTCGTGGACCTGGGTTTGATTATGCCGGTCATACAAGGACAGGTTGGCGCTTTTGGGATGGTGAGATGTGATGTTGCTTTGGAAGAGGTGGGTGAGGTGTTGAAGGGGATCAAGGGTGGTGACAAGGGCTTGGAGAGGTGGTGTCGGAGTATTTGAATTGGCTGAGTTGTCTTCGTCAGACATGAAGACCGGTCTTCTATTGGATTCTTATCGGGATAGCATAGCGCTTATGATTAGTGGTCACCCACAGCAACAATGATTTCTGTTCCGTCGAGTGCGAGACGTAAAGATCGTCTCTTTTTAGAAGCATTTGGAAAAGGCGTTAACCACTCGGATGATACAGTGGGTGTCGTTTTTCTTTGCAAGTGCAAGGACAAGAAAATAGCAAGGAATGGCAAGATGGAAACCACGAAATGGCGCATCATGATTCTGAAGAGAGAGCAGAGCGGTGTATGACTTTTGTAGCATAGATGTAGTATAGTCTCGTATCAGCATTAGATCCCCATCTTCTTATACCCTCATCACATGCTCATACTAACAGCCCCAGTAACTAGCCCACTTACTCTTTCCTCCAAGCACCCCCACAAATTCCCTCGCCACAATCCGGCTCGTTTGTTCACTGGGATGTAAAGGATCATACCACATGAAGCTATCCGGGCTATCCGTACTCGTACAATTACTTCCCTGCGCATCGCACAAATGCTCCACACCCTCAACATTAAGCGGCGCCCCCGTCCCGTTCAGATAGCTCGCAGGGTTGTTGTATATATCCGTCATAAGCGCGTTCACGTCGAAACTAGCGACATTCGCATCTTCCCAGAGTTCGTCGATTTCAGCTTCAAAGGGTGTGCGGTACTTGTAGACTTGATTGAGTGCCGCAACAGTGTTTTGCATGCGGCCATGAACTTCGGTGAGGTTCTTGCCAGGGACATCGGGATAGTATTGTGTTGCTTGTAGACCACCGTCTTGAGGCTGCTGGTACTGAGGGAGGAGCTCGAGTGGAGCAAGGTTCATGATGACAAAGTTGCGGCCTCCGTTCTCGTAGAGGCGTGTGATTTGGTCGTAGACACAATCCATGTAGTCTGCGACGGTCTTGCCGGGGACTTGACTGTCCGTCAAGAATGCGCCGTTTCCAAGATCATTTGTTCCAATCCAAATGGCATACACAGTGCTGGAGGCTTTTCCAGTGAAGAACTTTGTACCATTCGCGTTGCTAGCTTTGGAATCTGCGATGAACGCAGGGAGTTCGTACCCAGCAATGTCCGGGAAGGGTGCATTTATGGCAGAGAAGTAGCGTGGTGTTATTTCGTTAGAGCACACAGCTCCTGAGACGGCATAGTTGTAGAGATTTGTCTTAGAGTAGATACTAGCGTAACGAGCCCAAGAAAGGCCTCCTGAAGCAGTGGCTAGACCCTAGGTATTCTTAGCAAGAGGTAGGAAGTTGTGCTAACGTTCGACTTACCACCGGCTGCTGCCATGCCACAGGAGGCGCAGAACCATTGTTGTTGATGAAGTATCCAAGTCGATTCTCATCCGTGTAGCTGTCACCAAATGTCACCAGCGTCTTGAACTTCCCGTCACGCCAACCCCCTGCAATTCCGCCAGTGATCGCTAGATTAGCGACAAGCAATCGGATCGACCAAGAAGACACCATTGTGATATTGCCTAGTTGCTGGTGATTACATTTGCGCCGAGAGTTACGCAAGTACTTATACCGCTAAGTTTGCGGAGGCTGGCGGGACATATCCAGTGCACTAGCCATTCCTTTCCGCCGATACATAGGGCTCATTCGGGACGGCAGATATTCCATGATCAATTGCAGCTGGTACGCGGGGAAATTGGGGGACGCCAGCCCGGTTGTACATGGGAAATGATGTCGGTCGCGGGAGCTATACGCTTTGTGGGTGTGGCTGGTCGGGAATCAGGCTAAAAGGTCTGCACGTTGCGCAGCTCGATCGAGTACTGTTGTCGATGAACCGGAGATTGAAAGCTGCACCAATAGCACGCACTTCTACATATCACCATTGACTACTCGCGTTCGATTTTTGTTCTTGTGCTGTAGTTATTGCAGCTCAAAGCTTCGAGCTTGCCATGTCCGATTTGGCATCTGCCATCTACGCAGCTGACGATGGTGGTTCATCGGACTGCTGCGACATTGCGTGATGCATAGATTCAACACGCGGCTTGTGGGTCTGGTGCAAAGTCGATCTGAAGAGATACGATGACGTCGTCATTGCTTCAGAGGTTTGTAACGTCCTGGAGGGATGTCATCGGGGAACCGCCGAGTTATGCTTTCTGTGGCTCCCAGCCGAGGTCTGGATCCAACAGAAGCTTGCGCGCGTATCCCGGGATCGCAGCCATGTACCAGCCTACGCGCGCAAGGCTGTTATGCCGCCTGCCGTTAAACTATTTCGGACAGCTTGCGGGGGTATCGTAAGCGCCGTTCAATTTCAAAGTTCCTGGTTCAACCTTATGGATGTAGTACCCAGGGGGGGGACGAAGAAAGCAATTGTTCTACGCTCTTTTGATGGTGTCTTATTGTGTGCTGTTCTCTCTATATGCTTTGTCTAAGGATGGGGCGTCGTAGATTTCTTTTTCTGGGGACGGACTCTGCTTATCGCCAGGATGTCGGAATCGCAGACCGAACGCAAATCGACATTTCGACAAGACAATGTTGTGCACGCCAATACTGGCATGGAAGCGTCTCGTTACGAAGCCGTTAGTTCAGCGTAGGCTCCCTGACGATATCCGCTTCCCCGGTGCACGCGTCTTGGGTAGGTCAACGCTGGTGGATACTGCTAACTATATTGGACCAAGGCAGTCGATAGCCCAACGTCAATACGTGGTAGTGCTTTAGGTGAAAACAACTGCATGCTGAGTTAGTAGTAAGAGAAAACACAGATTGCCTTTAGTGAAGGCTTCGGCATACCGAGTTTTAACCGAATGGAGATGATCCAATGCTGACGAAGTGGTATCCTGCTGTTCGGTCTCAAAGGCGTTGAAGTCTAGCCAAAGAAGTGCCCCATCGCAGCGCATATTTCGCTACCAGACTGTCGGGGAAATTGACCTGAGACCGAATAAACCTACCGAACAGATCCCGGCCTTGTTGGATGACTGTGTTTGTGGCTTCTCGCCCCCGATTTGTGGAGTGAAGACGCGATTTCGAAGGTTGACGTAGGTGGTCTGTACGATGGTTCCTTCCTTAGAATCGAACAAACACTCTCCAGGGCCACTAGCGTCCCATAGCCTGTCCCTTGTCGCCCCACCTTCCCTTGTCATCTGTTTGACCCTCTCTGCTCTTTGAGTTCTCACCCTCGGCACCTCCTTCGTGTACACGCAGCAGCACCCCAGTGTCAATCCTGCATCGACATCGTGCATGTCACTTGTCGACTTTCACTCTCTTCAGCCTCTCCAGCAAACCACCATCGCGCTCGAATCAGGCGATACAGCAGCTTGAAGACATACTCGAGTATGCCACAAACACGCGTTCGCCTCCGAGGAGTTGCCTTAAGGGAGCCGCCGCCTACATGATAGAGTAATGCCTCCAACCTCGTCGAAGCGGGGCTTGTTGCGGTCGGCGCAATCTGCCCACCCAGCGAATGTTGAGAGTATGAGCTTAGCTTGCTTGGAATTGGCAAGCTTGGAAGACAGCAAGGCTGCTATCAGAATCCTTACTATGACCCTTTGTAAGCATGTATGTGAGAGTTAGGAGGACATCTGAATTTCTTATCAGCCTGGCTGGTTTTTGAGCATTCGGAACTAGCTTGTTGATGTTTACTGGACACGATGGAGTCGTGTAGACTGCCCTGCCTTCGTCACACAGTTCTGACATCCACAGGAAGATGCTCGTGCTCCCGACCATATTGGCCATCCCTCTTCGCCTCACGCAACCACGGCCCTGTGCACCCGTGCAATTTGAAAGATCCGTAGTGCAATGCAGCACCTACATCGACGTCAATAGATGCATGCTGCGTTACCGGGTGCTTTTCCGACCCGTAGCGACATATCTGGGAGCAAGTTAGACACACACACACCATCAATTGGGACGATTCGTCATTTACATCTCGATATATAGCTTCAGGCTCACGTCCTGGAGCTCTGTACGGACTTCTTCCATCAGAGAGTCAAATTCTGCGGCTGTACGACCAAGAGTCGATGTGAACGGCCATAGCCCAAGAGATTCGAGCAGGTCACCAATCATCTGGACGCGTGAACGTGCGGTCAGCAGAATTTCATCTACTACAACACGGATATACGTACCGCGACAGAATCTCTGCCGAGGCTGGCTTGAGCGGGATCTATACGTGACTTCTCAGCACTGTTGTGGAATAGAGCATAGGTCTAAGAATGGCGGAACACGACTGGCCACAGTAGGAGACATGATACGAGATGCAGTAGAGAGGCCTTACCTGGGGACCAACCACCTATATGTAGCTGCACCACTTCGACGTCAACATCTCGGTATCTATTATCGAGCAACAGCTGCTTCAACCGACGGCCTATCCTTGGGTCACGATCCATGCTTGCCATAGCGCCCTGATATGACTGCCACCATCTTCGCACGGCAGACTGCTCCGTAAGACTTCCGTTATGGGATTGAATAATAGGCAGGAATTCCATCATCTGAACCCAACCTGCCGGCTTCAGCAGCAATTTCATATCTCTGATATACCGGGCCCATCTCTCGGTCTTTATACCTGGGAACACGAATCGCGAGTGTATGAGGTCGTAATGGTTCGCTTGGAATAGTTCGGGATCGCGAAGAGGGTCGTTGAGATTATGGCAGATCTAAATTTGTGTATACCAGGTTAGAGCATGCCTCATATTCAGTTCGTATATGGACGCTACTAACCAGATCTAAGTTTTCGGGTTGATCTGGGAGATCCCTAGAAATAGGAGGTCGGCTCAGTTTTCGTCTGTGGGTGGACTCCGGATATGGCCTTTACTCACATAGGGAATATATCGACAGCAGTTACCTGGGAATGTCAACATCTTCTCAGCGGTACGAGGCCAGTACCAACGCCGGTCTCCTGAATTGTGCATATGGTATGATCAAGTACGCACCTCGCAATCCTCAAAGTCTTCAGCGCATTGGACAGCCCATTCTCCATTACCGTAGCCGCACTCCAAGATTGCAGAGGGATTTTCCACTGACACTCTAGAGGAGAACAAACTGTCGCCGAAGATTCTGGCTACAAGGCGATGTTGAGCGGTCAGTCTGCTCTCTTCGCGGTCGTCGATGGCTACAGGTGCGAAGTAGATCTTCTCGTCAAGGGAAATCCTTTGGAAGACTCGGCCGTGGACGCTGACTCTTTCTGAATCATCACTCATTGCGATTGAGGTCTTTGACAAGAGACTCGTGACTTAGGAGCACCTGACGACAGCTCGCAGTCAACACCACCGACGAAAAACGACTACGCTAGATAGGATGTGGTAAGTGACAGGGATGGCTCAAACCTCAAAACGATTTCAAAAGGACAGCAAGGCGCTGTAAACCTCGTGGCCTGCAGATTGCTATGAGCTGACGACAGCTCGGCAAAGGCGCAAAATTACCCGATATCGTGGCGAAGAGAAACGTCACTAAAGCATGCTGACGAAGTCGCTGCACGTCTTGAATCACAGATATCGAAGCCTGGACACCTCTCATCCCACGAAGTCAAGCGCTATCTCTTCAGCTTGCCGTTAGACATTAGGGCGATCCCCAGTATCCGGTCACATGTGTAGCTTACAAGGCTACTGGACCGGCGAGAGCCACATCCGTTGTGGGATGCAAAATGATGGGCAGATCGCTTTACTGCTTCCATCTCAACACCCTGGACGCAAGTAGTCGGATCAGAATGAGGCGTACTGCCACCAGGGGCAAGCAATCGGGTCTATAGCTTCCAAGAGTAGGGCTTGCTCGAAGACTCTTCGACAATCGTGCGGCCGTGAGACATCGTTGAAAACTCGTATCCCATAGGCCACGATGCCTGACACACCGGCCTTTGTGGTACATACCCTACAGTAGGTCGAGACATGAGAAGACCCACCATAGTAGACCTACCTGCCTAGGTCTGCCTCGCCAACCACACACTTTAGGTAAACCTCTCATCGGAAGAAATTCCGCCGCCCAATCTGCGATTCGCCATTAGAACAGGCATTACTTACGCTAGTGTACGAATACGGTCGTTAATGAGCACGTGGTGCATGGCATGCATCAGGCGGGCGGATAGCCCCGCTGACAGTCTCCTCGAAAATGACACCGCTGACATGGCCTCGGGATAAGGGCAGGCCCATGGAAAGCCACGTCACGACGTCATTCCTGTGGCTGCTGAGGATGTATGAAATACTCGGATTTGGCACCTAAGAGGCGCTCATTGCCTCAGCATCCGGACTACTTCACGGTTATGGGGATAAGTGCTATGACTGCGCTGCCCTGTGCGTTCGTTGATCCATGAATCTTAACACCAGAACTGCCGGTTAGTAAAGATGCGCCTAGTGTAGCCTGCGCTCGGCCTGCTACATATGTGGCCAGAAAGGATGCGGCCCATTATTCTCCGAGCTTTTGACGTAAAGTCGACAACTTCACACTCGTCGCCGAGCCTCCTGCGAGTAACACGGCCAATTAGTGCTCTTGCACCACAGTCCACGCGCATTCGACTGACCCAATGGAAAACCTGTGCAAGATAGGCGACGACACGCAGTCTGGATGGATGGACTAACCCCACGCGTGCGGCTTCTTTTCTGATGAGGGAATGCAGTCTGCTAGTATTATATTCGGTATCAAACCCAGTGACGTCCCCTGGCAGCGAGTTCAACCAGGGCTCTCAAGATGCAATCGACCTTGAACAAGGAAAAGGTATCTCATTTATGCCGGATCAAGGGAACGGAATGAAAGTACGTGTGGGTTATATCGACTTGCATCTATAAGCGTTCCGTACCCGCAATCGTGCATCCACAAATCCACTCCTACAATTATCCGTGCTGGTATCACGATAACGATCATCCTGAGCCGCCTCGCGAAATTTTTCCATTCCTGTGAGAAGCAGAATCGTGGCCTACCACTTGCTGTGATCAGTCAGAGAATAATACAATATTCAGGCATCATAAACCAAAAGTTTTCCTACTCTGATAGTCCGCACCAACAGAATTATGAGTCGGTTTCGCTAAAGTGCCTCCAGATAAAATGTTACTACCAGAAGGATCGCCACCCAGCACACACAAGCTCTGCAACCCACTACAGCCCAAGGAAACTCTGCCCTCTACTTTACGATGGGACACCCCTCATGTGGTAACCGGCGTGACGTCGGCCATGATAGCTCCCGACACACTATGCCCATCCCGATATCCTTCTTCTCTCCATCCACCAAGCCCATGTCTTCTGCTCTTTGATCAGCGGCAGTAATAGGACACAGTTTACGATAGGCGTATTCCAGAGGACCTCGAGGCTCGGTAAGGTAGGTACGCGAATGTTGAAGGCGGTCAAAGCCGTCAACGGGCCGAACCGCGCATGATGGTCGTATACAGCGTGCAAAGACTGGTGTCCTGCACGCTCATGCACGAAGGCGCTGTGGAATCATTGGTTATGGGAGAGAAAATGGTGGTCAAGAAGCGGTGACGATGAGGGTCTGGGTCGGCGTTGTCCTCGGCATGACGCAGATAGCTACAGAGCTAGAATGATCCTGGTGCAGTATCGTGTTTGCAAAGGATCGGTGATGCGATCAACTATGCATAGATGGACAGTGAATCTCGGGCCGGGCGTTGTGTTTACTTAATATTGCTGGCTTGCTGCATTAGAACATGTAAATCATGGAAAAAGTCTAGACCTAGATGTGGCTGCTCTCAACCACACAATCCAGTGAGCTTGGCAGATAGCAAGTCTGGTGATTTTCATGATGCAGACTAGCAGGCACCCAGAGATAGAGGCTCCTATGTATTAATCACAGCACCCCTTGTCTCCAAAGGCGTGGTTTAGGTTTTTGCATGTCGGGCATCTTGCTGGTGGTAAGTATCCACCAGACAAACAGTCACTTGTACTGCAGCCTTTACATGTACTAAAGGGCCAAAAATCGACGGCGCACTTGCTGTTTTTCTATTGCACCCCAATGTGGCGATGGCCAGGACGCGTACAGTACGTGTTTCGGGCCTTGAGGCGGTGGTATTGGCAGCCCCACATCAGCTCAGCAACTGTTCATCCACCCACTCTCTATAGCCAAGGCTGAACAAGTAGGGCAACTGCGCATGAGGTCGAGCACACTCTTGTCATTGTCACATGATACCCCGGACTTTACCATGAGGAGGAGAGAATGGGGTGTTGGAGACATGTGAAAGCATGCGGTGCACGGTGCGCAGATCCCCACACATGACCAACTGCCGTCGGGGCCGAGGTAAATCGTCATTATCAACAGCTCGGCTGCTTTCATGAGACACGTCCGGGTCAGATCGAGAATGACCTTAGTTTGAACATCCGTCACGCTGCAAGCCACCTATCCTCTCATCTTCACTTTTCATATCCTGCACTTTACCAACGTGGGATCTTTGCTGATACCCATTTGACATTTGACACTCTTGTTGCTTGCTTGTATCGGACATTCCTCGAGCGCAACTTCTCTCTACCAACAATCAAGGAGGCAGCCTCGTCACAAAAGCGTACCAAACACATCATGGCTGCGCAGGAGCTGCGATACGACGGCCAGACCGTTGTGGTAACGGGTGCTGGTGGTGGTCTGGGTCGCGAATATGCTGTCTTCTTTGGCAGCCGCGGCGCGAACGTGGTTGTAAACGACCTGGGCGGAAGCTTCAAGGGCGAAGGACAGGGCTCAGCGGTACGCGCTTTAGTCTATCAATTATTACTCCGTTGCTGACTCCATGACAGGCTGCAGACAAGGTCGTCGATGAGATCCGCTCCGCTGGCGGCAAGGCCGTCGCCAACTACGATTCGGTCGAGAACGGAGAGGCCATCATCAAGACGGCCGTCGACACATTCGGACGTATTGATATCCTCATCAACAACGCCGGTATCTTGCGAGATGTCAGTTTCAAGAACATGAAACAGGCGGACTGGGATCTGATCTACCGCGTCCATGTCTACGGAGCATACAAGTGCGCACATGCCGCATGGCCCTACTTCAGGAAACAGAAGTACGGAAGGTTGATCAGCACTGCGTCTGCTGCCGGTCTTTTCGGATCTTTCGGACAGACAAACTACTCCGGTATGCATGCATCTTCTATGAGAACATAAGCATTTGCTGACCCCGACAGCCGCCAAACTCGCTCTCGTTGGCTTCACCGAGACGCTCGCCAAGGAGGGCTTGAAGTACAACATCCTCTGCAATGTTGTCGCCCCAATCGCCGCTAGCCGAATGACTGAAACCGTCATGCCTCCCGATGTCCTCGAGAAAATGAAGCCCGAATGGATCGTTCCCCTCGTCGCCGTCCTCACACACAAATCCTCTACTGAGACAGGCGCCATCTTCGAGGCGGGCGCCGGCCACGTAGCTAAGCTGCGATGGGAACGAGCCTCTGGCGCTCTGCTCAAGGCCGACGACTCCCTCACACCCGAGGCTGTCGCTGCCAAATGGAAGGACGTTGTCGACTTCTCCAAGCCTGAGCACCCGCAAGGTCCAGCCAACGCCCTTGAACTGCTTGAGAAGGCCAACCAACTGCCTTCCAACCCCAAGGGCGAGCCGATTGACTTCAAGGGTAAGGTTGCTCTTGTCACTGGTGGAGGTGCCGGTCTGGGTCGCATCTACTGCTTGCAGCTGGCCAAGCGCGGTGCCAAGGTTGTTGTAAACGACCTCGTAAACCCTGACAACACTGTTCAGGAGATCCAAAAACTTGGTGGAGAGGCCGTTGGCAACAAGGGCGATGTCCAGGACGGCGAGTCTGTTATCAAGACCGCGATTGAGAAGTACGGTCGCATCGACATCCTGATTAACAACGCCGGAATCCTCCGCGACAAGGCATTCGCCAACATGACCGACGAGCAGTGGGACATCATTCACAAGGTTCACTTGTTCGGTACCTACTCTTGCACAAAGGCTGCATGGCCCTACATGCTCAAGCAGAAGTACGGTCGTATCCTCAACACCACCTCCACCAGCGGTATCTACGGTAACTTTGGCCAGGCCAACTACGCTTCAGCCAAGTGCGGTATCCTCGGTTTCTCAAAGTCCCTCGCGCTTGAGGGCAAGAAGAACAACATCTTCGTCAACACTGTTGCTCCCAATGCTGGCACTCAGATGACCCGCAGCATCATGCCCGAGGAGGTTGTTCAGGCACTCAAGCCTGACTACAACGCTCCTCTGGTCATTCTCCTTGTCTCTGACAAAGCCCCTGAGCCAACTGGCGGCCTCTATGAGATGGGTTCCGGATGGTTCGCTGCGACTAGGTGGCAACGAACTGGTGGACACGGCTTCCCTGTGGACGTAAAGCTCACTCCTGAGGCTGTCGTCTCCCAATGGGAACGTATCACCAACTTCGATGATGGCCGTGCTGACCACCCCTTCGACAACGCCAGCGGTCTCAAGTCCATCATGGCCAACATGGAGAACACCAGTAAGAAGAACAAGAAGGAGAAGAAGCCAACAAAGAGTAACGAGGAGGTTCTCGAGGCTCAGAAGAAGGCTCTGGCTGCTAAACCCCAGGGCACGCCTTTCGAGTACACTGAGAGGGACGTCATTCTCTACAGTAAGTCTTAGCCATACCATGAGACCAGCTTCGTAACTAACACATCTTCCAGACCTCGGAATTGGCGCTAAGCGCACCGACCTTCCTTTCGTCTACGAAGGTGACGAGAACTTCCAAGTAATCCCCACATTCGGTGTTGTACCACCTTTCAACGCTGAGCCTCCCTTCTCCTTTGATGAGATCGTCCCCAACTTCGACCCTCGTATGCTCCTTCACGGCGAGCAGTTCCTCGAGATCCGAAAGTTCCCTATTCCCACTGAAGCCAAGCTTGTCGCTGTGCCCAAGCTCGTGGAGGTTGTGGACAAGGGTGCCGCTGGACTGGTTGTGTACGGTAGCGTCACCAAGGATGCAAAGACCGGCGAGGAGATCTTCTACAACGAGAGCACAGTATTCATCCGTGGCTCTGGTAACTTTGGTGGCCAGAAGAAGGGTGGTGACCGTGGTGCTGCCACAAAGGTTCACAAGCCACCGCAACGCGCACCAGACACTGTTGTCGAGGAGCGCACAACTGAGGAGCAAGCGGCTATCTACCGTCTCTCTGGCGATCTAAACCCACTCCACATCGACCCATCATTCAGCAAAGCTGGTGGATTCCCAACACCTATTCTGCACGGTCTGTGCAGCTTTGGTATCTCGGGTAAGCACGTACTACAAACCTATGGCCCCTTCAAGAACATCAAGGTCAGGTTTGCGGGTGTTGTGCTGCCAGGTCAGACATTGATCACTGAGATGTGGAAGGTAGGGAACACAGTCATGTTCCAGACCAAGGTTAAGGAGACGGGTAAGCTAGCCATCAGTGGGGCTGGTGCTGAGTTGATGGGCGGTGGTAGCAAGTTGTAGATTTGCAAACTTTGTGAAAGCGAGCCATTAATAGGCATTGAGGGATCTTAATGCCTTGTTGTATATATGTAGTGTCTATATTATCAAGTTTACCTTCCTGACATTCTGATTACTCTTCTCACGATTTCTGCTGTTTCCATGATGCTAAGACTTAGTCACCTTGACTTTTCGTGCCAGATCCTCATTGTCATAGGACGATCTGGATTTGGATTGCAATCGAATTCATTTTCGATTAGATACTGCTTGTGGCGGTTGCGAAGCCGGCCATTCTGTACGAATAGATTGATCATGTTAGCATACTCGAGATGAGAGGGAAAAGGTCTAGTATACATGGGCATCATGTAATCGTGTTTTGAATATCCTCGAGGTCTCGTATGTGCTGGAGCTGGCCGAGCCTACAGTATCACTGTACAGTTACTAGTGACCATGTGTTGAAAAACTAGATATCTTAAAGACATAGATGCTTTGGCAGAGCAAGAGCTGACGAGTGCGTAGTCATGTTCATGTTCGCCAGAGTGCATCCGCCATCTTTACAGTCTGCGTCATCTCCTTCACATCATGTACCCTTACGATCTGCGCACCGCCTTTGATAGCGGCCGAAATGGCAACGGCAGTTCCCCAGACCCTATCTCTTGCCGTCTTCACTCCCGTGATATGCCCGATGAAGGCCTTCCGACTCGTTCCCACAAGCCAAGGCATGCCTTCTAGGCCCGGATATTTCATCAGCTCGTCTTGTCGGCGGAGCAGCTCAAGGTTGTGTGCTTGTGTCTTCGCAAATCCAATACCAGGATCAAGAACGATGCGCCAGCGCCTAACACCCGCCTTCTCTGCTGCATAGACGCGCTCGAGGAGTTCCCTTCCTACGGTCTCCACAATGCCGTCGGGATAGGATGTCATCTCAGGTCTGGTCATAGTTTCTGGGGTGCCGCGCATATGCATCAGACACACCGTGCAGCCAAGTTTGCCCATGGTTGAAAGCATTGCATCGTCCATCGCTCCTGCACTGACATCGTTGATCATGTTTGCGCCGGCGGCGATCGTCTCCTCAGCGACGCTACCACGGTATGTGTCGACACTGATTGCCACATTCTCAGCCTCTGGCAGTGAGCGAATCAGCTTTACAGCAGGTAAGACTCGTGCTAGCTCTTCCTCAGCGGAAACTTGGACGGCACCAGGCCGAGTTGATTGCCCTCCTACATCAATGATCGTAGCCCCATCCGCAATGTGTGCTCGGATGGTATTCGCTAGCGTCGCTTCGTCGATACGATAATTCTGACCACCGTCCGAGAAAGAATCAGGTGTGAGATTCAAGATAGACATGACCCGCGTGTTGTTTGTCAGTCGGACAGAGGAGATAGGTGATAGATCCGGTGCAAGTGGCGTCATCGGTACTAGCGGTACATCTGGTGCAGGTAATCTTTCAAGATGATCCCTAACCTTATCTTTGAAAGGAAAATGATTAGGCTCTTTCGGCAAAAGCCTAGGGAAGGTCAGAATTGTTTGATTGGAAACACATGTCATTGACTTACTCGATGAGTGGGCGCAGGACAAATTCTCTCTCAAACATCAAGGGATGGGGTATTTGAAGTCTCTCGTCGGAATACTCTGTGCTACCATAGAACAAGATGTCCAGATCAATATTCCTTGGTCCTTTATCAATGATCTTGACGCGGTCCATCTTCTTTTCAACCCTCTGAAGCTCGTCTAAGAGTTCAATCGGCGACAGTTGAGTCTCTATCTGCTTGCGTCAGTTCAATATTCGAATTGAGTGAAGACGTAGCATACCTCACAGGCACCATTTACGAAGTTATCTTGATTGACTACGTACATAGCCTTACTCTCCCATAGGCTACTTGTTTGTATGATATCCACCTTGCCATTCGACTCCAGCTCTCGGCAAGCACGTTCAATCATGGCTACTCGATCACCCATGTTGCTCCCCAGGGCGATGAAGGCGCGATGCTTCTCCTTAATCGCACCATCCTGTGCACTGGAGATATGCCGCCGCGATGGCTGCGACGAGCTCGGGAATCTATACGGCAAGCGCAGAGTGTAAGTGTCCTGTAGAGAAACACATGTCCGGCGTGGGGCAGGCGCCACGGAAAAAATTGTACACTTGGGCACCTTGGTGTTGGCGATGCTGACTGTATGCGCTCTCGGGCGTGAACAGGTTGAGAGTATAGCCCTTGGCGTGGCTAAACACTTGGACGCATTAGTGAACATAATTGCATGTGACGCGATGGGACAGAGACTGGCACGCGATGCCAGTAGTCGGTAGCGTTCCCCAGAAGATGCTAAGCCCCATGCAGCTAGCGCTCTCCGCGTGACAGATGCGTCGTGCCTCGGCTCACGGCTCGATGAGAGTCGACCAAGACTCCTCGCTCCTCGCGCCATAAGAAAGCGGCCGACTCCTCCCTCCATTTGCCTACTGATTTACGTCGCATTTGCACTCTTTACACACATAGCAGATTTATAGCCGTAGATTCCATCCAAACCACCATGGCTTCACCACGTATGACATCCACACTGCACTCACATGTTCCTCAGCTGACGAGTCTCAGAGCAACTTCGCACCAAGCTTACCGACCTGCTGAAGATCCAGCACCCTGTCATGCTTGCCGGCATGAACGTGGCTGCTGGACCAAAGCTCGCGGCCGCTGTCACAAATGCTGGTGGTCTCGGTGTCATCGGCGGTGTCGGATACACGCCAGACATGCTCCGTGAACAGATCGCAGAGTTGAAGGGATACCTTAACGACCAGAACGCGCCCTTCGGTATCGACCTGCTCCTCCCCCAGGTCGGAGGTAGCGCGCGCAAGACCAAGTACGTACTCTCTCTCTCGGCGAGCTTGCCACCTCAAAGGCACGACACTGACCGTGTGCAGCTACGACTACACCAAGGGCAAGCTGAACGAGCTCGTCGATATCATCATCGATTCCGGTGCCAAGCTATTCGTCTCCGCCGTCGGCGTCCCACCCAAGGCTGTCGTCGAGAAGCTACACAAGCACGGCATCCTATACATGAACATGATCGGACACCCCAAGCACATCAAGAAGTGCCTCGATATCGGTGTTGACATCATCTGCGCACAGGGAGGCGAGGGTGGTGGACATACTGGAGATGTTCCCACTTCCGTTTTCATCCCAGCAGCTGTCAAGATGGTAGAGGGCCACAAGTCGCCCTTGACTGGCGAGCAAGTACAAATCGTGGCTGCTGGCGGTATCTTCAACGGCCAGTCGCTCGCTGCAATGCTCACATTCGGTGCTACCGGTGTCTGGGTAGGAACACGTTTCATCCTCTCCGAGGAGGCTGGTGCGCCCAAGGCACACCAAGAAGCTGTCAAAACAGCTGGCTGGGACGACAACATCCGTACCATCATCTTCACTGGCCGACCACTTCGTATTCGCAACAACCCATATGTCGCCAACTGGGAGGAGAACAGACAAGCAGAGATCAAGGAGCTCACCAGCAAGGGTATATTACCTGTCGAGCACGATCTTGAGAAGATGGGTGATGACCTCGACGATGAGACCATGGACAATGCTCGGCCATTCCTGATGGGCAAGGTCGCCGCCGTTGTCAACGAAAAGAAGACTGCAAGAGAAATCGTCGATGAGCTCGTCACAGATGCTGTCAAGTGGCTAAACATTGGCAACTCTTTCATCGTGTCCAAGTCGAAGCTATGAGCAATGAATTTAGATAGTTTAATTTCGAAACAAGCTTCTTCGTTTGCCGCAAACTGCATTCTATCTCAAACTGCAAAACTCAGACGTAGAGTTGATTAAAAGATATGCAGTAATATGCCACATCATGGAGACTCGATCAGGTATGCTTCAGGGGTCAGTTGTTTGGACTCGTTATGCTGATTGAGCAAAAGCCAATCTATAGCCTATCTAGTGTTTTGGCACAACCATGCATCACGGATTCAGTGTTGTGGGAACGACATCAAGGACGCATTAGATTATGCCATTATCACAAGGCTATATATGCCTACGAAGTACTGGTGGCTGAGCTGACAGGCAGACTGACTGGCATTGGAGTGCCAGAGGCAGAAGCTGTGGACGACGCGCCGCCACCGCTACCACCGCCGTTCTTCTTTTGAACTACGGCCGAAACGACTTGGCCGGCAGTGTTTGTCACAATGTCGACAAGAGCGTTGAGAGGCTCGTAGTTGAAGGTCTTCTGTGTAAGTCCCTGACCAACCTGCTTTGCGCTACCAGTGACCTCGGTCATGTTGAGCTGGAGATTCAGTTAGTGGTTGTGACCTAGTATAGTGCAAGTATGCTCACTTTGAAGTTTCCGACAATCTGCTGAAGGGCATCTCCGCCGCTTCCCACGACCTCTTGGACGATGTTACCAAGGTTATCAACCAAGAAGTTGAGTGTCTTTCCATTTTGCGTGATTGATCCCAGCTACATATTGTTAGTTTCGTTGAATTTTAAAAGTTTTTTGGACACTCACAAGGCCATCCACAGCACCAATCACTTCTCCAACCAAGTTGGTGACGTTTCCGATCAAACCGATGAGAAGAGGGTTCAGGTCCAAAGAATCGAAAACGCGCTCAACAATGGAAACAAGGTTGCCCAATCGTACGACCAACTCGAGATCAACATCCACATCAGCAATAGTGATGTTGACCTTCTCTACGGCGACTTGAACACCAGCATTGATCTGGACAAGACCGGCAACCTTAGCATTAAGGTTGAGGTCTGCCTGAAGCCTCTCAACACCTAGTTCGATTCTGCCTACGTGGAGTTCGGGGACACGGAGAAGCACATCTGGGGGTGAAGATCCTGTAGGCGCAACCTCTGGCGGTCTTGTAGAAGTTCCGTTACCTCGCGGTGGGGTGCTGCTAGTAGGCGGCGGGGTTGATGGTGCAGCTGATGGTGATGCCGTTTGCGCAGAAATGAGTGTTGCAAAGGTAAGGAAAATGCTGATGAGCAGTAGGCGGATAGAGAGCGACATTTTGGCGTGGGCGGCGACAGCGACAACAACGACAGCGATAGTAACGAGCGAGACAGCCGTACAAGTATCAGCAAACACGGCCCAAGTAATGTTTAAAGCGAAGGAATCCCGTTGCAAATCAGCCGAGACGGCAATCATGCACATGGAGTATTACAAGGATTCCCATAACGGTAATCTCGGGTAAAGCCCCCTATGCAGCAACAACAAGGATTCGTACAAGGCTGGACCGCGCCATCTGGAGCAAACCCAAGGCATGAACACCCAGAAATCCTGATTCGCATACGAACTACCGGTTTTCTAGACTTTCTGTCGAATGGCATGTGCGGAAATGATCTCCTTAATTTCCTTTTTTTGCTTGTGTAGTGGATGACGGATAATCGTGCTATGCAATGATCCTTGTAGGCAACGAACTACTACAACCGATGGTACTGTTAACCGTTGCTTGCCCGTCTCTTGTCGATTGACGACATCCATCGAGCTGTCGCTTCCTTCCTTTCGCTCCTTCAGCAGCACGTGGACCTCCATCCAGTCTCTCTTTCATCACCAATCAAGATGTTGTCCATACTCCCAACGATCACACTCCTTTCGCTGCCATTTCTCGCCGTTTGTCAATCTGCGTCTGATGGCTACAGTGGCTACAAGCTCGATGTCCGAGATGACGGCGACCCAACCGCCGTGCTTTACGAGACGGAAAACACGTCTTCATCTAATATCTCCGCCTTGAATCCTGTGCCAGACGTCCTGCTTAACGCATCGGTTCACGTTGGCGAAATCTTCATTGGTGTCGACAACCTCACTGCGAAGATCAACCTCGACGCACAGGTACTCCAGTTGCTGCAGTTCAACGCCGGAGTAGACCTTTCCGTCGACAAAGTCACGCTCCTTATCCAAAACGTCACAGCCAAAGTCTATCTCGAAGCACGTCTTGGTAACCTCGTCTCTATGGTCAGCGACGTACTGGACAGCATCGACCTCAACCCTGTTATCGCGGAGCTAGGAAACGGCCTCGGATCCATCATCAACGACACCGCTGGTCTTGTTGGCGACGTCGCCGGCGGACTTACAGGAGGAGGCAACGACACTGCGCAAGCCAAGGCAAAGCGTGACCTCGACTTCCATCAGTGGGATCTCCGTAACAACATCCTCTATTCTATCAACAACTTCGAAGGCAACACAAACAAGCGCCGCGTCCTTGCCCAAAACGGCGATATCGTAGAGCAAATTCTCGACAACTCCGGCACTATCTCTTCAACGAATGTTGTTGGTGATTACCTCAAGAACATGCGCTTTAATGGTTTCAACGAGAGCGTGACATTCAAGGGTGAAGAGGTTTGGGAGGAAGAATATGTCTATGAGCCTTTCATGGGGCTGTACTCTGTCTCGGGTGTATTCAAGAGCAAGAGTACGGGAGAAGTTGTTGGCACGCAACTTCTTGCTGAGGCTAGAGGGGGTGGAAGCGCCAGTATTGGAAACGAGAAGGCGTAGAATTGAACACTATCACGCTCATGTAGAGATTTTACCTATTGAATGTAATGTTTTGAAACAAACCACTTCCTTCTCTGAACGCCTAATCTGATCAGCCTCACGTCCAGAGAGCGTGTATAAAGATGTCCTTGTCTCATGCAGCTCCCACGTTTGCACAAGTCACTCTCCGGTTGTCAGGTTCGGCAAGTTCATGGTGAACGGCTAATATGCCTTCGATGAGCGCATGGTGGTTTTGCATGAACATCCGTGCGAGCATGCGAGATGTGCGAACCGAGATTTGCCATGCAGCCACATCCAGGAATAGTAGCAATGGTCGAGACTGTTCCAAATATCGAATCGACGATGGCGTCACCGTTAGAAGGAGCAACGTCCTTCCAAGGCACGCCCAAAATCGCATAAATTCACAAAACCTAAGCATTGAACACTTGGCTTATCCTAGCGCAGTATGATGCATCTCTCATGCTTAGACTCAGGGTAAGGGGATTTCTCCTTAGTTCTTGTGCGACATTGCATCGTAAAACAGCCCATCTAGAATAATGGCAGACTGAGCAAGTTGAGGCAACGAGTTAGTGAGCAGGGACGAGAAAAGAATATTCACGCGCGAGAAATATCACGTCAAGACATGAAATTTCTATGGTGCTTCATTGTTGCTTGCAGACAGTCATCCCTGGAACGCCAATGACGCCATGCCATGCTGATGACCTAAGATGAGATTGTTCCAAGAAAACCTTGACGCCGTATAATGCCCAAGAAAGGTTGCTGCCATCTCTTCATCCAAAATCCATACACATCGTAATACGTCGAGCCAAAGTATGACAGGGGGGATCGCAATATCAAGGTAGTGTCGTCGTGTTTAGAAGCGGGGTTATCTTGAGGGCGAATGTGTAGGTTGAAGTCGTTTCTGCTGCCAAAGCCACTTGCGTGGGCCTCCATTGTCCTCGATTGCACAACCCCATAACATTCTACTCTTCAAGCCTTCCCATCATGTTCTTTCGTACCTTGGTGTTAACCACACCACCAACACCAAACGCAGGTACAATACGACATATTCTTGCTGCAGCACTCTTGGCCCAATCCCTCACAACGCGACCCGCCCTTCCATCAACACCACCCACCGCAGCATCAGGCCTGTTGTACAGATCGAGACCCAGCAAATGCAAAGGCGTGCTCACAAGCTGAACAGCAGCAGGCGTAACAAACTGCGCAACGCTCAGCGCTCCAACATACTTCTTCACTTCATCGCCCATGCGCTCGTCTACCTTCGGCGCGAGCAGAGGCGGCAAGTTGAAAGAAGCAAAAATGGTAAGACAATCGCGAACTGTAAAAAGCGCAAAGGTCGGCAATGGAACAGGCCGTGGAGACGATCCCGGCGCAGCAAAAAGCCGCGTAAACTGGTTGTCCTTGTACAGACATAACGCTAGATTTGCTGTACTCGTAGCTAGAAACTTGCTCGTCCCGCTCGTCTGCTCCTGTAACCCTTGTGTAGGCTTCACGGTCGCAGAAGCTGTATCGATACTGTTCGCCGTAAAGTAGGTTCCAAAGTACAGACTGAAGATGAGAATGAAGGGCTTGCTTCCCACAAAGTGGTGGGGTTTTGCTAGTAATTCCACAGCACTCTTCTTTAGACTGACGCCCAATGTGTTCCTGCCACTTGCGTTTTCGATTATGCCTTTATCGATCATGGTTATGATGGGTGCGACGAGTATCCCTGCTGCACCTGCTGAGAGGGCGTCGACGCCGATGCGTAGACCGAGCTTGGAGGTATTCCATTCGCGAGGTGTGTCGGTCGAGGTAGTGGGTGTGCGCATTGCAGGCAGCGGCAGCTTGGGTTTGGGAATTGCAATTGAAGGTGTTGCAACCTTAGGCGCGGTGTCTGCAGGTGTGTTCATACCGCTGGCTTGTTCTTCCCCCATTGCAGCTTCCTCCGGTGACTGATAAACTCTCTCTTTCTGTGCTGCATGTGAAAGCTTCAACTCTTCGATCCTGCTCTTTTCGCGGGCACTTTGCGCTTGCGGTCTCTGGTAGGCTCTGTTCCGTCGCGTGTCTAGAGTGCGACCGAAGTGCCGTGAAGATTCACAACGCAGGAGCTGCGCAGCCGTTGTTGTTGAGGGATTTGATTCACCAGCCGCTGACGAAAGATATCGGAGTTTAGCTGAAAGTTCTCCGGAACGAACACCGACGTCGGAGCAAGAGCTACCGAGTCGAATACTACGTTCGTTGATTGGCCCATGTTTTTGAAACCTGCATCATTGGACGTTCGCATGTCAGTTGGCGATGGGTAGCATCGGCTGAGGTATGTTCATGTATATTGGACGGCATGTCTCCGTAAATGCAGGGTCCATCGTGGGGAAGGCGACCAAAGTTGGCGATCTGGGGCACATTGAGCTAGGACGTTGCACCCCTCTCTCATCATAGTCTTGCTACAATGATAGCAAACTACTCGATACGCCCATAGATTGGAGGGACAGCGTCTCTCGTTGTGCATAGGCTTATTGCTTAGAATGAGACAAACTGCAATTGCGTAGCCAGGGCATGCCTACAAGAACGGGCAGTTCACGACTCATGATGTTTACAGCCATCGGGTAGACAGGTAAACGCGGCTGAGCGATGAGCAACTTAGCCGAAGCCGTCTGCCAAAATCCCGAAAGAAACCGATCTTGCGGATGCTTAGCTGACAGCGCCTCCTAGCGACCGGTGAGAAACCGAAGATGCAGATGAGGGGATGATGTGGAGGCGGTGTGACATATATTGCAACAATAACCAGGTAATGAAGACCGGCTTCATTCTTGACTACTTTGGTAGTCGTAGGCATGTGATTCTGCTTCAAAACTATCTTAGTCTTCCCAACAATTCACTTGCATGTGATGCGCCCAAACTCCAATACACCCTGGGAATCCTGTTTGTATCTCAATTCCTTAGCGCGCGCAGCCTCTCGGTAAACGCCTCTTCTTCCTGCTCGGTAGGTCCAACTTTGGTCTTGACCGGTGTGGCTTCTTGGAGATCTTGCTGTAGATCCACACCTGCCTTATCTGCTGCCTGCGCCATTAGACGGTCGACGTCTTCTTGTGGTGTACCGACGGCGGTCGCGGAGGAGGTGATGTCCTGGTAGAGTTCCGTGGCCGAGTCTACGTTCTCAAACTGCTTCTCGAAATCGACCATGACGGAGGCGATCTGTATATTGTCAGCGGCTATGATGCAAGTAGCTGTTAGGTCGCGTACCCTCTCTGGACTCATAGACTTCATAGCCACGTCTAAACTCCGGTTGACCTTCATCATGTTGCCTGTGATCTGTCGCATGGTGACAGCTGTTTGCACGCGCCCTGCGACGGCATCGACGCGCGAGGCAAGTTGCAGCAGGTTGAGCTTCTCATTCTGCTTGCGGATAGCGTTTCCGGCGTATATGCGTGCAATGTCGTTGTGGCCCTGTTTCATAGCCTGGCATAGTTGTCAATACAACGTCTTTGGCGTGGGAAGCATGTTGTCCACCTTCTCCAGCTTTGTCTTCTCTGCCTGTTCCTCCTTGCCGGCTTTGAGCGCCTGCCTGTTCAGCGACTTGGCTGTGAACTACTGAGTGTGAGCTTGGGGGTTGTCGGCGTCGACACAAGTCAGCTGACCTTTAAATTGAAAAGCGCATTCTCGAGACCCGACATAATGTACAGTTGAGGAAGGTAGGGGCTTGTGGAGTTGTGCTATGGGTAGTGGTTCGGGAGATAGGCAGTAGTGGGCAGCGCTGTAGGTGGGATGCGGCTACTGGCCACGCGGGGTGTGGGCCCAACCCCGACGTCATTGGCCGTAAAACACATGCGCCTCTTGCTCTGGGCGCGTCGTCACGAATCAGTAGGAAGCGAGTACGTGTGAATGCATGCGGATAGAATAGAATATCTGCTGTCGCGACAACTACGAGTTCCGTGTTGTAACCTTCCGGGCTTGCATGTCCCTTGGATAACGCCTATTTCTATGCTTGAAACATGCCGGCCCGTACACCCTGAATGCCCTTGATGTATCCCTAATCTAAGCCAAACGCCTGCCTCGCGCCATCGCAATGCCCATCAAACGCCGCGCAACTGAAGCCATTATTCGTACAAGTCGTTCACGGGAAGCAGCACTACTGCGCAGGCGGCGCGTTGAACTTGCTCGTAGCGTTCTTGAAGAGCTCCTCCTGCGCAGCGATGAGCTGTTCCTCGGTCATGCCGCTCTGCTCGATCTTGGTCTGCTTCTTTTCTCGATTCTGCCCCGCGTTAGCTAGTGGTCGCGTAACCTGCACCCTCGTCATCCTACCTGCTGTTGCTTCTTGTAGTCTTGCGCCACCTCGAGGATGGCTGGGACGTAGTCGCCAAAATCCAGCTCTTCCAGGGCAGCCTTGACGTGTTCGCAAGCTATCGTCTTCTTGGCGTCTTTTTCGGCGATTTCGTTGGCTTCAGACGAGATGAGGGTGATGAACTCGACACAGCATTCGATCAAGAGGTCGCGCGAATCTTTTGCAAACGTCATGCCAGGCTCGCTGGCGAGGATGTCTTGCACAATCTTTTGGACGGTCGCTGGGGGCGCATTAGCATTTACGGGGCGGTGCAAGTTTGAAGTTGCCGACCTTTGGGCAGCGACAAATCGTCGTTGCCGCCAAACTCGCGGTCAGACATGGTGGTTGGGTGCGCGGCAGCGGTATGGTGTTGGCTTTGAGCTTCGGTATTGCGCGTGGTTGCAGCGCTGCTAAGTAAGAAATGCAAATAGACCGCACGGGCCGGCTGTTTGGCCGAGCTGGGGCATCATGAGGACCCTTTGCCTAGGCAGGAACATTGATTGTGTAACGACGGCAGGCAGCAAACACGACATGACGGCCATGACAGCCTTGTGAAGCATCGAGTATGAAGTCATTCTTATTCCAGCAAGCCATGTGCAGCACTAAGTCGTGTCGTCGAGGATTCGCAGCAGCCTTTGGGGTCATGTCATGGGTGTCTTGCCTCTGACATGTAGCAGAAGCAAGCTACGCAGGGTGCACATGGGAGAGGAGCATGTTGCTCGTATAGCTGCATGCCGCCTGGGCAGTTTGTATTAGTCGAGTCAAGCAAGGCTCAGATAGTATAGATAGGTAATGGCATAGCTAGCTCCACAGACGCTATCTCGTGCTATCGGGCCACATGTCGCTAATGTGCCAGTGGCATCACGGGTGGAGCGTTGAGGCTTTTCTTCAAACGACAGTCTTGGAGCTTGATGCAGGCAATGGCTTGAGCATTGATGTGAGGGTATTCGTGCTCCACCTGCTACGGCGCAGTGGAGGCGATGATTGGCAGTGAAGGGGCCCTGCTCCGAGATCTTAGCCAGGGACTGTATCTCTTCCCGGCCGGTTTGGGCGAAGCCGGCCCAGTGACATGTCGGCAGAAGCAATGGCAGTGGATAACTACGTCAGCGGGTTGCACCTGCTTGGCGCACACAGATGGATGGCCTGTTCAAGTGTGGTTTTGGTAGACTTGCTGCTGCTGCTCGCCGAGACAGACGACAGTGGCGGTGAAAACCGGAGGACGAGTGGACGGGCTGGCGGCGGGCTATGGACGAGAGGACCGTCGGCGGCGCTGCTAGGCCGGGGAATGGTGCAATGCAGATGCAATCACGCTGGTAGAGGGCGGTGATATGTATCCAGAGTCGTTGCCCGGCTGCGTGAATTGAATTGCTGCCAGTGAGCTACACGGCGCCTGCCTAACTCGTTTGCCGGTGACGCTGCTATCAAGTGCAGCAGCACCAGAGCTCCAGCACCTGTCTTGATTCCAACACTTCCCGAGAGACCCCCCAGGCGCTCCCACGGTCCCAAAGTACACGTCTACCCAGTACCGCTGTACACCGCCCGCGCGCCTCCAGGCTGGAAGGACTCGGACAGCCTGCCCCGTTAAAGTGCTAGAGCAGAGTTTTCGCACAGTCGTTGCAACGCGCTTGTTTAGGGCTAAGGCCGCTCGGAGCAGCAAGCCAGGACCCAAGGGATTATTATGACTTCACGCCCAACTGCGGACCCGGCAGACAGCTCGCTCTCGACATCTCCCACAAGCGACACGTACTCCAGCAGCCCGTCTCGACGCAGTCTCCGGGAAACCACCAAGATTCCTCCTCCCACCAAAGGCTCCGCTGTCGATGCCCTCCAGCAACGTCCCGGACTAGTCTCTCGCGCCTCGGAGAGCTCGACCAAGACCATTCGACCCCGCCACCATCTACGCAACAAGTCGAGCAGTGTTGTTCCCACCCTCTCCACGCTCAACGTCGGCACTGCGCCCTCGACCCGCCAGCAAAACACCATGGCCCAGCACACGACAGGCAACTCCTCGTCAGGCGCTGCCGACCTGCTGCGGCAAGCAATGACACGGTAAGATAGATGCCTGCCTTTTAGACTGCGCATTTGCATATTGCCACGCACCACACCCACGCACCACGACGCACCGCCCACGATGCACCATTCACAGCCCTTCGCTTGGTCATCACTGTTCATTTCTCAGACGCTGCACACACGACTCCTGCCCTCACACCACCCTTTCACCGCCACTTCGTCGTCGTTTTTCTGCCTTTATCGAGATTCCTGCCCTCATCACTGCTAACGCCCCATAGCGCAACCAACGACAGCAACGACGACGGACACGACCAGATCGGCTCCACTAGCTCCACGCCCCCAGGTGCCACGACACCCAAGCCCGACCCGACGGACAAGCGACTGCCGGGTATTCTGCACAGTTACTTTGGCCAGGTTCGTGATTCTCTTATGCCCTCGCGGAAATCCTCATCCACGGTCAACCCCTCCCCCGCACCCGTCACTACTTCTGAAGTGTCGGACCCCCGAGAGAAGGAGCAAGAGTCACCCACCCATCCCAAGATGCTGCCCAGCCCCACCCCCAGTGCCTCTTCCCGAACTCCCTCAACCTCGCAGTTGACTGGTGAAACGGAGAAGCTAACGCAAGGCGACTTTGCGCCGGTGCAACAGGCTACACCTCCCCAGACACCGCGCACCCGCTCACAAGAATCAAAGCCCAAGCCCTCGAACCTGTCCCGCGCCTCAAACGCTTCCGACGAGTCCAAGGAGAGCAAGACGGCTCCCGTCGTGGCCCCCAAGGGCAAGCTTGCAGTCACAATCTCTGAAGGACGTGGTCTGCGCCCTAGCACAGACCCCTATGTTGTCTGCCAGTTCCAATGGGCTGAGTACATCTCAGACGGTCCTAGGCACGATGAGTCGAAGCGACCACCCATGCAGATGAAGCGGACCGAGAGCCAGATGGGCACTCCAATGGCCATCCCCATGAAGAGCCGACAGAGCAGCAACAGCGGACACAGCTCAGATCCTAGAGAGAATGGCTCCCTGGAGGAAGTAACAAGCCCCAAGTGGGAGCACGAGGCCATGTTGTAAGTAGCTTCCCATCTTCCATCTACAGTGATGCTGACGATTGTAGTGACGTTGTAGGCGACCATGCCGAAATCGACATCTCCGTATACGACCGGGCCAACGGCGAGGCTTTCCTCGGCCACGTCCGCTTCTGCCCAAACCTCGTCGAATACAGCGAGCCATATGACGGCTGGTTCCCGCTAGAGCCCCGAGAGGGCGAGGGAGGTGTTGTCACTGGAGAGATCCACCTCAAGCTGAACTTCCAAAAGGTGGAGAAGAAGCACTACGGTCCTGAAGACTTTGAGATTCTCAAGCTCATTGGAAAGGGCACATTCGGTCAAGTGTTCCAAGTACGTAAGCGGGACACTCGCCGTATCTACGCTATGAAGGTTCTATCCAAGAAGGTCATTGTGCAGAAGAAGGAGGTCGCCCACACACTTGGAGAACGCAACATCCTCGTCCGGACAGCCATGGCTGACTCGGCATTCATTGTCGGACTCAAGTTCTCTTTCCAGACACCTTCAGATCTATATTTCGTCACCGATTACATGTCTGGAGGCGAACTCTTCTGGCATCTCCAAAGAGAAGGCCGTTTCCAGGAAGGCCGTGCCAAGTTCTACATTGCAGAGCTCATCCTAGCCCTGCAACATTTGCACGAACACAACATTGTGTACCGAGACCTTAAGCCCGAGAATATCCTTCTGGACGCCAACGGTCACATCGCGCTCTGTGATTTCGGTTTGTCCAAGGCTAACCTTACCGAGAACGCAACGACCAACACATTCTGTGGAACCACAGAGTACCTCGCACCTGAAGTCCTCCTCGATGAACACGGCTACACCAAGATGGTCGATTTCTGGTCGCTTGGTGTGCTAGTGTTTGAGATGTGCTGCGGCTGGAGTCCCTTCTACGCAGAAGACACCCAGCAAATGTACAAGAACATCGCGTTTGGAAAGGTCAGGTTCCCTCGGGACGCCCTCAGCACTGAAGGTAGGAATTTCGTCAAGGGACTTCTCAATAGGAACCCCAAGCACAGGCTTGGCGCAACACGCGATGCCGAGGAGCTCAAGGCTCATCCCTTCTTTGCCGACATCGACTGGGACGCGCTGGGCAAGAAGAATGTGGTACCACCGTTCAAGCCCAAGCTCAAGGGAGAGTTGGATGTCTCCAACTTCGATCCAGAGTTTACCAATGCTCTGAACGGCGCCGGTTCTCTGAACGCACGCGCAGCTGCTCTGGCATCAGGTGTCAACCCCGCATCCACACCGCTGTCGCCAACTATGCAAGCAAACTTTGCTGGCTTCACCTTTACCGATCAGAGTACGATGGAGCAACAGTTTGGCAACGACAGGCACAGGAATGATGCTCTGGAACGAATGGATGAAGACGAGGGAGACGAAGTCAACTGGGATCGACCCGCAGGGCGCGGAGACAGGATGTCTGGCATCGTTCCCAGTAACGAACACGACGTCTTCAACCATGGCCAATTCGATGTATGATGAGCATATGCTCACATACCCAGCCTGCTCTTCGATCCTAGGTTCCTCCACGACCCGACAAAAGTTTCTGCTTTGTTCTATCTTACCAGTACATGGCGGTACTATTGATATGAGTCTTTTCTTGGATACCCGGAGCCTACCAAACAGGACCTGAACTGCGTTCTAGTCCTTCACTAATTTGCCCCATCGGTCGCTGCTGTCATCGACTTTAGGCATGGTCACGATTACACAGTGTGTGCGCCACATGTTTCTCGACGACACCGCCAGGGACCTGACACAGCGCGCGATTGATTACGAATACAAGATTTCACAGAATGAGTTCAAGTTGCTGCGGTTTCCCACGCTTCAGTAGACACGATGTTTCTTTGCTGGGCTATGGGTTTGCATTGCGCTGGTGCATTGCTTTCGCTTTTTTCAATGTGGGAGTTCTAATGGTACTTTGCCAAGTCGAGGCTGTTTATTTATCATTCTTTGTGCATTATGCGCGTGTATTTGCACGTCTTTCTGCGCGTTCGGCATACTAACGATATGAATTCATACGCATCGTCATCGAAGAGACATGGGCCGGGGTGGTATGATGGATATGGGCGAGCTTTTTTGTACATAACTATATGAGACATCAAGTTCACTTTTTCATATATGTCGCCATGATTCGGCTCTAAAATATTTATCCTCTTTGTATCATCTATGGCTTTCAACTATCCTAGCCACCTTCTCTGATCTGCTCCCTCGCCGGGCTCATCCCATACCTCCATCATATCCAACCACTCCAATACAAATGCCCCGACAATCTTACACCAGTCTCTAACTGTCTCTGCGTCCAAATGCTCCCCGTCGTCCTCCATGGTATGCCACACCCTGGGGAAGGGGCTTGGGATAACATGCAATATCTCTACACCCTTGCTCATAAACGGCAAATGATCATCAGAGATACCACCACCACCCATGGTCCCATTGACATCAGGTAGGAAAGGCGAACTGGGCTGCGATTCGAGGAGTTTCAAATCTCTGAGTCGTGATTCTATGGTCGAGAGGTGACGGTACGCCCAGTGCGTTGTGGGAAAGTAGGATGGTACCGTGGGTGATGCGCTACCCAGGAGATCGAGGAGCATGAACAGCGAGATTTGAGATAGTGGAGTGCGGTTTTGGTAGAATTTCGAGGCTGCAGAAGGGGGATTGGATGTGGAGGCCCATTCTTGTGCTAAGGATCTACAAGGTTTGTGTTAGTATGTACTATGTGAGTGGGAAGTGGTAAGATCAAGAATCGGAGAATGACAATGAACGCACCTCGATCCATACAACGAATCAGTATCACTCCAGTTCTCAAACGCCTCTTCACCATCCAGAAATAGAATCTGAATCCCCATGTCCATATCCACCGTACCACCCTCCTGTAACGCAGACATCTCATCGTACATGCGCTGGATGTATGGATCAATCACTTTGGCTATGTGCATCAACATGGCGCATGGCGCCGCACTATCTGTCGCACCGATAAAGCCGCTAGGTTGCAGTTTACTATCGTAGTGCGCAACCAACGTGAGGAGGTTGGCTTGTCCTTTGCTGACCCATGGTGGTTCGCGCTTTACGACTAGATTCGCAAAAGGCAGCTCTGCACCCCGCGATGTCGGAGTTGTGGATGTGCTGTTTTGCCAGGATATATTCCAGGCTGGTAACTCGGTTTGGAAGTACGAGACTAAATGTTGCTGGGCGAGGATTTGGCCTGGGGTGCCGGGAACGCGGGGGATGAGGAGAGGAGCGAGAAGAGGGCCGTCTTTGTAGTCGATCGCAGCGTCTGGGGAGGGGATTGCGCGGAGGAAGGCATCTGATAGGGGTTTGTAGGCGGTTGTTGGGTTGGAGAGGAGGAGAAGCGTTGGGAGAAGGGCGGATGGGAGGGTAAAGAGCATCGCGATGATTGGTTGTGAAGATGCGCGATTGGCAGAGAGTTGTACCTGCGTGCTGGTCGCTGTACTGAACCACGGGCGATTACTCGATGGGAAGGGAGAATGAACGTCTTTTCGCACACAGGAGAAGTAGAGTTCATGCCCAGCAAGACTAAGTAGCCGTATACGAAGCTTGGAAGAAGAGGTGAATAGAATGGCCTCTCTCTCTCTAACAACTCAGCTTCTCAACTCGAAGTGTGTTTCATCGCAACTGAGTTTGAAACCTCGTGCGAGTTTGGCCTGCTCCATCAGGCAAATACCAAAAGCCATTTCTGCCGTGCTTACCGACCTCGAAATGGTCTTGCGTTTCGTGCTTCAGTTCGGTCCCTGACGCGGCAGAACAACATCCCTGTTGTTCACGTGAGCTGCATGTTCATCTTATCAGATTGATCTCTCTGCGGGCTGCTGTGTGATGACGGAGGATCTAGCCTGTCTCGGCGCCTATGATGCATGTTAGACATCCTGCCGAGGTGCTATCCAGATGAAGTATATATTTGTATGCGCGTATATTTCAAGTTGATTTCAGTAAGATTTATACGTAGCACTACCTACATGGCCTTTGCACATCCTTGAAAATGCAATGCAGTGAATATAGGTCTATCTACAATTTCGCCTTGCCTTGACCCTCGCACTTGACAAGCGCGCGTCCATTGGTGAGAACAGTCTTACCTCCCTCGACCTTTACGATGAACCTAATCTCCTCGAATCCTTCAGCATTTATATCACCAGTCCTCCACATATCCGTAATCAGCTTGTCTCCTGGCTTGACAGGTGCCGCAAATCTCGCCTGGAACTCCTTCAAGTGTTCAGGTTTCGAGCCACCAAATGCTTTCAAGATGGCATGTGCAGACATGTTCCAGGAAAACAGACCGTGGATGATGGGGCCACCGAAACCCATCTTCTTGCCTGGCTCAGGGTCGGCGTGGAGAGGGTTGTAGTCGCCATTCAGACGGTACAGGTGTGCTGTCTCCATTGTGGTTTGATGGACATGGGTGTGATCGGGGTTACGCGAGGGTGGAGGGTAGTTGGGCTGTTTGGGTCCTGCGGATGGGTTAGTTCAACGTTGTCCGCATTTGTTAGGTTACTAGCGCTGTGAAGGCTTCACGAGAAAGACATACCCTTCGGTCCACCCCAACCGCCCTGGCCAACGTAGAAGCCACTGCCTACAGCTCTGGTGTAGGTCTCTCCACTCTCAGCATCAACAAGGCGTTGTTCCGTCTCCACGACGGTAGCCTTGCCCTTGTCATAAACACCGAGTACCTTGCTCCTGATCTCAAACTTGCGTCCATCGCTTGTTACAGGAAGTGGTTTGAGGACTTGGATCTTGCGCTCGCCATCGAGGATGTGCTTGGTGTCGAACTTGGGAACACCTTCAATAGGCTCTGCATTGCTGCGCGCGTAAAAGTCAATGACTTCTTGGTCCGTGTGCTTGAAAGGGAGGATGATAGGATAAGTCGGAAAGGCGGCAAACGAGGGATGGAGCTCCTGCAGGACATGTTAGATGCATTACAAAGCTTGTGGCTTGCGTGTATAGAGGCTGGAGATGGGTCTTAATCCCACCAGATATACTTACGTAGAGGAAGTGTAGCTCATCTGGGTAGGTAGCGCCAATGCTGTTCGCAAAAAGCAGCAGGTCGCGCTTGAGCCATTTCACCTCATACGAGGGAAACTCAAAGCCGACGCCAGGACCCAATTCTTTGCCCATGATGAAAGTGGATATGATGATATACGCTGATTGAAATGCGCGACTACAAGGACGACAGGTTGGTTTGAGGAAGAAGTGGGCGCTCAGTTGGAGTCGTAAGCTTCCAGGTTCGCAGCGGGGCGGCAATCGCGACGCGGAGCTGGAGTTTGAGCCGAGGTTCGATTCGTCCAAAATTGGTCAAGTTGAGTAATTCCACAACAGGATTAGTATTGAACAATGCGACTCAAGATTAATTAGCTGAGTCTTGGATGCCAATGCCAATGCCAATGCCGATGTCGGTTTGGATAAGTCTTTTGCCTTCCTGTGGGACCATGTTACAAGTTTGAACATCATATTAGTCTATCTACAGTGTCGATGCTTCGATCAGAAGCCAATATTAAGGCGGCAAAACTCTTGTCATGCCTCCATGCAGATCGTGACAATATACCTGTATAATCCTTCCCATCCCTGTCATCCATCGTAATATCGTGATACCACGTCCTCACACTACCCTACGGTCAACAAAGTGGGACCACAATCCCATACGCCGAGTGTGAAATGATGCAACCTTTCGAGTCTAAGCTGAATCATGGAGATGACTCCCGCAAATGCTCAGAATGCAAGCGAAGGAAGAAATGAAGTTGTGGGGGTATAATGTGGCAGATTGGTCGTCTACTGCTTGACCTCGTAGGAGCGGCGGAACATGCTGTCGATGCCGGTAAGGTAGTAGGTGCCGGGAACAATGGTGTCAACGCTTCCCTTGGGAGTGAAGTCCTTCTGGAGGTGAGCCTGCTCACGGAGGTTGCACATCTGGAAGAAAGTGTTAGTAGAATGCTTCACGATGAACCAGGATTCAAGAGACTTACCTCATCGTAGACCTCAGGGGCGACTACACGCCTCTTCTCGAGACGGTTCTGGATGTCAAGCTGCTTGGCAATGTTCTCGGTGCTGCCCTTGACGGTGAAGGAGAACAAGGAGGAGGCCAGACCACTTCCGTAGCTGAACATGCCGATGCGCTTGCCCTCGAGGTCCTGGCTGCTGATGTTGGCGAGCAAGCTGCACAAGCTACCGTAGACACTACCACAGTACATGTTACCGCACTGGGTGGGGACTTGGATGCTGGGCTGGACGCGAGACGCGTAGCGCTTCTTAGCGAGACCCATGAAGACCTTCTCTACAGTCTTGTCAGAGACAGAGGTGGCGTAGTCGAGGTCGCGGAGCTCAGCGGGAACCTCGGCGAAGATGGGGTTGGAAGGGTTGGCAAGGAAGTCGTTGTAGAGCAGACGCGCGTACGACTTGGCTACAAGCTTGCAGGTGGGGGCGTGGAAAGCCATGTAGTCGAAGCGGTCGAGAGCCGTCTCGAGCTCCTGGCTGCCGTTGACACCGTTTCCGTTTTGTTGCGACTTGAGAGTCTTCTCGCGCTCGTTGTAGGCCTTGTAGCAGGCGTCGACAGCCTCGGTGTAGCAGCGAACGGAGAAGTGACCGTCAACGACGGGGTACTCGCTGGTGAAGTCAGGCTTGTAGAAGTCGTATGCGTGCCTGATGTAAGAGCCACGCTGGCCAGCATCCATGACAATGGGCGCGTTAGGACCAATGAGCATAGCAACACATCCAGCGCCACCAGTCGGGCGGGCGTTGCCCTTCTTGTACAGCGCAATGTCTCCAGCAACGACAACGGCATCACGGCCGTCCCAGGCCGATGACTCCATCCAGTTTACGGAGTTGAAGAGGGCGTTGGTTCCACCGTAGCATGCATTGACGGTGTCAACACCCTCAATGTTGTAGTTGCCAGATTCCTCGAAAAGCTGCATGAGCACAGACTTGACGGACTTGGACTTGTCGAGCAGAGTCTCGGTACCGACTTCGAGACGGCCAATGCTCTTGGGATCGACATTGTACTTCTTGAACAGCGAGGTGACGGTGGTCAGGGCGAGGGAGTAGATGTCTGCGTAGAGAAGGTGTCAGTTTCGCCTCTGGGTGTCATGTAGCCGTGCAGTCAGAAAATGTTGAACTTACCCTCACGGTCGTCGCAGAAGGACATCTTGGTCTGGCCGAGACCAATGGTGTATTTGCCTTGAGAGACGCCATCGAACTTCTCGAGTTCAGCCTGGTCAACGCACTGTGGACGGCTTGTTAGCATGCGTTGTTGCAAAGCAGCGCGTGAGCATTGGGACGGCAAGTACCGCGCTTGCCGCATGGACGACATACCTGGCTGGGGAAGTAAAGCTCAATGGCTTTGATACCGATGTTGGAAGGACGAGCAGCCATGTTTGCAAGAGTACAGAATGTTGTGAGGGGAGCAGAAGGGGAGTGTGTTGGCCAGGGAGGGGAGTTCACCGCCTTAAGTAGTTTGACGAGTAAATCCTACGCGACAATGGCAAGGTGCAGTTTAGTAGCGGCTATCAGTTCAGTTTCGTGGCAATGCTAGTACGGGCGTGGGTACAAGTCTCGAAAGGGGAGAATTAACGGGTTTTGTGCACAAGTTAGCCCTCAACAATGCCAACAGCGGCCCACGCGCTTGATTGTTGTGTCTGCTAGTCCCTGAGATTTTCGGTACATTCTTTTCGGTGCATTCAGGGTCTGGCTGCGAAGACCGGCGTGGGTATTGATAGCGGGGCAATCATACCACGAAAAAGAAAAGTGTGCATGCCGCCTTGCTCTCTCTGACACGACGCGCATGCTCCTTCGCCCTTATCCCGACTTCACACGACCATGCTGCTAACATGGCGAGTTGGCCCTTTTCATCCGAGCGGGAGAAGTACTCGCTCGACCACCTATCGCCGCCGCGCTTGGCATGCAGGGATTTACTAGCTAGTCAGGCACTCAGGAACCATCAGCCCATCGCAACAAGTCACCCCTAGCAACCTCATACCCTCCGAAAGAAGAGTACTTGCCGTGTGCTCATGGCACAGCCTCCACGGTATGCGTAATGCCGCGTCACGATGGCTGCGAAACTTCCAACTCGGTGCAGCTGCAAGGTATCTGGCACCGGCAGAACAGGACAGAATACTGTTGCCTGTAGACCCGAGTTACGAGTTGTGTTTATGGAACCAGATATACCCAGGAGTAGTCGGACGAGACTGCTGAGTTCGACTCCTTTGTGCCAGAACTACGAGCAACATAAAGATATCCGAGATTCACACAACGGATGAGGATAGCATAAGAAGCGAGAGCCGTAGCGTCAACTACCTATAGTCTTTCGGAGTAGATGGAAATTATCCGCTCTATAGAGTGGAAAATGTGCCACCACTTGACATCCAACCAGAAAAATTGACTGGGACATCCTGGGCAGATGACGCTGCAGATGACATGTTCAACACGTGCCTCGCATGCTCAGTAGGCGAGTATATAAAAGCACCGCATGTCTTGTCTTGTCTTGCCAGACAACTTGGTCTTGGATATGGGATGCACACTGGATCCTACTTGGACAGCGGAGAATACAGTGGTCGATAATTCTGTCGAACGTGTTCTGTCTAGCAGTAGTGGAAGTAGCCGTCCCAATATTAGACATGATTAAGGTCGGGCAGTCCCAAAGTAGCCGTATATTAACGCGAGAGGGGCAAAAGTGTGCTCGCAGCCATTCAGGCAACGTCGACAGACATGCAGTGCGAAGAGACGATGCATGGAGAGGAATTCAAGGTGGAAAGTTGATGAGTTGGTCCAGGCGGGTGGAGGGCTTGTGTTCTCGAAGGGCTGCTTATCGAGGGTTCCAAGGTTCCAAGGCTGGTGTTCGCCCGTGCGCCTTTTAGTGGCGCCAGCGTCTCAGGACAACCTCTGCCAAACGTGATGCACCTTCTCTCCACTACCAACTCCACGACACGACACACGCCAATTCGCACCACACTCGCTACACGCGCGCCATCCATCGCTGCCGAGCGCGCACCGCATCGAGCAAAAATACGACGAGACGACTGCATCGCTTGCTGGGAGGACTGAAAGGGGAGAGGAACGGGCCTTTGTGGCTCTCAGGGACAGTTCGGCGTCATGGACCGACGCAACAGCAACGACGACGAGCCATCGCGGCGGCTGAGCAACCCCGATGTCTTTGGCGACGACTACGAAATCGACCCGGACGAGGACGATTTCATGCCCTCGGTCTCGGATGGCTTCCGACCAGCCAACACCAGCGAGGCATGGCAGGGCGGCCGCCAGAACCACGACCGGATAGGCGACGCGCCGCAACGACAAGCATCGACATCGAAGCACCCCGAGAGCGACTTGCGCAGGACTGCAACGCGAAATAGCACCGCCAAGGTGCGGGACTCTATGACACAAGACGGCCGACCGCCCCTCAACCGTGGGCCCAGCCACCACTCGCCCCTTGCACATCGCGACTCAGTGAGCTCTGCCGGGTCCTTTGCGACGACCAGCAATTCTGAGAACCCCTTTGAGACGGGCCCCAGCCATCCATATGGCATGTATCCTCAGCTGTCAATGGCACGGCCACTTAGCGTAGCAACTAGCTCCACCGAGCGCCAACCGCATCGATCAATGTCACTGCAACGGCCGACACACCCATATGCCATGTACTCGCAAAGCGGTATTGTCGACCAAGAGTCGCCAGACGAGCCAGCCCAGGCGCCTGTGCCTCAGGTCCAGTCGGCTATTCCCGTGGGATTTCCGGGCCTGAACAACGGCTATCACAGAGTCCTCGGGCCTGACGGCGAGGAGCAGGACATCATCGGGCCCGACGGACACACGGAGCAGCTTCCACCTTACTCAAGATATCCAGAAGAAGGTCCAACCAAGGCGTCTTTGGCAGCCGAGGCAAGCGCTTCGTCACGTGTTATTCCTGCTCCTGTGCAGGTCGACGCAGAGGATCCTTTCAACACCCCCGCATCACCCGTCTCGCCGCTGAGCACTACTTCACTCTCGCCACCTCCTCTACCTGCCGTTCCTCTGCTACCTTCTGTCACACCCGCCCGCCTACCACCTCAGAGACCCGAAACCCAGACCGGTAATCTGGCCCCTGCCAACTCCAACTCTACCTCCGCGCAAAGCGGCACTGTTCCAGCGGACGCTTCTGACTCGTCTTCTGCATCTTTGTTGGCGACGGAGAACCACTTCTCAGAGAAGGCGGAGCCAGTCGAGGGCAAGGTCAGTTGGCGGAAAAGGAAGCTATGGGGAAAGGTGCCTATGGGCGTGGCCCTTGTGGTTCTCATTCTTATATTGGTCTTTGCCGTCGCTCTCGGCGCAGCTATTGGCACCTTTGCTGCCAAGAAACATGACGACAATGACGATCAAGATGAGAGCAAAAACCCTCATGAGGAAGCGTAAGTGTTTGTGATTCTTCAACATCTTACGTAACTAACATTTGCTAGTCAACCCCAAGTTACAGGTCAAAACGGGTCACTCTTCGACGCAGTTCCCATTTCGACTCCGGCTGGACTGTTACCACTACCAACTGGCGCTTTCGCACTTCCTCTAGGTATACCACAAGAGAGCAACCCTGGATGCCTAACACAGGCGAACCAATACTCCGCATGGTCATGTAAGATGACCTTCGCTCCCCTTGTCATAACGATCAACGACACTGTTATTGCTGGTGAAACTCAGCAAGTTGCGTCTATGGGTATTGGTCCCTCTGTGCCCCAAGGTTCCATACTATACGGTCTTCAGACTCCTTTACTTGATGCCAAACCGATGGAACTAGTGCTCGACCTAGACTACAAAGCTTATGGTCCAGCTTACCATTTTTCTGCTCGATACGACAAAATCGTCATCTTGCCACCCGATGAGCTCAATTTCGGGTCAGCACTCACAAAGCGACAGGACAACAAATACCGACAGCGTTTCGAGGTCAAACCTGGCGACTATCCCTGGTACTGCTACTGGAATAACACCTATATCGAGGGTTATATCTACTCCGATGACAACTCCACAGCTGCTTCTTTCACGTCGTTTCCTACACAATGGCCTACGCCCACACCTGAACCAACTGACGATGGTGCTGTAAACATCGCCGTGGCATCGTCAGTCGGTAGTTCTGCAAGCCCCACACAGACTACCGAGGTGTCTGCAACGCCTTCGCCTGTCAACCTGGCAGTGCCAGCCCCAGTTGCGGCACGAGATTCCGCTTCAGATGCCTCTTCCCCCCCTCGTATGCCACCCTATCCCCGGATCGTCAAGATTGAAGAACGCCGCCTCCCTGATTCGCCGCAACCGTACTGCCAACAAATGCTCCTGCTCGACAATTACGAGATAACAACAGCACCAGCCCCGAACGACAGTCCCATCAGAATATGGCTGCAAGAGTTAGATCCTAGCTATGAAGAGTATTTCGCTGCCCAGCCCTCCCAGACAATCACGTTCGACAGAAAGGGCAAGCGTGAAAGCTCTCCCGATATACAGCGTCGTATGGATCCTTCGGATGCCTGTCACTGTCAGTGGATGTTTAAGTGAACGACTGGCATAATTCACAGCGCCTCTTCCTTTTCGCAATGATGCTAGAGCACGATTTTTGGATACTTATTTCATCACGGGCATTGGGTATATTACATGTGTTTGGTGTTCCTCGGCGTTTTGTTAATACGGACTTACGAGTCTCGACGCATATCTGGCATATTTCGGTGTTTCCGTCTCATTTCCTTTCCAGTCAACACGTTTGTATGCTATGTTCATAGCTTCCCACATTTTCTGTATCATCTCTGGGGACGGGAAGCAGGCCTCGCAGGGCTATATTTGGCGCTTATCGTTGTTATGCTAACTTGTATATATTGAGATGGTGGGAGTTCAGAACCGCGAGTACAAATGTCGCGTGAGTTCATATTGAAAACAGATAGATAGAAGAACAAGATTATTTACATTATGAGGGTTGTCGTTTTTGGGTGTATGGTGCTGATGTTGCGCTACTAATGCCGTTCTTTAGAAACACCCTAACTGCTACACAACAAGCTGACTGTGCATACGACAAGACAACCATGCCAATTGTGAAAGAGTGTTTTGATCACTCGTCCTGCGTCCGATCGAAAACTCTAACCCCAAACTTCCACACCTCATCCACAACGAATTTCTTTTCCCCGCCCTCATCTTCCTGCAAATCTAATACCACCAAGTCTGCATCCGCACCCTCCTCCAACGTGCCCTTGATACCCTGTAGTCCCAGCATCTTCGCCGGTGTCTCAGTGACCGCCTTGAGGGCCTCGGGCACACTAGCCCCCGTCCAATTCAAGAAGTTGCTAACACAGTCCACAAGTTGAATGCTACTTCCAGCAATTTTACCATTCTCCTCGAGTGTTAGCAACGGGCCCTGCTTGACGATTCGCGACCCGTTTGTCCAATCATATGTCCCATCGGGCATACCTGCCAACCCCATGGCATCGGTAACGAGAATCAGACCATCTGGATGAGCATTCCATGCTATCTTTATAGAAGTCGGGTGAAGATGAATGCCGTCCGCGATGATACCAAAATATGGTTTCTGGATAGACGACGACGGTGTGCCGAGGAGGCCGAAGATGCCAGGATTGCGGTGGTGAAGAGGACGCATAGCGTTGAAGAGGTGAGTTATCATTCGTGCACCAGATTTTATGCTTGATTTTGCTTCTTCGTAGGTTGCTTCCGAGTGCCCTATTGAAACGTGTATACCGAGGGAGTTGAGATGGGGGATGGATGAGAGGGCACCGGGAAGTTCGGGTGCAAGGGTGATAAGCTTAATGGGCGAGGGCTTTTGCAGGTTGTCGCTGCCGTAACAGGCTTCCAGGTCGGAGGCGTTGTTTGTTGGTTCGCGTAGGACGAGAGCATTGTGGATGCCGTTCTTAGTAGGGCTCAGGAACGGTCCTTCGCAATGGGCACCGAGAGATTCTGATCCGTATGATGCATCGCGAGCGTCGCCTGAGGGCCCTAGGAATGGCAGGGTCTTTTGGTAAACCTCTGGTAGTTGTGAAGTCAAGGTTGGCAGATATGATGTGACACCCGTTGCCACTAAACTTCGATTGACTCGATACACTCCCTTGGCATAGGCCGATGTGCCTTCATCTGGGAGCACGGAGAAGTCGAAACCGTATGCGCCATTGAGTTGGGTATCAATGAGACCTGGCGAGAGGATGCGTCCACCCAAGTCGACAATTTGTTCTGGTGCAGTACGATACTCGTAGAGAATCTCTTGTCCGTTTAGAACTTTGCCGCTCTTAGAGCTTATCCATAAGTCTTGGTTGACCAAGGCATTGCCTTTTACCAACAAGCAGTTGGTGAATTTGATGACGCCCGAGAAACTCTCAGGATGCACTGGTGCAACCGATGGCATTGTCGGTCGCGAGAGCGTAGTTCCTGCTAGGTAGTAGACGCCTGTTGGATGGGAGAAAAGTGTGTTTTGGTTCGAGAATTGACTGGAAGTTGAAGGAGTGGTAGGTTGTGCCTGGGTGAGCAAACTCGATGCCCGTTACAAAGAGACCCGCAGCCCGTTTACTACTTCTATCGCGATTGCATCCCTACGCCTATCTTCATGCGATGATTCTGTTGAGTCATCGATGGCGGGCAAACTTGCCTTGCACGACCTGTATCATCGCCATAAGGCACGTTGTCCAATTGCTTAGGTTGAGTGGAGTGTAGGATCGAAGTAACACGGTGATCATCACATTTGGCCGAACAATCCGGGTGTATCACGGTTGCATGTGAGGTGGCATCGAAGTGGATGTCATTGATAGTCGAGGAAGTGGATGGTGTAACGATGGACGGGCTTGCGATAGCTAGCGGCTCGCTAACCACGTACCCCAGCTTGGAATGGCGTGAATGCTACCGTGCCATCCTCCCCATCTTTCATCCACTACCAATCTGCGAGTCACGTTCAAGCCTTGGTGCCCACCCGGAATTCCACGTCGCATTCAGGGCTTCATTGCGACGCGACGGCGCTGTCATCATGAGCAAGGTCGAGAACATGGATCCTGTCTGGGACGACCTCGATAGGTGAGCATGGTGCCCACTCTCACCCTGAGAATGCGCAATGTGACAAAGAGCCAGGCTAACTTGCCCGTGATGTAGGACTATGGTGGGTCGCATCCGCCCATGCTGCACGGGATTCGCTGACGGAGGCTTTGTAGGGCCAACTGTTCATGATGGGCTTCGATGGCACCTCGGTCACTCCCCACATTCGTACGCTGATTGAGGAACATCATGTTGGCTGCATACTACTTACTGCCAAGAATTTGAAATGTCAGCAGCTTACGCTTTTTGTGGCTATTTGCCGTCGTGGGTTCTCTTACTAACTTGCCACAGCGGCCGAAGATACTACCCAGCTTATCTATGAGCTACAGAAGATTGCTCACGATGCGGGCCACCCTGTTCCTCTGGCCATTGGGATCGATCAGGAAAATGGCGGCGTTAACAGTCTTTTCGATGACATCTACATCCGCCAATATCCCAGTAACATGGGAATGGCAGCAACAGGCTCGACCGAGTTGGCTTTCGAAGTAGCCAAGGCGACTGCACAGGAGATTGCTGCGTGTGGCATTAACTGGATCTTCGGTCCGTGTCTGGATGTACTCACCAATGCACGCAACCAGCCTTTAGGGGTAAGGACGGCTGGTGACGATCCCCAGGAAGTTTCTGCCTTTGGCTGCGCCTTCATGGCAGGCTACAAGGACGCCGGGGTGGTGACTTTGGGTAAACACTTTCCTTCTTACGGTAATCTGGAGTTTCTAGGCTCAACACTTGACGTTCCGATCATCACAGAATCCTTAGAGCAACTTAGCCTAAGCGCTCTGATACCATTCAAGAAGGCTATTGAGAGAGGCCTTGATTCCATGATGGTTGGTGGCTGCGCCATGTCATCGGCCGGACTGAATGCGATGCATGCTTGTTTGTCTGAGCAAGTTGTCGACGAACTCCTTCGAACAGACCTGAAGTTTGATGGTGTCGTGGTCTCGGAGTGTTTGGAGATGGATGCTCTCAGTCACAACATTGGTGTAGGCGGCGGCACAGTGATGGCGGTCAATGCTGGCTGCGATGTGGTACTTTTATGTCGATCCTTCTCGCTTCAACAAGAAGGGCTGAAAGGCCTCAAGACTGGCATCGAGACGGAGATGGTCTCGAAAGAGCGCATCTTCAATTCACTCAGACGCGTGCTAGCCATGAAGAAGAAGTGCACATCATGGGAAAAAGCCTTGAACCCGCCGGGCATCAACTACCTGGAAAAGCTGCAGCCTTCGCATACTGCACTATCGACCAAAGCGTATAACAGCTCCATCACAGTCGTCCGAGACAAGAATAGACTTTTGCCGCTAACAAACATACTTGAGAGCGAAGAAGAGCTTCTTCTGCTGACACCGCTTGTGAAGCCCTTGGCTGCATCAGCGGCGTCACGAGCAATATCTGATGCTGCTAACGGCGCGGCAGGCCATTCGCCAGAGCCTGCTGTATGGGATCGGAGCTCGTCAGTAATGAGTGGGGAACGAGTCTTTAGAGAACTGGGCCGTTCTCTCGCCAGGCAACGCAACGGGAGACTACTTCACACATCTTACACTGCAAACGGTGTTCGCCCAGTCCATGAAAATCTCATTAATCGGGCAAGTGCAATCATCGTACTTACGGCTGACGCCAACCGGAATCTGTACCAGCATGGTTTCACCAAGCATGTCTCGATGATTTGCAACATGCAGTACACGACTGGTGGCGAGAGGCGCGAAAAACCTTTGATCGTCGTAGCAGTTTCAAGCCCGTACGATTTTGCAATCGATACATCGATTGGGACATACATATGTAAGTGACATCTATTTACGAACTGCATATGAGAGAAATACTGAGTTCGTACACCAAATTTAAAGGCACCTACGATTTCACAGAGACAGCACTCAACTCCCTCGTCAGGGTACTGTATGGCGAATTGACTCCTTCTGGAACACTACCGGGCACTATCAGTAAGAGCCAAAAGCTCCATCCAAGCAAGCAGCATTGGTTAGTCGAGAGTAAGTTGTGGCTGTACGAACTGCATGTGAGACATATACTGACTTGGTACCTTCACATGTGCAGTCTTCAACGAAGAGCGAGACGGAAACGCTCTGGATACGTTAGTCGCAGCTGTCGTTGAAAGCACAGCTCCGAGCCAACGGTCAGAGATGGCAAGCGCGACGTCAAATTCATTCATCCTGCACCACCCGGAAGTAGAAGAATCACACTTCGTCGTCAGAAACAGCAGCACACAAGCACTCTATGGATTCTGCTCGACCTACTTCTTCAAGGCCACAGGCACCGGTGTGATTGGGGCTCTGTTTGTAGATCCAGCAAGGAGAAAGCTCTCGATTGGTCATTCGCTGCACAACCGAGCTATTCGTACACTTCTGCAGAAGGAGGGTATCAAGAGATTTCAGCTTGGGTCACGCCTCCCAAGTATGTATCTTGGAATCCCAACCGGACATGGAAATGAGCGCAAACGACTTCGATCGTGGTTTGCTCAGCTTGGCTGGGGTGCAGCACTTTCTCGTCCCGTCTGTAACATGGTTGCGCGCAATTTGCAGACATGGACTCCGCCCACAGGCATGGCCAAGAGTCTAGCAAGTGCAGGAGCACAATTTGACCTTGTGTACGGATGGGATTATGCAGGACCTATTCTTGACCATATCAAGACGAGCAATCGCCAAGGCTTAGCGGAGGTGTACAAGCTTGCCCTCACAGACCCGACAGCTTGTGGTATCATTCGGGCAAAACGACCAGAAGACGGCGCGTTGGTGGGTACTGTTGTGCTTTACAATAGCCACTCGCGACTTGCTGAGTACATACCTCCGCTGAAGCACCTCAACGAGGCGGCTGGAGGTATTTCCTCACCCGTCATATCACCTGGAGTAGGAGAGTACTCGACACTACTGCAGGGGCTGATCCTTCTTGGCATGCGGCAGATCAAGCAGCTGGGGTGCAACGCATGCTTGCTCGACTATGTGAGTAGCCGTCGGTCGCTCGGCCACGACAGCATACTGACACAGACAGATGGACGGAGACGGCAACTTCGACGGCTTTTCGGCAATGGGATTCGATGTCATGCATAACTTTGAGGAAGTTAGCTGCGATGCTGCGACATGGACTATGATCCCGCCCGCATGATTGGGCTGGCTCTTCCCGTCAGAGGCCGAGGGCGCTGGCTACTTTGTTCAAAGCTTCTTGGGTCGGCGTTTGGGAATATTCTAGGCTCGTGTTTTGGTTTGCTTTTTTGGTATCCGGTACGGGCAGGCGTCCCATTGGTTATGACTACCGCTTGTACCATGATGTGATGTCATTGCATGTAGAAAGCCGTGCGGTCGTGGACTGACGTACTCGGATCGGATGGTTCCCTCCAAGGGTCTGTCGGCCTCTCCGTGCCGCTGAATAGTTTGAGGTGACAGACGTGATAGATGGCGACGTCGGATTAGGGGTGGTTGCAGAGGTGGTTGTTATTTTTAAAGCTGAGCGGGTCCATAGCTAGAGTAGGAGGCTGAAGCGCCACTGGTGCGATGGCGTAGGGTGATCACCGTTCGGCTTGTCCCTTCGAGAAGGGCTACCGAAGAAGCCGCGTGCCAGGGCGCAGTGCGTTGTGGAGGATTGGGGAGGTATACAACATGTGTCGGAGCATCTTCTGCATCGCATGTCTCAAGACAGGCCAAGCGTATCCTTCCCGTTGAGATACCCGTTGGTAAATTCCCCTGCCGAGCCCCACAGCAGGCGGGACCCTTTGCGCAGTGCACCCATCCGACCTTGGCCAGAAGCGCATGTGATGCGTCGTCGCACAACCTCAGCAAGACAGCTACCAAGTCTTCTTCTTGGTGCGCTCTGTGTGAGCCCCAGCCGCGAGCCTCTCTGTGCCTTGTCGCCCCGGGTGTCGCTCTCCAGCGCACAGTGCAGCAGCGTGCAGCCTGTCTAGTCCCCGTCTTCTCCGCTTGCTCGCCTGCCGCATCTCTCCACCTCCAACCCCAGAGAGAGAGAGAGCCAGCCCCAAGCGTTCGCTGAAGCACAACCACGACCCGCCAGCGCCCACTCCTGCGTGCCTGCCCACCATTGTGTCCGCCGGTCGCGCCTTGCTCGTCGCCGCGCTCCAGCTATTGTTGCGCGCATGCGCCAAATCGACGCCGACCTCTCCCTCGACCCCAGCCAGGCTGTGCCGAGCCATGGAGCACTTCAACACAAACACCATGTCATACATACCCCTCCAGACTGTCACGGGCCCCGATCAGCACATGTCCATGCCCGTGCCGCTCCAATATGACCAGCGCTCCAACTTCGATGCCGAGACGTTCATCGGGTAGGTCAAGTGCGCCGCACGCGCCCGACAGCAGCTAACTCGTCTGCGCAGAAGTGAGGACGCCTACTCGACATACCACCTCCAGCAGCTCCCGCCCCAACTCAAGCGCTACCCGAGCACCTACGAAGACCCCTTCTCCGACGTCCAGAGCGGCTACGAGCAGTCGATACACCCACACGACCACAATGGCATGCCCGAGAGTCCCAGCATCGAGAGCAACAACAAGCTCCTCAGCTTCTCTCTGCCCGTCGTACCATACACCATCCTCACCTATACCATGCAGAGAGTCTCCATATCCATGTCTGCCCAGCTCCATGGCATGTTCTTTCTGGCCGAGTCTCCCTGGGCAACGGCAGCCGATGTCCAGGCGCCTTCCGAGTTGACTTGCTACAGGAGGAATCTCTTCCAGATCACTGGCACCATCACCCTTCCTCGCAGCCTGCAGTTTCTGATGACCGACCAAGGCGAGCAGATACCCATTCTTGGCCAAGAACTCACCATTTCCGCCACCGAGTCGCTCGAGGGCAATGCGGTAAAGATAATATCAGTCCCTTGGAAAACCCCTGCGACGGGCAGCGCCTCCGTCGAAGACAAGACCGAAAAGGAGCCACCAACATACCCACTTGATCTCTCAACCGGCCAAGATATCGACTCGGAGTACGTTAGCTTTCCTATCAGCTGGAAACGACTACAGTTCCGGATAGCGACTGCAAACAACGGCCGAAGAAAGGAGCTCCAACAGCATTTTGTGGTGCGTTTGAAGGTGATAGCAACCCTCGCTAGTGGTGTCAAAGTGCCGATTTGCGAAGTTCACTCTGGTGCAATCATCGTACGAGGAAGGAGTCCTCGCAACTTCCAGGCCCGGAAGGATTTGCCCATCGGCGGAGGCACGACTGCACGCAAAGTACAAACCCCCCAGCAACCCAGCAGAACTCCAACGGGCGATACAACCCAGACCACGCCGAAACAAACACCGAATCAACCTGCAGCTTCCTCAAAGCCCATGGACCTACTACAGATGCCGTTTGAGTTCAACGCGAGTGAGATGCCACCGTCTCCAGACTTCGCTTGGAAGATGCCAGCAGGTGCCATGACTGCCATACCGCCAGATCCGCCTTCGTCTCAGTTACAACATGCTACCCCGTATGCACATTCAACACCCGAGATCTCAAGAAGCGTGCCCCCACAACGGACGTCCATAGCCCCAGTCACTCTATCTCTTACCGATGACGAGCCACAAAAAGCACCTTCGCCTAGTGAACAGCAAAGAAAACGCGCAACACCAATGCGACCACCCTCCTTCTCGATAGGCATCATCAACAGTCCTGATGAAGGTGCCGACATGCTTTACGAGTATTTCCCGCTTGGTCTGGACGACTGGATGCCGCCTGTTGATGCTGTCTATCGACCACATGTTGTCCATCATATCACTCCTTTCCCGCAAGAGTCAAAGGCAGATGCTGGCAAGAGTCGGTCGAAACGGTACTTCTCAGATGCTTGGTAAGGGGAGCCAAGCCGATTTGCGTTTTGTTATGATACCCTTTGTATTGAGTCATATGACTCCCCTTGTAATACTGTTATGACGAAAAAGAATACTGGCTGTGGGTTGGACTTTACTTTGGCCCAGCCGCAATTCATCTTCAAGCTGATCCTACACTCCGATAAAAGAGCTAGGCTGAAGTACAGAAGAGTCTTGGGCTTGGGTTTCTCAATTCTGAGTAGACTCTCAAGTTCGAGGAGGCAGCACGAGTTTGGCGTTTTCCTTTACGACAGCAGGATCTTCTTCAATCTACCGTGGGAGCCTTTGTCAACTATATACGATTGCTATGCCTCCCCTTCTTGGCAAGATATTATTATACCACTTTATTCTTACATTGCACTAGCTCGTGTCATACCAATGTCCGCGTATTCATCAACTGTCATTCCATGTTTGATGTAGTAACGTCTCGCACACATCGTATTCAACCTTGTCCCCTTCGAGCTGCTTACATATAACATCCAGGTACTGTCGAAATGCGGCACAGGCACCAGGCTCCTAGTCGACAAATTGCTTGATGCGAATGCGGCTGACGCAAACTACACGCAGATGTAACATGACGGAAACATGGCCGACATCTTCCCAAAGACCATCGCCGAGGTTAAGACTGCAACCTTCCTTTCGAAGAACCACAGCGATCACATGGCACTTGCAACCTTAAACCCACCCATCTCGCCAAGGTAGTCACGGAGGCGTCGTCATCATCTTCACCCCGCAGTGTAACTCTCCATACAACGTCGCATCTTCCATACGTGTAGATTCAGCGTCGTGGTGTCGCGCTGCATCGTGATATTCGGGCGTGCTTCTGGCCGAAGTTGGAGTTGGAGTCGAAGTTGGAGTGTGGTGTGTGGAGTGTGGAGTGTAACAGTAGCATTACATTGCATTGTCAATCACCACCACCACCTCCACCTCCGACCATCTGCCGCCAAAAAGGAAAAGCCGAGCAACTGCCGGATTCCCGAACGTCCCCAAGGAATTTGAAAGAAAAAGAGGACCATTTATCATAATGTAGCATTCGGTCATGTGTGCTACGGCTGTAGTCTCTAGTCGCCTTGCGTGTAAATTGGGTAATGGGTACATCTGCAATGTACCTCGGGATGTGGGTCAAAGGATTGATGGCGCAATTTGCGGTTTGCAGCATATCCATCTGGGACCCACGTGGCAGGCGAGAATCGTATCTCCTATCTATTTTCTCGCTACCGGTAGACGGAGAGTGCCGGTTCGGGCTGGTATGCTCCGTTGCTTGACATGGGACTTGTATTGGAAAGTGGATATCAGGCGTTACGTTTGTCAACTGTGGCATGGTGATGTTGAGAGATAGCAGTGGAGCTCAAATTACGTACTGCGTGTCTAGAAGGATGAGCTTGTTCGATCTGTTCTGTCCGAACATGGTGCATGGATCCATTTTGCTCTCCCACCGCTATATCCCCATGTGCGATATCGTTCATATCGCTATTCATCACGTGTCAAGTACAAGGGAGAGAAAGCGCAAATCAGAATATGTTTCATTAGGTCGTCGAAATGCTCAAGAGCATCGCGATGTGATGTACCAGAAAAACGCCGAAAGGGAACAGTGTAGTAAAGCTCCCATATGCTCTCGTAAAGTCTTGCTTGCTGGGTTGTAAAGGTCTCTCTAAATCGAAGGAAGGAGGACAAATGTGACTGAAATGTATGTACAACAACGTTGAGTAAAGGGTATAAAGGGAATTTATGAGACGATCTATGTGCGTCGTCGCATAATGACTACTGTCCTTCGAGACAGCATACAGCAACAGCTGCGCCATAAATCGCCGACTCTATGGCAACCTCCAAAGTGACAGAGTTTGACTCCGCTCCCGAAGCAGCAATCATCTCATGGAGATGCGACTGGCATAATTCTCTGAAAAAGGGATACTTTTCGATGACGGAGCCGTTGCAACCGATGCTCATCCGACCAGCGGACGCAGGCGTCAAGCCTTCTGATTTCGTTCTAAGTGCCCACAACGCGTGGATGCCTGTTGCGAGAAAAGCTGCTGCGCGATGGGAAACTAGTTGCGAGACCTGACGGACGAATTGAATGTCGTTGTAGGTAGGTGGCTTGCTCAGAGGGTGCTTGGACTGGAAAAGAGCTGCAGCGCTTGTCAAATGTTTGGAGTCATCCATCTCCATCGCGGCAATGGTTCCGGTGTCGAGGGTGTAAGGTTCGGCTAATTGATGTGGTATCTCTCCGCTGAACAAGCCTGCTGTCTGTACGGCTTCCACCAAGATCAGTCGAACGATCTCGCCAATATACCGACCACTGATCATGTGCTCGAAAGGCTGAAAGTCAGGTCGCATGTGTGCGTCGTTCAACTGTTCGTCCCACCTGGTTGTGGGAAAGACGTGTTTGCCAAACATGCTGCACTCGGTGTTTACGAGTACATGAGTAGCATCATCAAGCCATTGCTGGGGGTAACCCTTGTACTTGGTAGACGCGAGCGATGATACGGGCAAGTGTACGGATATGTTAAACCCGGTTCCCAGAATAACGGCAAAACGCGTTGAAGGGTCTTCGTAGGCACGTGATAGCAAGGTCGCTGATGAGTCGTTGACGATGGAGTCCATGTGTACTGGTAGGCCCTTGAAGATGTGAGAAGTTGTAGGAGGCTGTGTCAGCGATCAAGACTTACCCTCTTTCTGCACGGTGCCATAATTAGCTCGCTCAAATCTTGACCGAGAACACCTTCCGTAGCACGAAATCCCTTTCCCATATCTAGTAGGTTCGCACTTCGACTGGAGGTTTGCCTGGCAACAGTCAGTCATTGCAAAGTAGAGTGTATAGGGAATACAAACTCGACAGGAAAAGACCATGCCAGGCCCATGGGAAACTCCTCAGTCTTGGTTGAGGATCTCAGTTGAGGATCTGCAAGTGCCTGCTGTATCTTCTCGGCCATCCACTCAAAAAACTCATTGCCTCTTTTTTGCCTAACCTTTTCGTCAATCTTGTAGTTTTTCATGACGACAATACGCATGTTCTTGGCACCAGGTTGTCTGCCA
>Ga0265797_10000252_pt1 | contig 102316 bp, 74 predicted proteins | sample P2T30metagenome_FD_192433 | JGI IMG/M metagenome (GOLD analysis project Ga0265797, IMG submission 192433) | Plant litter microbial communities from East Loma Ridge, Irvine, California - P2 T30 | ecosystem: Environmental > Terrestrial > Plant litter > Unclassified | place: USA: California... | reverse complement strand
GTATGATTTTTGGCGATGCTGCCTTGTCGTGATAGACGTCCATGCCAAGCCAGGGCGGCCCACATCCTTATCGCAAATTTGCGACGAGGCGGGGTGTTGTGGCGGGGCAGAGGGATGTGCCATCGCGACAAGGTGACAATGTGCCCGAGTGATGCTCACCTTCTCGAACTTCTCGATGGTACGCTTGTCAATACCACCGCACTTGTAGATCAAGTCTGTGATGTGTGTGAGTCATTTTGCTCGGCCTCGAGAGGATGTGCGGGTGTACTTACGACCGGTAGTGGTAGACTTGCCGGAGTCGACGTGGCCGATGACCACGACGTTGATGTGAGACTTCTCCTTACTACAGCTCTTGTCAGATGATGCTCCTTTGATGTGGTGTGTGGTGTTTCGAGCGATGGCGAGGCCGCGGCGGGTGCTCTGGGCTGGACGTACCCCATGTTTGCGGTTTGTTTTTGTGCTGAAGATGATGTTAGACGTCTGTAGACGATGTCGTGACGGTAGAATAGAGGTTCTTACCAAGTTTTCAAAGCCTGTTTGAAAGGTGTGCGCGGACAACAAGATCGAAGGAGGGTGGTAAAGGCAGAGGAAGACTCTTATGGAAATCTGGCGTCGCTTGGTGGGGGCTTTCTTGGCAAGAGCGAGGGACGGCTCTTGCACAGAATTTGATAGTACGCTAATTGCGGGGCCCTGGTGACGAAATGGTTGGATGGTTGGGCTCCAGCAGACCTGCAGCTCACTGAAGCTCAGTGGCAAAGTGAACCGTGTGCACGTGAAGGCGCCTGATCTGGCCGCTTCACCCGCGCTGCTTGCATGCGCTTTCACTCAGAATTTTTCTCGCCGCCTGTCTAAGTGGGTGACCGCCTGCACGTTGACTTGCATTGACTCACTCTGAGGCCGGTGCAGCGTCGCAGGAATGAAGTCATCTGACTAGACCTACCTTATCTACTCCGCAAAGTGCCTCAACCACCCGTCACATGATCGTGTGCTCCTCGTAGCGTGCAGATGCAATCGTGGAGCCTGATCCACAGTCACTTCAATGTACGATATGTTGATTTCACTTGATCGAGGCTCACACGACTAAAGTTCACTCGAGCAAAAGTTGAATGGCAGTGATGTTCTATACGAGCCACATGTCCATGACTTACTTAGTTTACCCAACATTCCGGTGCATGCAACATGGTCTCGCAGCGAACCACAATATGCAAGGCTTTAGCGGGTTCGGCAACGGCAAAATACAACACATCCTCAGCTCCAAGCTCTAAGCCGCTAGAATTTCTCCTCGGCCGACTTTCGTTTCAGCACAAGCCGGAGAGGCATATCCCTGTGGCAACGCATACACTCTCGATGACAGAGAAATTCGAATAGCATTACACGGCCTCAGTACAGCATAGTGTTGAAAGGTCACAGATACCCTGATCCTTGGATATCGTTGTCGGGCTATGTTGAAGTTCGATCGATCGCTTTCTAGCAGAATTTCGAAGAGTGAGGTCTAAGCTACGCCTAGGCTTGTTTCAACAATCTTCATACAACGAGGGCAACAGAGCTGCAGAACACACATCTCACCGCCAGGGCTTCTTGCTCAAGCTGCGCACCAAACAATCCATCGAGCTGCTCAGGAGAGCACTGCTGCAATTCAAGCTGCCTGAGCTTGGTAATACCTCATTTGCCTCGACCAGTGTGACTATGGAACCGATCGAGTCCTTTTCGATTGATCCACCACATTGAAGAATTCAGGAAGTGCTAAGAAGCACGGTACCCAGCCATGATGTTGCAACCATCACCAGTGAGACGCTCATCTCGTCTGATGATTACCTTCACACCCGGCCGTCGCCGTGAAGACATGCCTCGATCAATCACTCCCAATTGACTGTTTCCACTTCTTGCCATTCTGATCGTTGCATGTGCGACAAGTCGAAGCTCCTGGCGAGTCCTTCCTCCCAATTCCCCAGCATCGAATCAACCTATTAGGTGCCTCTGGAATCCTCTTCGCGGCTTGAATCATTGAATTGTTATGTGAGTCGCCGGTTGTCTCTGTTCGGACGGTAGGAAGTACGATCACTTGGAATTTCTCTCTGATTCTTGCCCCAGTAACTGGCAGAGTATAGATGCTATCTTTCATGGTTGTAATCGTTATTGATCCTTCGTGATGATCACTTCCGAAATCGTCAGCTTCGGCTCCACATCGACCCTGAGCCTGAGCATGAGGTCAACACCAAATTAGCCGCGTGAATATTGAGCAGTGCCCGAATAGATGTGACAATATGCAACACTACTAGGTCGACTGATCGCCATGTCACCTGAAGAAGCACCACATCCAGATGAGATTGCAGACTGCGTACTGAACACCTTCAATGCCCTGCCGCAAAAGTTCAAGCCGCGCACTCTTGCCGACGGTCGCAAAGAATGGTCTCCTCTGGCTGGCATTGTCCTGAGTAGACGTACGTGCTTCGCGGCGCACAATCTAAGTATACTTCGCTGACAAGCCTGCTTCGTGCAGCTTAGATTCTAGCTCTAGCAGTACGACAAGCCGTCTTCTCAGCGACCCGGAAACAGCACAAAGCAGCGACGACCGCCATGTCAACGACACTACGAGCAAGGAACCCACCTTGCAATGCGCATCGCTTGCAACGGGAATGAAATGTCTACCCGCCTCGAAGGTCCCTCAAGCGAACGGTAACGTACTACACGACTGGCACGCCGAGGTGTTGGCAATACGCGGCTTCAACAGCTGGATTTTGGAGGAATGCGCGCTCCTCGCGCAATCAGGAAGAGAAGCAGATGGACAATGGGTAGAATGGTCAGATGGGAACGCACACAAAACACAGCAACTTGATTCTGGATCCAGCCTTCTACCGCCCTTCAAGCTCAAGCCCGACGTACAAATCCACATGTTCTGCTCTCAAGCTCCCTGCGGAGACGCTTCGATGGAGCTGACAATGGCATCGCAAGAGGACGCTACACCGTGGGCTAATGCAGCACCTTCGTCAAACCCAGATGACATGATAGGTCGTGGTCATTTCGATCGCTTGGGAGTTGTGCGTAGGAAACCGGCACGGCCAGATGCGCCAGTCACCATGAGCAAGAGCTGTTCGGATAAATTGGCACTGAAGCAGGTTACGGGATTGCTGTCTGGAATTGCAGCGCAATTGGTACAGATTGATGGTTGCTATCTGCGAACACTGGTCATGCCGGAGGCGGAGACAGTGAGCGAAGCTGTGAAGAGAGCATTCGGAAGAGAAGGACGGATGAAGGTGCTGAACGACTGGGAGGGTACAAAAGCTGGACACCAGTTCAGGCCATTCGAAGTCAGGACAACAGGAAGGAAGTTCGCATACTCGGCGCAAGGCGCCGAGGCAGGTGGCAGCAATCTATCCGCATTGTGGACGCCGAAGCGGCAAGAGATCTTGGTCAATGGCGTACTGCAAGGTCGGAAGCAATTCGATGTCCGAGGCGCAAGTGTCACGTCAAGGAGAGGGTTGTGGAAGCTTGCCTTGCAGGTTGCTGTCGCAGTGGGCACGCCAGCGGTTCTTGGTAAGTTGGATAAGGCGACATATGGACAGGCGAAAGAGTCCGCAAACGGTGACAGGAAGGAAGCAAAGGACAAGGCGTTGGAGCAGGCGCTCATAGGCTGGAAGCGAAACGAGCGAGACGATGATTGGGGCTTTGAAGCCCGATGACACCAATGAATTCGCACGCCTCTCCAGTTCAGGACTCGACCATGATTTATACGCAACCGTTCTACCATGGTAAAAATAAAACGTGAAGTTCGGCAGCGACCTTCGAATCACGCCTGAGTGATATTGTTCGCGAGGCTGACGTGCAATGCCGGGTGTGCAAACTGCGATCTCATCAGTGGCTTTCTCGGCCGGGTGCGAGAAAGTCAACCCTGGTAAAACCTCACGTGGAACAACACACGCGTATTGGCAGACCATGCGCTCGCATCCGACACCTGCGCTTCCTATATATCTTCGTGAACGGGATGTCTGTAACGCGATGATACGTGATCAGGTGTCACAGCATGCCGCACATGATGGTCACTATGGTAGGAGTACGCCGCCTTCGCCACACGTAGTATCCGACCGTCTATGATTGCCGTCCCTTTATAATGTAACTCTTGCTGCCTCTGTCCTTTGCTGTACTCACGCCATTTCAAACAACAAACACATCGCATCATCTTCATAATTCAAAACCATTTCTCCATCAAGCACTGTTGACTCCAGCCAACAGCGTCCGAGCCACACCTATCTATACTTTAAACCAAAACACAAGATCACGTACTATGCCACTCACAGCCGCCCATCGCTGCCAATTCTGCGGCGACATCCTCTTCCACGACGATTTCTTTTCAGACCCATCACAACACTTCTGTCTAACTGTGAACGGTCCCGGCATGATCGATCCGCACGCAAATGGATATGACATCGTAAGTATTGACACTATCTATGCTCAGAGGAGAACCCACCACTAACTCTGTTCCATCAGATCAAACACAACACCACCGAGATCACAAACAACGTCGTTCCCAAACCAAAGACGCGCGGCCGCGAGGCCCCAAGACGAGCAGATTCCGAATGCCTTAGTGGATGTGAGAGCGATGCAAGCTGTGCAGGTTCTTGAGACTTTGCTCTCTAGCGTCTGAAGCCGTCATGGGCGGTTGTTGTCCTTTTTACGTTGTTACGATTGAATGATGGCGATACGGCGTTTGGCACGGGATTTCTTGGTTGGCACATCTGGCGGCTAGGACATACACCTCTCTCTTAAACATCTGTCTGTATTTGTAGGATCCTCAACGATAACCAATCTCTGTTTCTGCTAAGACATAGCAATTGATGCGCTTGAATTGCGTATGGGCTGCCGATGGTAAATAAGGCCATTTAGTCAATGTCATCGAAGGTACTAGTACTAGCACATGAGATTGGTAAGCGCCATTATTAGTATCTCGGCGGTCGATATGTAAATTGATGCGCCTACAGCCTATGGCATTACCAAACGGGAATGTTGATGAAGCTACAGCAGGTTCTTCGGTCCTACATGACCATGTGCGCCGGTGCTGTATGCGGGCATAAATTGACGGAAGACTTCCTCTAATGCAGTGCTGATTTTAATATTTTGAGCTTCTATTCATTCTCAACAAAACCGTCTACCTCGACCTCATCTGCTCGCTATGCGAATCCCAGAAATTCTTGCAAAGCAAATGCATGTTCATCCCCTGCACCCACCACTCGCCGAAACTGTCATCCACGCCCTCATCAACCTTAGACACACGCTCCTCGCGTCTCAAACCACAAAGCGCACACGCATGCGGTGCCACGATTCCTCCCTCCGTGATCTTCAGCACCTTTACAGGCATCTGCTCGGAAATCTCCGGTATGGGAGGGAGCTTTGTAGTAGCCTTGATGTTCGCGCCGGAGACCGCGCTGCGCAACTTGCCAACGACCGACCTCCACTGCCGCACGGCATCGAGAACTTCACGATCTTCTTTGGCTGCTTCGGATTTGTCGACACCGGTGAGTTTCATGCCGCCTCTGCCTCCAGCGGCGGCGGGTCCAATGCGCATTCCTTGTGCCAGAAATTGGTCGCGTTTCCAGCGCTGCTTGCGTCCGCTGATAATATGCGCCAGTACGACGGAGAGGCCAATGTACCCGCGGAGGAATTGATGCGTGGCTTCGTGGCTGAGGAGTTCCTGCTTCTGGTCGTGTGGTAGTTTCGCTAGTGTGTCGAAGAGAGCCCCTTGGGCTGAGGTGATAAGGGATGGAAAAACGGAGAGAAGTATCGCAGGTGGTGGGATGTTGGTTGGAGGAAGTGAAGATGCGTTGGCAGGGTTTGCGGGAGCAGCGATATTGATGGTAGACTTCGGTAGGCTGGGGATAGTGGTAGTTGGTGCGGTGCTTGGTGCGACACTCTCGAAATCATCCCAAGCATCATCATCTTGGACAGCTTGCACAGCTGATTGTTTGTTCTGTGAGATTGCGGAGATGGTGGGGACGTCTTTCGTCGCTGTTGCCCATTGTGCAGATGTGTCATCCAAACCAAGTAAATCTAGACCCAGAGCGTCTCCAGAAGGCTTTGCTGCATGTGTTGTAGCGACATTTGATTTTGGTGGTTCTGCACTCCCACTTTCGAAGGTACCCCAGTCGTCATCGTCCTCATTCTCATCATGGTTATCGCTTAGGTTGTCGGCGTCAAACAGTACGTCGAGGTTCTTTGCAGGAGCGTATGCTGAGTTCTTTCTGAGTTTGTTCGGCTCTCGCTTCACATCTTTCTTGGGCAAGTCTGGCCGTGGCGCGGGCGATGCTTGTGGCTTTTGATGGGCCATTGCGTCTGCGATCAGTCTTTTGGAATATGCCATTGCAGCCTCTGGATCATTCGCAAGGTCCACATTGAGATCGTCCGCTCCAGCATCGTAGTCATTGTCGTCTGCATCGAAGAGCATGTCCATCCGCCCGGCGAAAGGATGTGAGCCGATGTTCTCGCCTTTCGACTCCGGCTGCACAGGCTTTGGTTTGAACGGAAGGTTAGAAGCTGGCTTCGATGCTGCCGAAGCACGGCTGGAGGATGTTGGAACGTGGATTGGGCCAGCAGGTCTTGGTTTGAAAGGTAGATTTGACACAGGAGCTGCTCTGCTTGAAGACGGCGACGATCTTGCCGGCTCTGTAGTCCTTGATTTGAACGGCGAAGTGACTGGCTTTGACGATGTGCGAGTCTTAATCGGTGACACAGGTTTCGTTGTGGGAATCTCAAAAAAGGGCATCTCCATGTTGGGCATGGGCGAACCCATCCTGGCCTTTAGAATGGCTGCTTTCGTGTCGGCATCCATTGGGGACGCGTCCTCGAAATCGCCAAAGTCGTCATCATCATCATCGTCTAGTGAGAGCGTATTCGTCGTCGTGAATTCATCGTAGGGTTTGGCATTGAGAATGGCCTCCAGGTCAAGTGGCTTTGGAGGTCCTGCCGGGTTGTGGCGGGCTGCACTGGATTGCGAAGTAGGTGCTTTGGCGGCGGGAACACGATCTTCAGACCCAAAGGCTGCAAAGAGATCCTGAGACATGGCCACTGCAGCCTCGATGCAGGCAATTTGATTGGAAGTGTGTTGCTGGTATTGCTGGTGTTGCTTTCTGGCAAGTGAGTTGCTGGCCGCGTGGGCTTGTGCGTGGCCTCAGCAGGGGTCTATTGGTGGAGATGTGATGTGATGTGTTGTGTTGTGAATAGAAATAAAATATCAGGAAACGATGATAAAACTGGGACGACGGTTGTAAGTGATATCAACAAGTACTGTCCTGCATTTGTATCATCCATCAGCCCCTATATATAGGTATGCAAGCCAGAGCAGGCCACCCAGCCGTTTGTCTCTGGCCTGGCCATCGTAGTGGAAGCGTCGCGCTGCCTCAAACACGCACTCCTCGACGCCTGCAAGTCCCAATGCGGCAAGTCGTCCTGCCGATCTCCTCACTTTTCACATGATAGTGCTTGTCCGTCCCAGACTAGCTACTGCCTCCCCAGCATCAACAACCCTCCCTCAGCCCAAGCATATGCTCTCCTCTGGCACCAAAGCGGTGCCGTCGCCAGCATGTCTGAGGTGCCAACTCCGCCGCGTCTTGCAGCATCTGCGCCCTTTGCCCGCTACCAATCCTCGACCATTCGCCGCACAACGCCCCTTCTCGACCATCTATAGTCGACACACTGCCGACGAAAGCGGCACTAGGCTTCCTGCCAGAGAGAATACATCAGGCGTTTATTACAAGCACGTCGGCCCAGGTGGCCGCATCGTGGGAAAACGTGGGCGCAAGCAACGTCAGACCTCCGAGGCGCTGGCTACAAACTCCCTGGGAGAGAAATCCGAAATCGTCGTGTTTCGAGATGTGCCCCAGGCTCGCAAGAAGCCTACCGCAAAGAAGGATGAGCCCAACTATCAGGATATGGGAGAGGAAAGTCTCAAGGGCTTGTCCCTAACGCCGGAGGAGATTCAAGCAGCGTTGTCGGGCACTGGACAGACACCGGATGAAGAGGAAGTCACCAAGTCTATTGACGCATTGCGACCACAAGTGCCTGTGATGGACGACAACGAGTTCGAACTCTTGATCAAGGAGCTGCTCAATAGCTACAACCTGAAGCAGCTGTCCCGTTACCTCAGCCAGTCGCTCAAATCACACCATACCTCCACGACTGTCGTACGAGAGCTCCAACGTAGAGGTCACGGCAAATCGGACAAACCACAGCCAAAACGGACCATCACATTCACACGATCGCGATGGCAGCCGGGCCGAACGCCATTAGATGTACGACGTATATCGGCTTTCCCTGCACCATCTCTATCACGCGGAAGACCGTCAGGCTCCAAGGCTACAGCTGCTGACAGGATCGTGCGAGTGGCCTGGGAGGTCACTAAAAAGACGGACGAGCAGAAGGTGGGAGAGCTGGAGGTTCAGATGACGCCATGGGCGCTGGCCATGTTCTTCGATCTTGCATCCGGTCGCGTGCCAAAGTACCAGACGTTGATCGAGCCACCACTCCTCCTGCGGAGGTCGGACATCCGACCATATCGGCTGGATAACATCATCCGCATCACAGCCCGACGGCAAGATGCATACGAGATTGCAACACAACTGGAGAACAAGGTGCTTTTGATAGGCAAACAGGTGGTTCGAATTGACGACCTCATTCCCACCGGCGCCGCAACATATCCAAAAGGCCAGTCCCTGCAGCATTTTCGCCAGCAGGATCTCGATGAGATTTCGGGGCGCACCCAGTCGGTCTTCATGCAGCAAAAAGATGGCAGCATTGGCATATACAGTTTCAGGCAGGCTGACAGGGCTAACGCACGTCGCTTGCTCCTGAGCTTGCTGGACCTTTCATCCCGTAATACCACGCGCGTGATGTTGGACCCATCCACTGACCCGCAAGTCGAAGCAGGCTCGTTCTCACTTGCCATGGTCCCGGTCTTTCCGGATAGGGGACTACACTTCCGTGACCGTTCGAAATCACTCGCTCGGACTGTATTGCCTACACGACGAGAGATGCCACCCGCCATTACCGTCCGATCATTCCGAAGGCAGGCAGAGCTTATGAGTCGTCAGATCTTATCTCTGGTAAAGGACTTTGACCAACAGAAGGAGGAAGAGACTGCGGTGGTAGCAGAGCGGACATCAGATTCTTCGATGTTTTGGGCAGGCAGAGCGTTCAAGGCGTCGCAGACATGGTGGGTGCACCTTGGACTTTTGCTTCAGGAATCAACATCAAATACATTGGGGTTGCTTTCCCAAGACAAGTCTTTCCATTCCACAACGAACGACAATACACAGGGATTGCCCAAGCAAAAGTCTGTGTTCTGGCGGCAAGTACCAGGGTACGAGACACTGCTTTCGTACTTCGAACCCAAAAGTCGCACAAGGCCCACCGTTGATGGTGATGAGCCAGTTCCAGAAATCGTCATTCGCAAGTCCACTATCGTGGCCCACTTCACGCCAAGTCCATTCGCACAATATGGGACTCAGGCTTTGGACCTCTTCCCGAGACTTGAGCTGACCGTTCTCCGGAAATACAATGCTGGCTCCGAAGAGACGGAACTCAAAATTGATGGTCTGCGCGCTATTTCCGGAGAAGATCACGTTGACATCCCCCTGCCGCATCGCGTCGTTGACCTTCGTTTGACGAGGAAGATCGGCGCTCATGCCAACATGCCGGCTGTTCTTGCTGACCCTGAGATCCAGCGATTTGTTGCTGCGCTCAAAGAGTCTGCCAACTCGCCAGGTCCCCTTCACGGAACGCCCGAGGTCACTTTCAAAATGCCAGGCTGGATGGTCGAGACAGACAGGGACATCAGAAAGGCACAGGACGGCTCTCTGCCAGAGATTCCTGTGCCTTACCTGTTTGAACGTTTCGAGCAGGTGCAAAGCACTGGGTTCAAGAAGGACGCCTCTGTGCTGGATCAACGTGCAGAGCACAGCGAAGCCGTCCGAAACTTCAACGCCAGCTTCTCCAAGCACGCGCGACTTCAATACAGTGAGATTGAAGCCGGCGATACCGGCGGCAGGCAGACCGAGATCACTTTCAAAGTGCACAAGCAGCCTGCACAACCCAGTGAAGAACCAGAATCCGCTCAGTCCGAGGGCACCCAGCTTCAGCAGCAGAATGACCCCTTGAGAAACATACTGGTTTCTGCTCTGGCCATCGCGGACTTTGTCACTAGGGCGTGCAAGAACGAAGTCACCATCTGGAGAAGGATGTATGGCCCGAATCCGAACTATCGTCCCAATGCAGAACCTGAGGTCTCGAATGCCGAGGAGGACGAACACGCAGAGACAGCAGAGGAGGGTGCAGAGGCAAGAGAGGAAAATGTCGAGACAGAAAAGGAGGCCAAGAACAATAACGGATCGGAGTAGACGAGCACGATCTTGTAACAACAGTGTAATACTAGTATCGAAATGGTACAAACCATGCTGGGACCAGGTGTTGAGACTGAATGTTTACAACTTCCTGTTGCCGTGCACAAATAGCGCCGCTCCATGCCTGTCTGTAGAGCTCATGTTCCTTTCGCAGCCGCCGTTGTCGTCTGCAAACGCGTAAGAACTAGTTGCCGGCATGTTTAGATGTACCAATCTTTCACTCCTAACGCTAAACTCAACACCAACACCAACAATCAATCATCTCATTCACTGTCAATCATCACCTCTACCTCGCTACATCGCCAATTTCCATCAGCCTCGCCAGCGAGAGAAGAGAAGACCTGAAGCGTTCACCACCACGGGACTCAATAAGTACTAAGAGCCCACTCACATTCATATTGGGCCGCTGAGCACACAAGTTTCCGGTCGACAAAATCAAGTTGACAATACACGACAGCATGCAGAACGCCAATACGTAAATTTCTGGTCATTCATTCCAAATTACTGTCTCCTCTCGATATCGTCGAATTATCTACTACTCATCTCATCAATTTTGTGGATCCAAATAAGAAAATAAAGAAAATACTGACGCACTCTCAATATGCCTAACATCCATGCTCTTTCGTGCCGAAAACGCTTCAAGCCCACTCGTCGCAAACTCGAACGCTGGAAAAAAAAAAGGCGTCGCCGTTTCACGCCCCTCGAATACCCTCAAACGAAAATGCGCAATGGTATATAACCCAACCCTGGAAAAAGAAACTCCGTTCGCATCCATGCCCGAAACTCAAACATGATCGTCAGCTTTCGTCGCTTCACCGCCACTTCTCATTCTCGTATGCTCTTCATCTGACGATACTCGCTCCTCTTCCAATCATTCCGATCCCACCCTTGCCAGCCTGCAAGCTCTGCCTCACAATCAGCTCCGCCGCCGCAGCAGCTGCGAGCCTTTCCTTCTGTCTACTGCGGTCGCGCAGATACCTCTCAGCTTCAGGTCGCATGCGCAGGATACGCAAGATCATGTCATCGTTGGGATCGGCCTGAATCTCCTTACGCTTCTCTTCCTTGGCCTTCTTCATGGTACCCAGGTTGCGGCTCATCATAATGCTCTTAGAGCGGCGGGAATTAGGAATCGCTGCGAAGATGCTGCTGTTGGCTGTGCCACCGATGGTGCCGAAGGTAGGAGGCGCGGAGAGGCGGTTCAGGCGGGCGGCAGCCTCTTGCTGGCGAGTGGCGGTAGCGGTTGCCATCGATTCGGAGGTACGGATGAGGTTGTCGGTCGTCTCAAAGTAAAAGAAGTTGAGGTTCTGGAGGTCGTGGTATTTGGGAGACTTGAGAACGTCGAGCGGCACGCCCAAGACTTCGTTTGTCTCTTCGTCGACAGCGTGGAAGAAGTCGAAGAGGATCTGGTCGCGTTAGTTACTTGATTCTAAAGTGTAATGGACGGGGATTGTTATCACTTACCTGCAACCACTTGTAGACGATGTCCACCTCTTGTGTGCTTAGTGACCGCTGAGAGCTCACCTTGTCACTCAACGGTGGCACGAGCAAGCTCTCCAGAGTGACCAAGGTCTCCTTCCACAGCCTCGTCATGACCATGACCATTGCGCTGTCAGTAAGCGTCTGCTTCATGATGGCAAAGTTATCATCGAAGTAAGTCAGAAGCGGCTTGAGGGCATTGTTGACATCGGCCTGAGTCGGTGCAGTTGACGATGTGGGAACTACTGCCATAGAAGTTGGCCGGCCAGAGACCTTGGACCAGTATCCCTTCATCGAGTTGAGACCGGCAGTGACCTGAACATTGATGTTCTGTGCGGTCAGTGCCCTGAGTGTGCGACGGGATAGACACTGGTGGATGTACGCGCTAAGCTTGTCGGTGATGTTGCGTGTCATATCACGTTCAGTACGCTTGAGTGTCCTGAAAGCCTTGCCAAAGTAGAACTGAATGTCGTCACGCTCACCCTCCATGCTGACGCGGACCTGCAAACGACCTTGGGTATCCAGGTCAAGCCAATACTCGCGAGGCATGTAGTCGTTGAAATGAGCCGGGTCAAGCTTCAGACTGGTACGACCAAGACAGTCGTGGTCGCCAAGTGCATCCCAATCCCAGACTGTGGCAATGATATTGAGCGGTCCGGTGGTAACAATGTCGATGCTCTCATCCCACCGAGGGTTCAAGTTCGCATAGATGGTCTTGGTCTTGGCCAAGCGCTTCTGGTACTCGTCACCAAGGACGACATATGGATCACTGAGCCCGTTCATGTCTCCTGCCTTGAGGTCTTCGGCTTCAATGATCTTGATGGTGAACACAAACTTCGCGCCACGCAGCTTGGGTGGTGGCGGTTCGCGTCGCTGGATGACCTCCGCGCAAGCGTCGACATTGATCTCGTGTTCTAGCTTGTCGAGCTGAATGGTGGCGTACTCGACATTGTTGACCTTGACCAAACTTTCCGGCAAGAACTGGAAAGGTTCAACCTTCTCCCTCTGGTTCCAGGCGTCACGCGCCATAGCAACCCATCTTTCCTTCTGTGTACGCTGCGCCGCTGCCTCTTGCTCAGGCGTTTGCCTGTCCATTTCAGCAGCAAACTTACGCTCCATGAGCTCGCAGTAGCGTGCCACTCCTGCGCCGATGCTCTTACCCGTAGCGGTCATAAACTTTGCGTACTGCAGGTCGTCATCCCACTCGAGTTTCACAATCTGGTCAATGCTCTGGTTGAAGATGCGGAAGACATCGATAGGACTTTGACTGTGGCGTTCATCGTCAGTCGGGATGTTGTCTTCGTGCATCGTGCGTACTTTGAAGTCATCTTGTGCCAAAGCTCCTTCGATCCAATCCAGCATCTTCGAATCGGTCGCGGCGATCCAGCGCCAGACAAACTCCTGGAGCAGTCCTTCGATATGGAAGCCGAAGTCTCGTCCTGGTAACGCTTGAGCGTGGACTTGGCGAATCTGGACCAGCTCTTTGTACAAATCAAACCCGTCCTGAATGGGAATCTCCTCGCCACGTGTCTTCGACATCTCCATAACACGGCTGACGAGTGCTCGTGCATCCTCTGCAAAGCTGGGCAGGATTTCCTCCACCAAGATTGATAAAGGATTGGCGCCCATAACTTCTGGATTCTTCCTGTATCGCTTCTGGATCTTTTCGCACAAAGCGACGACAGCCGAGCCAAGCTTGATGACATGCGCGAATTCCCACTCTTCGGCTTGTTCAGGCACATTCTTCGACAAGATCTCTCCATACTTGTCTCGCGCCTTTTGGCGAAGAGCGTCAATCAAAGACGCAGTGAAACCATCGAGTTCTTCTGGGGTTGTGGTGAAGAGCGGGTCTTCATACAGATGCGTGTCGATCACATAAAGCACGCTACCAATGCTTGGTGGCTTGTTGCCATAGCAGTGCACGAAAGCGCTGAACAGTTCGCGTAGCAGTGCATCGTGTAGCGCCGAAAGCGCCTTTTGCCATGTCGACTGGTCCGTGGATGTCCATCTGGTGCGATCGAGCATGTTGATTTGAGTCTGCATGGCAGCTGTGGTCTTGCCTTTCTTGGTGGGCTCAGGCGGAGGCTCTTTGACGAAGAGAAAGGCTGCATCAAGTGTTTCCAGACTGGCATCTTGGACAAGGAATTTCTCCTTGATGACGTCCAAGAACAGCACAAGTCGGGCGGAGTGAGGTATGCGCCATCGCAAACCAACCTCGTTGAGAAGTTCTGTGCTTTGTAAACTCAGTAGTTTCGTTACAGGCGCATCTTCCGAGTCGGTAGGTGGCTCCAGGTCATCATCAGCCATGTCGTGCGTGAGGGCCACCTTGAGTACATGACGATAGTACGAACGTGGATCCGAAGGAATGAATGTGAAGTTTGTTGCTGTGCCATCAATCGATGCGCTCCTGGAGTCTCGTGGTGAACTGTCTGCCAGATTCAAACTGCTGAGATCTATGGCTTGATCGATTATGTAGCTTGAGGCGCCTTCAACACTTTGTGATCGGCTTGCGTCGGAGGATTCGGTCTCAGCCTGCATGCTAGCAGCTACCTTGAAAGCAGGCAGAGCGCCACTTGTGCTACTCTTGGCAAGCTCTGGGTTTGCCTGTATGATTGCCAACATCATCTGACTGAGGTCGCTCGTTTCTCCCTTGCGCCATGTGTCAAAAGCCTCTTCCGATTCGAAATCCTCCTGTGTGAGTGTTGCCTTTGTGCTCAGCATAAGGTGGTTCTGGTATTCTTTGAGATCTCGCAACGCAGCCTTCTCCGTCCACTCGTCCTTGTGCGTGTTGATGTCGTTTTGCGCCTGGGCGGTGGGGATTGCGAAGATACGGCAGACACGAATGACCAAGGGCATATCCCTGACCTCATAGCTTCTGGGAACCTCGACTTCGACACTTTGTCCACCCTGACCGCCTGCACGCTGGTTCGCGTCTGCCAGATCCTGGTCGTGTTGTAGGAGCTTTGTCTCCAGTGTGTGCAGCCTGCTGCTCAGCTCTGGTCGGTCTCTTGTCCAATCATTCGTCTTGAGCACGCTGCTGATCAGCCGGACGAACAGCGCAACGTGTCGATCCACCAAGACCTTCCAGCTGTCATCGTCCGGGGCCTTGCCCTTTTGCAGCTCCGTTGTTGCTTTCGAAAAGAAGATCAACAACAAATCCTCCACTCTCCTGTCTTTCTCCATGGACTTTCGGAAAGTCGGGTTCTTGAACTCGTTCAAAAATGCGGCAAACGTCCTCTTGATCAAAGCATCACTGTACTCCGGCAACTTCTCTTGACCAACCAAGACCTTGGTCATGCGCTTATCCAACGCACCCATGAACGCATGTGGAAACTTGGTGCTTTTCGAATCGCGAATAAGGCTGAAGTCCTTGACCATGTCGTTGATGCTAGTGGAGCTTCGCTGGATGGGCTTGCTGGTATTCGCGACATGCTGCACCCGCTTCTGCCTAGGCTGAAGCAGGTAGGCAAGAAATGCTACGCGCAGGGCATAGATGTAGGCCTCATTGTCGCTGACAGGAGGCTTGGCTTGGGCAATGTGACGGCGGAGGCTCATGGAGGGTGCAGGGCGGGAGTTGGTTCGCCTGCTGTTGACCGAAGAGCGATTAGAAGACGCCATTTTGGCGGGAGCGAGAGAGTAAGTTCGCGGGTGTCGTATATGGCGGTTTAGATCATCAGGTCATGCTTCGTGGATCCGGGGAATGGCAAGTGGGGGAGGAGGCCGGACAGGGTCGAGGACGGCAGGCAGGGCAGCAGTAGCAGAGGCGGTAGGGGATCGCTAGCTGTGCTAGGGCGTCGTGCAGTCGAGAAGGCGGTATATTCACGGCGGCAGTGGGTTTGAAGCGTGAAGAGTGAAGAGTGCAAGAGAGAGAGAGAGAGAGCGTTTGTGTATGTCACGAGCAAGTGAGACAACGGGTATGGAGGTGTCTGAGTGTCTCGCTGGCTGCGACGAACGATGGCCGCATGAAACTAGTCGACCACCTTTAGCCCAGGGCACGTCCAGGGCACGTCCTGGCCCACTAATAACTTGCAGGCAGCCTGCCAGCCCACCACCGCCAACAAGCAGGCAGTGACGTCCTTGTCGCCGACGCCAGCGAACAAGAGCGAAGGCACGTCCGGCGTTTCAGCTGAGCCCAAGGGCCGACGCGGGACGATCGCCCCGCCGTAGCACGTGAGGCAGTGAGATTACAAGCTAGCAGCCCTCAAGTCAACCTCACTTCATCTTAGTACTCATTACCTCTAATATGCTTTCTTACATTAATCGAACTGTATGGCCATGATGCCCGCATGGCTGTGTACACAATAAGATGAAAACATCATAGCACCCAAAAAATTCTTAACTCCGGTCTTTCGCCGCTCCCAATTTGAGCCACTCGCTAGACTGAAGAGCCGAGTGTTGACACTTCAACCTCACTCTGACCCTTGTATGTTGCTTTCCAATCACTACCAATCTTTAACACTATCTAAATAATGATTGTAGTCAATTGTCAACGTCTCATCAACCGGTGAGCATTCTCCCGTCACTCTCCAGTCGATTTTCTGCTTCAAGTCACCTCAAACATGACCTCCGTTTGACCTCCGTTTGCTTTGGTTACATCACCTCCACATCCTCACTACGACAACATGCCGAGTCATCCGAGCTCGTACGACCTTGCTCTGTCACCTTGCTCTGTCACCTCCACGCCAAGACCGATCCCGCTCCCGTTCGCTCACTGCTATATTAATTTCTTCTTGCGCCTTTCTCAACCAGACTTTCACCCTCACAAGGTTGTCAGACTGTCACAATCTACCATCTGCCGTTGCTCGCTCACTAGCACTTTCGTCGCACTGACTGACAAACGAGAAGACGCTAACAATCTGCGAAGGTGGTCATTCGCCAGCGGCTCACCGGTCGCAACGAAGGCCTTCGCATACAAAAGCCGTCCTATTGTCACAAGCTCCCGCTCCTGACAATCACAAGCCAAACCGACAATACGCACGACAATAGCAACCGCCGATTCACCATCACAAGCTACCAACCCCACTCAATCACGAAAATGTCTTCCACCAACAACGCCCGCTCTTCTCCGTCCGCTGGTAACGGGTCCGGCTCTAACACCGACCGCCCTCGTCTTACCGACGCGGAGAAGAAGCAAAACCACATCCTCTCCGAGCAGAAGCGTCGCCAGGCCATTCGCATGGGCTTCGACCGCCTCGCCGCCATGACTCCCGGTATGAACGGACTCGGCCGTAGCGAGGTACGTGACCAAAGCATGCAACCAAACATCATGTCTGAAACACTGTACTGATCTGAAGTCTTCCCTCTGCAGGCTAACGTCCTCTCTGCCGCCGTTGACGAGATCAAGAAGCAGACCTTGATCAAGGAGCGCATCAAGCGCAAGCTTCTGAAGGAGCACCCCGAGGTCACTGAGCAGTGGTTCGAGGACTTCTACAAGGACGGCTTGACCGAGACCATCGCCACCAGCGGTTTCCCGCACACTCCGGTCCCTACCGCCCCGGCCTCTGTTGGTCCTGCCTCTGCTGCCCCGGCCAACCGCGTCAGCAGCCCGGCCGTCTCCAACGCCGGCTCGACTGGCAGCTCCTCTTCCCGTGGCAAGGCCAAGCGTGTCAAGAAGGAGAACTAAGTGTATGTTCCTTCCACTCACATCAATCGCGCTCACTCCTTACTGACACAACCCACCAGGTACACTCTCAACGTACACGCAATTCACTTCACGACTAGCATGACTTGATGCGGCGTTCAACCAGGCGGCTTTCTTTTCTTCGCAACGATACCCCCCTTTCTGGGTTTTGCGCACCGTTTTCCTTTGTTGTACGAATGATCACGACGGAGTCTTTGGATGGAGCTCACTTGCCTCCCGCAGTTGGAGATGCAAAGACATTGGGCCCAGCGATTGAATTCACTCAAGGCTTGTATCGCGCTTGTTTTCTGTACTCCCCAGGCTTGTATTGGCTGGCTTGTATAGATTGCTTCGCTTTTGGCAGGCATCACACAAAAGTATCAAACTATGCTCATCAAATCACTCACTCGCTCACTCCATGCTTCCTCGTGCTGTCATTGTTCTTTATCTCGATTCCACGAGTCTTGTGACCACTAGTGATGTGCTTGTCTTGCTTTTGTCCTCGTCGCAAGGCGAAGCCGAGTGAGAGAGCTTGCGCATACCCGAGTGTGCGACTAGCTGGACTGCGCTTGTATCTTGCGCAAAACAACATTGGCATGAACGTGTCTTGTCGTGAGGAGAGGCGCAAGCGTGTCACACATACCGAGTCATGTTGAATACTCGCGATATCTACTCCATCCTCCACCTAGCTGACTATCCACCCGCACATCATCCTTCCGCATCACTCAGATTCCACTTCTCCACTGCTCGCTCTTGCACGAAAACAATCACCCAGACCCAATCTCAAACTAACCTCCACCACCACCACCACCTCCTCCTCCTCCTCCTCCTCCTCTTCCTCCTCCTCACTCTCAATAAAACGCAGTAAACTTCCACCCAACCTTCAACACCCTCGTCGCCGCAAAGCACCCAAACGCCAGGACATAGCAAAGCGCCGTCCACAGCGCAACACCCCAATACGCACCATCCGTCGCAGAAATAATCGCTCCACAAATCGGGATACCAGTCAGGGTGCCAAACGACACAATCGTGTAGCACGTCGCATAATACCGACCATACTCTTGCGTATCGCACAGCATACCCACGCACACAGGCGTCAGGCTGATGTTGCTGCCGCTCGCGAAGCCCATGATCACGCAGTACGTGATCAGCAGGCCTTCGACGACGGCGGAGCGCGTGCTGGGGTCTTCGGAGAGGATGGTGGCGGGCAGCCAGAGGGCGGCGGAGGAGAGCATGCACAGCGCGACCATGACGAGCATGGTGTTGTAGCGACCCAGGATGTCGGCGAAGTAGCCTGGGAGCCAGCGGCCGAGGGAAGAGCCGGCGTTGAAGATTGCGATGATCTGGTAGGCGAAAGCGTCGCTCGTGGCGCCGGTGCGGAGGGTGTACGAGGCTAGGTACGTGATGGGCACGAAGAGGCCGTACTCCAGGAAGAATGTGCCGAGGGTGCACATCAGGAATGGGATGTCCCTGAAGATGGTGAAGTCGGGCAGTACGCTTCCGCCAGGCTTGGGCGGGAGACGAGACCTGATGAGCAGATTTGCCATTGCGAGCAGGCCAATGAATATGAAGCCTAGGACTCTGCTGGACCACGCCCAGCCGACTTGCGGGAAGAGCTGCTGCAGCATCAGAGGGAAGATGATACCTCCGACCGATCCACCAGCAGCGGCGATGCCAGTCGCATTGGCACGCTTGACGTAGAACCAATGTCCAATTGCCGAGACGGCAGGCGTGAAGATGAGAGACGTTCCCACGCCACCCAAGACGCCAAAGACGATCATGAAGTGCCAGTATTCTATCCAACAACCGTCAGCAGAAAGCCCACCCAAAGCCCATGGAAAGAAAGGATCAAACTCACCAGTACACTCCGCCATCAAAAACGCACTCAACAGCAAACAAACCGTCCCAATCGCCAAAATCCACCTCGGCCCATGCGCATCAAACACAGGCCCAACCTGCACTCCACAGAAGAAGCTGAGGAACACATACACCGAGAACACCCACCCGATCGCCTGTTCGCCATACTGCTCCAGCTGGTGGCTGCCCAAGTACGCGTGGAAAATTCCAATGGTATTCATATATCCAAACCCAGCAGTCATTCCGCAGAAAGATCCGAAAACCACGAGCCAGGCCCTCAAGCCGCCTTCGGGGTACTCGACGTCTTCCTTGTCGGGTTCTTGGCCCGCGGGAGCGACGGGGACGAAGTCATTGTCGTGCGCGAAGGCCGATTCTTCATCCTTGGGGTGTGCATGCCCGTCTGGACTGGCGGCCTGGGCACCGGAGGTACGAGGCTGGAGTTGCGGGCATGATTTCTCGCTTTCGAGGACAGCGGCTGCTGTCTGTGGCGAAGAGACGGCGGGGTGGAGGGAGAGGCTGAGGGAGTTGTTTCTGATTAGTCCTGGCGTGCTGCCTTTGGCTTCGTAGCTCATCCGCCACCGGAGGAAGAAGGGGCTAAGCTAGCAGTTGCGCAAGAAGTAAAAACAAAATAAAAATGTTGTATCAAGTCTTCTTCCAAGCGCCTGTGAGACCGCTGACAGGGCCTGACATAGACGAGATTCTTCGATTCAATCCAGAAGGAATGGAGGAATATGCGAGGAAGAAAGCCTTGCTCGGGGACGAGTAAGATGGCTTCGATCCTTCGGGGAGAGGGAAGAAATATTTCCACGCGAAGGAAGCGCTGCTGGCTCTATATATATGTAAACAATATCCACAAAGGTCCCAGCATGGGGGTGTGTGGTGCAATTATGACTACTAACTAACCCCGGCATTACCAAAGGGCGTATTTTGCCAATGCCGACTCGCCGAATTGGCGACTTCTGACTGAAGCGCATTTCGGCGAGGGCGGTCAATTTTCTTCGCGTCATCGAGGAAGCGTACTGGTTCGCTTTTCGGCACCAGGCCTGGGCACGCGAGACAGCGTTAGTTTTTCGGAGTGGAGCCTCGCTCGCTGCCACGCTCGATGAGGGAAGTTTAACGGACGCCGTCTCGCGTGGGGAAAGACGATCCTTGACCCTCTCTGTCATGAAGCGAGAGAGAGACGGAATTCCGGCCGATAGTATTGTAAGCGATGCTTTTTGCGGAGTTCAGGAAACGATGCTCGTCAAAGGAATGGATGTTGGATGTAATGTATTCGTGATTTTTAATTATGATTGCTAAACCCAGAAGGACACGCCGGCTCCTATTTTCGCGTTGCTTTAGTCTGCTATTTGTGGCAGCGATCTCAGGCTTCGCCTCTCTTAGCCGCAACCCCAATTTCCCGCTTGAGCTCCTCCAATCTCCTGTGCATCTTCAAGAGCTTCTGCCTCTCATCCTGACGAATTGTCTCGCCTTTGGCCTGGCGATCAGCGATAGAGTCGTAGAGTTTGATGTACTGTGGATAGTATTTTTCGCGGAAGTTCTTGGCCTTCTCAATGCCTTGCTCGTAGGTGATGGTGTCCGTGACGGAGCCGGATGAGTCGCTGCTACCGCTGTCGAACACCGCATCGGGGGACGTTCCGTTGGTAGTGGCCATGGTGCGGATAGTGCCAAATGAGCTGGAGTGAGAGCGCTGTGAGGTTGTTGATACGGAGTCAGCTTTGCGGTGTTTTGAATCCGGACCGGTGTGGCTTCGAGAGAGTGGCTCGTCGGCTTTGCGCTTGTTGTTTGTCGCGGGCTTTGCGCTGTTCGCCACAAGTGATCGCTGTGACGATACGCCGTTGGTGAGAGGTGGGCGACTTGGTGCCTTGCTTGCCGGCAGTTTCTTGTCGCCGTCGCTGGAGTTGAATGACTCGTGGCTCGTGACAGTGTCCTGTCGCTTTTTGCGAACTCCGTTGACCGTGGTCGTGATTCCGAGGCCTTTTGGGGTGGATGCTCCTCCTTGCTTAGTACGTTGGATGCCAACAGCACTCCTGTCTGACACGTCGGAGGCGTTGCGTGGCCGAGCGGCTCCGAGAGGTGATGGCACGGTAGGCCGGCTGTGAGACTTGGAAGGGGACAGCTGCGTTCTCTGCCGTGAGGGTGCAGACAATGCGCTGTTGGATGGTGTGGATCCTCCAGGTGCGACTGATTTGGCAGGCTTCACAGCGGGTGATGCTGTGGATTTGACTGAAGGCGTACTGGTCTTGGGTTTGGAGGTGACGGTCGATTTTGTGGCGAGCTTCGTAGGCTTCACGTGATTGTCACCACTTTCAGGTGACCTCGTGGCTAGTGCCTTAGGCCTGACTGTGGAAGGTGCCACCAGCTTGCCGGGTCTGGAAGGAGCGACTGGCGGGGAGTCCTTCACTTCGCCCTCCTCATCGTCATCATCCGAGCTGTGCACAAGCTCAGCTGATTTGATCTTTGATGAGGCCTTTGCTCCCACTGTACTCGCGTTCGTGGCCCTGGTGGCCGAGCTGGCTGGCTTCTGCTTCTTCGCTGGTCGACCTTCTCGATCGCTGGCCACAGCTTCACGCTCTCTCTTCTTCTTCTCTTTTGCCTCCTCTGCCGCTCGTGCTTTCTTTGGGTCTTTTGCCAACAATCTTTTCATCATATCCGAGCCAGCCGATTTTGCCACTGCTGGTTTGGGCGTGCCAGACGGCCCACTGCGTGGAGTGTTGATCGAGCTGATTGGCTTTTCGTCTTCGCTCGCATCCCCCAGAGGGCTGGGCATGTGGCTTGGTGTCGAGCCTCTGTTGGTTTGCGGAGCACTGAGGTGTAGTTTCGAAAGCACCTTCCCCTTTCCTCTCTCGTCTTTGGGCAGAAGGAGCTGCCAGATGTTTTCTTCTTTTCCCACCCTGGTACGGTCATATGCTCTGATAGCATTATCAATGGCCATCTGTCGATCTTCCTGCGTCCTGTATGCAAAGTCCCAAACATTCAAATCTTTGTACGCCCTGTCCAACAATTTCCATTTCCCATCTATTTGCTGTGCAATTTTGCCGACAACTGCTTCCAGATCTGATTTCGGTATGTGAGTTGTACGAATGATGTCTTCAGTCGAAGTGGGCTTCATGGCCAACAAATGTACGATCGGTATTTTCATTGCTTGTCGGCGGAGGTTCTGGTCGCTGGGAGCAGAAGTGACAGAGAGACCAAGTGTTGGTGTGCCGACAGCACTGAGCGACGGACTGGAACTTCCAGAGTTCATGCCCAATAGTCCACGCCTCGCTTTCTTTGCAGGTCCCAATCTTTTCGGTTCAGGTATAACATCGTCGGTGATGGTTGCCGACTTGGCTTTCTTCTCTTGCTGGTACGAGGCCATGCTATTCTGTAGTGCAGCAAGGGCGGCGTCTGCTCCGGCAGTATCGGGCTGCTTGGTCTGCGCAGGTGCGACGGTCGCACGGTGTGTAATGACAGCATCGAAGTCGAGATCATTGGAGGAGGTGGAGGTATACAGTTCGTTCCGGAATGCATCGGGAGAAATACTAAGGTCTAAGGATCGCTTTCCGAGTCGGAGTTTCTAGATATGGTCTCAGCATGAAATACTCCCTTTCGTTGGCTGACTAAAGCCTTACCGGAACCCTGCCGGTAACAAAGTGCAACCCGTCCTTGCCATGTGATGCCTCAAGGAGGTCATTGAGCATGCTCCGGGAGAGTTTGAACAGGATTGCTGATTTGAAATGGTGCTTATTTGCGTCCATGTCTGCTGGGGCTCCACGCAGCGAGAAGCCGGCGTCTGGGATGGCGGAGACAGCCATGCTGCGTGGGAGAAGCAGAGATAGTGGTGGGAGAACAGGAAGCTATGATGTGGAAATGGTCGGCTAATTTGGGTGCATGCGTGGTCAAAGAAGCCATATGCTTGTCTTTCAGAACGGGCACAAAGCTGCTGCTGATTCACAGGACATCAGCTACGCCGTGTCTCATCGGCAATGACGTTCCAGACAGCACTCACCAGCCTCTAAGAATGTTTGCTGGGGGAGCACAAGCATAGCCAGTCAAGGCATGCCGCGGCGGAAGAGTGGGAGAGGGAGTCGGTGGTATCACAGGGCGAGGATGCAGCAAAAGCACGCAGAGTGGTCGGTGGAGGAACAATGAAAGGCAGTCGTGGTAGTACGTACGTACAGGCAAGGCAAGCAGCAGCAGCACAGAGTAGCGGCCTCGCCTTCGCCAGCGCCCGGACAGCGCCGTTTAACCTCACGGCGCTAGCCCTAGAAGACGTTGGAGAGATGACCCGCGCAGCGCAAGTGGACTCGACCTGGCACGCACTTGGCGCAGGCCTTCTTGCACATGATGATGATGATGGCTCGTATGGCCCGAGGTGGGTGTAGCACAAAGCAAACTTTGGGCGCCGCCCGCCCGCTCTTTCAGGTGACAAGCAAGATGCCCTCATTAAACCGGCAGCATCCATCATGTATGTATGTACTGCAGAGACAAAAGAAGAGGCGGACGGGGAGCGGTGCCTGGCCGTCGAGAACCGCCAGATCGGGCACATGGCAAGGCGAGCACCCGTAGCCGGCCATACCCTGCGCCGCTCGGTGCTCCCTGGTCGCAGGGCAGGGCAAAGCAGGGTTGTCCTCCTAGCACAGGCGGGTCTGCATTTACGAGCCGAAGCGTGCCTAGCTCGTCCTTGGGCCTTGCTGGGTCTCGTTCCTCCAGCCTCGAACAAGGCACATGCCGCGTTGCCTCCGCGCGATCATATATGATGGTCGAGTGCTACTTGCTGGTAGTCACTCTGCTAGCAGTCGTCGACTCGTGTTGGCAGCCTCACGCTGCAAGCTCTCGTTAAGGCCTGGCGGCTGGCTATACCAGGCCATGCTATTGCTGACGCGTGCCTGCAGCCGCTCAGCGCGCTCAGGAGGTGAAGGGCGTGTCTCAGCTTGTGTCTCTGGTGATCGAGCTTGCGCTGCCAGACAGCCTGACAACCAGACGGCACTTTCGGCACGGGCGTACGTGAGGTATCGGCGCCTGAGCCAGATCTTTGCTTCTCTTTCTCGCACGCACAACACACCCTTCTCCGTGACACCGTACCTTGCCGCTCAGCTCAGCGCCGCCACGGCGTCGACGGCGCTGACAGATGGCGGGCGGGCTGCCTGTTCTCGTGCTGTCGTGCAGCAGCAGCAGCAGCAGCACGAGCGGGTCCTGGCACTAACCACCAACTACTGCCAACGTGCAAGACGAGGCGAGCGCGGCGATCTCTTAGGCACGTCTGCAGCCGAACTCTACTGCTGGGCAGGGCACTCTGGCTGAGAGCGGCGCGGAGAACGTGGACGTGGGCGGGCGGGACGAGTAGCGACATCGAACGGTGAACGCATGCCTGTCCGTCGTCGTACCCACACACACTTCTCTGCCTCGTCTGCCTCTCTCTAACTGCGGACAAACTCTCGCCGTGCTTGAGCCCTCAAGGTGCGACACCCACTTGCTTGCTACTACTGCCGCGGCGGTCTCTCTTCGCAGAGACATGTGAAGAGCGTCTCAGCGTCTGCATTCGCGCACCGTCGTGAGACATTTCCTTCACTGCTGAGATCATCATCCCCGCCTTACAAACTCGGCATGCCGTTTCCTGTCTCCATCCTTCATTCGGTCAATTGCCGAACTGCCTGCCTGTTAACCCCGGCATCGGCGTTGGCGTGCGATGTCGACTGCATCGCGTGGCTGTAAACATATACGCGCAGGAAAGCCACAAATTACTATTTGTGATCAATAGTTCACATGGCTGCAAGACTAAGTGCCCTTCGTAATCATATTGTTCCTATAATTCCCCGCGCTACATTCCGCACCATGTCGTCGTCTTCGTCACAAAACCACTCAATTGCCATCCTCGATGACTACGGTGGCATTGCCTCCAAGCACTTCACCAGTATCAATGGCCTCAAAGTCGATTCATTCCCTGAAACCCTCGATCCAGCATCAGACGATGGCCTGCAAGCGCTTGCCGACCGTCTCAAACCCTACACAATCATCAGTACCATGCGTGAACGCACCCCCTTCCCTGCATCCCTGCAGTCTCAACTTCCCAACCTCAAACTCCTCCTAACGACCGGAGTACGCAATGCATCTCTGGATATCCCAACTGCCACATCGCGAGGCATTACTATCGCGGGAACCACAGGCGCCAAACCTGGCCATCCAGATCATTCAGCCAAAGAAAGCGCCCAAGCTCCTCCACCGCCTGGTTACGACTCCACCACCCAACACACTTGGGCTCTCATCCTCAGTCTATGTTCTCGCATTCCTCAAGACAACGCCGCACTCAGATCTGACCCCAAAGTCTGGCAAACCGGTTTCTCCCTCGCTCTGGGTGGCAAGACATTAGGTCTCTGCGGATTAGGCAAGCTAGGAGCCAACGCCGCTCGCATCGGAGCGCAAGCCTTTGGCATGAACGTCATCGCATGGAGCGAAAACCTCACGCAGGAGAAAGCAGACGCGGCGGCCGAGGGTGCGGGTCTTCCTCGCGGCACGTTCAAGGCCGTCTCGAAGAAGGAGCTTTTCGCGAACGCTGATGTGATCAGCTTGCACTACGTGCTGTCGCCGCGCAGCCGTGGGATCGTTGGCAGTGAGGAGTTGGGCATGATGAAGCCAACGAGCGTGTTGATTAATTCGTCGCGTGGCCCGTTGATCGACGAGAGTGCTCTGCTTAAGACTCTGGAGCAGGGCGGTATCCGTGGTGCGGCACTTGATGTTTGGTGGAAAGAGCCGCTGCCATCTGATAGTCCGTGGAGGAGCTATAATGGCAAGAGTGAGCTTGTGATGAGCCCGCATATGGGATACGTCAACGAAGGTAGGTTAAGTCTACATTTCCGTTCTGTACGGCCCAACTAACAGCATGACAGGCACAATCAACCGATGGTACGAAGAGCAAGCGGACAATGTGCGCCGCTTCGTCGCAGGCGAAGACCTGTTGAACCGCCTGAACTAGTAGTGTGACGTGTATAGTTCCAAGGGTGTAAATTTATCCAGTCTACATGTGTCAGTACTCGCGGTCGAACAGTCAGCTGTCGTACCACTTTCTACATGTACCGATGGGCAAATAGTGTCTTCCACCACTGTTACGCCACAACAACAACAACCTACCCTTGCAAGAGCACATCAGACACGTAAAAAGCATAGAAAATCACTCGGGAACCTTCGAAGAGCACTCAAATATGTATAGGACATGATATGGACGAAAACATGCATTGAACGATTCCTTGTCTCAACCCCATACCCGAACCCTCGTGCTCAAGTATCTGTGGTGGACGTCCATGCATGTATATAAACATACATTTCCGCTTGTCACGCCTTGAGTGGACTAGAATATATAGGGTCGAGTTTTATGTCGATATCACGTGCGACTCATCTATGTACGATGCTTTCGTTGTCATGGAAGGTCAACTTCGTTTACATAAATGTACTCTACGTGAAGATGCCTTCAGCAATGCCGAACGCGAAGTTGAGGTGCCAACATCATTGAACGAGCTACAAAATCTGCCTGTCTTCTCTTCTTGAACGCAGATATATCTACTCTGTATAGAGCAAAGGACATCTTAGCATTCGGACCCTGTCGTTCAGCTCCACGGACCAACACCAACCAATCAAACTAGCATTCTCCAAATCAAGGACTCGTTATCGTAGTCTTTCCAAAGCTGTTCATCACCCATGCTCAACCCCTGTTCACGCGACTCGCCAGCATTAGAGTCTGCTGGGCAGCCAGCGCAGCCTGGCCGGGCGTAACAGGAGGGCCCATCAACGTCACGTCGAAGCCCCAAGTCATTCTGCGGTTCTTGTCCTTCTCCTTCTTCGCAGCAGAGCCGATCTTCATGTCATCCGTGGTCTTAGTAAGTCTGGTCCTGGTACCGTCCTTCTCCATGGTGTGGAAGAAGTGCTTCTTAGCATTCGTGACGCCCTTGCCGACCACAGTCTTGTGTGCCTTTGAGATGGATGCCGGAGTCGCAGGCTGACGGAGGGTAGCAGAGAGCTGTCCGTACTCCTGCACCACGCCTGGGCGGAAAGACTGCTGCTGCGGGCTCAGCAGAACCCTCTTGCGGATGGGCGGCGGAGTCGAGATCCTCAGCTCAGGATCCGGCGCAGGAGCAGGAGCAGGAACGGCGATGTTGTGCTCTGCGACATCTTCGCCCGCATCGTTGAACAAATCCAGCAATTCAGCTTCCACTTTGGCCACAGCTTTGCGCTCTCTCTCTTGCTCGCGGCCCTTACACAGAGGCTGGAAGGGTTTGTCGAATAAGATAGCTTCCGCGGGCGCGAACATCGTGACCATCTCGCCCTGAGAGATGGCTTTGATCCGCTCGACGCGGACCTGCGCCGTGCTCTCTGTCCATGGAACTGACTGGCCGCTACCGATACTCTGTCTGCAGCGGCTGGCAGCAGCCGTGCTCGTCTCTTGTGGCACAAGCAGGTATCTCGCGAACCCATAATGCGAGTCCATGCGATCGAAGCGGCCCTGCTCCCGCGACAGCTGGTCTCTCCATAAGCGCTTGCCACGCGCCATAGCATTGCCAGAAGCCTCGTACACGCCATCAAGAGTCCAAGGCAGTGCTGTCGGTCTACCCTCACTGTTCACCGCGCTCTTGCGCTCGGGCTTGTGCAGCGCCACCACCCAGACGTGGCCGGCGAGATCCTTCTTGTGCTCAAACGCATACCTGAACTCAGCATTCGAAGCGAGTCCGCCGGCGGCGGAGTTTGCGACTTCTTCTTCTGTCGGACCTTCGTGGCGGATGGCGCCGTTCATTACAATTCGCTTGACCTCAGCGAAGAAGCGGAAGGCTGGAGCATCCTCGCCAGGGCGCGTCCAGGTGCTCCATTGGCAACCGGTGTCTTGGTCTTCGCCGACACGCAGAGTTTCCTCGATTTTGGGGTTGGTGTTGCAGCGGGAGAGCAGGCCGAGGCGGTCGTTGGCTTGGGCGAGGGATGTGTAGCAGCGGCTGGTGGGCATGTTAGTGTAATGGTAGTTGGTAAAAGTGTAGTGAATGGAGCGACTTACTCAATGCTGTATGTGTACTGCTCTTCATTGGCGTGGAGCTCGAATACGAGTGTGAGGTAGAAAGTGACTTTGGGTTGCGTTTCGTGGCGACCTATGTGCTTGAACTGAGAAAGCATTTTGGGCAGAAGAAGCGTGACTCTCGACGGTAGGATAATACCAGAGCGGTGGTATGGGAGCGTACAGTGCGACGGTCAATAATGAAGGGTGGCGGAGGAAGGGTAGATGTTGTGGATGTGGTTGTGGTGTAAACAAAGCTTGCTGAGTGAGGCTAGATGTTGAAACCGAGGAACGAGGTTGCGTCACATGGGATGTGATCCAAGAGGGGAACTGCTGTGTACATAGTTTCTGCATAGTTGAGCTTCCTTTATCGTACAATTACAAACACACCTATGTGACCATAGTCTCAACACTACCAACAGGCCTCGAAGCAAACGAGATGCAGCCGTCGACTACGCCTTGCCTGGCGGCCTCAGAGCTGACCTTCTGGCCACCGAGGTAGTTCAACCAAATCAACCTGCTAATCCTCTCATCACTCACTGTGCCAAGATGCTGAACATCTTTGCTCTGCTTCTCGGGCTCTGCCTCAAAGTAGACGTCGAGCGCACCCTGCTGGTTGCGTGTGAGGATCATGACCGAGCCCTTCGCTGCCTTGCCACCAGAGAAGACGGTCATAAAATTGCGCATGGACAGACCAAAGTCCTCAGCATCGTATTGAGTCTCAGCAGCCGGGTTGATCTTCCTGGCTTCTTGCCTTGCTTCAGCAGTACGCTTGTCAATACCCGTCTTCCAGCCATCGCGCAAGTGAGCAAAGTCGGTGTTGCGGGTGGGAGAAATGCGCCATGCGCTCTTCATGCCGGGAGCGTTGAGCAGCTCGTTCCAGATCTCCTTGCTGGCGACTGGATCGAGGAGCTTCTGCTTCAAAGCATCCTTTTCAGAGGGCACAAGAGTTGAAGCTTCAGGGTTGACAAGGTGGATGAGCTTGGATTGCAGGCCGCTGATGTCCTGGGTCCTCACGTACATGCCGACAACGTACACCTGGATGCTCAAGAACGAAACAGTTCTGATACCCAATCCGACGAGAGTGTATTCTTCCTGATTTGTAATGTTGCCAGGGTTCACAGGTGAGTTCGCTTGCGCCGCTGTGACGAGTCCAGGAACAGGTGTGGAAGCATTGGGGTCCTCTCCCGAGGAGGCAGGCAAGTAGATTGTCCTCGGAAAGTGTGGAACGCTGCTCGTACCAGTCTCGACGAGTTCGATATCCTCGCCCTGACCGTGTGCGACAATCCTCTTTCCTTCTCCTGCGCCAATGATCTGTACCTTCTTGCCGTGGAACTTCGCGTTCGCCTCGCTGGAAGCATCCATCTTCAAGTTTCCGTTCCTCTTTGCAAACTCATCCTTCGCCTGGTCCATATCATCCAGATCAAGATTCCACACCACCGTGCCCAAGCCAGCCATACTCAGCAGCAGGCCCATACCCGCGAAACGCATGCGGCGCAAGTGGTATTGGCGCTTCTCCTCGCCAGCCTCGGAGACTGCCCGCGCATCGAGCGGGTTGCGAGGAGGATCCGTTGGGTGTCTGAGCTCGGCATCTTCGCCTGAAGGATTGACAAAGTATGAGTCTTGAGCCGGTGCTGCGGTGTACGAGCGTTTCGCGGGAGCGCTGTAGCGCGAGGCATGGCGAATCTGGGTTGCGCAAAGCTTCGATGCTGTCGGAGCGCGCTGCAGCTGCACGAGACGGGTGGAGAGTAGTCTCATCGCTGGTCGAGATGATAGAGACATGTTTGTGATGTGAGTGTGCAAGAGTGCAATTAGAGGTTAGAGCTTCGTCTAACACATTGAAGAGGCGTCGACGATCCCAAGCAGATGAGGTCAGCGGAGGTAGCGCGCGGGCTGCTCGGGCTTTCCCAGATTGCAACCAACCTCACGTCCATCGAAGGCACAGTCTATCAACCTTACCGAAGAATGTGGAGCTTGCTGTATGCATTTGCGATTGATTGTATATTTATTGCGTATTGATCCTTTTCACGATCTACCATGTAGCAGCCGGACTTTGCGTTCGCATCATGTAGCACACTGTTGGTTGCATGAGAAGCAATCTTTCCACTATTCCACGCGGTCATTGATGGTGCACGATTTATTGATGGAAGAACGTTCACGTCCTTGTTAATATGCTCGATATAGATAGCGACAGTGATACGTAAACAAAACAAACAGCTTGTGGTCATAGCCATTGATAAGTGACAAACGGGAACAGGTTGTGTGAGAAAACATCTATACTCCTTGCATGAAAAAGTGCAACCAATTGTAATACAGGTAATGAGAAGCCAGGCCCAGAGTAAAGGTACACATCGCTGGTATCGAAGAGACGCGCACTGCGCAACTTCCAATGCAAACCACCCTCCGTGGGCCGTAGCCACTCGGAACATCGCCACTCCGCATCTCCTTTTCTTTTATGTCTGCATTCATCACAGGCCTGCAGACCTCCGTGTCGCAACTTCCGCCGCGATGGTGTTGTCAACGTATTTGGTGGTGATACGTTTACTTGAAGGCCTTGCCGAACATGAGGAGCTGGGCCTGGTCGTAGATGGACAGGACACCGGCACCGGCAACACCACGGAGGATGTTGGCTCCGGCACCCTTGAAGAGAGACTTGACACCCTCCTTGGCGATGATCTGGCGACCAGCGTCGATGGAAGACTTGTACTTGACGGCCTCACCGGAGGTCATCATCATGCGACGACGGATGGTGTCAAGGGGGTAAGAGGCGATACCGGCACCAGTGGTGACGGACCAACCGAGAAGGAAGGAGGCAAGGAAGTTACCCTCAAGAGCACCGGTAAGGAGGACGGGCTTGATGGAGTCGTACATGCCGAAGTAGAGACCACGGTAGACAACTATACCGGTGACGGAGGGCATGAAGCCACGGTAGAGACCGGCAATACCGTCAGAGGCGAGGGTCTTGCGGTAGACGTCCACGAGGCCGTTGAACTGACGCTCACCACCAGACTTGGCGTTCTTGGCGTCGTTGGCAAGACGAGTACGGGCGTAGTCGAGGGAGTAGACGAAGAGGAGGGAAGTGGCACCAGCGGCACCACCAGAGGCAAGGTTGCCGGCCATCCACCACCAGTAGCCGTCACGCTCCTTCTTGAAAGCGAACATGGACTTGTAGGTGTCGCGGAAAGCGAAGTTGAGGGCCTGGGTGGGGAAGTAACGGACAACGTTGGCGGTGTTGCCACGCCACAGGGAGGCGGTACCCTCCTCAGCGATGACACGCTTGAAGCACTCGCCAATGCCGGTGTAGGGCTTGGCAAGACGGCCGGAGCGGAGCATCTCATCCTGTTTGATGTTGTTAGATGGTATTCGATGGATGTGAGGCCATGTTCGCATGTGATGCTTGCAAGTGAAGCTGTGCACAGGCGAATTGATGGCCAAACTGGCAGTGAAAACTAACCTGGTTCTGGATGAGGAGCTTGACACGCTCGATGGGAGCGGCAGCAGTCTTGGAGACGGCGGCAGAGACACCACCCACTGTTATCCAATGTTAGCGAATGGTTCCTTGTTTCCGAGCTCTTATCGGCGCAGATGCGCAGGCGCCATCAACGCGCTGGGTAGCGGAATGGCACTGCTGCATCACGCGACAGGGTGTAACGTACTCAGGAAGTCAACGACGAAGCCGGGCATGCCCATGAACTCCTTCTTGCTCTGGCTGCAATGGTTGTCAGCTCGCTGGTCTCAAGCGATGGCAGCAGCCCCCTAGAGGCTGGCAGACGGCGGCGCGCGACTTACTCGACATCCTTGGTCGGGGTTCCAACAGCGGCAGACATCTTGTCGGTGGTTTTGGGGGGGTATAAGGTTGAGTGGAGAGGGTGTTGATGGAGATGATGGATGGAAGTGGTGAAGAGGGAAACGCAGCTTAAGAAAGAAGGGGAGCAGAAAATCCGGTCGCCAGCCTACGAAGCTAGTCTGGCATCCCCGAGCCCCAACCACGGCCACGGAAGGCACGGACGCTCGGGAGTAAACGGAAAGCGCGACTTGGAACTGCTCAGGCCTTGTGAACGACCGGGCTGCACGCGACCACGGCAATTGAAGGGATTATTATTGTATTATTATCCACCATGCTGCCTGAATTAACTCGCTCGGCATCGTCATCTTGCTTTGTTGTACTGCTATTTTTCGTATCACCCGGTGTATCTCTCAGCGAGCATGCAGCCTTACAGCAGCAGCAGCACTTCCAGGCGTTTTTGCTTCACTTCGATACCCGCGCAGGGATTATTGGGTGGCGAACGAATTAGCCCGCCCTCGGCAACGGGCGCCGCTGTAGCAACAAACAGCAGCGCACAGGGCTTCACTTGCTCACCAGAAGCATGTGATAGGCCGTGCTAGAAAATAAATGTTCCAGCTACTCTGCCTACTTGTGGAAGTGAAGCCATTGATAGTGACACATCCCTCCACTAGAGCTGAGAATACGTTCAGCTGCATATCTCATTGCACCAGTCAATATATCTCTCACGCCTCCCCTAGTGACGGATCAAAGGCAATCCAAGCTGGTGATACGTCCATAGCCGCATATGCGTGCGCTTTGGCCGGGCTACTTCATTACAGGGAGCTAGACAGGAGTTGGCAGCATAGTCCAAATATCGACCTTGTACCGTCTCCCTCCCCAGGCCAACGCACTCCCGAATGACGAATCTAAGTACTGTAAAGGAGGCCTGCCGTCGCCACAAACGGTACCGGGAGCCCGTCCTCCAAGAACATTTCCCAGCAAAAACTAATCAGAAGGGCATGGTTCGGGCTTAGCTCAGGCCCAGACCCTGTTTGATCGAGCCAATGCCTCAACGGCGCTACGCATTTACTGTGGCAGAGGCATTTTTTTTTTATTGTTGATCGATGCTGGTCCAGGACGTATATGTTGCGGCAGACCGCATTGTATCACTGATAATCGCGAGCAGAGCGATGGGCAGCAGCACTCTCGACAGCGAAAAAGGCCCATGGACGAGAGCAGACGAAGTGAGGTGGAGCCGCTTCCCGATTTGAGGGTGTCTGCCTCACTTTGATCATCAGACTGCATGAAGAACTTCAGTTTTCCCGAGGCAAGAGGTGGAAATTGAGATACTGTCGCTCAGTCAAGGACAAGAGTAGGATTATTTCACGATGAGTGCAGACAATCCGACGGAACACCCAGGGGCCAAACGCGCTGCAAGGGCGGCTTTGGTCGATAGATCGGCATGCATCGTCGTCACTCTTGCAAGCTCCTCCTCCTAAGGGAACAAGGGAAGGTAGGCATCTGTCTCATTCACTCCCTCTCTCACAGAACACTTTCATCCACCGATTGGTAGAACTACGCTTGCGCTTCTTCCTCAACTTGACATTGCAGCCCAACGTACGAAACACCCACCCACACACCTCACGCCGTATACAGCTCCGACCAGCAAACGCCTAAAGATGCCACCCATCCCTGTTCACATCGATGAGCCGATAACACCCAGCAAAGCTCAAGGCGTCACCCAGAAGACCGCCAATCCCGATCCCACCAAGACCACGAGCGCCGATGCAGGCGTGACCACCGCCGCCGCTGGCGGGCCACCACCAGCATACCCAAGAGCCCAACCCGCAGCACCACCAGTCCCTGGCGCAACACCCTTCGCACAGCCAACACCAACACGCACAACCCAGTCGCCGCAAGATGCCGTTCCGCCTCCTCCCCAACCAGGCGCCGTGCCAACACCGTCCGCTCAGCCCACCAGCAGCCTGCCACCTCCACCCAGAGCCGGCCAAAGCAGCGCATTCACAAGCGCATTGAACGCCATGCACGCTCCACCGCCCCAAATCAACCTCGCGCCGACACACTCCACGGACTCTTCCACACCCACCCGCCAGTACCAGCCAGCAACAACCGTCAACCTCGGACCCGTCAATCCTCCACCCTCAGTATCCGCCAGCCACCCAACAGGCTACCAGCAGAATCTGTTCGCGCAGGAGATGAGCCCTGCGCAAAGAGCGAGTTTGGATCAGCAAGAGGAGACTGAACGACGAGGTAGCATGTTCGCTGGGTTGCCTGGTGGTCAAAGCGGAGGTGCTGGAGGCAGCGGAGGCGGAGTGATTGGAGAAGATGCTAGCCAGACGGCGGGGAACATGTGGAATGCGGTGAAAGGTTGGGCAAGCGCTGCGGGCTCGAAAGTCGTTGAGGCGGAAGCTGCGGCGTGGAAGAAGATTGAGGGCAAGAAATGATCAGAGATATTTTGGATCAAGCTTGATGATGATTTGGGACAACTTGATTTGACTTGGCAGGTAAGCGCGTAGGAAATATGTGGTGATACTGTTGGAAATGCGCTTCAGACATTGGTCGATCAGTGATCGTTGTCGCCGATATGCGCATGTGTCATTGAAGCTTAATAGCTAGAGAGGACTGCAATGAAAAGCCATATGACACAAGCAGCCTCTATTGGTTTCAATTTTCAAATCAATAAGTAACATCAAGAATTCTAACCATGAGCAGCATCCAGCGGCAACTTCCACTCAGACCATATCTCTTCCTCTAGCACCATCACAGCGCGTGTCCACCGCCGGACTCTGCGATCGACCATCCCTCACACCAGCCGAAAGATGTCCAGAGTAAGCAGCATCATACCTTGGCGGCGACTGCGGCGCCACGCCCGTGTGCAAAGGAGTGCGGCTGCGACTCCTATCCGGCTGAGCCAGAGACTCCATGCCATCCAGAGTCCTGTACCGTCCTCTTCCCGATCGAGTGGTCGGCTCCGCGACATACGAAGCGATATCCTGGTGTTTTGCGCCAGAGGAGCCGAACAAGAGACCTACAGCTCTGGCCACTCCGTGGATCAGATCGTAGGGGTTCAGGGCGTCGGGAATGGCTTTCCAGAGCGGTGCGCGATGCATGCCGGGCTTGTGCGAGTATTCGGATGACGAGAAGGCGTGCCAGAACGCTGCGGAGAACAGGACCGTTTCGACGCACATCAGAGCGTTGGGCACGCCGTAGAGCAAATCGCCGTAGGAGAATCGATCAGAGGGTTTGAGGACGTCCTTGTCGATGAGGATGTTGAAGAGCCACTGTGGAGACTTGCGGTCAGCTACTTGGATCAATTTTGCAGGATGTTTCTTCGCAGCAGGGGAACTTACAGTCTGGATGAAACGCAAGCCAACGATCACCTTGAAGCAAGCCAGCTTGGCCATACCGCGACGAGCTTTCATCAGTGTCTTCATGCGGCCGTAGAAGCGGAAGATCGCGAGCACTGCCACGACAATGCCCACGGAGTGAATGAGCATTGACCAGAAGTGACCGAACTTGGGTCGCAGCGAGGACGCGCAGTATGTGCCAGCCGCTCCGGACGCCTCAGTGATGATAATAGCGATGATCTCAATGATCGGGTATAGAAAGACCGCGATCCAGGTGTTGCGAGGCCAGTTACCTTTGCCCTTGGTGCCCGCTTCTTGCTGCGCTTTCACCGCGTCGAAGAGGTCTTCGCCGAAAGTGCTTGATTTCGGGGCCGCGAATTGGATGTAGAGCAGGAAGAGGGCGCAGAGGCAGATGGCTTCGTAGAAGGAGCTGATCGGATCGATGTAGCGAGCGATCGAGTAGTTGTAGATCTCGGCCAGGGAGATGAGGGCGAACAAAAATGGCGCGAAAGCGATTCGGATGATTTGGCGTTGCTCTCTGGGGGCGCAGTAGCGATATAGGTGCATTGCGATGAGAGCGACGGAGCTAATCAGGGTGATTGCTGTGCATATGGTGGACATGAGCAGGAGGGTGTTGTGGGAGCTACCCTTGAGATCGAGATCTTGGACGCCATGTGGTATCGGGCAGATTTTGTCTTTGGTCATTGTTGGTGTTGTTAGTCTGGTAGGGGCAATGTTCGAGGTGATGTGTGATCAATGGTTAAATATGTTGATAGTGGTGAAGTGTGTGATGGATATATCGATATTGACATAGGGCTACTGAGCAGTCATATAGTACCACAGCTGAGATACAATGAAGCTATACTTGGAGCCATGGAGCTGCGAGCGCATTGCAGTACACTTTCAGCGATGGCACTACTTGCGCCGCACTCTCAGGCTGTGTTGCGCCGGAACTGGTCCGAGGGCAGGGTTGCATGCAGCCCTATACCCAATGTGTATGACTGAGTGTAGGATTCATGGTAACTAAGCATGGACGAGCAGATCTTCTTGCACACAAGCCTCGTTGTCAGGCGCCAGGCCCACCAAGGAGCGATACTTCTGTGGTGTAGGTTGAGTGTCTGGGGCTGAGCCCACGTTGCAGTGGGGACAAACATTGTTCAGCACAGCATTCGCACTAAAGTGTGATCGCAAGGACTTCCGAATTGGGGAAGGCACCTCGATGATCGTTCAGCTGAAGGTGAGCTTCGGGGATCCCATGGATCGCTGCGTTTGGCAATCCGGGTCCTGTTACAAAGTACTGTATAGTTTGATGCTGCTAGCTGCACCATCGATGGCCTCCAAAGGCTGTACCACGGAGGCCTGATAACCTAACGGACCCATCAACTGGATGCATTGGACCTTTGTGAATGCCTGTTCCAAACTCAACGCTGCGTGAGAGTATCGCTATCTCGAAGTTGACAACGAAGAGAGCTACACCGTGGGATTCGGACAGATTCCGAATCAGCTGAGGCGCGCGGTCTCTCTCCCTTTGGCAGCCAATCCGACGATCGCTCCCAGCTCACATTGTGAGAGCATGTGCATCAATAACTTATATCCCTGCGGCTTGAATCCTTCTCAATATACAGAGGCGAGACTGCAAGCCACCAACAACCTGCTCGTATCAAGCGTTCCTAAATCCTCCGTGCGCCTATCCTCAAAGGCACAAGGCGAAGAGAAATCGACCTGCAATATGCCTTTGGCTGCGCTGGCTGCCTCTGGTGCGTTTGCGCTGGGACGATCTGCGAGCGACAAGAGAGCAAGAAAGCAAGAAGACAGAGCGTCTCAGCGCGGCTTGCCTTCAATACCTGAGATTGATCGCAAGGATGCGAACTCAGCAGAGTCGGAGAAGTACAACGTGTAGGTGATGAACCGCGATCGAAGAGATGAATGTTTACGCTTGTGGCTAATCGAGCCATGAAACCTATAGAAGACATTCAGTCAAGGGCCTTGCTACTCCGAACCCCGGCTCGCCAGTCTCATTGGCAGCAACATACGAAGGCCTTCCGCCGCCGTACTCCTATGTTCAGACAGGACCCTCAGAGCTCTCATCACATGAGCATCCCGACACAGGAGGGCGGTCGTCCACATCGTCTCATCATGACACCCTGTCGACAAGCTCCGGCAGCATATCTTCCGACGCAACAGACGTGCGTGTGCGGACCAAGGGCAACGACTTGAAGTCGGGCTTCCCCTATCATTCTCGGCTGTTCGACCTTCGAGTGCGACCAGATGATTGGCAGCGCTTCAGTGACCAAATAGTCGATGCGACACGATTTAATTCCGGCGATTACGCCAAAATGTGGGCAGCAGCAGGAAGTGTAGCGTTGACTGGCAGTTTATTGACGACCGCATGGGTGGGCAGGTAAATCATTGCGCTGTACGTATGACGAGAGGTCTCACTGACGATCTCTCAGAACCATAAACCGATCGATACAAGAGAAGAAAGTGTCAACCGGTTTGGCCGACACGTCAGAAGGTTCACTGGGATATGTGCTGCAGCAATGGAACCAATCGTACTTCGAACCACTAGGCCTCCACGCCACACTGGAACTCTCGGACAGTGCGAAGCGCAAGCCCAAGAAGAAATCGAGCTTCATACGCAGACCTGCCGTCACCTACAGCACCAGGGAGGAGCGAGAGTGGAGGAGCGAAGACCGTAAATTTGTCATCGTCATTGCTGAGACTGTCAGCGATCAGACCTCAGCCAATGTACACGAGCTCGCAGCCACTCTTGACAGAGTCGAGGTGTCAGGCGACTCTCGAGCCATATCTGAGCTGCCAGCTGAAAGCAAACTGGAGCTTTCGGAGCTCCCAAACAACGAAGATATGGCCAAGGAAGATTTGGCCGATGTCATATGTGGCCTGGCTGAGCTGCCTGCGGACACTCCTGTGGAACTCCCAGCGGACGGTGCTGATAGCAAAGGGCGAATTGATCCGATCTGAGATCGTTGGGGATCACTTCATCTTGGGGTCTACCAGCTTCTACAGCGTCAAGCCTTGCACCTCGCGCTGGACGCGGAGATGGCACTCATTTGGCCTTCTTCTTGAACGCTCCGTCAAGCGTGCCCTGGCTGGCCTCTCTCTTATGACCTCTCGTGGCTCTCGGGCTTGCTTTGCCATTTGACTGCGCATCCTTGCGTGCCTTCTTGGGTGTTGGCGCTTCGGTATGCTCGTCACCATCTGCACCATCGGCATCATCCCATGTATCAAGGCCGCCGGGACCTCCCATGTCTCCTGAGGTTGGTCCTTCACCAGCGTCATCAAACAGTTTTTTCCAGCTTCCGTCCATCACCTTTGGGTCGTTGCCATATAACCCAACGTGGTAGGCGTTTTTCATGCCTTGGAGACAGATGTCTCTTTGAGTATTGAAATCGAACATGGGCTTTGGGTACAGCTTCAGCCCGTCCTTCTCCTGCTGGCTACCGTCGCCATCAACCCTGACACCGGCTTTCTTCTGATCCGAGATAGGAGCCTTGTGCGGCTCATAAATGTACTTCTTCGGCATGTCTGCAAGTTCTGGAACGTACTTCCTGATATAATTGCCTTCAGGATCCCACTTCTTGCCAAACGCCACGGGACTATAACAGCGGTAGAATTGGGCGAAGAAAGCTGTGCAGCTCAGCCACTGCCAGTTGCCGATGTTGCACGCGGCTTCGTGGTCCACCAAAAGCTCCTCGAAGACTTCTGCACCACGCTCCCAGCTGATGTAGCACCCGCCTCGTGTCAAGAAGCAAGCAACAGAATGACGCGCGAGGTGATGGATCCAGCCTTCAGTGCGCAGCTGACGCATGATGGCGTCGATCCAAGGGAAGCCAGTCTTGCCATGTGCCCAGCGCTGGAACTCAATCTCTTTCGCCGGATCGTCTACTTCGTAGCCGCCGGTGACCAGCTTACTTTTTGTGTCGACTTTCGAAGGCAAATGCCATGGAATGAAACGGCAGTGGCTATTGTTGTATGTCTGTCCAAAAGACCAGCCTAGCGCGGCTTGCGCAGCGAAATACATGTCTCTGAAATGCAGTTGGCCAGTCATGGACGTAGGTGGCTCGCTCACTGGTTTTCTCTCTTTACGACGCTTCTCGACAATATCCAGCGTGCGATGGTAAAGGTACCTGCAGCTCAGTGCACCGAAATGCAGATATGGAGATGTTAATAGTGTGGACTGTGGCTCGAACGCAGCTGGCGAGGTGTTTGGCTTTTCGAATGTCGCGATGTAGTCTTCGTCGGAGAAGACGCGCTCTTCCAGACGCTTCAAGATCACAGTCTCGCCGCCTCTAATTGTAGTGGTAGCAGCTTTGAGACCCAGCTCTTCGAATGTGGGCGGCGAGAAATCGCCCTTCGGTCCCGCAAGACCTGCAGCATAGGACTTCTCGTCGTCGGCGCGGTGATGTGCATTGATGTCGAACTTCAATTCTGGCTGTTTCTGTTCAAGCTCATCCAGATGCATCTCTCCGGGGTCTGGCAATGATGTGGGTGCTTCGATCGGCCTTGCTATTTCTCCCACGGCCGCGCCAGCCTTGGTCAACTGGGCTGCGCTCATTGTAGGCTTCCCGCCATTCTTCTTCACAATCTCGTCGCTGTCCCAGAGTGTTCTCCCGCTCTTCATGATCACTTCCACGCCTGCCTCTTTGGCCATGCGCTGCACCTCCTCATCTCGTTGCTTCGCGTATGCATCCGTATCCTTTTCGAAGACCAAGTGTGTGATTCTCCAAGCTTTCCACAACTTCGGCAGCAGCGTTACCGCAGGCTCGCGCAACACAAAGAGCTTGCTTTTTTTGTTCAGTTTGGTGATGCTCTCGCTCACGTCGGTTTGGCAGTCGAGCAGGAACTGCCAGCGATTGACTCCGACTCGTGCGTGGTAGACATAATGGCTGTCCCAGCACCAGATTGGGTAGAAGGCTTCGGGCTTCAGGTCGAGTGCTGCTTTGAGCGCTGGTGAGTCGTGAAGGCGTAGGTCGGTGCGGAACCAATATATCACTCGTGGTTTAGGCATTTTCCCTTTTCAGATTACGAGGGGCTTGAGATTTCAAGGTGTATCTGGTTTTTGCAGCAGGTGGTAAAGGGTGTAGACAAGTTAGAAAGGACCTACATGGTAAGGAAACGGGCCAGAGTGCGTGCACCACTATCGGCGCGCAAACAAAGGTCAGCGCGAGAAAGAGAGTTCGCGTTCTGGGAAGTGGTGATGACATTGTTCCCAGCCACGAATTTCAGTCGCCGATCATCGATGCAAGACGAGCTTTGACCGCGATAAAAACACCGCCATAAGGAAATCGCGAGGAAGGTATGGAAGTAAACTCGTAACGTGGTATTCATCTCATCATTTTACTGCAGGGTCCATTTTCCATCCTTCTCCACAATCTCAATGCTTCTCTTCTCGTCCAGACTCCTCCTGCCGGCTTCGAGGATGGCGCCAGTAGCGATTGTGTTCTTCAATGTGGGCAGGCCCATGTTGTCAAGGTCATCCAGAGTCTTGCGGCCTGACTTGAGCGCTTCGATGCCGTTGATGAACTTCTCGAAGCTGACGTAGCCGTAGCCTCCTTGGCCAGCAAAGTTGCCCTCCTCGTCTGCGGCATATTTCATGTACTGTTCGAATGTGTTAGCAATCTTCCTTATTGTTTATTATACTGGCTGGAGGAGGAACTTACGAAAGGGTTGAGGTGGAACAATCCAGCCTCATCATCGGCCAACTCATATCCACGCTTGGCCTGGTTGACGCGAACCTCGCCCTTGGAAGCCATGAAGTGGAAGTACTGGTTGGAGTGCACACCAGCCTTTTGAGGTGCGGTCCAGGAAGCAGTGTATACTCCAGTTGCCCTGCGACCAGAGCCATCCTTCTTCTCCCAGTCGACGAGGAGGGTAATAGTGTCCTCAGTCTCTGACACGCAGCCAAGATCGGTTGCAATGCCGGCAGATGCGCTGGCTGTGACCTTTGTGGGTCGGAAGTCGGGCACCATGCTCTCGTTGACGTCAATGTGGTGACTGTTGAGGTAGTATGAGATATCGCTGTCCTTGCCCGCCCAAGCCTTGAATGTCTCGAGCTGAGACTTCGGCTGGCTCATGTAGCTGTAGAAGTAGTTGAACTCGCCCAGAAGACCTCTGACGGCACGATCACGGGCATCCGCGTAGGCAGGGTCGAAGCGCTTGTGGTGCTCGACGTAGACGAAGACGTTGTTCTTCTTTGCTTCCTCAATCAGATGCTGGTGTTCACTGAGGAGCTTGACGGCGGGCTTGGTGATCATAACGTGGATCTTGCGCTCAATGGCATATAGGGCGATAGGGTAGTGGGTAGGGTCGGGTGTGAAGATGGTGATGGCATCGCCGGGTGACAATGCGTCGATTGCCTTCTTGTATGCCTCTGGGTCGCGCTGGTCGTTGGCAGGGAAAGACTCGAAGGAGGTGTCGAGGCCATTGTAGAACTCAGTAATGTTCTTGGTAAGGTGCTCCCGGATTGCAGGGAACTTCTGGCCGGAAGTGCCAACCATGGACAAGTTGCCGACCTTGCCTCGTCGGCGAAGGTCGAAGAGAGTCAGACCAACGACACCAACCTTCTTGTCGCTGCCAGATGCTCCGCCACCGACGAATCCGGTGGTGTACTCGCCGGTGCCGACCATGCACACATTGACGGGTGCCATTTTCGCGATTCTGAGTGTTCTTCTTTCTGTGCACTGGGGATCTTTCTGCGATCGGTTTGAAGTGAAACGATAGAAAAAATTGGATGGAATAGAGACTGAGAAATGGAGAGTGCAGGAAGCAAAAGAACAACTTCCAACAGCGAATATAGTACTTACCCAAGCGACATGGAACGCCAACACCTGCGCATGCGATGCCGCGACGACAAAACAATGCTAGTCAGTTGCCGACAAGACGGCTTCAATCGTCAGGCAGAGTCCGTCCACCAGCGGGGCATCGTCAACCCCACCACTCCGCGGGTCTCATCAAACATTATTGGTGGAAGTTGGCATTCATCCACCACTGACACGCCAGCATCGTGAGCCTCGTGGGGTCCCTGCAGGCCAGAGCCCGTATCGGTGTCTGCCTGTCGCGCAAAAGTGGCCCGAGTTGGTCTTTTGCCCTGCCATTCATGGCGCCCCAAGGCGGACTCCACGGGGCTACCAGTGCCGTGGAGGCCTTGAGGGCAAGCCCGGAGTCTACTTGAGGCAGTTAAGAGGAGCAAGATTATCCGTCAAAAGAGAGTCTGGCCGGTTGATTCACTGTTCAACTCAGTTCTGCTCCGTCACACGTCCACCCTGCTCTTCTTTCTTCACATCTCAATCCTCCTCCTGCAAATTACTATACAGACTACACAAGAGATACCTAGACTACTCACAAGACACCAGCGAGAGGTCTGAACAGAACAGGAACCTCCACATCATCCGTACATAGCCGATCCTCGAACAATTCTCGAAACGGCAATATGGCCCCTACTCCCCTTCGCCATGGCATCTATGCCCCGACCATGACCTTCTTCAACCCGGAGACCGAGGATCTTGACATTGCGGCCATCAAGAAGCATGCTGTTCGTCTCGCCAAGGCCGGTCTTGTCGGTCTCGTCACAATGGGCTCCAACGGCGAAGCCGTTCACATGACCCGCGAGGAGAAATCCGCAGTCACCAAGGCTACCCGTGAAGCACTCGATGAGGCTGGCTTCAAGGATGTCCCCGTGATTGCTGGTGCCAGCGAGAACAGCATTCGCGGTGCTGTTGAGGTGTGCAAGGAGGCGGCGGCTGCTGGTGCAGAGTACGCTCTCATCCTGCCTCCTTCATACTACAAGGCACAGTCGAGCGAGACTTTGATCTTCGAGTTCTTCACCAGCGTGGCTGAGCAGAGCCCTATTCCCATCATGCTCTACAACTACCCTGGTGCCGTTTCTGGTGTCGACATGGACTCAGACTTCATGATCAAGCTTGCAGAGGCAACGAATGGCAAGGTCTGCGGTGCCAAGTTCACGTAAGTACACTGCTTGAGAAAGTCAACAAAAGACATGGGTGCTAACCACCTTACAGCTGCGGCCAAACCGGCAAGCTCACACGCGTGGCCTACGCCACCAACGCTGTCAGCGTCAAGTCACAAGGCAGCGGCTGGATGGCCTTCGGAGGCATTGCAGACTTCACCGTGCAGACTGCAGCCTCTGGCGGCAGCGGTATCATTGCTGGCGGTGCCAACGTTCTGCCCAAGCTCTGTGTCAAGGTCTGGAACCTGTGCATCGAGGGCAAGTACGAAGAGGCTATCGAGCTGCAAAAGGTCCTCAGCAAGTGCGACTGGGTGCTCACCAAGTCTGCCATTGCTGGCACAAAGGCGGCCATTGAACTCGAGTACGGCTACGGTGGCTTCCCCAGGAGGCCTCTGCAGAGGCTGAGTGAGGAAGAGAGGCAGAAGATCAAGCAGGGCATTGCCGAGGCGATGGCGATTGAGAACACCTTGTAGGGTAGTCGCAAGAGTGTGCATCAGCGTATGCTCGGTGCTCTAGATGCATAATTGATGGTATATACGACTTATAGAAGCTCTGCCAGTGTGGCGCCATAGTAAATCATTGCGAATGTTCCCAGAAGGTTGAGTCCAGAGGAAATGCCGTGCAGCTTTCCAAAGCTTGCGTTCAGCCTCTTCATCTCAGGGCTTTTCTCACCTGGGTCGTAGTATTTCTTTCCATCTCTTGTCTCTGCGACAGTGTTAGTCTCTGTGTCCTTCTTCATATCTCCCAGCTGCGACTGTCTCGCTCATCATACCTTGGTGTTTCCTCTCTTTCATGACTTTTGTAGTCGCCGGGCCGAAGACAAGAAGGTTCGCCGCGCTCGTAGCAAACATCAAGAACACAGGCACGCCAGCGGTCATCAAGTTGTTCTCCGAGAATATTCCCCAGAGCCCAGAGTTCTGCGTGAGCTCACGTCCTCCGACCTGCGCAAGCTTCTCTCCGGGCCATGTGAGCGCGAGTAGGATCGGAAGCGCGGCCTGGAACGTAAAGTAGGGCGGGAAGATGGCTTGCTGGAGCGTCGAGAATGAAGGTCGCGGGAGGGCCTTGAAGGCGAGAGGGCCGCCGAGGAATGTCTGGAAGAGGTTGCTTCCCAGGAGGGTGCCGTAGGTTAGGATGTGGAACACCTTTGGGTCCTTGAAAGACGCTGTGCTGGGCATGATGGCGGTATTATGTGGATGTGATAGAAGGAGGAAGAGAGTGAATACGCCTACCTTGCCAGCTTCAAATGGCAGCTTCCACAGCTAGCCGAGTAGACATGTGACGACGAGACCGAGCAAGCAATTGGTCTACGTCACTATCGGACCTCGCCATCTGCAGGAGAAATGAAGTGAAGGATGCGTATCTATCAGTATGGGTGTAGTATCAGGAACAGCAACGCGGTCCAACTCTGGAAGTCGCGTTGGCTGCCTGAATCGCCGAACGCCAAACGCCTCACGGCATTCGCTATATTTGTGGCTGAACACTCACAACATGTGAGAAAGATTCCAAAATCAACAACTGATCCGGAAGACTCATCGCAATCATGGCAAGCAAAGAAGCCACCGTCTACATTGTAGACGTTGGCTCGTCAATGGGCGAACGCAATTGCGGCCGCCAGGAGACCAATCTCGACTTCGCGTTGGAATATGTCTGGGACAAAATCACCACGACTGTGGCGACAGGACGCAAGACCGCCATGGCTGGTGTCGTTGCACTCAGGACTGATGGCACTGGCAACGAACTCGGAGAAGACCCTGCCTATACCAACATCACCGTTTTGCAGGAGATTGCTCAAATCCAAATGGCAGAGCTGCGTAAGTTGCGAGACGAATTAACACTCAGCGCGACGAATTCTGGAGACGCGGTATCCGCTATCATTGTTGCCATTCAAATGATCGAGCGTCAGTGTCGAAAGTTGAAATACATTCGCCGCATCGTCCTCGTTACAGACGCAAGGACCCGTATGGAAACAGCAGACCTGGGTCAAATCACCAGCAAGCTCAAGGAGGATGGCATCGAGCTTGTCGTCTTGGGAGTTGACTTTGACGATGCCGAGTTCGGCTTCAAGGAAGAAGAGAAGGACCCAATCAAAGCCAGCAACGAGGCCATCCTTCAGCAACTGTGCAATGACTGCGACGGCGTATTCGGCACGCTGGCCCAGGCAGTAGACGAGATGAAGATTCCGAGAACTAAAGAGACCCGGCCAATCCCCTCTTTCAAGGGCCTACTGACTCTGGGCGACCCCAACAAGTACGATACCGCCTCCAACATTGACGACAAGGAAATACTGACGATGAATGACCCCAAAAGATACGATACAGCATTGAAAATCAACGTCGAGCGCTACCCGAAGGTCATGACGGCAGCTCCACCTTCTGCAAGCCAGTTTGTTGTTCGCAATGATATGGAGGCAACCCAGACCCACGGCTTCGACGGCGACGAAGCCGCTGAAGCTTCAGCCGACGGCCTGGCTGCTGTTCACACAACACGAACTTACCAAGTCGAAGACGAAAGCGCCCCTGGTGGCAAGAAGGATGTTGATCGCGACGAGCTTGCGAAAGGCTACGAGTATGGACGCACTGCTGTCCACATCTCAGAGAGCGATCGCAACATCACCACATACGAGACAGAACCGTGCTTGGACATCGTTGGTTTTGTTGAGGCTAACTTCTACAAACGATACTTCGACATGTCCAGAACAAATGTCATTGTCGCAGAGCGAACCAACGAGAAGGCCTACATGGCACTGTCATCACTCATCCACGCGCTCTACGAGCTAGAGTCGTATGCTGTGGCGCGTCTTGTTGCCAAGGAGAACAAAGAGCCACGACTCCTGCTGTTGCAGCCTGCTATCGAGCCAGAATTTGAGTGTCTTTACGATGTCGAGCTTCCATTCAAAGAGGACGTTCGCTCATACAAGTTCCCACCGCTTGACAAGGTCATCACTGTGAGTGGCAAACAGCTCACCATTCACCGTAACTTGCCCTCGGATGACCTCAAAGACGCCATGAGTGACTACGTGGACAGCATGGACCTGTCCACATTTGGCAAAGACGACGAAGGCCAGCCCACGGAATATGCACCATTGGACGAGACCTTCAGCCCGAAGTTCCATCGCATAAATCAGGTGATCAAACACCGCGCCATCTTCCCCGACAAGGAAGTACCTGAACCACATGACATCTTGCTGCGATACTCAAACCCTCCAGCCGAGTTAATCCAGCAAGCCAAGCCTGCATTGACGAGGTTGAAGGATGCTGCTGACATCAAACCCGTACCGCCGCCAGCCCGTGGCAAGCGCTTCGGAAGAGGAAAGAAGGAGCCACCAAAACCTATCTCGTCACTTGACGTTGACGACCTACTTCGCCAGGACGAGCACCGCAGCAAGAAACGTATCGACCCTAAGAACGCAGTCCCTGAGTTCAAGCAAGTCCTCCACGCCGCCAGCGGAGACATGACTGATATCGATGCCGTTCGCGACGCTTGCCAGCAACTGCAAGAGATCATTCACACGCTCATCAAGACTTCAGTCGGTACCATGAAGAACAAGCAGAGTCTGGAGTTGATCCGCATCATGCGGGAGGAGTGCTACGACAAAGGTGTCGAGGAGATCTTCAACGATTTCATTCGTGACTTGAAGAAGAAGCTTCTTGATGGGGAGCTGAACGGTGACAGAACTGACATGTGGTTCGACATCAGGAGGGACAAGCAGGGTCTGATCCTCAAGACTGATGACAACCCAGGCGGTGCCTCTAAGGAGGAAGTGGATGAGTTCCTGAAAGCGAAGCAATGATTGGAGCCCTAGCGTTAAGATGTTGATGTAGATACCCGACCGTTGCTGGCCCTATCAAAGTTCTTCTTCTTCATCCTCATCTTCGACCGCAGCACACTTTGGCGATAAAGGCCTTCTCTCAGATTCCTGATTCACATCCTCTTGCAAAACGTCGCTGTTCTCTACTTGCGGGCCCACATCTTCCGGCGTTCTACTCGCTACTTCCACCCCACGAAGCATTCGCAGCTCTCGTTCAAACTCCCTGGCGACGCTCTCCACTTCTAGCCCTGCTGCGTTCAGTCGGTGTATCTCCGTATAACATTCGTCATGGTGAGCGGCTGCAGCTTTCAAGCTATTTTGAAGGTCCTCAATGGAAGCATCTCTCCCTCCAATCTCCTCTAATGCCTCGATGCGCAGAGCCTCCCAAGAGCGCTGGAGCCTCTTGATGGATTTCTCTCTGTGATCTACATCGGATCGGAGACTTTTGATAGTGTTACGGAGTTTGCGAGTGTTGTCAATGAGCACGCGGTTCGCGCAAGTCATCTCGGCGGTCGAGCGTTCGTAATGAGTGCGTGTGTATGTGAGTGTCTTCCCGCCGTGGCGCAATTGGTGGAGACGATCTTGGAGGTGGCGGTTTTCGCGAACTGTTTCGGCGGATGGGTGATCGTAGTGGGCGCGAGTACATGGTATTCTCTCGTTGCTGAATGAATGGAATCTCTGTTGTAGCGTTGTGTAAGCAGCTCTGTGCGTTTCTGCTGCTATGCGGTTGATAGAACGCTGGCCTCTGTACTCGTCTTGGAGTTTTTCGATTCTGCGTTGCTGGAGGCGCGTAATGTGGAAGGTCAATAGGAGTGCGAAGGTAAGCGCGCCTGCGATGATGTATTCTTTTGCCAGCAAAGAGAATAGGAACATCGGGATTAGTTGAATGATGGTGCGAACAATCATGATGATGGTTGACTGATTTTTTGAGTCCTAAGTCGGATCTGGTGGAGTTTACGATGGCAAACTCTGTGTCTTGTTTGCACGAGCTTTTCGGTCAGTGTGCCTTCTCGGGGCGATCAGTAGCCTAGAATGTCTGGAGAGTATGGACAGACTGTAGATAGTCTTCTGATTCTGTATACTTGCCTGCAAGCTTGTACCTGAACAATGTGTGGATGTGTAGATGGCTGAACAGTCAAGAAAATCGTAAACTGGAAACAACTGAACTCGTATGAACATTGCCACAGAGTTTCGAGAAGTTGATAATCTGGCTTTGTCATTATGAAATTACGCTGAACAAAGAGTCATTTGGTTGGCCGCTGCTCCGACTCTCATTATTTCTTTGTGTTAATCATCGGCAGTCTGCCTTGTTGGAATTCAGACAGAGAATGCGATCAACTGGTTACTGTGAATATCGTTCTGCATAATCGCGTCGAGATAGCTACAATGAGCTCAAAAATTCAGGTTTACTTTGCCTTAGCTGCCATGGAGGCAGTGTCCTATTTTGGTGTCAGTCTCTCCAATACATCACAGTCACGATGTAAAACTCACAAGGTACACCTGGTAAAACTCCATTTTGATGCCACCTTCCTCAGCCGCGAACCGAGCACGTGCGGACCATTCGATGTCCTCAGCGCGCTTTCCGTCTTTCAGTTCATAGTCTACAGTCCCATGAAGCATAACATCATAGCTGTCTTTGCCGAACGAGTAGATCTTTGAAGGTTTGTGCGATCGCTTAGCGACCTTCTCCCACATGCCTTCACGCATCTCAATAATGCCTGAAAATACCGTATTAGCTTCTATTGCCGCAAGAATAGTGTGGAAGACAGCATACCTTGTCGACCGCTAGTCTCCTTAGATGCCATGATCAGTTTCGCATCGCTTGTGAAATGGTCGGCATATTGCTCATGCGCATCCGCTGTGTCGGAGATGGCGTAAAAGGCTTCGAAGAACGAAGCGATGCCGGCCTTGAGCGAACCGTCTTCGGGAACAGATGCTTCGTATTGAGCCATTGTAATGTATCAAGGATCGATGCAGTAAGTACTTCAGATAAAGTAGATGAAAGTGGTACAAATAGAAAAGCGTTGTTACGCGAGCGAGGTGAGCTGATGTCTTCGGCTATGTCATCGGTTGTGGACTCGAATGGAACATTGAAGCCCAGTGCATCTTCCGAACCCCGGACTGTTTGACCGACGCCACGATGGCATCAGCTTTCTTCTCCTTCGAACACTTACTTTCCATTCCGCTCCCTCTGCGGCATCGATTAGCAGTAGTATCACAGGTTTTTTGTTCAAAACGCGAGTCAGTTGTGGTGACAGTCGCGAGTGACAAGATGCCCCCGGGCGATGCTCCGAATATAGTATAGGAGGCACACAAGCGAACGAACTCCTGTCCTGTTCGCTTGATCGGGCGCGGACCGTGCGAGATTGATTGCAACCATCTATCTGTAGCAGGCCAAGGTGACACTGGCATACCAGCCTCATCAACCAAGCAAGATGTCGTTCACTTGGTTTCTAGGCTAGATATACACTGGCATAAGTACGATGTCTTACATCGTAGCCTTTTCCCTTTGCCGTCAGCCCTAACCTGCACCCGCCCACGCCCATCATGTGGAAATCAAGCATCGCTCTTCTCTCTCTTGCCACGAGTGGCACCTTCGCAGAGTCCTCTAATGCCCGTCGCCAAGCGGAACAAGGCCTCAACACCGCAGCGAAGGCCTTCGGGAAGCTCTACTTCGGCACCGCCACGGACAACAACGAAATAACCGACTCGGAGTATTTGCCTATACTCTCCGACACAAATGAGTTCGGACAAATCACACCAGGCAATGCCTTGAAATGGGACACAATTGAACCATCCCGCGGCACCTTCAATTATGCCAAGGGCGACGAACTAGTCGACCTTGCCGTGAAGAACGGACAGTTGGTGCGCTGCCATACTCTCGTTTGGTACAACCAATTGCCGTCTTGGGTAACTAATGGCGGCTTTGACAATGCCACCTTGATTGAGATCCTGCAGAACCACATCACCGAAGAAGTTACACACTACAAGGGCAAGTGCTACGCCTGGGATGTGGTCAACGAAGCCATTTCCGACGATAGCGGAGCACCCCTGCGAGATAACATCTTCCTCTCAACAATCGGCGAGGCATACATCCCCATCGTTTTCGCAGCGGCCGCAGCAGCCGACCCTGATGCTAAATTGTATTACAACGATTAGTAAGTACATATTCCCAACCCCAACCTGACTAAGAGCCTAACCTTCTGCAGCTCCATCGAATCTCCAGGCGCGAAGTCCACCGCAGCCTTGAACATCGTCAAGCTAGTGCAGTCCTACGGCGTCAAGATTGATGGCATTGGCCTCCAGGATCACCTGATCGTTGGATCCAGCCCATCTCTCGAAGACCAGGTTACGAACATGAGGGCATTCGCCGACCTTGGCCTCGAAGTCGCCATCACCGAGCTCGACATCCGCGCTGAGAACCCCGAAGCCGGCCAGTACCACGAACAACAGTCGAAAGATTACGCCGCTACCATTGGAGCCTGCAACGAGGTCAAGGAGTGTGTTGGCGTGACTATCTGGGACTTCACCGATAAATATTCATGGGTGCCCGGAGTTTTCCCTGGCACAGGTGGTGCTCTTCCGTAAGTCACTTCACGCACGCAACGTGAGCTTGATGAGCCTTGCTAATGCTCTTTTGCACACAGGTGGGACGAAGACTTCAAGAAGAAGCCTGCCTATGACGCCATCCTGGACGCTTACGGCAGTGCGTCCGCCAGCCCAGCTCCGATTAGCAACAACGGCAGCAGCGTCGCCTCTAGCGCTGCCGCCGCTACGAGCGTTGCATCAAGCGTCAGCGTCAAGCCTAGCACTGGTCTTCCTGACAAGTCCACCCCTGCATTCACGCCGAGCGCCAGCGCATTGGAGACTGTGGCGACCGGTGAAGCAGAATGCGAGGTTGAGTACGTTTACGTGTAGATGGATGAGGAAGAGGCTCTAGTGCGTTGAACCCTCGATTGTTTCTAGCACACGACGTAGGACAGACATCATTTTGGTAGACCAGTGATATGAATCACGCTCTTATGAAGAAATTTGTTCTTAGTGCTCTGCACGCTTCCCTCTTTGGAGAGATTCGTGCTCTCAATGAATGGCATATTGCTTACCGATTTATGCTGGAATTGTCTTGCGTGATCGTGTGTCGCTCGCCTCATAAGTATCGGTTGTCGACCAGTCGGTGCAGTGACAAGAGAGTATAGTGCCTTTAGATTTGGGCAAGATGACCCCGTGGTTGTATACATATGGTACATCCTACACTTCTCTCACATCGCGGGTACCAATCTCCCTCTCGACCATCTCAATGCCAGTCAAGCTGGGATATCTTGCGCTGAAATCAGCCTCAAGATCATGGGTTGCGTCGCCTGTATCAAATCTGCTTCTGCCCTGAGGGGGACTCTCGCGGTATTCACTAGGGGTTGCAGAAGCGGCACTTTCCCCCGGATAATCCGGTACACCCTCCAGGTCTTTCGCAAGGAGCGCGGCAAGACCAGTTGGCTTTGCCTGAATCGGCCTCTCGCGTCCTGCGTCCTGCTCCTGATTCTGCGCCCACTGTCCAGTGCGGAGCACCTTCGGCTTTGGAGGTGCACTGGGGCGAGAGAGGACGCGTTGGTGTTGAGTGGCCGGAGGCGCAGAGGCAGTGTGCGTGAGAGTATGGCCTGGTGGTTGCGCGCGAACTCGTGGATCCACGAGACCTGGTACAGAGAGGTCGACGGGAGACTGACGAGAGGGCAACGGAGCCGCGGGTTTGTTCAAGGGCGCTGTGCGAGGCGGAAGAGGCTGATTCACAGGTTCGGGTTGCTGAGTGAATCTGCCGTAACCTTCAGCGGTTTTGGGGGCCACAGGTGATCTTCGGCCTTCGTCAAGAAGAGACTGCACGCGCTTCTGAATGGTGCTTGCACGACTGGGATTGGATGAATTGCCTGTACCGTTGGCGGTCACGTTTGCCCGATACTGTGCTGCCGCATCTGCAACGCGTTTCTCTTCTTGACTCAGCTGTTGACGCTCCAACTCTCGCTTCATCTCAGGTGGGAGATCCTCCATCTCATCAAATGTCGTGTCGTTATACCTGCTTGGGGTCGGCTCAGAGCCCTGGATGGGCGACAGCGATGCTTCGTCGCGATACTGCGCCTCTGGTGTTCTGGGCCGTAGGTCTTCCGGTTTCTTCCCATCTTCGGGACTCGGCTCGAAGCGCTTGAATGCATCACCAAATCTGCCCGCGAAGATGTTCTTGGCGTTTGCGATGGAAGGAAGACTCGTACGCTTCTTGTGCCCAGAAGGACCCTGCTTGCTATGTCTCCGCTTGCCATTGTCTGCTTCTTCGTTACTCCTCAGATAATCAAGATCGTTCTCAATGTTGGCATCGTCCGGGAGTTGTTCGTTACTATCGAATGCCATCAGTCTGGGACTTGACTGCCGGCTACGAGTCTTGTCCATGGACCTTCGGATCTCGACCGAAGACTTGCGAGCAGCCTCTTGGTCTCGTAGGAACTCCAAATTGGAGCTTACGTAGGCACTGCTGGGGCGCTGACGTTGTTGAGCGGAATGCGCTCTTGTTATTGAAGAGTCGTCGATTTCAAGCTGCGAAGGACGATGTCCCTCCAGAGAAGGTCGTGATGACGTGGGCGATTTCATGGAAGTAGTTGAGGTATGAGACTTCGAACGGAACGTGTCAAGAATTGTAGGTCTCTTCGGAGGCTGCAGTTGAGACTGCACTGGCTCGGCGGCGGCACTTGGTGCATCGAATGCTCTGGGAACGCTAGTAGACCGACTGTGATCCGGTACTTTCCAGATTGGCCGTTTGCTGATCTCCGGCATCTTGAATTCGGGGTTGTCGGCGGTCCTAGGTTTTTCTGACCTGACAGCAGGGGGAGGTGGAGAGCTACCCACAGCCGTAGATTTGTAATTGGGGTTGGGTCTCACAGGTGTCGGTTGGTGCATCAAAGGAGACTGCTGCGAGAACTCTCTCATTCTCTCAGCTATCTTGGGTTTTGTGGGCGGTGCTGCCTGCTTTTGAACCGTTTGAGGGATACTCTGGACATTGACTGCCTCAGCTGGCGGCTTGGATGATGCGAAAAGGCCGTCTGCGAGAGCGTGTGCCTCACGATTGTCGCCTTTGCTCTGTTCGGGAGAGGTGACGCCTGCTGGTTTTTCGAACTCGAATTGCCCGCTTGATTCGTGGGCGATGGAGAATTCATCAAGCCTGGGGAAGCGCTTGGATAGCTCATCAACAGCACCTACTCGCACATCGTAGTTCTTAGAGTCAAGAGCTGCAAATGGATCTCCTCTCGCTGGAGAAGGGCTGGGTTGCGCAGAAGTTGCAATATGTTGTGAGGTGGCAGTAGGACGGCCTCTACGCATGGGAGCTATGTCCGGTATGCGCGGAGCGTCCAATTTGGAGCTCGCTTTTTGCAGGCCTATTGGACCCGGTGAAGATGCCGCGCTCTCCCTCGAAGGCATGGTTTGGTTCCTTCGCGCTTCTGATTGCGTGCGATCCGCATAGATGTCTTTGATAGGTACCGGTGTTCCGCGCATCCCGCATGTTTCCTTCACCACTTGGTAGATGTTGGGCCTATTCCTGGGATCCTCCTGCAACATCGAACCAATAAACCTCTTCAGCTTATCCGAGAATTGGGGATAGCTTGGATACTTGAAGCTTGCGTTCAGAATTGCCATCTGACCAACCTCCTCGAACGGTGTGGTGTAATAACAAAGCTTGTACAGCAATACACCGAGTGCCCAGATATCCGCTTTCTCGTCAATTGGCTGCCTGCGCCAGACATCAATCATTTCCGGGCTCCTGTATTGCATTGTGGTGTGCTTCTGCACATCTTCCTCGATCAAGCGTCCTTCCTCAGGTGTCCTTGCCGCCGCTCTCGGAGCTGCGGTACTTCCAAAATCGCACAGCTTGTACATAGTTGAACCAGATTCCGATTTCGAGATGAGCACGTTCTCGACCTTCAGATCCCTGTGGAGCAAAGGTGGCTTGAGGTAATGCATGCAAGCAACACCCTCTGCGACGTCTCCGAAGATCTTCAAAATCTCCGGCTCCGTGAGTCGGTGCTGGAGCCTCGTGTTCATGAAATCGATCAAACCTCCTCCGCTGCAGAACTCCATAAGCAGAAAGACCTCGTATCCACCGCCATTGAGCTGGCTGGCATGGCTGTCCATATAGGTCACAATGTGTCGGTGTCCCTTTAGCTTTTTCATAGTTTCCACTTCCGTCCGCATGCTTGCCAGATGGTCCTTATCTGGAACAGCGACTCGCTTGAGCACAGCGATCTCATGCTGATTATTGTCTCGTGGGACTCGGGCAACGTAGACGTGAGCAAAGCCACCTTCGGAAAGGTATTTTTCTATGATGACCCGCTGACTACCCACCTGGACCTTGGTCCCAGGCAGGAATGTACCAGGAGGCGCATTGGAAGCTGGAGGTGGTTGACGGTGGGCGGCGCCGCGGTGTGGGAGGGCGGAGGGAGGGTATGCCATGGCGGAGGTGAAGTAGGGGAGGGGTGCGGCTGAGTAGGTCGCTTCACGGCATCGAGCAGCTGGAGATTGGCGAGGCTGGTAAAGAAGATTAAATCGGGTGTCGGTATGGGTATTGCTACCACGTATCTTTACTGGCCAAGGGTGTGGTCAAGGTAGCCTTGGGATCATCAGTGCTGCTGGCCCGGGCCAAGCCCTTGTGACGTTGCCCGGCTTCAACGCTCCAAGTCAAGTCTTCAGGTTGCACCCTGTGTCTCTTCCAACATCACGAGGTCCGAGACTCACCTTGCGCATCATGCTACATATTTAATCACGCCGAGACATTCATGATGACTATGTCAGGCTTGCTATTGGATTGCAACTCGAATCATATCGTTTCATGAACGAGTGACACACACGTTATTGCCATCGGCCAGGAAAATTGCTAAGGTTGTGCTTGGTCCTGAGTCGGTCGTACACAAAGTCGCAAATAAAGCTGGTACCTGTAGGTTTGAACTCATATCAAGCAATATCTAAATTTTATCTAGCAGATGTCGAGGCGATCTACTGCCCACATGAGCTGACGACCAGAGCGTTACGCCGAACGCCGTGCCGCCTGATACTCAGTCAAGCCAGCCTCTCAAGTAATTAATCACTGTGGGCACCGGAACTATAATTTTAAACTGCTCGGCGAACTTGGTGTATCCTTCCATGGTGGATTGCCAGAGCTCTGCATTCGGGTGTCTCATCTCTTCTGGCCACCTACCCGTTTCCATTTCTTTTCGGCGATCCTCGATCTCTTTGTCATTGACCACGAACTTGATCATCAGTTCGTGTTTCTCACGATCCGACGTCGCCTCCCAAAATCGTCTTGGAATCTGCAGGCTACTATACTGGAGCCAGAACATGTCAATTGCTGCTCCCAGTCGTGGCGGTCGAGTCATGCTCAGCTCGATCATGGACAAGCGCACCCCTTCCAGTGCCTTATACACTTCGTAAGAGTCCGCCCACAGACTAGGATTGACTTCCGGGACTGGTATGTCAAGTTGATTCCTGGCATCTGGTCCAGCCGCTTCATCGCCAGTTCCATCCAGGTCCTCACGAATCTCAAGAATAAGCCATTCCAGGTCGTCAACAGCGCGTTGAAGTGCATCAACGAGTCGTGGATAATCCATCATGAAGTGGTCCCCAATCGCTTCCCATAATGCCACTATGCTGAAGTACTTACAGACATAGTTGACTTGCAGCCATCCCAGATGTTCCTTTGTCAAATATCGACCAATCCCGGGGTGTAGCGGCAACACCCGCAGGGCGTCTTTATGGAGCAAAAGCAGATGACGGAGGAGCGTGAGGTTCTCTTCTCCCTCAAGGTGGCTGTATAGCTCTTCTACCCTCTCCCTAGCGTGAGGCAAGCCGGCATTGACCCCAACTTCTCGAAAGTATGCTTCCAAGTTGGCTTCAAGTTCAGAGTTGAATTGCCGTATCAGAGCCTCATTCATTGCCAACGCAGCGTCCTTGGAAGCCAGGTTGGAAACGTGTAACAAGTAGATCGTATGCTTCTCATCACGGACAGTCAATATATTCCGGGGTCTCTGCCGCCAATCAGCCTTCTCTATGCGCATCAAGCTCTCAGCGACAACCCAGTCCGCTGTTCGAGGTCGTTGTACTGCTTGGGGCACAGGATCGAAGCCAGCATTCACGTCAGTTGGCTTGTTCCACCGTGGACATGGCTTGCCTAACTGCCAATGGTTTGAGTCGTGTTCTGCTCGGAGACCGCAAATCGCGCAGAAGGACATTCTGCAAGGACGGCCCAGACAAGTCAAAGCGTTGCAAGTCTCTGCCAGTTCGACTTTCATACCGCAACCAGGACAGACTTGGTAGTGTACTCCTTGGACCAGTCCATCGAAAGCAGACTCGTCATCGTCGTTCGTAGGTGGTGCGCAGTGGTGGAGGACAGTTCTCCATCGATCCCTTGACACCACTGTCGCGCCGCATTGATTGCAACACCTCGCGGAGCAGATGCGACATTTGATCCACTCGATGTTGTGGACCGGACTTTGAGCTGACGCGCTCAGTTTCTCCCCAACGAAGGTACCACACTGCTCTTTCAACGTGCCAGTCCCTTTTACCAGTTCATTTCGGCAATAAATGCGGAGTGCAAGTGGCGTGCGATACTCTTCTCGCTTTTCGGCGTACACTTCCGCGAAGTCCTCGGGTAAGAGGTGAAGAAACCTCCTGTGCTCGATCATCACATTTCCCCAGAGAGCAGGGTAGGAGAACTCGTTGGCTTGAGCTGCCAGGAGCAGAGGCACGACGCTTTCTACAGCGCATTCCTGGTCCACGACGTATTGATGTTGCCTGTTGATGCGTGTGGGGACTCCAAAGCACTCTTCTCCGCACAAGGTGCATTCGAATTGAAAGCCAGCTGCCTTCGGCTCAGTCATAGTTTTAGGTTGCCGGTAGTGCTGGTACCGGGGCTGTCCTCTTTGCAGGAATCAAGGGTTGGTATTGGATCTGCTGCAATCCATCGGGGAATACACGGGCTGGCTTATCGTTGATACAAGTGTGGAAGACGTCTGGGCTAAAAGTTATGGTTGTCACTTCTAAGTATGGGTGTGGGAAATTTGTGAAGAAATTCGATTTCGAGAACGTGCTGCTATGGCTCATTCGCCGTAGAATTTTGTAGTCTTACTTGTAATCCAATCATGCAGTGCGTGTATGCTAATTCTGTTGGTAGTGGCGAGCTGAGGTAATGGCCTAGACGGCTGACTAGCTCGAACCTTGCCGCTATAACAGCCCAGTCAGCGATGTCAAAATGTCGAACCTCGCGACACCCTTCACCCAAATACTTCGTTGCGCCATTGCGTGGCAAAGTCCCGTGAAGCAGAGTCTCTAATTCTTCTCGTACCTGTGCGATTTTGTGGTTCGCGTTCCATCACGCCGTCCATCGCTTTACACCGCGACTTTCTTGCTCATGTGCGCCACCGAGAATCCGCTCTCACTACCAAGAAATCCCGCTTCGTGGACTGTCTCATAGTCGAGCGAGTAGCCTCTCCGCGTGTAAAACTCCGAATTGATTTGCTTGACGGTGGTGAGCAGCATAACGAGGCCAAGGTCTGGAGGTCCAGTTTCAGCTCTGGTGATCAGGAATCGTCGCTTCACCTCTTCTTCGACCAGCGTCATCAACAAGCCCGCAAGGCCCTGACGCTGTAGAGACGGTGACACTGCCATGGACGACAACTCGAATCCTTCTGTGTTGGGCTCGGAAGCACCAATGCGCGTGAAGGCCCTTTTCTGTATGCCTATCCCTGCAGGCGGTGCTGATATACTTTTGTAGCGCTTGGCGGATGCGACTCCAATGACAGTGTTGGTACCAGTATAAGTGATCACATAGCTGAACATGCCGGGTCCGGAGAGCTCCTGCACAAGCTGACCATGCGATGACAATCGCAATTCCTTGGCTGACAGCGTCCCAGAGCGACTATGTGAGCCAGCAAAGGCATCATTGATAAGGTCATGTAGTCCAGGGATGAGCCCAGCAGCTCCAAGGTCTCGTGAAGCGTACAGAGTCACAGTCGTGGGTTTGTTGTGAACCAGCGGTCCGGGCTGCGATTGCGATTGTACTTGCAGCCCATCTTGATAGATCTTATCGAGTGGCTCGTTTTCCATGGCAGGAGAAGCTGTGACCAATTTCGATGCATCGACTTTCACGTCGTCGTCATAGTCGTGGACTGTTGCAGCTGTAGGATCTTTTACAGCCATCGATACCGACTCGATTTGTGGAACCTTTTTTACTTTGTCAGGCTTTTGTTTATGATACAAAAACAATGTTTGATCTTGCGGTCCAGGGAGTCACAGAGATCAGTAGTGTATCATTTGAGTCATCTCAAAGGAGATCACAGATAATTCCGTGGGGAAATGTTATTCGCGCCCTATGGATGATACACAATGGGAAATAAGTATGACGGCATCATCAAACTTTAATAGAGCCATACCAGGCACATTGACTTGCACAAGAACCATGTCATCGATCATGCCATAAATAAAGGTTTTGGTACTTTTCGGAGAAAACTACAGCCCGTACCTGAACCTAGGCCATCCGTCCGCGAATCTGAAGCCGTGCAAGAATAACATCATATGGTCTTTTTAGCTTTACAATTGCATACAGCCGAGGCCCGCTGTGTGCCGTGCCATTCAATAACATGTTCTAAGAAGAACAACTTTCTTGACACCCACGTGTGCTTGTACTATTGAATTGCTCTTGAGTGACTCCTACCACTGCTGTCGTTCCGCTCGCTCAAATTGAAAAGAAGGTCGCAAATATGGCTAGTCATGTTAAACGTGAACCTTCCATCGCCGAATCGGCAATCATCAAATGGCGACTGTTGGCTTCTGGTAAATTTTACACTTCCATCTTCATCAAACACCGAGTTGCTTCTGATACCATTGCACCAGTGTGCTGCACAGTCACGGAGTCGATCACATCGAGAAGTGTCTATCAAGCTGCAGCATGGCCATGGCGCCGCACCTTCGCCGTCACCTTCCTGCGAATGAACCGCAAACTGAATTCCATGAGTATCCGTCGTGATTCGAAACACACGACCGGTGATGCCATACGCCATGCTTGCCGTGAGCGCAAGCTGAAACTGAGATCTCACGGAGTGCATTGCGACCAATGGCCGTCCGCTACGCTGCATGAAATCGAAACAAGCTCTCACTCGCAGGAGACTGTCCTTCTCTACTTCCATGGCGGTGGCTACAGAAATCCTCTGGAAGAAATTGGACATATGCCTGTGGTTCTTGAATGCGCCAAAGCGCTCGATGTCGGGAGGATCTTTCTTCTTGAGTACGGCCTCATCCCAGAGCTTCGGTATCCTGGCCAACTGGTACAAGCGGCTTGCGCATTGAACTTGCTATTGAATCAGCTGGGACGTTCTCCGGATCAGGTGGTCATTGGGGGCGATTCGGCAGGAGGAAATCTGGCCCTGGCGCTTCTCGCACACATTAAGCAGCCACATCCGCTTGTGCCGCATGTTGAGCGAGTCTCCGTTGACGGTGAGCTAAAAGGCGCTCTCTTGATCAGTCCGTGGGTATCGAATACAACCACTGCCGCGAGCTATGGGGAGAACTCAAAGAAAGATTACCTTTCCCGCGAAGCAGTGGAAGCATTCGTTCGACTCTGGGCTCCAAAGGAAGAACTTTGGGGCGATTTCTTCCAAGCTCCCACTGCTTTCTGGGCAGGACTGCCAGTCAAGCGAGTCCTGCTCACGGTTGGTGGTTTCGAAGTATTCAGGGACGATGTGCGTGCACTCGCGACATTGATGGAGGCCAAGTCGAACAAAGACAGTCTCGTGAGGTTCGTGGAAACACCGGCGGAAATACACGTTCAGCCTGCTGTGGATGCAGCTTTGCGTCTTCCTTTGTGCAAATCGTTGCTAGAGATTTTGCTATGGTGTCGCAGCCTACCGTAGGGGATTTCATGTGCTATCTATTCCTAGATTGCGCCACGATGTATCAATCGAAGCGAAACCACCCAGTACGCTTTCCGTTCTCCGCGGACTTGGTCCTCTAAGCGCGTGGGTGCTTGTCTATCCATGCTGTGTTACCGAACTTGCCTGTTGGGAATTGGAACACCCGCTCAAGGACTGAGAACGGAGTATACTGCTCCTTAGTCAACTCGATGGTGACATTCGCTGCGGCCGCTCGTCCTGTGGCATTGTAACCAGGGCCGTAGCTTTCATACTCGGCCATGGTAGTGTCTATTAATGGAAGGAATGTGTCAGCAACAGTTTTGAACAATCGTCGAAACTCGCAACTTACTCTGATTGATTCTCGGATCGTTCGGGTTCCACTGCACATAGCCGGCTGGGTTGATGCTGTCATCGAGGTAGCTGTGGGAGAAGATACTGCGGTGCAGGGCATTCCACGGTCGACCAAGATAGCACTTGTGTGTGATTGCAAGCGAGGCGTTTGCTTTCCTGACATCACTGTCGTGAATGTAGACGCCGTACTTGTTCTCGAACGTGGTGTTGGTACCCTTCCAAGCCGTGATGCCTCCACCGCAGCCGCGAAGTGTGACCGCAGAGTTTGTCACCCAGCAAGTGCCGAAGCCGTAGAAGAAGTCGGTCTGGCCTGCGATCTCGCAGTCGTACATGTATGCGTTGCCTAGCTTACCGATGTACACCTGATTGGTAGTTAGTAACTGCATCAAGGCAACAGAAGATGCGACTTACAGTGTCTTGGTAGCTCAAGAAGCGAGTGTAGTAGAAACCTCCGTTAGCATAAGACATGCTGAGGGCCAGACTTGGTCCAGCAGCGTACGGCAAGTAGTCGTTAATAAAGTTCAAGTTATACGTTCTGAAGTCGATGTTGCCGAACGGCGTATCTGCCGGCACAGCAAAGCCAGTAGGGCCAGAGCCAGTCAAGCTGGAGTTCAGCGTCGGTGCAATGGTCAAGGTCGAGGTGTAGGCGTTATCGTATGAGCCAGTTGTTGCGGTTCCGGTGGCATTGTGCCAGATGACGTTCACCTGGTTCTCAGCCTTGTCGTTCGGCGACGCGGTCACGCCGAGCAGTGTCAAAGGACCCGGACGCGTGATGTTGAGTTGTTCAGTGTAGTTTCCAGGTTGGATCAGGATCACGTAAGGGTCGTTGTTGTTCGGGATGCTGAGGATCGCTGTCTGGATGCTCGTAAAGTTGCTCGACGGTCCAACGACCACTGTGTTCTTCGGGCAACCTTTCAACTTGGTGTTGCCAGGTTTTTGACATGATCCGCGATTGTAAGACAATAGTGGTGATGCGGACGCGCCCAGTGCCAGCATACCGAGGATGGCGTGCCACAGCATCTTGAATGAACGTTCAATTGATGTTTGGCTCGTAGAAGCTGTGCCGGCTGACAAGTGATCGAACACTATCGTCCATTCTTCGTTCCACAGAGTCGTTTATATAAGTATCAAAGGACGTCAGTGCTGTATGCAAGATGCGGAGAAAGCATGCGAAGCCTTGTTAGCCTCTTTTAAATTCATATAAACGTAGATCCCATCTCCACGCGTTGTATGCGGGTGGAAAATATCCACCAATCAGTGCTCTGGATGGTCAAAAAAGTGTATATTTCAACCCGTCCATACCCATGAGTAGTGAGGGGGTAAGACGTTTCGGCACATCGGCAAAAACTGTCAGACGGAAAGTAGTATGGAAATGAATTTGATCGCGAGTTGCAATTGCAAGACCACATTACCTCAAGAATCGATGTATGAGTGCCCAGAGGGATATATCGTAGAATGTCTCGATCGATCACTAAATACAGAAACACATTTGTACTTTAACTTCTCTTCCTCTATGCCTCAACACTGCACTTTCAAGTCCATCTCTTCTGAGTGCACCCATGAGATCGGCCAACTTACTTGCTGTCAGGCAGTGACGGCGGCGGCAATTTCTTGATCGCGACAGGTACAGACCCATTCACTACTTTGTTGTCTGAGTTCCAGAACAACTTGTAAAAGCCACTGTTGTCAAGCATTGGCGCAGCCCAGAAGGAACGACCAGCACCGGCATCCTCATCACTGCCCAACCACATCAATTGTCTACCATAAAAGTCGAAGCCGGTAGACGTGCGAGTGCTGTTGGTAGAGGTATCCGAAGCGCCAAAACCGACGTCAGCCAATGCACCTGGCCTAGTCTCGATGTAGAAGAGAGGAGTCGTCCAGTTGGATGCGACGGCGGTGTTGTTGGGCTCGGCGATCAAGGAAGAGTTGGCTTGGGTGACTGTGCATTCAATGAGCTTTGATCAGATGGGAGGTGATAGAACTTTGACTCACAGGTCACGTTGGTGACCACGGATGCTACCGATGGGCGTCCCCAACCAAGAAGGGCAAATCCTGTTGGTCTTGTTAGCAAAGCCAAAGATCAATACCAGCAGCGATGATATCTTACCGTCACTGTAGATAACAGGGAGACCTGAGATACCGCTGCCATAGGCGTACAGGCTGCCGATCGGAGTGCCTTCGGTGACCACATCGGCTCTGACGAGAGCGAGAGCAAGAGCGAAGCCCAAGGCGCGAGCTGATGATAACATTGGACTAGTCGTCGGAAGTGGATTGGTGGACGCACGAACAAGCGTGATGAAAGCGATGGCGACGACTACGCAGGGCCGGCCTGCAGTGATACATATATCAACAATTGCGAGATTTTGTAGCACGCATGCTCATTCACTCTCAACGAGGTCTCCGATGCCGCGTGGCCCGTGAATACGTCCTCGCCATGGGTCGAATGCGCGTTCTTTGCACTAAGAGGAGCAATATGCCATTGTCCTATTGTCCAGTGGAGCCCCTGCGACGTCGCACGGTGGGAACATGGCAAACCCAGATGCCTTCCTCTCACGAGCTAGGAGATAGAAGTGCGCGCGCCGGTGCTGCGCCGGGTCGAGTGCCTGTGCGTGGCAAGACATGTTGTGGTACAGCTCCTGCGCAAGCAGTTTTCGTGAGGCTCCGCAGCTGCGTGGCCTCGCCTGGCTCATACATTCAAGCCCTAGCAAGACTCGTATGGAGCATCAACCGCCGTCAGGTACGCCGAACCGACAGAGATGGCAATCGTTATACAAATTTGTAAGGAAGATGGTCACCACCAGGTATTGGTGAAGATGTCGCTGCGAGATGGCAGCGGAAGATCTCTCGTCCCGTCTCCATTCCCGCCGACCAGCCACCGCAGCCACGACACCCGTACAAGCATCAACCCGTTCTGCTTCTGCTGCGCCGTGATGCTTATCAGAACGTCAGCCTCACTCAGGACGTGCCCCTGCTGACTGTTGCGTCGGCCTTGGCTCGCAGATTACATACACCAACGACACGTACCCATACATGGCCCGGGAGTCACAAGTAGCGTGGCGTCGTGGTTTTCGCGCAGCTGAACACTCGCTACTGCATTTACTAAACAGATATTCCCTGTCACAGATCTGGCTTGTTATTCGCCCAAAACGACCTCGCACGCTGTGCACTGTCCATCACCTCCTACTACGCGTCCCAGGACCACTGGCAGTTCCACTCAGTACCTTCCAAGCCATGCGGGCTCCTCCATCAGATTCCAACTATGGCAGGGCTTGACGCATTGTGCACTCGCAATGCGGATTGACCATCACTCCATCGTGCGCGTCGTCGAGAAAGCTACGATATCGGAGTGATTTCTCCCAGTAGAAGGTAAGTTACTGCTTCGGTGCAGTGGTACAAGTACTCTTCTCGATACCTGCGATCATGAATCTGCATACACTTTCCACCCACTGTCTCTACTTTCGTTACATACACTCGTTCGAACATCCTCCACCACATTCGCTCAATACCATTTTATCTGTCCTTCTTTGCTTATGCTGAAATTCTTTTCTGCGTTGTCGCTTCTAGCGACATCGCACCTTGCTTCCGCTGCCATCATCTCTGTTCCCTCCTTTTCCACAGATATCGGCAAGGTAGCGCCATTCGAGATCGATGGCTTGGGTAAGCGCGATGTCTGCTCGGGTAACACTGCAAGCGACCGCAGCGTCTGGTGCGACTACGACATCAGCACCAACTACTATGATGTGGTGCCCGACACCGGAGTTACAGTCGAATACTGGTTCGAGCTCACGAACATCACTGCATCCCCTGATGGCTACTCTCGTACCGTGCTCACTGTGAACGGCAGTATACCAGGTATGTGAACCAAAGATACAACCCGATCTCGCAATCTAGGTTCAGACTCCGTACTGGCCTCTCAGCGGTAGAGCGAGCAGTACGGACCTTCAAGCTCTACCACGAGCCATTGTAATGTCCGGGACACCGTGCTGACTTGAACTCTTTGCTCTGTAGGTCCGACGATCGAAGCAAACTGGGGTGACACTGTTAAAGTCCACGTCACCAACAGTCTTGCGAATAACGGTACAAGCTTGCACTTCCATGGCATCCGTCAGAACAATACCAATTCTCAGGACGGTGTGGCATCGATTACTCAATGCCCAGTCGCACCTGGTGACTCTTTGACCTACACCTGGAGAGCAACGCAGTATGGCTCGTCATGGTACCACTCGCACTATTCCCTTCAAGCTTGGGAGGGAGTGCTTGGTGGCATTGTCATTCATGGCCCATCTACGGCAAACTTCAATACAGACCTTGGCATGCTATTCCTCAACGACTGGAGCCACCAGACTGTTGATGAACTTTACAGTACCGCAGAAACATCAGGCCCACCTACCCTGGACACTGGTTTAATCAACGGCACCAATACGGGCGATGACGGTGGAGCCCGATTCGAGACATCTATGGAGGAAGGCGATGTCTACCTACTCCGCGTAGTCAACGGTGCTGCTGACAGCCACTTCGACTTCACGATTGACAACCATACTCTGCAAGTCATTGCAACTGACTTTGTTCCCATTGAGCCATACTATACCGACGTTCTCAGCATCGGCATGGGTCAGAGATATGATGTGCTGGTCACCGCAAACATGAGCGATGTCGCTAGCGACTTCTGGATCCGTGCAATTCCCGATTCTTACTGCTCCGAGAACGACAACACCAATGACATTAAGGGCATCTTGCACTACGGGTCCAGCACCGGCACGCCAAGTACTTCGGCTGTCGCGTACGACGACAATGACTGTGGTGGAGAAGATGCCTCGAACATTGTTCCTTACCTCGCGTTGGATGTCGAGTCGCCCGCCGACCTCACTGACGATCTGGCTGTGACCGTTGGCAAGAACACTGCCAGCCTCTTCAAGTGGTACATCGGAGGCACCACATTCTTAGTCGAATGGAACGACCCAACAGCCAAACAGATTATGGAGAATAGCACCACTTCTTTCACCGATAGCTCTGCTGTGATTGAGCTACCCATCGCAGACGAATGGTACTACCTTATCATCGAGACGACACTTGCTGTCCCTCACCCCATTCACCTTCACGGACATGACTTCTGGGAGTTGGCTTCTGGTTCCGGTACTTACTCGTCCGCCAATCCAACACTCAACACCAGCAACCCACCGAGAAGAGACACAGCCATGCTGCCGGGTGCAGGATATTTGGTCATGGCTTTCAAAGCCGACAATCCTGGAGCCTGGCTTTGCCATTGCCACATTGCATGGCACACTAGCGAAGGTACGGGATCTAAGACTTCAAAACATCTTACCAATCGACTGCTAACACTATATCTCGGCAGGCTTCGCCCTCCAATTCGTCGAAAGGCAGGATGAAATCGCGGCTTTGTACGACTCGGACCAGATGAACAGCACTTGCAGCGCTTGGGACACCTACGTCAGTGAAGCCAGTCTTGAGCAAGACGATTCGGGGGTGTAGATTTCTCGTTGGCGCGAAGGACGCTTAGTGTTGATGGCCGGTGGAGAAGCAATGTGCCTACTTTTGAAAGTCTGTCAACACGGAGCTCTCGCATACACACGGAATCTAATATAGAACGATCCAAACGGGCTGATAATACTTGTAAGCCCACTTTAAACAGCGAGAAAGTTTTATGACTTGGTGATAGATGAGGCTCCCTGGTAAATTCACAATAGGACTATATTGCTAGGAAACTCGATTCCGATTCTCTTGAGCGTCTTGAGTATAAAACTGACAGAGGCAGCGACATCGATATTACCAAATGGTCGTGGACGCTTTTGATGTTCCCTAGTTCTAGTCGGATCTCATCATGGGCACTCTTCCGCGAAAAGTAGCTCTATTTAGGACTTTTCTTCTCTGCCAAATGTGACAATCATTGTGAGTCGACCTGAAAGAATGTCTCAGCGGCCAGCGTGTTCGTTGATGTGCCTACAGGATGTGGCACTAGTGTAAAAGAACAAATCAAGTAAAATGCAGCTGGTGCTTAAGCTGTCATAACACTTTTGCGTACATACTAGCCATGGCACGAGACTGTGACAGGCTGTCTCTGTGGGTGTTCCAAACAAAAAGAAAAATTGATTTGCACGCAAATGTCTGTGTAACATGCTATAGCCCAACCTCTCAATAACCGACCCGTTCTCATACAGTCTGGAAGTGCATAAATCAATCGCATACAATGCAGACCAACACCAATCATAATGCGCTTCATTTCTTGACCTTGAACACAAACAGCAAGACATTTTAAACTCCGCAGACATCACATCGCTTCTTGCTGCTGCCATGGTATCTCTCAAGATGATCCTGCCAGTCCAGACGCTCTCCATGCTCTGGGGCCGTACCCAGCATGTTCACGTTCATCTTCTGCTGCAGCTCCTTCGTGACTTTCTCCACCTCGTCGGAGACGCCCAGGTAACGCGCGAGGAACTCGCCTACTTCGGTGTTTTCGTGGTTACCAACCAGGTCTTCTGCCCATTTGGGGTTCGAAGAGAAGATGTTGACGTCGGCGCCAGAGTGGCCATGCGTGGACCAGCCGAGCTGGGCACGGCGGGAGACCATGTCAGCAAAAGTGTAGGCGGCGATGTCAGGCTTCGAGACGAGAGTGTCAAGCTCAGCATCGCTGGTGTCGTGAATGCCGAGGCCTTTCGATGCGAGCGTCGCGAGATATGATTTTGCCTCCTTCCTGGACTCGGCGTCGAGCTCGGTGGAATCTACGTTGAGAGTGTCGAGGTGCGAGTGGTATTCCGATGCAGCCCAGCTCGAAGAGTGCGATGCATTGGCAAGCACGCCTGGGTACCAGAGATAGTGCGGGTAGGTCTCATGGAGCTGGCGGGCAGCGGCAAGACCGCCGGTCTCGTGGTCCGAAGTGCTGACCATGAGAGTTGGGACGTGTGAGTCCTCAATGAAGTCCAGCACAGCGGCGATAGTCTCGTCGTAGGCCAACACTTCGTGAACCTGGGCAGCCGGATCGTTGGCGTGACCAGCGTGGTCGATCCTTGATCCTTCGATCATGATGAAGAAGCCTTGTTCAGTGTCCTTAGTGGCAGCGCTCAGAGCATCGAGAGCTTTTCGGGCCGTCTCCTTGAGGGAGGGGTATGTCTTGTCCTGGAAACGACGGTCGATCTCATAGGGCACATCACCTCCAGCGAAAAGTCCCAGCATGGGAAGCTTAAAGCTGTTACCCAGGCTGTCGAAGTCGTCGCGGTTGTCGATATAGCTCCAGCCTCCCTTCTTTGCAAGCTCGACAACATCTATGTCGTCTCCACGGCAGCTGTGGTCTGTACTGTTCGGGAGGAAGTGGCAACGACCACCACCAAACATGAGATCAACCATGCGACCAAGTGGGTGCGTCTCGCCAATCATTTGCATAGCAATGTCGTCCTCCATCTCTCTTCTCCTGACATGACTGGCAAACACAGCAGGCGTCGCGTCCGTAATCCTGGTGGTCACCACAAGGCCAGTAGTGTATCCCATTCTCTTCGCAGCCTCCATGACACTGCCGCAAGGCTCGAAGCCGGGCAGAACCGAGATAGCTCCATTGTAACTCTTGTGCCCGCAGCTGAACGCAGTCGCGCCAGCAGCACTATCCGTCACGAGCGAGCTGGAGCTGCGCGTGCGACTCTGTCCGATAAGGTGTTGATCGATGGTCAGGGTATCGTCCCAGGGCAATTGCTCGGTGTGCTGTCTGAAGCCTCGCGTCAAGGACAGTGAAGTAGGTCCCATGCCATCGCTAACCATGAAGATCAAGTTCCTCTTGCCCTCGGGGATGTTCGCGCCCTTGGAGGCATGGCCTGCGCGCGAGTGCTGGTATACCACGGCTAGCACGACCACGACAGCGGTTGCAAGCAGAGCCCATGCGAAGAGACCAATCTCTTTCCAGTTCCTCCGCACTGTTCCCTCTTGTTTTCCAGTATGTTGTTCAGTAAGAAGCGCATCTTCCTCTGCGATCCGGTCGTCGTTGGAAAGCTGTGATGGTGGGCGGTTGTTAGCCAAAAGAGGCTCTGCGCGCGGCATGTTGGCGTGCGCTCCAGTGATTAAGCGAAACGGTCGTTTGGCCAAGTTCGCGAGTATATTATTACAGTAAAGGAAGGAAGGTCCGGGAATGTACAGGAAAGAGAAAGAGAGTCAGGTGGTTCGATGTGTCAAGGGGTCAGATCACATGTCTCACTCTGCGCAGCTATCGCATGTTTCGAGGCTTATCGTCTGGGCAGGCGTCACATGTTGCGGAATGTATATAAATAAAGTTACACCGCGCTTTGCTTACGATAGTCACAAGGCAGTGCATAGCGCAAGATACCTTACATACGTACACGTACATGCTTTCACAAACCATCTCACAATAATATTTAGTCGCTCGATATGATGAGAGGCAAAAGCTGTCGTCGCACGTAACAGTTCATAGGCAGTATTGCACATCAGGCATGTTTCTCGTTCTACAGATCTATTCGTTGTGCACGCAAACTTCTTAGTCCTTGTCCAGACGGACAGCTGCATTGCGCTCGATGAAGCCCAAGTCGACCTTGTGGCCCAAAAGCTCACGAATGTTGTCGACACCATACTTGATCATCGTAGGTCGCTCCAGACTCAGACCGAAGCCGTAAACCCTCAAGTCTTCAGGCAGACCCATGGCGAGCAGCATCTCAGGCCTGAACATACCCGAGTTACCAATCTCCACCCACTTGTCAAGACCAGGGTGGAAGCCGAAAATCTCCATTGAAGGCTCAGTGTAAGGGTTGTAGGCGGGCTTAAAGCGAAGGTTGGTAATACCCAGCTTGCGGAAGAAAGAGGCGAGGAAGTCCATGAGACCACCAAGCGTAAGGCCGTAGTCAGCAATGACACCCTCGATCTGGTGGAACTCAGCCAAGTGAGTGGCGTCGACGGTCTCGTTACGGAAGACACGGTCAATGGAGAAGTAGCGCGCAGGGCGAGGGTTGGCGGCAAGACGGTGCAAGCAGTATGTTGACACGGCTGTGGTGTGAGTGCGCAGGACGAGACGCTCAGTCTCCGCATCGTTGAACGGGTAACGGTAGCCAATAGAGTCGAAGGCGCCGTCTTGGTGCACCGCACGCACGTTCTTGTAGTATTGCTCGTAATCGAGCTTGGTAGCCTTTGCGCCGTCGGCGGAGAAAGTCTTGCTGTCGGCCTCCATCTCATCAAGTGCCTTGTCGGCCAGAGGGTCGGGACCTGGTCGGCCAGCAACAGCAGGGTCTGAGACGTAGAAAGTATCCTGGAGGTCACGAGCGGGATGTTGCTGCGGGACGAAAAGAGCATCGAAGTTCCAGAAACCAGAGTCAACGAATCTAGAGAGTGTTAGTTGGCAGTGCTTACGTCGAGCAAGCACCTTTTTCAAACTCACCTTGATGTCGGCATTTCCACGAAATCCCAGTTGAAGAAGATCTTCCTGAACTCCTCCCTCACTTTGTTGAGCGGGTGCAGAGCACCAGCATTCTGTGAGGCGCCCAGCGCATTGAAGTTGTAAGGCTTGAAGTTCACCGTCTTCCAGCTTCCATCCTCCAACATCTCAGGAGTCAAATCTGTGTGTTCCACTGGGATCTCCGTCGCCCATTTCGAGCCCTTGCGCACTGTGTATGAGATCGACTTCTGGGTGGAAACAAGCTTGCGCTTGAGGAGATCCTTAAGCTGCTTGGGGTCTGAGGCAGCGCTGTGAGTTTGCACATGCTGGAGGATCTCCTGTGTGCCGTCGGTAACAGTGTCGGCGATTGGCACAAGGTCGTCACCCTCCTTCTTGATCCATTTTAACTTAAAGGCATTGCCCTGACCGACCTTTGCAGATTCGGGAGCGACTTTTTGCTAATGTGATTATCGCGTCAGTCTGAGCCCGGTGCCATAAGATATGCAATTTTGCGCCAAATTCATCGTACCGGTAGCTCCTTGATCGCAACCTTTCCGTTATCCTTCACAACCTTCCACACCTTGTACTCGTGGCTGCCCTCGTCCGCGATCTGCTTGCCCTCGGCGGTAAGAACCACAATCTCGCTGTCGGAAGTGTCGTATTCAACCATGGACCTGCTGGCTAGACGATCGATCGCAGCCTTGATCTCGGCCTGAGAAACATCGGGGAAAGTGGTCGAGGTCTGGATTGGGTCGGTGTGTTCGAGAGTCTCGAGGATGGTGTGAGGGAGATCGCGCGAGCCATTAGGCTGTACCACTGGCACGGGGCCACGTTGTCCAGGCATGTTGTGTGTGTGTGTCGGCGCTGTGAAGTGTAGTTGTAGAGCCGAATATCAAAGTCCCAGTGGTATATTCCAATTCGATATGATGACTGGCCCGAGAACTTTACCCTCAGCTTACTCTGACTGTGAACGAACCACCGTGGAACGTCGAACCCCACGTTGAGCCTGAGGCACTCCATTCTAAATAAAACCTAACACAACCACCAAGATGGCTGAAGATCGAACTGGGATCATCCGAGTACACAAGTAACGGAACGCTCCATCGAGATGACCAACGGCTTCGCTATGAGTAGTACACGGCCTTACTGATCGTAGCCTGTACTTGAACTTGGGCGCAACGGCTGTATCTTACAAATACCACAGACAGATAGAGAGGTTGGCACGTGATGTCGTGATAGTTGAATTCTATAGCTATCCCATGCACACTGACAACTATCGCTAGACTCACTGCGCAGTTGACTCAGAGTACCTTACCGTTTCCTCCCAGCGAGCCAAGACCCTCGTCTCTTCACGCAGGCTGAAGCCGTCAGCCAGCGCTTCACAGGCTCCTCGCGAACGCCACGATGTCCCTCACCGCGCCATTGTGGAACTCAGGAGCCACCTTACGGAACACCAACGCAGTGCCGTGCGTAATCGCCGAAGTGACCTTCGACTCGACGTGCACTCCAGCCGCCGCGAGCTTCTGCCCAAACACCAAGCCTTCATCTCGCAACGGATCGAGCTCGTTCATGTCTAGAATGAAAGGCGGCAGACCCTTGAGCTCTTCCGCGCTGGCGTGGTACGGCCACGCGTGCGGGTTCTCCAGGTCCTTGGCCCCATAGTAGTACGCGAGCGCGGCCATGCTTTTCACTTGAAGCAGATAGCCGTCGTTCTCGACGAGCGAAGGCAGTTCTTTCAATTGCCGCTCGAGGGGCCAGCCGTACGCGCCACTGATGTAGGGTACGACGGCGTACACGCCATCGATCTGAGAAACCCAGCCTTCGCGGTTGGCTTTCATGGCCGTGGCGATCGACAGGTTGCCGCCGCCGCTCTCGCCCTGCAGGATGATTTTGCTGATGCCGAACTCGGTTTTGTGCGCGGCAAAGTGCTGCACTACGGCGGCGCAGTCGTTGAGGCCGGCCGGGAATGGGTTGTGGCCGGACTCTGTGTAGGCGTTGCGGAAGTCAACTAGGATCGAAATTACGCCTTTGGCGGCGAGGGACTGTGTCCAGCGTCTATGGACTTTGCTGGTTGTTGGAAGATTGACCTGTAGCAACGATCAGAACGGAGACCCATGACTATGACATTTCGGAAATCCTGCGGTGAAAGATCAAAGGGAAGCCAACTCACCATGCCGCCACCGTGGAAGTAGAACACCGCCGGCAGCGATTCCTTAGCACTCGCAGGCTTGTAGACCCACACCTTGATATCATTGCCGTCGACGCCTTTGATCGTTTGCTCGCTGATATCGACGGCCGGCTCGTCTGCATCGGTGGGCAAGTCGTTCTCTAGCATTTCGTACAAGCCCGTGACTGCTGCGTGCGAAGCAGCGATCGAAGGCGTGAGGGACTCGATCGACCATTCCTCCGGGTGCTCTGTGGCGGTGGGTCCACCACCAAGAGCCTGTAGAACCTGGCGGATCTTAGGATGGGTTCGAGGGTCAGTCAGGAGGGTCATGTTCGGGTCGCCCAAGCGACCAGGAGGGGTGTACGATGTGTTCGCCATGATTGGAGGATACGAGGTAGTATGTGACTTCCAATATAGCGAGAACGCTCCGAAAACGGTCTCAGTGTTAAGGTGATGGTATCACAGCAGAGGGCACGCCTTATATAGGCATGCACCTCTGCCATGCAAACTATGGATCCTTCGTCAGTTGTGAGGAGACGATCCTACACTAGGCACGCAGTCATGCTTCAGCTGTACATATTTCCCCACTTGGTGTAGTCGAACGGACAAGCTGCGATCTAAAGGCCGAGGTACACTTGACCTCATCCTTAGCCTAAGCTGGTTGGCCCGCCTACACTTCCTGCAATGAAGCACCATTAGTGATCGCATCCTGCACATGAAGGGGCTGATTAACAATACAAGCGGGTTGTGCAAGCTGTGCTTTGGTAATCACACCGAAGATAGAGGTGTAACGCGATCGGAGAGAACGGCAGCGGAGTTGAGAGCGAACTCCTCTCTCCTACCGCAGAAAAAGGCTACTGTTGCTTCGCCTATGATGCTATGAGCTGTACAGATGTGGAAAAACACTTTCACAATCAAACCATCTTCGATTTCTCATTTCTCGCCGAAAAACCGGCATTCCGTCATCAACCTACATACATACATATTGGCGTCCCACTCCTTCACCGCCAATCTCTGTCGCCCATCTCTTTATCCTTTCTTTCTCCCGTTTTCTTGTATCTGACACTTTGCACTGCGGACGTTCCACCAGTGGTTGACCGGAAACATGTGTGGCTTCTTTGCTTTCCCGTCCAGCCGTGCGTGAAACAATTGGATGAGCGTGAGAGACACGGATCCATAAGACACTAGAAGTATGAAGACATGGAGCAGCAAACAAGCGTAGGGTAAAACAAAAACTCGAACGCCCAGATGGAAAATGCAATCGGATGCTTCGCGATAAAAAGCTGCAAATGCAAAAAGTGTAAAGGAGGTAGGCGCTTTGGCTCCTTAATTGTCGTCGTGGCTGCTCCTTGTCGCGGGATCTTTCTAGCGCGGAAGACTGTCGCGCAGGTTATTGTTCACCGCGTTGAGCACTGCTGGACGATAACGGACGGGCGATGTGGTACATCACTGATTCGTATGTGCCAACGAACCAATGCCTTATATCGACTTTGCCGAGTAACATGACAGTCCTTTTCGATGATGTACTCTGGTCGATGTGTGACAGGCGAGTGGTCTCTAGTGTATCCAAGGTTTGGCCTGAGCACTCCAGTAGGATTGAGAAGCCTTCGAAGGGCAAGGTGAATATACAACATTAGGCGATTCCTTGTTTCTATTGCTGCTCTTTTGATCATGAAATTCCCCAAAGTCAGAATGCTGAAGTACAAATTGCAAGGCCTCCTTGTCGTCGTCCTTGTCGTTACGAGATGAGAGGTATGAAAAGCGGTGTTTTCCGCGTGCGTCGTCGTTATGGCGTCGATCCTTCGTGTAGGATGCATTCGTGCTCAAGGCATGGCCAAGCCGACCACGCCTTCAAATTGGCGTCCAGTCAATGTTCAGCTCCAAGGCATCCATGACCGCTTTGTCTTCGTGTTGCCAAGTTCTCTCTTCTGTTTACGTGCAGCTTTGAGTTGCTTGTTCGAGCTAGAAGACTTTGCAGCTTCACAGCCGTGCATGAACGTGTTCTTGGGCCATTCGTAGCCTGCCTGGTCCCTATTGAACACATTTTAGTCAGTATTTTGTTGAATATTCATGGATCAGACGATGTGGATGCTTACCAGTGAGTAAAGTTGGGGTTGTTGTAAGGCTCCGGGTACTTGGCGATGTAGTCTGTTGTGGGATAACCCTTGGGATCGCAAGTCATCTCGCCGTCTTCGTCCTGGTAAATGCGAACGTAGTCCAGACGCATGGTAGCAGGCATAAGTTTGCCAAGACCAGTGAGGTTGAGCGCAGCGAAACCATTACTCATGCCAAAGTTGACAATGATTGACATTGGCTCTTCGGGGATGACACGTTGTCCGACGTTACCATTGGGTCTGACAGACTCGGGCGTAACCTTCCAGGTCTTGTCTTCGCCAACGTTCCACACAATGTAGCCATCATCACCAGTCGCATACTCAAAGCCATACTTCTGATACGCTTTTCCGTCATACCAGTCGTTGTTGAGCAGCGTCACGCCAGACAATGCCTGCTGGTACACACCACCTTGGTACGAGTTAGCCTTGGTGATTCGGTGGTCGTATATCTCCTGGAATTGGGCATCAGGCTGATAGAAGATATCGAAGGGCGCGACCTGGAAAGATTGCGAGACGGATCCAACGGCGGCTAGCTGGTTCTCAGGGTCGAGGTACTCGACTGATGCTTCAATAACATCGATCTCCGGAGCACTGCGAGCGACACCTGGGTTGGGGTGGTCACCGCCTTCGCAAGTACAACCAGGCAAACGCATACCAGGAAGGTTACTCAGACCAGTAGTATCGGACTGGTTGTAAGTTATTCCAGCATCACACTCGTCGTGGTAACTGTACGGCCACATGCCATCAGTAGTGGAGGGGTAACCAGGACGTCCGAGATTGCCCATAGCCCAGAAACCAGGCCAGAAACCGATGGTATCACCTCTTCCAGGTAGTGAGATTGAGGCTTCCAAATAGCCGTTCTTGAAGCACAGCTGGTTCCAGGATTGCAGCATGCCCGAGCGATAGTTCAGGTTGTGATTTTGGAATGCATCGAATTGGATGGCCAAAGTACCGTTGGCAGTCGTAATTGCATCGGGGTCGTACCACTGGGCAGCATGTCAACATTTGTATCAAGATTCATCTTTAGTAAAACAGACTTACCTCCAGATCCATGGTCACACCGTACCAGAAGTCCATACCGACCCAGTAAGGATCGTCACCTGGGTAGAAGGTGCGGCCTGGGGTGTTAAACTCGTCACTGAATGCGAGCGTCTGTGTCTTGCCGTTGACATCCTTGCGTGTCTTGGCACTTTCTGGAGTATCAGGATCAATCAGGCCTTTCCGGATGCCCTTCAATAAGGGAACATCTGATCTGAGACAGTCTGGATTTGATGAGCAGCTGTCCTCAAGTGCGTCCACCTCGTGGACTTTGTCTTGTACGAATGTGCTGAAGATTAATTGTTAGCAATGTGGCACATGGGTCGTATGTGAAAGCTCAACATACATGATGGGGTATCCAATGAACAGAGTCAGGAGGCCTAGTGTTATCAGAGCCAAACCGCCGACGTTCAAGACACCACGTTTAGTAAACAGCTCCGAGAACTTCATCTTCTCTTTGTCATTGGGGTCCGGGTTGTGGAGGTAGTCATCTTTCTCCACATCTTCGGGGAACAACAGCAGTCCGGCAGAGGGCAAGATGTTGTATTTCTCGCTGACGGTCTGCGTGTTCACATCATCGTCACTGCCGGCTCTTGAGGGCGCTCTGGAGTCGTCGAACGGCGTCACAAAAGGCCCATCGTATATTCTGCTGTTTCTGCTTCCGGCGCTTTCTGACGACCATGAGGTTCGTCTTGAGTTGAAGCCACTCTGGGACGCCGAACCAACGCTGTCGTCATCGCGAAGGCGTCGCGTGCGGGTTCTCGTGGGTGGCAAGAGATGCTCTGTAGGGAGGTGTTCTGCAGATTCCTGCATACCAGGTTGTTGCGCTGCGTACAGGCCAGCAGGAGGTGCAATGCCATTCGACGAAGTGAGCGAGCGCGAGGAGGCCTGCCGTGAGGGCTGTTGCCTTAGCTGTGTGTCGTCCTGGAGGTTGAGGAGGTCCTCGTTGCCAGAGTTGATGCGAATGTGCGGTGGAGCATGCCTGGGTGGCGGCAAGGAGTCGTTTGGGTCCATGGCGATGCGCAAGAGTGCCGCGCGAGCGGCAGGGCGAAGGTGAGGCTTGGTTCTGTCGGTGGTGCTTGGCTGCGTGCTCGAGCAGTGGATGCGGTGTTACGATTGCTAGCAAGTGCTTGCTGGTGGGGTGCGACGGCGGTGAATGCGGTGTTGTCGGCCGGCGCTCCAGGAGCCAGACGGAACAATGGGAGAGAGACAAGCGGCGGTAGTGGTCGTGGTGGTGCTGGCGGTGGTGAGGTGCAAGCGGACCAAGGAGAATGGGCGGCGTCACGGGAGCAGAGAGTGAATGTCTCACGTGTCGTCGTGGTGAAGAGACGGTAGCGCGTTGGGGGGTAAGACAGACGACAGCAGCGGCAGCAAGAGGCGACTAAGGCGGCGGCGGCGCATACAAGCAGACTACTGGAGGTATAGAGGCAATAATAGCAGCAGCAGTGGAGGAGCAACGCCCGGGCTAGCCTGAGCCTGTGTGAAAGGCAGGCTTAGGCAGCGCAGAGCGAAGCACCTCCAAGGCTCCAAGCAGCGCCCTCTAGCCTGGAACGCCCCTGTAGCACGAGTTTGGCCCGCTTTTCCACACTACACACACCAACGACCCAAGGCCTGAGCTTGCCACTACGCCCAAGACGCGCAATGTTGCTTGATGAGGACAGCGGCCGATCTTCTCTTCTGCTGAGTTCGAACGCTCATGCGATGTGGCGCGTCCGGCAGGCGGCGGCAAGGCTATTCTTGATAAACTATGTACTGCATCCTGCGCGTGCGAAAGCATATCGCAAACACATCTCCTGCTGCAGACCTCACACTATTTCTTCCCATCACCGGCACGCTCTCAGGAATAGATCTACTGTACATACACAACCCTCTCCGCCCGGCCACGCAAGCACGCACTCTCTGGCAGGTGGAGAGTGGGCCCGCATCCGATACACGGCACTAAACGAGCAGCCGGGTCACGAGATGAAGCCGTTGCTCTCCAGTCAGAATCCCCAGTTGCCTGTGGCCACTGGCCATGGCCGCGTACCCGTGGAGTGGCAGGATTGGCTGCACTGTTCTCTCAACGGCAATGGTCAGCTCATTGTAGCAGGTGTGCGACAGAAGACGTACTTCTGACGCTGTTTGATATTGCGGTTGATATTCCGATCGTCTGCTGCCACAGCCCTCGCTGCTCGCCTGTCCGCTCACCATAATCTCAACGCTGCAGACACAGACCGCCCGCAGAAAGAGCGGCCGACACTCTAATTTCGTTCCATCGTATTCACCTCCAACCACCCTCAGCAATTAATCAGGGCCCACGGACGACAGCCAACGTAGCCTCTCGCGAGAGCGAAAAAATTACATGCTCGTTTCCTACGTTCTGCCGTGAGACAATGGTGAGATGTCGCGACAGGCCTCCCTCTTGTGCCTGGTACCTGCAGAAAGCTTGCATGCATTGCATAGCAACCAATTGGAACATTTGTCGTCATCGTGTCAGCACACGGCTGGACATGAACTATTGCTTCGATACGGCCCGTCTGTTACTTTTTGCGACGAGAGGCTGAATAGGTTATCTGCGCCATCGAGATACACATCTGCTTGGATCAAGCATCTAATGCTGCGGGACCTCTTCTCCATCGTCACATGTCAGGGGCTCCATCTGCGGGCCAGCCGTCGCTTAAGCACGAACTAGCAAAGTCCCTTCCTGCAGGTGACATTACAGTATTGGAGCACTTTCGGGGTCTCGCCACAATTCGTTGGCATTTGCTCCGTTTCTGGTTGAACCACTAAAATATATTGGATGCGGTGGCCTTTCAAAGATGGGAGGTATGCGAGATGCAGAAACCTAATGGTGTTACTATATTTATGATTGGGTGTCTGGACCTGCAACAATGCTGACTGGTTGACCTGGCGGATATGTTTCGGGTTTCGAAGTCGATAGCGTATTGTTTCACACACCCGATAGGCGATGTATGGACATTGGGTTCGCATGCTAGAGCATATGCTATACATCAGGTGCGTATAATCATGAGTACAACCAAGATACTGTATCGCTATAGCCAAAAGACGACGAGACACCGTACTTCATGCTTGTTACGCCTAATTGCCAGTATGCTCGCCCCTCCGACCACAGGGACGAACCGAAGCTGATTACCATAAAGGCTGTGAACATGAGCTTGAGCATAATGGCTGTATTACGTGCTATTCATACCAGTTCCTCATATTCAACAAGGCTCATGTGTAGAAACAGAAACCCACATCAAATGCACATACATACTGCGTACCATGTTTACGGGTTAGGGTTGGTGTTGTGATAGGGATCAGATCTATCTTGAAATTAATCTTCAGCGTCGCTAATGCAACTATTCAAACACCTAATCATGTGTGATGATAATAGCGTTGTTCAAGATGTTGCCCGAATAGGAGTCGTGTCATTCGTGCCCTCGTTGCCGTCAACCTCACCCGCGACTCAAACTTTGCCGTATTTGCCCACGAACTCAACCAGAGCAGCATCGACATCCTTCGGATGAGAGAAACTCAAGAAATGTTCACCACCTTCCACAACCTTCAACTGCGCATCAGGACTATTAACAAACTTCTCTATCTCCCGCTGCGCATTCTTGACAGAATAAACCGGATCCGCCGTGCCATGCAGCCAAAGCACCGGACACCGGACGTCAAACAAACGCCCATGCAAACCATCCCTATCTCTCAAATTGATAGCCGCCATACGAGCGCGCCTCCGCCCGTCATCGCCAGAGTAGTGATGCGCGATCTCCTTACGCCAGAAATCGCGGTCTTTGTTCGAAATACTCTTGCCGAAGCCGATGTCGATGAGGAAGTCGGCGTATTTCTGCGGCAGCTCGAAGCTCGACACGGTCTCGTTAGTGGTGAGGAAGTCGATCAGATCCGAGAGATCGCTGGGAGCGTCCCAGCAGCCCAGGTCGCGAGACTCCTGCGATTCGTAGTCCATGGACGTGCCGAGCGGGATGATGCCGGCAATCTGATACGTTTAGCTTGTGTCATTCGAAACATGATCTCAAGAAGTTCTCGTACCCGTTCTGGAGCCAGCAACGCCATCCTCGCAGTAATCCATCCACCCTGGCTAGTACCCAGCACGAACACTTTGCCCTTAATCTCGCCCCTCTTCTCAAGCGCTTCGAGAACTTGCAGATTCATCATCGCCGTGTCCCAATAGGTCCAGTTCTCATTCTTCGTCTTCGTCTCTCCGTGGCCCAAAAGCTCGATAGCGATAAGGTTAATATTGTTGGTAAGATTCTCATTGGAATATTGCGAGCCGTAGAGATTCGAGTTAGTCAGGAATGAATTCACCATGACCAGAGTCGGCTTGGACGAGGCCAAAGGGCCGCTTGTTTGGTACGCGGCAATCGTGCCGCCCAAGTGAGGCACCTCAACATGGCTTCGTCCGGGCATATTGGTTTGCTTCTGATTGGGGTCAAGCGATGGATGAGGCAGAGAAGTGGCGAGGGAGCTGGGATCGAAGCGTGTAGAAGACACTGTACCTCCTCGTGCGATACCACAGGATTAAGTAGTCTACGACACGAGGGGTCACAGTATTGCTAGAGCTATCACAAGCAAAGGATCCGCGCACTGGGCCGTTGGCCCGCACACCTGTCATACGCTCATCATCAGAGTTTACGTCAAAACGTCGATACAGCTATTCATCATCGGACTCGCACGAGTCCGATGATTGAGGGGTCTTGTTCGTTTGATGCGATCAAATAGCATATATTTCTCAGCAGTGTTGTGCAGATTGTATGCCGGCCACTGCGGCATCGTGACAGGCTCACAGATCTGAGGGTGTGTATTGAAAGGTGGATTGAAGGAAGCGACGTCAACTGCGGGGCATGTTGTTCTCGGCCACTTGCAAAATCATAGCCGATTTGAGCACTAGACTGAGTAAACAACGAACTACACCACCATTCGAACTCAAAACCCACACAAAGGAGACGTTGTCCACTGAGAAACGCTGAACCAAGATGTCACAACCGAAAATATGGACAGCAGGGTTCAACGCCTTCCAACAACTGTCCGGCCGTGAAGGCGACATCTGGGAGTTTGAGCCGTTGGAATCCAACCTCGCATCAACAAATAACGAGGAGCTCGAGATGTTATACTCTGGCTGGAGCAGTACGGTTCTGCGGAGCGGCTCTCAAATACATAGTCTCGGCTTTCAGAACTTCACCATCGAAAGCACCAATCTCAGAAATCCATTTGGCAGCGACCAACTCGGCTTGATCGGATGTCTAGATTCTGAAGGTCGCGTATTGCTCCTACACGGCTCGGAAGCAGATGGGGAAACTACTTTCGCGCCAATAGGCGACTCAGAAGCACCACCGATAAGCAATCTTGCACTTGCAGGAAATGATCGCATTGCAGTGACATTCAAGCAAGCGCCCAAAGCGCGCCTCACGCATATTGCAGAGTTCGCTTCCTTCGATAAGTTCAAAAAGTGGCATTCGGATCCCAGCAGTGCCGAGAACTATCCAGCGGAACACCACATGCTCCCTGGAAGACCAAAACAGCTGCTTGCCAACGGAGCCAATTTCATCTTGCTGATGGAAGAGGGTGAAGTATATACTTGGGGCGACCCAAGATTCCGCACACTTGCTAGGCCAATTGCAGGAGCGGATGCCGTGCCAGCGGATAAGCCTGGTATAGTGGATGCTCTGGGTGGACTGAACATTGCAAGCATCCAATGCGGTCCAGGTGTTGGTTGGCTAGCCTCAGCTTTGAGCGAGGATTGTGCTTTGTACCTTTGGGGCACTCCGATGCCAGGCGAAGATGGCGTGATCCGATGCCTGAGCGATGCAGGTCCCGGGGAAGTGGCTTTGGTCGATATAATATCGGAGACGAATGGAGAGCCGGTCGACGTTATAAGCGCCGCTGTCGGGCGGAACCACGTCTCAGTGGTTACAGGTGATGGGCATCTGTTTGTAGTAGGTGACAACGGCAATGGACAGCTTGGGCTGAGCAGAGAGCGACCATTTTTGGAAGATTGGACGCGCATTCCTTCTCTTCATGGTGTTCGGCAGGTGGTAGCTGGACCAAAAGCAACATTTGCCCTTTCTCATTGAGAAGAATGGTGCCAGCCGAGATGGCTTCGATACGATCATCTCAGCGGCATCTCAGCCCAGCATTCTGAACAAGCCGAAAGTCAAGTTCATAACAAAACCGGCCAGCACCGCTGTCTGTCTTCTGCCACTCCACACGCCATCTTCCCTCATAAGCCAGAACATCGCGCCGACAGGCCAGAAAAAACCCATCAGATTGCCCCAGATCAGATCGTCAAGGCCCCTGGAGTCTTCACCACCGAAGCCGCCCGCCGTATCGCCTCCAGCAGTAGCCGTGTTGGAGCCGTTATCCAACCATTGTTCTTCCAGAGCTAATAGATCCTGGCCAGTCGGCATCGTATCAGGGGTATGTGTGTGTGCCTGTATAGCGAGAAACTGCGTGCGAAGCGTTGCTACCTCTGCAGACGTGAAACCAGCCGTAAGGAGGCGATCGAAGCCTCTCGGCGCAGGTGTGGTAGTTGAAGCCGGCGCATGTCCCTCGCCCGTAAAGCTGGTGCCCGTGTCTTGCTGTATCGTAGTAGCCAGTGCAGCGTCCACATCTGCAGCTGCTTGCGCCTCGATCGCCAACTCAGAGGGCATAAGCGCATCGCCTATAGAGCAATGTACGTAGACCCGAGATGCCTCTACATGCTCCTTCACCGGCAGCTTTCCCTTTGCTTTCTCGCTCTTTCCATGATCGTCTGCCCTCGGAGGCGGAGGGATTCTAGCATGTAGCGTCTTGCCGAGCGCGAGCTCATCAGCAACGACTTTTCCGGCATGGATAAGGCGTAGTTTGCTTTCGGATTGAGGCGCGGATAGTTGGGCACGGATCTGCTGCTTGAGAGTGAGAGCGCTCGTTGCGCCGGGATGTTCGACTCGGAGAACAAGATCGGGGTCAGAGGTCGAGAAGCGGACGACGACGTCCAGAGGCACCGTAGATAGACCCGTGGTGACCATCGTGTGTGTGTCAATCAAAGAGCTCTATGCGGGTGTCGCGATAAGGTACGCGTCCAGGAGCTTGATCAACGGAAGATGCGGATGCAATGTCAGAGGGCATTGGTCTGCGCGGACAATGCGGGTGCTGCGTCAGCCATTTGTGTGGTTACATAGCAGCTTCTCGCGACTGGAAGACCATTATGAGATGTTCGAGATTTGGATATAAGGTTAGTGATATCGTTACCCTGCGTCTCTTGACCAAACATCCGATCATTGAGCCTGAAGCACTCGGCATTCGGCAACTTCACCTGAAGACCAGCACAAGCACGAGCACGTTCTCTCGACGTCATCCACTAACATAAGAAGAACAACAACCACCCGCCATTCGCGATACGAAGACAGAGATATACAGAAATCGCACGTTTGAGGAAATACAAGTTGCAACAAGCGAGTACTACAACGACTTGCCAATCATCAACCCACCTTCACGATGCCGATTCTCCACATCGTCCTCTTTGAGTTCAAGCCGACCACTACCCATGCTCAGGTTGAAGATGTGCGTCTTCAAAACCGCCGGAACGATATGGCGAGTACCAAGCTAAATTGATCGTTACTCGCAGGTCTGCAAACGCATGGTCGGACTGGCCGAGAAATGCATCCATCCCACAAGCAACAAGCCTTATGTGAAATCGCACGGAGGCGGCCGCGACAACAGCCCAGAGGGACAACAGGTAGTTGTAGCTCCATTCGCGGTTATGGTTTATGCACGATGTGACTGACACATGTTCGATAGGGGGCGTTCTCACATGGCTTTATTTGCGAGTTTGAGAACACAGAAGACCGCAAGTATTAGTAAGTCATCAAAGTTGTGAAGCTTTGTATAATTGCACGGACTCAGTTGCTAACATCTGTGATAGCCTGGAGAAGGACCCGGCGCATTTAGAGTTCGTGGCGAGCTTGGATGGGATCATTCAGAATGTGAGGGTCGTTGATTTCGAGCCTGGGGTATTCTAAATCATGCACTGCCCATGATATGCAGCTCTTCTTGCCTCTGAAGGCTTGTATGTAAGAAATGCAAAAGAACGCCACGAATGCCGCTGTTCTATCTATATACACATTAAGAATCACTCGTGGGAATGCTTCATGAAATGCTGAATGATTCACCGCAGCCGCATTGCTCAGCTGTACAGTTGTTAGTATCCATGATGTTTGGTGGCGAAAACCGCAGAGGCACTCACTGATATTAGGGTTCTTGAAAATGAATCTCGCGCTCAGCTTGTCCTCCAGCCAGTCCATCTCGCTGCCAATAATGCTGAACAGCGCCTTGCTGTCAATCAATACTTGGACGCCGTCCTGTTGTACTGCCTCATCGAAAGCGCCAGCCTTGTCCACGTATTCCAAATGGTATGCCAAGCCAGAGCATCCTCGGTTCTTCACTCCAACTCGTACGAGCTTCGATTCGGGCTGTTCCAGTAGTTCGCGCAAATGAGAGACGGCCGTAGGTGTGATTGTTATAGGTGCCTTCCTTGGCCGCAGCTTCGACTTCTTCGCCTTTTGTCCCGCTGGCTGTGCTGTTGCGGTTGTCGCTGGCTTTGACTGCTTCTGGGCTTCCACCTCTGACACTCCGGCGGCTGTGGGCTTGCTCTTCTGTGCTTCGCCCTCCCTCTCGCTAACTCCCGGCTCCTGCTGCCTTTGCCAGGGTGTGCTAGGTGGCCAATTTTGCTGTGCTTCGGTTCCGGCAATGCTTGTGTCGGGGACACCTGCGTTCCGAGGTGGCGGGGGAATTTCTGAGGGCAATGAATATGGTCGGTAGGCTGAATCGGTCATCAAGGGGCGTTTGTGAGACTGTAGGCGCGGGCGGAAGGATGAGAAAGGGCATCTTTGCGCTTTGAGGCACTGGGCGCATCTGCTTGTCGATGAAGGTTGTGTGGTGAATCTGAGTATTGATTGCACGGACGGGCCGTATGTTCGTAGGGCTGCCATTGTGGTGTATGGCAAGTGTGAAAATAGCAAGCAAATGCAGGTGACGGGAAAGTTGTTGTGCTTGGTAATGTAGATTCGAAGCGTTGCGCGCGGCGAAAGACGGCGGCGGAGTGGAAGTCGAAGGGTTCATGCTCGGCTCCGTCATGCTCATAGTGATTACGCGGAAAGTGATTGGTTGGAATGTCTCGTAGAGAACCCTAACCCTCGTTTAATCACGTGCCAGATGAAAGCCGCGTCGAGCTTCTGCGCGTGCAGAGGAAGCGCGAGAGCATGAAGCAGTACCACATTGCAGCGAGACACTATACCAACTTCAACCCATTGCAATACACATCATCGAGCTCACCACAAACACGCCATTGAAATACCACTCGGCGCACTTGTATCATCCAACACACTAAATAACGTGGAAACGTACGGTCTTTTCCAACAAACTCCAGCACATATAGCCAGCCATCCACAATGGCTACAACCGGTAGCGCACCAGCTGCGCAAGCAGGCGCGAAACCCGTACAAATCAGCGAAGTGCGCCAGTCTGCATCGCGCGAGAACCGCACAGCCGCACACTCTCACATCAAAGGCCTCGGCTTGCGCCCAGACGGTTTCGCAGACGCCAATGCGCAAGGCTTCGTTGGCCAGACCGCTGCACGAGAAGCTGCTGGCCTGGTGGTGGATCTGATCAAAGCGAAGAAGATGGCGGGCAAGGCTGTGCTGCTTGCTGGTGGACCTGGAACCGGAAAGACTGCGCTTGCATTGGCCGTCAGCCAGGAACTTGGTACTAAGGTGCCCTTCTGCGCGATGACTGGAAGTGAGGTGTACAGCGCGGAGGTTAAGAAGACCGAGGCGTTGATGGAGAACTTCCGCCGCGCCATTGGCTTGAGGGTGCAAGAAAAGAAGGAAGTCTACGAGGGCGAAGTCGCTGAGTTGACTCCCGAGGAGGCAGAGAACCCACTAGGAAGCTATGGAAGGACTATCAGCCACCTTCTGATCACATTGAGGAGCTCGAGGGGCACAAAGAAGCTTAGACTGGACCCGAGCATCTACGAGGCGATCCAAAAAGAGAGGGTTCGCGTCGGAGACGTGGTCTACATCGAGGCGAACACTGGCGCTGTCAAGAGGGTGGGCAGAAGTGATGCGTTCTCGACCGAGTTTGATCTCGAGGCTGAGGAGTATGTGCCTGTTCCCAAGGGAGATGTGCACAAGAAGAAGGATATCGTGCAAGACGTTACATTGCACGATCTCGATGTCGCAAACGCAAGGCCGCAAGGTGGCCAGGATGTTGTCAGCATGATGGGCCAGCTGATGAAGCCGCGCAAGACGGAGATCACAGAAAAGCTTCGCGGCGAGATCAACAAGGTCGTCAACAAGTACATCGACCAGGGCGTTGCTGAGCTCGTTCCTGGTGTGCTTTTCATCGACGAGGTACGTCTGACATGAAATATCGCATGTAACGGCCAACGAAACAATTACTAACGATGATCCAACAGGTCCACATGCTCGACATCGAGTGCTTCACTTACCTCAACCGCGCCCTTGAGTCCACCATCTCACCCATCGTGATCCTGGCTTCCAACCGCGGCCTCACGACCATCCGTGGCACAACCTCTCCCCTAGCACCAATGGACCCCGGTCTCATCAGCGCACACGGCATTCCCCCAGACCTTCTCCCGCGTCTGCTCATCATTCCCACACACCCTTACACCGCACCCGAGATCCGCACCATCATCCAGACCCGATCACGACTCGAGTTCGCCGCACCGACCGCGCCCCAGCTCACAGAAGAGGCCGGCGTGTCAGCCGCGTCCAAAGCTCTTGCCGTCAGATCTTCTTTGAGCCCGGAGGCGCTTGAAGCGCTCACCACCCAAGGAGTGAACGTCAGTCTGCGGTACGCCCTGCAGCTTCTTGCTCCTGCTGGCATTCTGGCTCGGGCGAGAGGCAGCGAGAACGGCGTCATCAGCGGCAACGATGTGCAAGAAGCCGTTTCCTTGTTCTGGGATGCTGGCAGGAGTGCTGCTCAGCTTAAGGAGCGTGAGAATGAGTTCATCTGCTAGATCAAGTCGATCAGCGGGCAAGACTAGAATCATGTTGTAAGAGAGAGAGAGAACCATGTAAGCTTGTAGGAAAAGGTTGGGTGGGAAAGCGAAGGCGTAAAAACGGCGTTTCAGCGGCCATGAACAGGCTCATTGCCTCGTGGGCAGTGGTACCGGCTTGAGGACGCGTGATAGAAATTCTAATATGAACATGCTTTTGCTGTGACTATTTCTCACTCACTCATTATATTTAACGATGAACTTCATGCCCATAAGCTAAACTGTGAGAACCATTGACACGGACCTTGTGCCCATTGTCATAAGCTACTCGTGCGTCGCAAGCAAGAACCAGCACCTTTTCATTGCCTCCTCATCCTCCTCTCCGCCTCCTCGCGAGTCCTCGTCAACTGGGCATGCAGCGAGCCGTTGTCTGCAGCATACCTCGCCAGCTCGAGCGCTGTCTCCATCCACTGGTCCGCCGCTTGACGGTTCTCTACAGCCAGCAGATCCACAGCTTTGTTGAAAGCCGTCGTCGCCAGCCACTGCAATTCATCTTCGGGATACGGATCGTTCCTCATTTCCGTCCCACGCCTCGCCAAAACAGCCGCTTGTCCGACAAGCTTGACACTGATGCCGCCGTCCGAATCGTTCAACCCGACCGAGAACGTGAAGCGCAGCCAGCGCGCCAGTTTGACGACGTCTTTGTCTTTCGACCACGTCTCGTTGATGATTTTCTGGAGGAGTTCTGGGACTTTGGCGGTGGCCGAGGAATCGATTGCCAAACGGCTCGTCTGATCGTAGATGACCATGACGAGATCCGCAAGTGTGTCCCATCGTGCGGTTCCCTGAAAGTTCAGACATGCGGCCAGCGCGGCGTCGAGTTTGTCCCACTGCTCGAGCTTGAACACGCTCTCGACATTGTACCGTAGCAATTCGAGGGCTCGCGCACTGTGCAAATCAGCATCGGATGTTTGACGAGATGGTTGCCATGATGTCAGGAAGGTGTTGGCTTCTCGTTGTACTTCCAGATAATGCTGTAACTGTTGCTGTCTGTCGTCTGCAGTTCGTCCGAGCACTGTGAACGCGCTGGCACAAAGGAAGTGACAGATTTGCTTTCGCTGCACGACATCGTCGCGATGCATCAGTCCGCTGTCGTCCGGGTAGCATTCGAAAAACTTGTTGCAAGCCCTCAAGAGACGGACAAGATGTTCAGGTTGCATCTCTGTGCACTGCTGCAAAGCAATGTTGAAAGCGTTCTTGCTCCACCATTGGATCTCTGCCCTCCATTGTTCCTCAGAACCTTGTCTGAAAACCTTCGTGTTTGTAGATGCTGTTTCGAAGAGATGCACAAGTTCACCCGTCGCTTCGGCTTTGGCCTGAGATTGGTCTCCCAATTCTTCCATCAGCAATCTTGCTGTGCACCGAAATAGCGCTGGAAGCTGAACACCGTTTGGTGGCTGATTGACAAGAGCTTGAAATGCTGCTACTGCCATTGCCCGATTCCCAGATTGCTGTGCTTCCAGAACACAGGCATACAAGTATCGTTGTTCTCGGTCGACGTTTTTCACGAGGCTTCCCAAGCACTCGCTGGCAAGTTGGATATCGTTCGATTTCAGTGCCAGCTTGTAAGCAAGATACCTTGTCATGCTTTCGTTTTGGGACGACACAGGAAGTCCATAAAACGCTGCTCGCGCAGTGTCAAGTTCGTCTCGTTGGAGGGCAGTCATCATCACTTTTCGTGATATACGAGCCTTGTTAGAAGCCCCGACACTCATGAAGAGGGAGTGCTGTAGGACGTCGAGCCAAGCTTCAGCATCTGAGCCCTGGGAGCCATTCGAGGCTTTCCAGATCAGCGCCTGCATCGCGTGGGTGGCTCTTGGTGATAGCAGGTCGCTAGCTTGTTGCAACAAGTGGTCGAAGAACGTGGACATTCTCTGAGCGGTATCAGGGCCTGGAGAATCGGTAGATGCTGTGCAGAAACTGGTGTACGTAACAATTGCCTTCTCCAGCCAAAGTTTGACTTGGTCACTGTCCATAACTGCATCGAGATCGGGCAACAGGCGAGTAGTAGCTAGCTGCTCGATGGCACCGAGTGCATGGTTTAAGCTAATCCTCTTGATTTTGCAGACCGAATGCATGATCCTGCAATAGCATCAGCGGCATGCTACCAATGAACGGTGTCCGTGCTACTTACATCCGGTAGGTCTGGTCAGTCAACACCGAAGAGCGTATCATTCGAGATACGGCCGCTGATACAGCTGTGATGTCGACATTATCTGCCTTCATCAGAACATTTAGCTGCATGGCCAGAACAGCCATTCGATTGCCGAGTCCATGGTCTTGTTCGAGGCTGGTCAACAAGTTCCAGGCGCGTGATGTATTGGCAGAGTCGGGAGTGCCAGTCAAGCTGTCAACAAACGAGGCAGCGATAGCTAAACGGAGATCTTCATTCTCCATAGACGAGGAGTCCATGTCTTCGCCATTGATGAGTTGGTACGCCCGCTCTAGCCACGACAAAGCACTTTCCAAAAGCTTCTGATGTTGTTGGGATCGTCCAATCTCATAGCATAGGTCTGCTGCTGTCTCTAGAAGCTCAGGGTATCTACCATCACCAGTGATGTTGGCCTTGGTGAAGAAGTGTTCGGCAAGGTCGATTCTTCCTGTCTTGGAGGCATGGACCATTCGGTAGAGGTAGAACTCAGACGTCAATTGTGAGACCAAAAGTCCTTCGTCATCAGATTCGCTATCCGCCATGCGTATGACTGGTGTCGCCTCGTCCCAAGCGCTGACGTACTTGGAGCACGACTCGAGAAGCTTGAATGCAAGATCCAGGTCATTGTTGTCCAAAGAACACCGTGAGGCTTTGAGTGCAATCTTGAAGATGCGAATAGTCTGATCGCTATCTTTGGTTCGCCGCGAAGAGGTGTTGTGCGCTGCGTCCAGCAAGAGGTAAGCGAAAGCCCTCAACAGCATACATAATCGACGGAGGTCGACTTTGGGACCTGAATCTTCACCGTCATCTTGGTCTCGAAGTATCTTGGTGGCGGCATTCCACAATCTGCTTCCTTGAGTTTCATACTCGGAGGATTTGCGAGCCAGTGCGACAGCGTTAGGTAACGGGAAGGGTTGCTTGACGAACGCCTCGAGCTCACTCAGCGTATTCGTCGTGAAAGGAGATCGGTCATTTAGTGCTTGCACAGTTGCAGCGGCAAATTCTTGGTCCTCGTCAGCAATCGTAGCTATAATATCATTGCTGCTGAGTGGCTGACGAACCCAGTATGAGCTGCACGCGCTGGTCGGCGACGTTTTTCTTGACAGGCTTCAATGGCGCCATGGAAGGGTGTCGAAAGTGGGCCAGATGATATTATCTTTGTCATCAGTAGTGCTAGGGAGATGCGTCGATGTGGTTTGCATGATCCGTTTAGCGCGACGTGGACTGTCGTATTCGAAGAGACGAAGGGAAGGAGCGATGCACTCAAGCTTACCCAGACTTCAACTCACACTTTGCTGCGTGACCGCAGGCGTATGCACCCTGCGACCTACCTCAGTACACGAGTATTCAGATATGATCACTTTCTGTTCTCAAGCGAACTGAATCTTGACATTCAGCACTACATTACACCCCCAACAGCTGGTGCCAACCATGTGTACCACTCAGAGTCGACCATGTACGCTTTCTGCAGTCCCTTCAAACTTACTCACCCACACACAGACCAAAGTCGAATGAAGACGAGAGCTCTACCCCAAGAACTCAAAGTGCGATATCGTGGTTGTGTCTTTGAGTTGTGTGACAACAGCAAGTGTGATCCTTTGTAGACACATGCACAAGCAAGCTCGTTCGGCAAGCTTGCCCTGCCAAACGTTTGTGCTCCACACGTCACCTTGGCCACTGCAGCTGACCACATGCACCAAAAGAAGCACGCCTGGCACAAGCATCAAGCAAACCGCACCGGCAAATCGCACGAGATATGAGCGCAGTTCTGGACATGATCCTGGTGGCAGCGTAAAGCAATCTTCACAATTGCAGAGTCTAGCCTGTGTGAGGCACAGTTGAGAACTTTCGCTGTCTTAGCCACACTCACACCCCAGCCTCGTCAAGGTCGGCACGACCGGAAAGGCTACATCGGCAGCTGCCAGACAACCTCCAGAGAATGGCGGACAATGCGAAAGACTCCAAGGAGTTACGTTTCAAGAATGTCAGCCTCCACCGGAGAGGCAAGCCAGAAAATGGCACTCTATATCTGACACGCCACCATCTGATTTTCAGCTATTACCCAAACGCTCAGACCAACGGCGGTAAGGACACATCAACTTCACAGAGCCATAGTCGTGGCACATCTGTCAACCAAAATACGGTGGCAGCTCCAGCGTCAAACGGTACGGTGGAGAAAGCCGAAAATGGAGCAAAAGATGATGCGGCCAACTCTTCAAGCAAGCCCAGAAACGCGCCTCGGCCCCGATCAAAAGAGATATACATACCATATCCTCTTATAAACTACTGCAACCTCCGACCAAGCCACGCGCAAAGCAAGACTGTGCGCCCGCCAGGGTTCGACGACGACACGGAATCACCAGAAGAAGACGACGAAGGCTTTCCGCCTACTTATGGCACCAGCTTGACCGCCGGACGACCTTCTACAGACTCCGCAACTCGCAACTCATTCGCATCGCCGCGGAGGCCCGCGTCGCCCGCTGCTCCTGCCGTTGACTTCCAGGCAGTCGGTGGCAGCGCCCGAACACCTGCGATACGCATCCGCTGCAAAGACTTCCAAGTCCTTGCTCTTCACTTCCACCCCACGACTTCAGAAAAAGACGCCGACGAAGCAGCTCGACAAGCATTTTTCAGCCTTCGAGACCACTGTTGTGTAGAACGCGTCGAAGATCTATACGCCTTCCAATTTAAGCCGCCACCCGAGGAGAGATCTGCTTGTGGCTTCCCATACGATGCGCGAAGGGAATTCTCAAGAATGGGCATTAGTCCCAAAGCTGCAGAAGGTCCAGGCGCTGCGTGGCGGATTAGCGATATCAATCACGATTTTGCCTATTCCAGCACATACCCAAGCGTTCTCTGCGTGCCACGGACCGTAAGCGACAATATGCTCAAATATGGTGGCACATTCCGCAAAAAGTCTCGCATACCGGCTCTGGCCTACTTGCACTCCAACGGTGGCAGCATTACCCGGTGCTCGCAGCCTATGGTCGGCGTGCAAGGAAAGCGAAACCCTCAGGACGAGCGCTTGGTATCTGCGATATTCTCGAGCCACACTCCGCCTTTAAACTCCCCAAATGGGTCACCTTCCCAGGGCCCGACTCGCGCAGTTGGCGAGACTGATGGTTCTGGTGCAGCTGACGAGTCGCTGGATTCGAACATCTCCAACCTACACCTGAGCAAGAGCGAGACCGCACTGGACGAGCAATTTGAGGAACAGATCGCGACACCCCGCAAGAGAATCTATGGCAGCACACGACAAAACGTGATCGCCGATGCCAGGCCGAAGCTGAATGTGATAGCCAACCGAGCAACTGGTGGTGGTATTGAGAACCCCGCGAACTATGCGGGCCACAACGACATGCCAATCGAAGTGGCTTTCTTGAACATTGCCAATATTCACGTCATGCGATCTTCCCTCGACAAAGTGATCGAAAGTCTGGGCAACTCAGACTACCTTGATCTACCGCCGAATCAGGACCTTTTGCGGAAATCCAATTGGTTGTCTCACATTGCAGGTCTGATCGATGGATCCGAGATGGTTGCAAGGGTGGTTGGCCTAGGCGGTAGTCACGTCTTGGTCCACTGCTCTGACGGTTGGGACCGCACCTCTCAGGTCTCGGCCTTGGCACAGATAATGCTCGACCCTCACTATCGTACACTCGACGGTTTCATCACGCTCGTACAGAAAGACTTCCTCTCCTTTGGCCACAAATTCCGGGATAGGGATGGCATCGAGGGCTGCGAGAAATGGTTCGAAATCGAGAACGAGCGTATACAGCCAGCGAGAACGAAGGATGACCGCGGCTCGGAGGCCAACAACTTGCAAGCGTTCAGCTCCAAAGCTCTATCCGGGGCAAAGAACTGGTTCGAGAAGAACCGTGGCAATTTGTTCAAGCAACAGAATGCCAGCGGCGACAGCCTTTCAGACAATCCCACCTCAAGACCCACGTCGCCACCACCGAATCCAGTTTTGCATAGCACCCCTGCCAAGACCAGCGACAAAAAGCACAAAATGGATCCGAACGAAGTCTCGCCCATTTTCCACCAGTTCCTTGACGCGGTCTTCCAACTTCAGTGGCAAGCACCCAACGCCTTCGAGTTCAATGAACGCTTCCTTCGTCGTCTCTTCTACCAGGTCTATGCTGGGCAATACGGAGAGTTCCTCTTTAACAACGAGCGTGAGCGCTCAGAGCACGTAGACAAGCTTCCTTCGGCATGGGGCTACTTCCTGGCTCGCAGAGCGGAGTTCACGAACGCTGACTTCGCCGCAAAGACGGATGATCCTCTGCTCTTCCCACGCAGACAGGGCGCAGAGCGTGAGGTCGAAGTGCGCTGGTGGAACATGCTGTTTGGCAGGAAGGACGAGGAGATGAATGTTCCGCGAGCGCTGCCTCCACCTGAGCGGTCGGCACTCGAAGCTCGATCTGCTTCGCTCGGTGCGAACGAGGTCTTGTCCATGGATTCTAACTACAGGCTCTCGACCACGACGGTCCCAAGTGTCCTGTCTTTACTGAGCAATCCCAGCTCGGAATCCGCGACAAGAGCCTCGACGCCCGCTGTCGCTGTACAGAGCGGCGCCGCCGATTCGAAGCCGGCGGAAGCAACCAAGCGTCCTCCGCTGCCATCTCAAGAGACCGATGTTGATGTGCTGGCCCGGTACGCGGGCGAGTCATCTTCAGGCAGTGCTCCGAAAGAGCAAGCCGAAGCCCAACAGCCCGTATCCGAGCGAGAGGAGCCACAAAGCGCGCAGCAGAGCGTTGGAGACCCACTCGGTGTGTCCTCAGAGGAACCCCAGCGCAGGGCGGCGCAGCAACAGCGCGGTGGCGGTGGAGGCGGTATAGATTTTGCGGCCTTTGCTCAGCACAATGCTTTCAAGGATTCGTAGACGTTGGAGGGTGGCCGTTCCTGAGGGAATTCACGCGATAGCACATTTTCTCATCATTTATTTCGTTCGGTAGGATTTACACGACATGACGATTGGGGAGGGTTTCAAGTTTGGGGGTAAACGGGTAAAAACAATTACATTTGTTGTTGTAGATAGAACAAGCAATGAGCATTAACGCGATTCACAACGAAGATCTAGAGACTTGAGGAACTGAATCCTGACTAATTTATCTTTCTCGCTTCACGAAGCTTCGGACGCTCCGTTGACCGGGTTTCAAGTGGGCGAAGCACGATTACTCCATAATATGAGAGTGTGGAGTTATTGATCATAAGGCGTAATAAGTCACGATAGTTCCAGATCTCCAATGCTCGATCGCAAAAACCAATCTATGCCATCTCGCTTCCAGCAGATTATAGAGAAGCTTTTTGTTCTGTAATTTCGTTTAGTGGTGGCGGAGACTCACAAGGCCTCCAGATGTTCAGCCTATATGACATCGGTCGGCGTAAATATGGTTAGCAGCCAGAGATAAGCTCTTGACAAATTATGACTTGTGTGCGCGATATGAGCGAGTCAAGAGAAGAGTCTCTGTGCGTTTTTGCGAAGTGCGTGTTCGGAGAAGCTCGGACGAAGGGACTAAAAGGCGTTATGATCGACAACGACGTCGACAACAGCATTGACAGCAGATAGAAGAAAGGGTAAAAAAAAAATCTACACAGGAGACAAGGTGCCATGTGCGCAGTGCAGGAAGGAAGCAAATCCTGCAGGGGCGCAACGGTTTCTCGTGCGCAGCCTTAAACAGCTCTTAGACAACTCCCTAGTATGATGGTATCCAACGTCGTGTGGACGGTCGCAAGGCGGCGCAGAATCGTGCATAGGGAGTATGGTCGGTGAGCGTGAAGTTTACACACGTGAACATCGATTTGAATATGGCGATTGTTACATGTAATGATTGCATGTATGGTGGATTTTGGTTGCCGGATCAACTAGAGACTTTGTGCCATTGAGATAGTCTAGCACCGAGAGCTTGAACTTGCTTCTCAGCAGCACTGAGCGTGCGCCGATGCTGTTAGGTCCAGATCTAGTAGTGGCTGTGCTTGCCATTGAGAGCTTTGATTTGTTTCTCGGTATCGCGCATGCTGATACTGTTCCAGACCTCTCAATGGCAAAGCACAGCCACTGAGATACACCCGCCTTCTGCTCAGCGTCGCTATCTCCTAGTGCTGCTGGCTGGCGCATGTGGCTGTGCTGCTTGCTCGACTCCGTTTGCGCCGCTGCTGCTGCTGCGCATGCGGTATTTTGCCCCTAATCGTTGTTGAGACCGAAGCGAGATAGACCCTCCTTGCCTCCGAGAACCCATGGCCAATGCCAAAGACACATGCAGCAGCCGTTTGCACGTGGGCGGGCGAGTAATCAAAAAAAAAAAAAATCTGTTTGCACGCGTGCGAGAGACGAGACGAGACGACGGTGGAGTTTGTTGCAGAGCGGGACAGGGTCGCGCTAAGTGGTGATGGGGGAGATTTGATGGCGCTATCTGGGTACTACTGATTGACCAGGTGCTGGCCATCGAGAGTTGTTCGATCAATTGATTAGCCAGACTTTCCATGTCTGCGGTGTTTGTACTATGTAGGGTGGCGATATCTTTTGTTACAGAGCACTGTGAAGCGAGCTCCGATAGTTCGGGTTGGCCGAGATGGCGGGTATCTGGTAAGGGGCACATGGTGGCTGGTGTGCAGTGTGTGGTTGGCTGGTGGGATTTATTAGATGTAGAAACGGTTGCAGTAGAGCATTTGTGGGGGAAATGAAGGGGCAGGATGTTGGTGGTACGCTGATACTCGGGACAAGAGCTTGTAAGGATGAGCGTGGAGGATGTTCGCGTGGACAGAGAGATCAGCAGCATGGAAAGAGTGCGGAGATGGGAAATTCTTGGGATGTGCTTTCCTTGTGTTGATCTGTTTACAAGTCACTCTGTACATGCAGTGATTGATTTCTTCTGGCTGTGCTGTCTTCATGCGTGACATGGTGGCTAATCACTATGACTACGGACTACTGTACAGACTTGCACCATGTCACACTGCTAGCAGTATATCAAAGTTTGGCCACCAGCATCCGGACCATGGCGAAGGCGTTGCCTCGTGCGTACGCGATGCCGGTTTGCAGACCAGAAGTGGCTGGTGGCCCTAGGCTATGGTTGTGGCGATAACGACGATCCCACGACGGGAAGGACCGATGTGGGCCAGCAGCGGGATAGAGTTCGGCGCTTCCCTCGACAGGGCAAACGGAACAGCAAGCTTGATATGAGCCAAGGACTATAGCCGACGTCAAACGGCGCATTCAAATCCCTCGCCAGCCAGTGAAAATCGTGGAGGCCCGTAAAGATTTGATGGTTATTTCCCCCTCCCGAACATGATACACACGGCACAACGGCGAGATGCAGCGTGTGTAATTACTGCGGCTCGTGGCTTGTAACATGCGGCGAGTAGTCAACCTGGTCGTGGGGATCATGGTCACGTCTGCGTTACGAGCAAGTGATGGGATGGACGGTACATGATTCAATCAATCGATCCTACGCGATCGAGACAGTGACGCCATGGGTCCTCGGAGAGCCAAAGGCAGCAAGTTGCATTTCCAAGAAGCAGCGCGAGAGTTCGCGTGGCCCCGGCGGGAAAGCAAGTTTTGCGTGCAGGTCACGACGCATGGACGATTGGCGATTGGCGCGCGCGGGGGAGCAGGACGGGGATTTCCTCGAGGATTTGCTTGAATGCGCAAGATGATGATGGGCAGGGCGATGGACAGGGCAGGGCATGGCATGGCATGGCAGCTCAGCAAGCAGGCTCTCGGGCACGATGGCCAGCGCACGGCAAAGTGACTTCACTGACTTCACTGCGAGGCGCTCAGGGGCGGCATTGCGCGCCGTGCGGACCTGCATTTGCAGGGATCGAGCTGTGTTAGCGCACGATGGAGAGCACTGTGGATCCTGCGCCCTGGGCAAGCTCCCGCGCAAGCTCTGGGCCTCGTTTTGGCGCCCGCCGACTGTTGTGCAGTATCATGGCCACGGCGCGTCCAAGCAGTCTAACAGCGGCGAGCCGAACGCCAGCAAGAGACGGTGGTTGGTAGGTACATGACCTTGGTAGCTGAGGTGCGTGCGAGCGTGCGAGCGTGCGTCCATGCGCTCAAGCCAGAGACACCGCCTGCCGTGACGTCGCCTGCCTTCTGCCCTGATGTCCCCCAGCGCGAAACATAAACCCTCTTCTGCCTCACCTCAATGCTACCCACCTCCTCACTCACTCACACACACCAACCACATCCAGCCTCATCACCACTCACTCGTCCGCCCTCGAGCATCTCCACCTCACGAGCATCATCAATCAATCGCCGATCGATCAACCTCATCACCTCTCGTCAAGATGAAGTACTCTCTCGCTCTCGTTGCCGCCGGCGCGGCCTTCGTCGCTGCCCAGGACGTCGCCTCCCTCCCTGAGTGCGGTGTAAGTCTTCATCTCATCAATCGCGCAGCCATTGACATCCTACGCGTTCGTTGCAATGCTCGATGCTCAATGCGCTTCGCGATCATATCAACGCGACCGGAACTCGGCTAACATCTCTCTTAGCGCACCTGCATCAACAACATGCTCGGCATTGCGACTTCCCAGTTCGGCTGCGGCCAGAACGACGTCCTCTGCTACTGCAGGGAGCCCAACTTCGGCTACGGTGTCCGTGACTGTGCCAACCAGGCTTGCGGCTCCGGCGAGGCCTCCACCGTGATCGCCTTCGGTACCCAGTACTGCGCGAGTGAGTACAAGCCATGAATGTTTCATCCGATCATCGACTAACAACACTCCCAGACGCCCTCCAGTCCGCCTCCTCTGGCGCGGCCACCACTGGTGCCAGCGCTCTCTCCGTCCTCTCTTCTGCCGACGGTGCCAACGCCACTCAGGCTTCCGGCTCCGGCTCTGCTGAGTCCACCGCTACCGTCACCTCGACCACCACTGGTGAGGGCAACTCCACCGAGACTGGCGCCGCCGCTGCTGGTGCTGGTATCTCTGCCATCAACGGCGGTACTTCTGGCTACGCTGTTGGCTCCACCACTCTCACCGCTGGTGGTGATGCTCTTTCTACCTCTGGCGTCGAGTTCTCCGCTCTTCCTTCTGCTGCTGGTGTTGTTGCATCTGCCAACGGTACCGAGACCACTCTTGCTGCTTCTGACGCTTCTGCCCTCGCTGGTGCCGTTGGTGCCGGTGGCATTGCCGGTGTTGTTGGTGCCATTGGTGCTGGTGCCGCTGGTGCCACCGACTCTGCTGGCAACGCTATCTCTACCGCCACTGACTCTGCTGGCAACGCCATCAGCTCTGCCACTGACTCTGCCGCTTCTGAGGCTTCCGATGCCAGCTCCAGCGCTTCCGAGGGTGCTTCATCTGCTGAGTCTTCCGCCACCGAGGCTGCCTCATCTGCCCAGAGCTCTGCCAGCGATGCTGCCGCTTCCGCTACCGGCTCTTCCTCTGCTGGTGGTGTGATGCAGACCGCCGCGCCCGCCCTCATGGGTGCCGCTGCCATGCTCATCATGGCCTTGTAAACAGCTTAACTGCATGTCTACATCCCGCAACACCCCGAGCTTCACAGCTCATCTAATGTCTAAAACCCGCGGACCAGCAGAATAAGGATTGTCCGCTTCACGAAATCACCAAGCAATAACGAAACACGCGTACCATGGCAGGATAAGGATACCCCCGTCTTCTTCTTCGGGCAGATGGAAACAAGGATCAACAGGCTTGGGTGAAACGAATTTCTTCTTCTACTTGTCTTTTGATGCACGATACCAAAGATCAACCCTCTCGACTCCGATTTTGCGGAGTGGGAGTGTGGCGTTGGCTTTTTCTCTCTTGGACTTGTTCGCCTTCTTGTATGCGCGGTCTTGCGATCGTTGCATCTGAGTTGTTTGATTAAAGTCTTGTCTGTAGCTCTCGTAATAATACTGCAAATACCAAAAACTTTGGTCTCAAATCATCTTTTCATCTCATCTCGTCTCGCCCTCTACATACCATCGTGCTTGCCTGTGCGACTTTGTACCTGGTTCTTTTAAAGGAAGATCTTTCTTTTCAATTGCAATATTCATATCTGTCGATACTGATGACAATGGAGTTGCTGAGATACGTACTTTTGTTGTAGTCGACTTCACAACGTCCTGAAACGACCAGGTAACCATACTGGCTCAGGCATAACCAAGTGAAATCTAAAGTCCAAGAAATCAAGGAAAAAATAACGAGAGACTTTGGTGCTACGCATGCGCGCGCCACGTCAAATACTAGTGAGTTCGCTGCCATGGTGTTACCAAGATCTTGGGTTTCGGCAACCTCGTTCGCCATTGTGAGATGCGGTTGATGGAACTGATCGATGGCATCTATGGCCGAAGATGGGTTGCGCGCCAATTACTCAGGTCAATTGGATCGGGTCAATACATTTTCGGCAGCATCTATCGGACCGGCAGAATAGCATTTGAGGAACTATTTCTGTGGTCAATGAACACATCCCCTTGCGCCAGCTGCTGAGATATCCACACATCGATTGACGGTATATCTTCATCGCTCATGTGTCATGTCACCTGTTTATTACTACCCTTGAAGACGCGTAATCATAAACAGCAGCTCTGTAGCAACCATGAGCTATATCATGCGCCGCGCTTGGTGGTACATGTGTACTTCCGAACCCAAAGACGCGTAAGCTTGGACAAGCATCTCAGTGGCAGGCATGATCATTTATCAAATCTTGGATCAACAGTAATTGGAGTTTCAAGTAACTGAGATGTCTCATGTGACTTAGTCATTCCGAGTGCATACAGTGACGGTATCTCTGTCGTATGCGTGCTACCACCAACAGAGGTCGACACCGAGAACGAGGGAAGCGCCATTGGTTAACTGCCTGGGTTTGGATCATTTCGATGGAAACCCACTTGTGAGTCTTGTTAGGTGGTTTCCATGTCTGGCAACAGTCGTGTGAAGAGGACTGAAAGACTGATGGCTCTCACATAGCATCTCAATGGTGCAAAGTCACGTTAGGACACTCATGCTCTAAGGTAACAGCATAAAGAGCAAGATTTTCGCAGGCTTGTGAGCAAGCACCACAGCCAGGGCGTCGTCCAGCAGGTGCCCTTTGTACACACACTGTTCCTTTAGACTCTCTGCACGACGGATGCTTCGTGCGATCCCACAGTACGCATAAGTAAAAGGGTCATCTATTGTGAACAGACCTGTATATCCGTATTTCCACAGAAACTAGTTACACGAAAAGCAAAAGCCATCACGTAGATAGCCATCTCAAATAAACGCTGGTCAATCACGCTGGGAGCGAAGCTCCGTAGAAGGGAAAGAAGCCGATGATATTCAGAGCAACCGAGTTTGTGAACGCCACATCGCCATCTAGAGCCAGTTTTTGTAATTGTCGTAAAGATTTCTTTTGACACCTCTAATCTAAGGGTGCATGCTTGAAGAGGAAGGAAACGGATTCGCCATTGTGGGTACGTCTGTTTGGGTTTCAAGTCAGTATAGTTTCTCAGGTATAATGTCGGGTTGCGTCCTTCGGTCACGTACCTGCACGCTTCGGCGAGCTATTAAACTTGTCAGTGATTGATCATCGAGTGATAGTTGGTAATCAGAACTTACAGTGGGAGAGATATCGATCGTCACGATCCTATCACACAACTTCTTCTTCTCCTCGTGAGGAACTGTGTTGGTGCAGACCATCTTCTGCAATTGGCTGTTGTTGATCTTGTTGATCGCGTCGCCGGAGAGGATACCGTGGGTCACGATGGCAATGGCAGCAGTTGCGCCGTTCTCGATGACCACGTCGGCCGCTTTGCAGAGGGTTCCGCAAGTGTCGGCCATGTCGTCGACGATGATGGCGGTGCGGCCCTTGACGTTGCCGACGAGGACCATGCGGCTGACTTCGTTAGGGCGAGCTCGCTCTTTGTGGATGAGCGCAAACTCGATGTTGAGGCTGTCGGCGATGGCGGTTGCTCTTTGCAAGCTCTGTCAGCAAAATATCCTCGTAAGCATACCCGTGATTATTCATGACCTACCTCTTCGCTCCTCCAGCATCAGGTGAAACGATAACGCAGTCCTGCGGGTTCAAGTTCTCCCGGATCCACCTGAGCGTGCTAGGCTCTGCATAGAGGTTGTCCACGGGCACGTTGAAGAAGCCCTGGATCTGGCTGGCGTGCAGGTCCATTGTGATGACATGGTTGCAGCCGGCGGTCTGCAGCATGTTTGCCATGAGCTTGGCGGTGATAGGAGCCCTACTCTTATCCTTCTTGTCCTGGCGCGCGTACGGGAAGTTGGGCAGGACGGCGGTGATGCGGCGCGCAGAGGCGGTGCGGCAGGCGTTGATGAGGATGAGGAGCTCCATGATGTGATCGTTCATGCTGGCGGACTCGCATGACTGGATGATGAAGACTGTGCTCGCTCAGTCAGCCATGGCCTGCCTTTTCAGATGCACTCCAGGGAACGCCGCATACCATCCTCGTCGCGCACACTCTCGCCGATCGAGATGCTGCTCTCGTTGTTCGAGTACTGGAGGACCATGATCTTGGCCAGTTCGATGCCGAGGCGGTCGGCCACGAGCTTGGCAAGCTGTCCATGGCTGTTGCCGGTCAGGAGTTTGATCGAGTTGGTAGCCATCTTTGGCAATATGTGTCTTGTCGCTGGTTAGGGCAACTGGGTATCATGGTGGAAAGCATTCGATTGCGAAGGCAGCTTCACAAGACGGACCTTGAAGAATGACGCCAGGCTTTTTTTCGCGGGTGACAGCGGGGTGGGGAATTAAGGAAGGTTAATCGAAATTTTGCATTACTTCACGGAACAACCAAGACACAGATCGGCAATGGTAAGCATTGAAAGTGAATTTGGACTTGGTGATTTGAGATTTGAAAGGACAAAGAAAGGGACAAGTCAAGTGTTCACAGAAAAAAAGCTTGGGGTATCAAAAATCAGAGTACGGCAGCTGAAAGGCCGCCATTGATTGCCGCTATGAAGTGTCGAACTCCGTCTACTTTTCATCGCCCATCACATGGACTGAACCATCGCTGAACGCGCAGACTCGAGCTGACCTCCCAGTGGCTCTACCACTGGCGCAGGTCGTCGGCCCAGATTGAAGATCTGGTACCTTGGCAAACCTGGAACCTAGGAGCGTCTATCCATGCACAGGTATAATCTACTTGTGCATGCTGGAGGCGCGGCGCTTGCGGATCTCCTCCTTCTTGGCCTTCTCCTCGTGGACACGCTTGTGCATGAGCTGGGCGTACTCGTTCTAGGTCGTGTTAGTGATTGCTCTGATCTTGATATTGATGTGTTCCATGAACTTACGGCAGCGTCCTTGGAGGCCTCGGCCTGGCGGCGCTTGAGTGCGATCCTGTGGCGCTTGTGCTGGAGACGCTGGGGAGTGACGAGACGCTGGATGCGAGGAGCCTTGGTGTAGGGCTTGGCACCCTCAGCCTTGGGCTGGACCTCACGGCGAATGACGAACTTGCGGACCTGGATCACAATTACGGTCAGTATTGATATTCGTCTCAGACTCAGCCCGCCGCAGCCATAGGGCACGGAGACGGGCTGGCGAAGAGGAATAGAGCCTCGTGGGAGGTACTCACATCGTCTTCCTTGCTGAGACCGAAGAACTTGCGGATCTTGGTGGCACGCTTGGGACCAAGACGCTTGGGGTGGACGGTGTCGGTAAGGCCGGGGATGTCGGCGTCGCCCTGCTTGACAATGGCGAGGGCAAGGACAGCAAGGTCGGCGGCGACGATGCAGCCACGGACGGACTTGCGCTTGCGCTCACCAGTGCGGCGGGCGCGGTAGCAGGAGTGGCCGTCGGCGAGGAGCAGGCGCACACGGGTAGGGTGCATGACACCCTGCTTCATGGGGAAGCCCTGCTTGTCGTTGCCGCCGGTGATCTTGAAGACGTAGCCCTTGAACTCGTC
>Ga0265797_10000250_pt1 | contig 103004 bp, 74 predicted proteins | sample P2T30metagenome_FD_192433 | JGI IMG/M metagenome (GOLD analysis project Ga0265797, IMG submission 192433) | Plant litter microbial communities from East Loma Ridge, Irvine, California - P2 T30 | ecosystem: Environmental > Terrestrial > Plant litter > Unclassified | place: USA: California... | reverse complement strand
GCTTCCAAGTCTGCTCGCAGCCACAAGCGGAGGCGGCTGGCTCTGTACCTGCTCACGGTGGCGGGTGTTGTGTTCCGGTCTGAGATTGCGATCTTGTTGGCTATGGAGACGCTGCTCTTGCTGGTCCAGCAGCGTGCTTCACTTACGAAGGAGATCATTCCTGCTGGCATTGCAGGCGCCGCGATCGGGCTTTTGGTGACGGTGACTGTGGACTCATTCTTTTGGCAGACGTTCCCAATCTGGCCCGAATGGACCGGATTCTACTACAACACAATCCTCGGAAAGTCTGCAGATTGGGGCACCAGCCCGCCAACCTGGTACTTCATCAACGCTTTGCCTCGCTTGATGCTCAACCCCATGACGCTGCTCGTCTGCATACCACTTGCCCTCAGCGTCAAAGCAACACAAAAGACGAGCCAAGATATCTTAATCCCACACCTGGCATTCATAGCTCTCTACAGTCTGCTCCCTCACAAAGAGTGGAGATTCATCGTCTACAGCATCCCAGCATTCACAGCAGTTGCGTCAGCAGGCGCATCCTGGATCTGGACCCGCCGAGCGAAGACTCTAGTCTACCGAACGCTGAGCCTCGCTCTGATCCTCACCACCCTCGCATCCTTCGCCGTGAGCTTCGGCCTGACCGTGATCTCCAGCCTCAACTACCCCGGCGGCGAAGCCCTGCAACGCCTCCAACACCTCGATCAAGAACCAGACAGGAGCGTCCACCTCGACAACCTCGCCTGCCAAACCGGCGTGACTCGCTTCTTGCAAACGCAACCCACATGGACGTACGATAAGACCGAGTCCAAAGACTCGCTGCTCGATCCTATCTTCTGGCAGCAATTCGACTATGTCCTCGCCGAAGATCCGAAGCGCATTATTGGGAGCTGGCAGGTCGTCGATACCATTCAAGGATTTGCTGGTGTTACGCTAAGACCTGACGCCGAGGACATGGAAGCTTCGACTGATAGGAGTGGCCGAGTCACAAGCCTTGTGAAATCGGCATATTGCTCAGTCGGCGACATCGCTCGCGCAAAGTTTACTCGAGGCTATTGGCCTATGATCAAGATGGAGCCTAGGATCTACATTCTACGGAGGGAACCGCCTTTTGTTACTGTCGAGTGATGATTCCATCCCTCGAACTATCGATCATACATAGTTGGATACCCTGTGCGAAATATCACAACCGTCAGCAAATTTCGCATTTCCGTTACTTCATTCCCAAACTTCTTGGGTTGTTTTTCTCTCTGCGAGGGGAAACAGCCTGTTCGCGGAAAGGAAGGAAGAACTCACTCAATCAAATTCCCATCCGGATCCCTACAGTACACACTCCTCAATCTGCCGACAGCTCCCGTACGATCGACTACTTTCGAGCCCTCGAGAATCTGTGTTGTTGAGAAAGGTGATTATCAGCAAGAAGGTACCTTTCGATATCGGACGAATAGAACAGATGGTCAGAAGGCTTCACAACTCACCTCAATTCCAGCCTCCTTCCAAGCACCCAAAACCTCTTCAATGGGAGTCTCCGTGATGAAACACAAGTCGCCGGAACCTGGCTGGACGCGAGCCGCTTTGGGTTCGAATTCTTTGCCTGAGAGGTGAAGGTTGATCTTCTGGGAGCCAAATTTCAAAGCGTGTCTAACGAATGATATCAGTGGTGTTGTTCGGGAGCTGTAAAAAGAGGTTGATTGTTCTGGTCTGTTCATTTTCTTTCTCTAAATCGGACTTACCTCTCAACCCCATCGCCCGCCTTGAAAGTCTCGTGTTGCATTCCCAAGTGCGTGGTGTAGAAATCTGCCGTCGCTTCGAGAGATTTAACGGTTAGGACGACGTGGTCAAGGGATTTGACTTTGACGGCAGAAGAGGAGGAGGAGGAGGAGGAGGAGGACATGTTCGCTTTTCTGATGTTCGCTTTTCTGATGTTCGTTGTTGTTGTGATGGTGGTGGTGGGGATTCTTTTAAGTCCTTGTCGGTGGTGACTGTGGTATGAGTGACGAGTCGCAGTTAAAGGCGTGACCCATTTGCTGATTCCCGGTTTGATGACGAGGCCTGGTCTGTACACAGTCAGTTGTCGAGAGATGGGTGAAGTGGTACTGATAGATAGGTACAGTACCGACCTCGGACAGATGTAAGGCGCTCGCATCCTAGCCCCACCCTTTGTTTGCCGATGGAGCCGATGAACTCTCGAGGCTGGAGATCACACTATATATGATTTGACGTCTTTGTCTAACATTAACAAGTACGTTAATAGAGCTGTTGATATGATCGAGAGGTGATCATGTCAACCAGCGCTTCTCGTACACCGAAAGCTTTTCACTAAATCATGATATACTATAGACCGCAGAATATCTCACAAGATCAAGCCCCACATGGTGGTCATCATTTACCTTGGTATATCATGAAAATGCTAGTGCCTGCGAGATGTCAATCGTTGATGTATTTGACCGACAATACAATACATCGAGTGATGAACGACATTACGTCTTGGATGCGAATCCGAGACGGGTCTGGACCATGACATGGGTGTAACGATTTTTCCAAAAAGCAAAGCAAGGATAATGTGACATCAATCTTTGTGAAAGAAGAAGACCAAACGCCCCGATCACCTAGGTGCATTCCAAAAACCTGGGTATCAAACCGAAAAGCAAAAAGGACAAAGTCCCACGCCGAATTTTCCGGACCTTCTCCGCCGCCGTTCTCACGATGACCGTTTTACGGTCACTAGATCCTGATCACAACCCTTACGCCCAATCCCCTGGCCTCCCTGATACAGCATGCCACGCACGTCCGGCCGACTTTACCCACAATCGCGTTCTCCCCAACCTTGGAGCACCAAGCCCTCGCCAGGAGTTCGAGATCTGCTTTGCCCCTGCAGTCCAGCACGGCGACTTCTTCGTCTTCATCCTCGCTGTCGTTCTCAGCCGTGATGTCTGGAAGAGAGAGGGCACGAGAGCGGGCTTCTTCTGCACTCGCAGACAGGAGAGTTGCCACCGGGAGTGTCATGAAGCGGTAAGAGGCATGTAACGGGTGTGCGGGCGGTGGTGGCGTGTTGAGAGTGTATGTTGTGTAAAGGGTCAGGTCGTTGGTATCCGAAGGCGGTGAGGATGAGCTATCGGTGCCAACTGGGTAGCAGGGGTGAGAAGAGATGAAATGGACGTCGTACGTCAATGGAACGGAGATGTGAGGCAACTTGGGGTTGATGGGCGATGAGAACGTGACATGCGCGGTCGTTGTGAATGCATCCGATGCATCGGAAGCAGCGTCAGAGGTGGCGAAAGATAGCCCATGGCTAGTGGCTTCGTTGCCCATTACCGGTGGGCTGTCTGTAGGTAGTGTGAAATCGCCGGCTCGAAGGTGATTTGTAGGCGTGTGGTGGAATGGATCCGAGGCTCTGGCTACCGCTCCGTGGACCTTGATACGGGGTTGGGAGGTAGACGGGTAAGGATAATCTCCCACTTTGACATCGACCCAGCCAGTCGGGCAATCGGATGGCGCACCAGGGCTCGAAATCCAGCCCATGCATTCGGTGGCACCTGAGGATGCAGCCATGACCCTGCCCACACAAGAGCTCTTTGACCAGAATGTCTTGCCGTCGTATACAAAGCCACCGTATAGGTTTGCGCTGTCACCTAACGCCTCGATGGCTTCCGGGCTGTTCTCCAGTAGTGTGCTCATCAGGAAATGGCTTGCTGGCTCGCCTGGCAGAACGAGACCTGCCAACCATGAGCGCGAGAGCCAGCCGCCGACATTGAATCCGTCGGGTTCGTTCGCAGCAGCTTGCAGTTGAATACTTTGAGCCGTCGTCATCCGGCTGGAGGCTGGTCGCTGTTGGTTTTGTTGAGACATGGCACCAAAGTAACTTGACCTGGTCCCAGGTACATCGTCTACGTCCAGAAGACGTGAGCTGTTGAGCGGAGTGGCGTACGTGCTCACCATGCTGACAGGTCGCTCGCCTCCTGCTGTATCTTGGCCTGGTCGCAGTTGAGTCAACACACTGTCTGCATGCGGCCAACGCAATGCTTCCGCGAATGCCATGAGCCCAGCTATCTGTTTGGCCTCGTTCATGGGTTGGAAGACTGGTTTTGCGGGAAGATCTTGTGGACCCTCCTCCGATGTGAGGAAAGACACGGCGCTGAAGAAGCTAGTCCGTACATCTTCATGTTTATCGTCGAGACCGAGTGAAGCGGACACACGCATGTTGATCAAGAACGTTTCCGCCAGTAGTAGATCCCACTGTACTTTCAGACTCCTTGGCTGGACAGGGGGCGTATCAGTCGTCAGGTCCGCGTCGCTTTGATCTCTGGCTTGCAAGAGCTTCAGGCGCACTAAGAGTTCTGCGGCCAAGGTCACTTGCAACATGAAGACGTCTCTTTCGCTCAAATTTTGCATAGGCCAGCTACCATTGACCAAATCGCTTTCAGTCCACAGTAGCTGTCCAATCCGTATCCGCCACTCGACCAGAGTGAAGTCATGCCAAAGCCCTTTCGTTTCCAGAATTTCCTGCAAGGCGTCGATCTGGACTTCTAAAGAGAACTCAGGTCCGCATTCATCGCGAGGTGTGTCAAGACCATCTGGAACCAGTAGGCTGGTGAACAGACTCTGGCCTAATTCGGAGATGGTACTCCCGGCAGGTGCGCCACTTGCTGTTCCATCGGTTTTGAGGCTCTTATAGATGTCACCAGCATCTGCGAGACGGTTGACGAGTTTTACCAGATCATACTCGCGAAGTCCAAGCTCTTCAGGGTCTAATGTCAAGAGAGGGCGTCTCTCGAAGGTCTCTGCTTCATTGGGTGCCGCCAGGCTGTCCGCGATCGGAAGCTGCAGGAAGTATTCCAAACCTACTGTGCCAGGTTCTGAGCCATTACCACTGAGCATGCTCGGAATTTCCAATATCGGGTCTCCGGCTCCAGCTCTCCTGCTATTGATTCGGAGGTGGCTGGTGAAGGGTATCAATTCGCTTTCCTGTAACTCGTCTTTACCGAGCGTGCACGTAGCAAAAGCCTCGTGTTCCAGTGGTTTGTGATCCGGCGAGTAGCTTAGGTTCGACCCTGTGCTCCCTCCATGAAGGACAACCTGTGGTCTGTATTCCTGGTTGCCGTCGAGAATGCTGAAGCAAGGCGCTCCTTCAAACATTACGAAAAGCTCTTCCTCGGTGAGCGGTCGAGCAGGTTCGGTCACAGTGAAAGGCGGCACCGCCTGCGAATCAGACGCGTTCCGAGAGTCAGCTCGTACTTGTTGTTGGACGAAGAAGTTGTCCGTCGCTTTTTTCTTTTCTTGTTCTTTTGGGGGTCCCAGAATTGAATTGAGCACGTTGTCATTCAGTGTATAAGAGCTGCTGCTGCGTGCATGTTTGCTCTTCTTGCTCTGATCAATGTTTGTCAGTTGGATTCTTCGTCTGCCACCCTGCTGTTGGCCGCAGACTTACTGATTTAGTCCTTTGAGTGGACATTCTTGCAAGTCCATTCTCGCCTTCCTCATCTACCTTGGGAGGAGATTTGTGCTTGAAAAAGTCTATCATCGTTCGCCGCCTCGAAGTTTTTGGCGAAGACGAGGCGCTGTCGTGCGCATCATTATGCACTGGAGGGATGTTCTCTTTCGCTTCCTGCACAGAATGCCTGTTACGTCTCATCATTGGTAGCAGAATAGGCGAGCTTTTCTTCCCACTATCTTCGTCTTCCACATTGCTTGAACGTCGGAACCGCATCTTGCTGAATATGGAGCTAAAGATATGACTAGAAAGAATGCCACCAACAAAAAGGAAAACCAGGCAGAAGAAAATTCGAAGGGTACAGACCGAAGGAAGGGAAGCCCCTCTCGTGAGTAGTAGTAATAGTAGTGCAGCAAACGTGTGGAATGGGCCAGATCAACGGCCACATCAGCCCAGAACCTGCATCAAATGAATGACACGGACTGGAAGTACCTACGCTTGGGTAAGAGAGCACGGCAGGCATCCTGCGGTGACGCCGCTCATCCAAGACACACCGGATCGGGAGTGGTCCAGCGCACGCAGATGCTGGCTGGCCGTCACGGCCGTGTTTGGGGCAAGCGAGGCAAGCAAGCATGCATGCGCCACTGAGCGGCGATTTGCGGTGGGAGGCATGTGCACCGGTACATGTAGCAGACGAGATTGGTTTATTAGGCCCCGACGCCCACGTTTGTTCCAGACCCTTTCGCCGCGACACCATCGCGGGCGGGTGTGGCGCCCGAGCGGTTGAACGGTGTGACATGCGAGGCTTAATAACAGTCTTCTATTCGCGGGGAAACGAACAAGCCAAGTAGCAAGACGTGGGCTCGTGACTCTGCTGGCCGGATCGCAACGATTGGACAAGAGACGCGAAATTGCTTCTTCCTCATCGGAGATCTTAATTCACGACAATGTGAGAGTAGTAGACTGAGTTAAGGTATCGCGTGTGCGGATCGAGATTCATTGCCACTGCAACATATAGAGCAAGTCATTTTGTTCCAGTCGGCCAAGCTCCTCCACATCTTCACTCGTGGCGAGGCTTGACAATCGCCGAAGAACACTGGTAAGCCATTCGCCTTTCTGCTCGCCGACCGCCTTGGCCTTGTCAGTCCATGCCCACAGCAAAGGGTCGAGAAAGTCCACTTCAGGCCGCGGGTCAGCGTTCTGAGAGACGACATTCCATCGCATAAGCTCGACCAGACACCACTGGAGAAGATAAAGGACGACTTTCCTGTCGCAGCCGTAGTCGAGCACGGCCTGTCTCAGTATTTCTTGGTCAGGCTTGACTCCAAGGTTCCTCAACAGTTTGATGACCTCCAGCGACTCATCTTCTATTGCTCGTGCGAATCCTTCACGGGCGACTTCAGCTACAATACCGTCGAGCGGCGTGGAGCACCCACCTGGGTGCAGACTGAATACTTTGAGGAAAGAAACCATGTCAGAAGTCCATGGTCCCTGAACAGCTTTGGACGGCAGCTGGAATCGAGGCGACGGCTGGAGTGCTATCCAGATATCTGCGTAACGAGAATGCCATGCATGATCACTCAAAGGTCGCGGCTCTTCGGTCTCGAGACCTTTGGAGAGACACTCTGTATCGAGCCATTCGCGAAAGACTTGCCAGCTCAAGAATCGACTATTCAGCACCCTGCTGGCACTCGCCAGCTCAGCTAGAGTTGCTGAGTCCGGGTCACGTTGGAAGACTACAGGCGACAAGGCATCACACATCAACTCCCACTGGAGCCGTTTACCAGAAAGCTGAGCGGTGAGGTTCCAAGACGTGACAGGCAAGTCGAGGTTCCCAGACTGAACAAAGATTGCCTGGATCAACTCCGTGGGCAACAGTTCAAGAGCAGAAAGATCAAGCCGACGGCGCTTCGCGTCGCGTGCAGCGGCTTTACTCTTGGGGGAGAACGACTCGGGCTCCACAAGGGGATTTCTGTTCACAAGCCGCCGAGATTTGCGGGCGTGCCATTTCTCGATGGCTGCGCCGGTGCGCTTGCCCCGAATTCGGATGGGCGTCAAGTCAGAAATCATGTTCTGACGGGCGAGTTCTGTGGAGAATGAACAGTCCTGTGACATTACGTTAGCAACTGATTCGCAGAGGAAACGTGATTGCAATGTGTGGTTGTGGAGACATCCTCAGTGATCTTGGTTAGAATGGATCATACTCCGAAGAGTCAATTACTATCTAGTGCTGTTTTTTAATCATCGGATGGTGGGGGTGTGAAGATGAAGAAGAGAGTTGTAGGTACGTACCAAGTGCAGAGGCAACATGCATGCAGACCGCTTGCCATGAATGGGGAGAATGTGTGAACTAAACTGTCACGAGTTAGCCGATGTACTCGTCGAGTTTCCAAGTTGTGGTGCAGAGAGTATGAGTGAAGTTCAGAATATGTAAGAATTGAATATCAGACTGGCCACGCCGTATGAGAAACAGGCGTGTAACTCCGGCAATGACCGTCAATCGCAAATTATGTCATCCCAAGATAGGATGGAGGAGAGTGTTCGTGTTGACTTACCGATGGAGAGTGAGCGCCTAGGGAGGCATGTCGTTGTGGCTTTCACATGGTGAAGTGCATGCAAAGAAAAAGATGGTTCTGCAGACGAGAAGATGAGACTTTGAAGCAAAAGCGGGCGGGATGCGCGGGAGTGCTGGACGCTCAGACAATTTGCAGGCGCGACCTGGATTTCACGTGACGCCAAGGTCGCACTTTGAGGTTATTCCGGACGCCGACGCCGCCAGAAATCACACAGACGTCCGACGTAGCGGAAGCGAGAAGTACTGCGACGACAACTACTAACCTCACCCACACAGCCCGGTACGGTTCCACCTCTTTGCGCCCGCGATCACCGAGACATCGTCCTAATTTGCGAAATACAGACCCGACGACCAATCGACAAAATGGGCAGCGTTGAAGTTACGGCAAGCCAGTGGAGGCTCGTGGAGGTCGGCCGCGTTGTGCTGTTTGTTACCGGCCCTTACGCCGGCAAGCTCGCAGCCATCGCTGAGATCATCGACCACAAGCGTGTATGTGTACACCTGGGAGGACGGCCTGGAGGACTTGGAGGATGCGCAAGCCAGGAGTGAAGGAATCGGAGGTTAACGTTTACACGACAGGTCCTTGTCGACGGTCCCGCCTCCACCACCGAGGCGTCTGTTCCTCGCCACTCCGCCCCTCTCTCGCACGTCTCGCTCACCCGTTTCGTCATCGACAAGCTTCCTCGCGCCGCCGGCACCGCCGCCGTCAAGAAGCAGTGGGAGGCCCAGGAGATCGAGAAGAAGTTCTACAGCAGCGACTACGCCAAGAAGCGCGAGCAGGTCACCAAGAGGAGAAACCTCAACGACTTCGAGCGTTTCAAGGTCATGCGCCTCAGGAAGCAGGTGAGTTTGGGGAAAGGGAGGATGACGCTTGGGAATTGATGGGGACCGTCGGGCTGGACGAACCAGTCCTTCGATCACCTCCGTCAAACTCTTGCGAAGTCGCGACAACGGTCGAATGCTGACATCAAATCACAGGCCCGTTTCCAGGTCCGCAAGACCCTCGCTGCCGCCAAGGCTGCGTAAATGTGCATTTCTCGAAACGACAATCCAACTACAGCCTTGAACGAATCGACTCAGGCCAAGAGCTTCTTTTAGACCGAATGCTCTTTTGATAAGCAGGGTCGCAGGCGTCAATAAGGAGGAGACGGCAGGCATGCAGCTTCAGTAGCGTTCCGGAAAATGAGAGCCTTGAAACTGCAACTGTTCTACGAGCAACTATGATACCCGCGCAAGAACTCTCTTTGGACCCGATCCCCTTGTTTGACGCCGCGCTCTGGAAGCTCCCAGACGTAAAGAGTCAATCCATCTGTGTTCCGACGTTATGGATTATTGTGCATATACGCATCTGGACCTCTAGCAAAGTTTTGGCGCATCTTTGAATTTGTGAACGATGACAGTATTGAATGCTTCAGACTGAAGACTACTATAGAATGCATATGTCATAAAGTAGCGCCATCTGTCCATCATTCGTGCTTCTCCATAAAACGCAGTCCAGCCCAGCCCCAGTCAACGATGCTTCGATGCCTCAAGATAAGGTATACAGCTTAGGGTACTCGACGTCTCCAAGAACTTCGGATCCCTCACTTGCGATCTACGAGATCATAATGCTATAATGCTATAATAAGTGATTGTAACAACAGTGATCAACAGAGCAGGTTCTAAGCTTTCCTTGTGTTTTGGTCATCGTCTGATGCTAGGTATGGATTCTTGAAGTTGTCCACCGGCAAACCTGCCGTGGTTGGTCCGCACCATTTCGCGATTTCGACGCTCGTGCGAGCTTGCTCCAACTGCAAGACGACTCGATAGACAGCCATCTCAATATCAACAGGTCCAGCTTTGACGATTTAAAGTGAGTGAATTGCTGTCCAACGGATCCAGCGAAACCGCATGCGCCCACACCTCTTGCGATCGCGATATCTTCAGCCCGCCTGTAGCAACAGCTAGCTAACATCAACTTCTTGGCAGCCAATCGCCAACTCTTATACCGCAAAAATGTCGAACCCCCGTGTTGAAGAGATTGTCGATGAGCCCGAGAAGAAGAACGTCAACCTCGAGGAGGAGAGCTCCGACTCCGAGGGCGAGGCCGGCGAGGCCAACATCCCCGCAGGCGCTTCCGTCGCCATTCACAACAGGAACGAGAAGAAGGCCCGCAAGGCCATCGCTAAGCTCGGCCTGAAGCACGTCGAGGGCATCACCCGCGTCACCCTCCGCCGCCCCAAGAACATCCTTTTCGTCATCTCGCAGCCCGACGTCTACAAGAGCCCCAACAGCAACACCTGGATGTACGTGTGAAGATCTAGACCAATGGCCAGGATGATGCATGATACTGACAAGGCGGACAGCATCTTCGGTGAGGCCAAGATTGAGGACCTCAACTCTCAGGCCCAGGCCCAGGCTGCCCAGCAGCTCGCCAACCAGTCTGCCAACGAGCACGCCGGCCACGACCACTCCGCCGAGGGCGACAACGGCAAGGCCGTTGAGGGTGCCGAGGCCAAGGAGGAGGAGGAGGATGACGGTGAGGAGGTCGATGACACCGGTCTCGAGTCCAAGGACATCGAGCTCGTCATGGCCCAGGCCAGCGTCAGCAGGAAGAAGGCCGTCAAGGCCCTCAAGGAGAACGACAACGACATTGTCAACAGTATCATGGCCCTGAGCATATAGACGATGCGAACCGTGGCAACACGTGATATCGCTACTTCTACTTTGAAGATTGGCTCCGAAATGAGCCACCGCACTGCGGTGTAAATCAAAACTTGACGCTTCGTTGTGTAATATGCGATACCACTTCTCCAAAGCTGTTGGATTATGATCAACCTCTCAGGTGTTATCGTGGTCTAGTCTTAAGTCATGAAGCTATAGCTATATATAAGTGATGATCTACGAGTAGGTCCAGTACGAGGATGTTACGAAGTCAATGGTTAACCTACAACGCGATCTGATTGTTTCCACCTTTGTAGATATGTCTCACGATCAATACCAATCACAGTCTCAATAATACTTAACATTGCAATACACCTAGCTGTGACGGATGTTCGCTGAATGCGATGGACAATCACGTGACTCGCCAAGGGCACCTCAGCTCCGGAGAAGCGTTGCTTCCCGACCGACGCTCAACAACGATCCCTCGATACAAGCAACGAACCCTCGTCTCCGCTCACTACCAACCACACAGCACTCACAATGGCCGTTTCTGTACGTACAGCTCCTTCCGATATCCTCGTCTTGCGAAATGCGCAAAATGCGATACCCCTAGCCTGCGACACCGCGCAACCGACCTCCATCCTACTTTTTCCGAGAAACTAGCCTACGCCCAGGTACTAACACCTCCCCTTCAGCGCAGCGCCGCCTCCAAAATCGACTGGGCCAACTTGGGCGCCAAACTCGGCCTCCGCGGCACCACCGCCCAGGCCCTGCAGACCTTCAAGAAGCGCAACGACGACGCGCGCCGCAAGGTCCAGGTCCTGTCCGAGCAGCCCCAGCAGGTCGACTTCGCCCACTACCGCTCCATCCTCAAGAACACCGCCATCGTCGACGACATCGAGAAGCAGTTCAACGCCTTCCAGGTCAAGAAGTACGACGTCGGCCGCCAGATCAAGGCCATCGAGGCATACGAAGCCACTGCCCTCAAGAGCGCCGAGGAGACCAAGTCCAAGGTCGACGCCGAGCTGAAGGACCTTGACAAGACTCTCAAGAACATCGAGACCGCCAGGCCCTTCGAGGACCTCACTGTGGTGCGTATATGCTGGGACTGGGATCCTCGGGAACTCATTCGAGGAGGACAAGATCACGTGATTTCGGTATCTGACAAGACAAACAGGACGAGGTTATCGCCGCCCACCCCGAGATCGACCAGCGTGTTGAGCAGCTCGTTTCCAAGGGCCGCTGGAGCGTGCCCGGCTACAAGGAGAAGTTCGGCGACCTTTCCGTGTTGTAGAGGGAGTAGAAGTAGAGGTAGTTGCTGCTGCTGTGCCATAACTATATCGTTTGTACATAACCGCACCGTGTTCTTTTTTGCTACGCCAAAATCTAGTCCTTTGTCACTTGCCGAACGCAGCAGGTCTCTTCTGCCCAGTGTTGCAAGTTATCGACTCAGCTGCATGTCCCTTACCATTCGAGTGCCGCAACCATCGGGTACTCATACACACGAAGGTTCTGCGTATAAGATTCGCATTGTGCTCAGGAACTCGTCCCATCTCGCAGTAATGCTTGGACTGACTGACGTACGTTTCCATACACCTCATTACCTACTTGCAAGGCGACTGTCGCGTCACTTGTCCATTGAAGCAGTGGAATCGGCTTAGATTGAGTTCATCAATCACGAAATCTACTGCTGTGTGCTTGGATGTGTTCGGCAAGTAGTACAGGCACGACAAGGCAATCCAGTTTGGTTGAAGTTGTTGCGATGTACAGAAAGAAACGATTGCGTTTACATTGCTCTCATGATCGAGTGCGCAGTATTCAGAAAGAATAACAACGCACTCCACCCTGGATGCTACTGCGCTCGACTACATTCCGCCGGGTTGAAGAGCTGTTAGTGTGTTTAGTACTTGCTGTGCGAACATGCGAATTCATCAACAGCCTCGTCGCCGAAAGGTGCAGCTGTGTTGAAACGTACCTGCCTTGATAATCCGGCACTGGTCCCTTCCGACCGGTACATGTGGTCCTTCTGTTTGAGAGTCAAGACGGTGCATTACTTGCTTGCTTCCTTCCTTCCCACCAGCACAGTAGCACAACACCTGCTCCTGCTCCCTGTCTCTTGGTCTCCTGCGGGCCTGGTTAAAAAGGCTTCCCCCGTCCTATTTCTTTTCTCTTCTCTTCATCTTCATCATCTCCTCTTCCCTCCATCCCACCACCACACCTCAACAATACCTCACCTCTCGCCAGAAACCCTCCTCGTCGTCGACCCACATCCTCCGTACCATCAGGGCCCAAGCCCTCCAAGACACCTCAGACCTTTCGACTTCTACGGCAGTGACAACCTCTCGGCCGCTACCACCGTTGATCGTCCATGCTTGTCATCAGCGGGTCGTGGAGGAGACTTGACCAGCCAAGATGACGCCGCCGCAGCGCCCACACAAAGATAAGTCAAGAGCCCTTTTGTTTTGTACATCCACATGATGAACCGGTATATATCCTGTGTTGAGCCTGAGGTCCTCGGACCAAGATGAGATAATTTCGTCTGAGCGTTTCAACACGCATTGAATACATCCAACACATGCGGGACATTGGGGGCTTTTTCATTAATGTTTTCAACAAATCCACACACACTTCTTGTCTGATCGTGGACTTCGAGAACAAATCTGCGAGTCGAGTCAGTTGAATGATCGTTGTACTGACATTGAACAGTACTTTCCTCCAGTCGCCAATCATCTCAGATGCCCACCTGCCATCAAGTTCAAAGCCATCCGGCAATCCCACAGCCACCAAATGCCCTCAGTGTTGTCGATCTGCGGCCTCAGACATCGCAGCTTTCACCGAAGCACCAACCTTCCGGCCGACCGCTTCGGTTATTTGCATTCGCTCCAAGTCATCACCGGCCTTACATCCGTGTTTCAACGTTTGTTGCTTTCCGCCCAGCGCTGGGCGCGCAGCCTGCCTCATCCAGCGACCGCAACGTCAAACCGCAACCTTCGCATCACATCCGCCGAGAGCGCGTGATTGTCACCACGAGACAGAACCAGTCGACTGCGCTGCCGGCAAGAGCAGCACATGCGGCTTCGTCTTTGCTCCAGGGTCAGTGTTGGAAGGAGGGTTTTAAGCGATGGCGAGGCGACTGTGTGAATGGTCTGTTATGCCGGAGATCAGGACAACTCAACAGTCAATGTGATGACGGTAGATCAGTCCGTCGTTGTTGTTTGTGTCTGAAGACTCCGGTCCCGTGTTGATGTTCGAAGAGTCAGAGATGATGGAGGCATGAAGTCGGGTTTTTGTACATGAGCCCGCGATGAAATTTTCCATCGCCTTGGTGCTGCTGACCTTTCGTGTTACTTGTCGTGGTTTTGACTTTTGTGCTTACTCCTTGAGTGGCGGCGGCAGTACCATGTCTTATGTTGCGCCGCTGAGTCGTCGGCATCTTTCTTGCTTACCTATGCGATCTGCGAGAATCAACAGATACCGCTACCTAGGTATGTGTTCATTCTGATGCGACACTCTTTGCAGTATCAATGGTATAAGGTATGCTGTAGATTATACATCAGTGTCGATGGATCCAGTGAGTTCATTCAACGATCGCAGTAGAGGTGAATAGGCATGTTTGATGAGTCGGGAGTCCTCACAGCACCACACCGGCAAGCCTTGATTTTCCGTACACCTCATTTGCGTTCATGTTGTTAGCATGTCCATGAAGTGAGGCGGTGGACTGTCGTTATCGCGGCTTTATCGGATTTAGCATTCCTCCTTTCGTCATACAGTTACCTAAAATCCCAGCCCACTTCTATAACATGAGGGGGATCACAAATCTTTCCACTTCATCATCCGTATCGACTCGAGATCACATAATACAGAAGCAATTTCCCCACTTTCCTACCTTACCTACTCTTCACAATCGGATGTACAAGTTACAATCGCCAGCCACCACCACCGTCCGCCAGACACTCCGAAGAACAGTACTATCATCACCATCCCATAGCATCCTCAATCGCATCCAAAAAGCAACCTACTCCTCAGCCATGGACCGCTCAGCAGGACCACCTTTAACCAACCCTCTCAACATCCCCAAATGGTACAAAGCCATCTCTCCCTGCATGCCCCAACCCATCACTCCCAACTAATTCCTCCACCCCATCAGGCTCGAAGCAAACTCCCACCTCCTCAAACCGCCAGTCAACAACTACCTAATCTACAACGACCCCATGACCGTCATGATTGTCGGCGGTCCCAACGCGCGTACCGACTACCACCTGAACTCGACCCCGGAATTCTTCTACCAATACAAAGGCCGCATGCTCCTCAAAACTATCGAGCCGACCACAAACCAGTTCAAAGACATCTACATCAACGAAGGGGAGCTCTTCTTGCTGCCCGGGAACGTTCCGCATAATCCCGTGAGGTTCGCGGATACGGTGGGAGTGGTGATCGAGCAGCCGAGGCCGGAGGGGAGTCTGGATAGCTTGATGTGGTTCTGCCAGGACTGTGGGACGAAAGTGCATCAGGAGAGTTTCCATTGCACGGATTTGGGGACGCAGATCAAGCAGGCGGTGCAAGAGTTTGAGGCGAATGAGGAGGCGAGGAAGTGCGGGAAGTGCGGTGAGATCTGTGATGTCAAGCCGAAGGCGGATGTCATGGAGAAGATGAGGACAGCGCCTTCGTAAGGTGGGGCTGTGAGGTTGACTGTACGACGTGATATGTATGTAATGATAATACAAGTAACGACACCTTGTTTATGAGACCCTTGAGAGTCCCTCCCTCACACCACTCTTTCCAACAACGACATGAAGACCACAGTCCAAGCATCCCAGCCGGCGAACCACTATGGCACCGTCCGGGGCGGGATGTAGTCCGTGTCGTCCTCGTCAAACACCTCGATGCCGTCCTGCAAAACCATAGCCTCCCTACGACGCTGCCGCAGCTCGGGCTCAGACAACTCCCCAACCTCACTGCCCGCACGATGAGCAGCAACACGCCATGCAACAGTCGCAGCTTCCGTCTCCGCCCGCTGAGCTTCCGTCCGCAAACCGCTGTTCGACGAATGCTGGTGCTCGTCGTCGAACTCGTACAGACCACTGATACTAGTGCCTCTCGAAGACGAAGCACCGGGAATATCAATCTGACCGACAGCTCTCACGCCAGAGGTAGGCACAGGCGGGTTCCCGATTTCATTACGAAGGGTCCAAGATCCGAGGAAGCGCAGAGCGGTTTGCGCTTTGCGGCGCAGTTCTGGGTCCGCGGAGACAGCGTCTGCTTGCACGGAGGAAGTGAGGGTTTTGGATTTGACGCAGCGGGCGGCGATGAGGTCGATGGCGGACTTGGAGATGTTTTGGTTGGGAGAGGTGGCGAGGGAGTGTAGGACTTCGAGGGTTAGGGCTGGGGTTGAAAGTGTTAGATAGGTGGGTATTGAGAGATGTGTTGATGTCTTAGGATTTGGTGTCTTGGTCTTGACTCCTATGTGTACGTACAGTCTTCTGGCTGTCTTTGCTGGTCTTCGTCTTGTTCTTTGGTCGTCAAGGGTTCGACTTCGGTTAAGCGTATGGTGTCGTGGATGGCGTAGCTGATGCTTTTAAAGGCGACGAAGAGGAGGGCTGCTGTGCCCAGCCAGAGCCAGCGGTCATCTATGCGGTGTGCCATGTTTGAAGAGTGTATGTAATGATGTCGAGATCATAGCGGTCGACTCGGAAGGTTTTCATGCAGACATTTTGTACTTTCGGTGTTTGCTTGTGGTCTGTCTGTCCTTCCTCGATTGATCCAAGCAAGCTCTTGACTTCCTGAATGACCGGGCCGTAGAAATATTCTCACAACGCCTGAGAAATGTATAGTAGCTGTTCTTATTAGAAAGAAATACACATCATTCTTCCAATCGCTAAGAGTAGAGGGCAGACGACTATTGTTGAACAATCAACATGTTGCAATTCAAGCATCGTGTACTGGCCATCAGTACTGCAGCTTGGTATATTCAAAAGGTTTCATCTGATGAGTGAGGCACCTCACACAGACGACCCACTTTATCCCGAACGCGTCTACGCGTCAAGAAACGCGCCGCCGCCGCTAAGTAAATTAGAAACGACTTGGTCACCCAGCGATAATCCTCCACCAAACACCACCAAACACCATCACAACTCCCACTATACCCGCTCACCACATCCTGCATAATACCGCCCTCATACGCAAACCCGTCATAACCCTACCACAAACAACCACCACATAATCTGTCAAGAGTACGTGTCACCACAAGCCAGCATGCGGAAACACAGCTAACAACATCACAGTGCTGGAAGCCCGCCTCGAGCAAGCAAACCTGTTGAAGAAGGTATGCTAGGTCCTCCACTCACACGCGTAGCACACGCTGACGTCCCACGCAGGTCGTCGACGCCATCAAGGACCTTGTCCAAGACTGCAACTTCGACTGCAATGACTCCGGCATCGCGCTCCAGGCAATGGACAACTCCCACGTCGCCCTCGTCTCCATGATGCTCAAGTCCGAATCCTTCTCTCCCTTCCGCTGCGATCGCAACCTCGCGCTCGGCATCAACCTCACCTCTCTCACCAAGGTCCTGCGCTGCGCACAGAGCGATGACATCCTCACACTCAAGGCCGAGGATGCGCCTGATGTTGTCAACCTCGTGTTCGAGAGCGCGGAGAGCGACAGGCTGAGCGAGTATGACATCAAGCTCATGGACATTGACCAAGAGCACTTGGGTATCCCGGACACCGAATACGCTGCAACCATCTCTATGCCCAGCTCCGAATTCTCGAAAATCACCAGAGATTTGTCCGCGCTGTCAGAGTCTGGTAAGATGCACAAGCACGGGATTATGTGCTTAGAAACATGCTAACAAGCAAAAAGTCTCCATCGAGTGCACAAAGGAGGGCGTGAAGTTTGCCTGCACTGGTGACATTGGCAACGGCTCTGTCACCCTGCGCCAGCACACCGACGTCGAGAACGCCGAGAAGAACGTCGAGATCAGTCTTACCGAGCCCGTCGCCCTGACCTTCTCGCTCAAGTACCTCGTCAACTTCTGCAAAGCCTCTGGCCTTAGCGGTCAAGTGAAGCTCTGCCTCAGCAACGAGGTCCCCCTGCTCGTCGAGTACGGCCTGGCCAACAACAGCTATCTCAGGTTCTACCTGGCCCCGAAGGTATGCAAATCATGAGCCTTCCACGATATTGCAAGCCTAATACTAACATTTTTCGCAGATCGGTGACGAGGAGTAATGTGTTAACGCTGCAATAATGAATGAGACTTTAGCCAAAGGCATTGATGGAGTTCACGGGTGAGGCGGGATGTATCTACGGGTTCCAAACAAGGGAAATGTTTGGCCTGGGCGAGCAAACGAGAAGTACTTGGTGAATGAGGGGACCCGAGTCTCTAGGATAGGCATGTCATGATTGTTGAGCACCGCACGTATACCAGCTCGAAAGCGTACTTCATAACTTCATCACTCAAGTCTCATTCATTCTTACTTCACTGTGCTGTTTGCCCTGGTAAAACTGCTGCTTTGTAAGCAATTTTGATCTTGCCCGTATGTCCATAGAACCATAATACTGTTTGCTTCGAACCAACTATAAAGTCAGAGAGGTAAAAGGCAAAGGTCATCACCACCACATGTCCTGATTTGAAGAAACCTGACAGAATCTGAGATGTCGACGACATACATCGACCGACACGTTTCGCGAACAAGACAAACGCAAATCGCCTCCCGAGACAAGACATGAGGGACTCATCCAGATAGATCCAACCCGAACCCACCTCGCCAAAAGTGACTTGCGAACGAAAGTCAACGAACAAAGAACTTCAACCCAGACCAAATCTCAAGTCTCCTCTTCGTCAAAGCTCATGGTGATCCCTTTGTCTCCATGTATTAGCGAGACCGAACCAAGAGACCTTCGATTCATCTCACATGCGCAATCATTCCCCGACGCAACACAAAGGAAAGTGGTATATTGGCCGTCGTGAGGCTCGCGGTCTTCTTCGAACGTAAATCGTCCTGTTGTCAACTTGACTTCTTCCTCTCTCACTCCAACTCAAGCACAAACGTATCATCCTTGCGTTCAGCGCATCAACCAGTCGTCATCCTCCAGAACCATCCGCTCAGAAGAACTACCGCTGGTCGTCTCGGAGAGCAAGAAGCGAAAACCATTTACTTTACAAGATCCACAACGAACCAACCAACCTCCAAACCAAACTACACCATGGCCCCTCTAACCCGCCCCAACAACGCCCTCCTCAGCAAAAAAATCGCAACCCTCCAACTCGAGCTCGCCCCTCTCGTCCCTCTCCCCGAGGGACCCCCGCACCCTGCTTTCCCCAAAACGCTCCTAGCCTTCCACCTCCTGACCGAAGACGAGCTGGACAGCATCGCACACCACTACCACCAGTCGACCCCCGGCCCTTGGACGCAGCACTACCCCGCGCTCATGAACTGGGACAAAGAATTCCTCGCCAAGCCCAGGGAAGTGTCGAAAGGGAAGAAGAAGAACAGGGAGGCCGAGGCCGCCGGAGCAGCGAGCGCAGCCGACGTGTCCGAGAAGGAGTTCCTCGAAACGCTCATGGAGACCGTCAAAGACCTTCGCAGCGCAACGAGCCCCTCACCCCCCACACTGAAATCCTCGGAAGAAAGCACGGCCGAAGCGTCTTTCGGCACGCTGACCACAAGTCCTACCTCGAGGACTTCGAACCCTTTTGCGGGTTTGAGCGGCAAGGACCGGATCCGGATCAAGAGGCGGAAAGTGGGCAAGTTCATTGGGTTAGTTGGGATGGAGACGCCGGTGGAGGAGATTGCGGGGAGGATCCAGGCGAGTCTTGATCGGGCTGTTGAGAGGAGTAGGGAGGAGTTGAGGCGGAACGAGGAGGTCATGTTGAGGAGGAAGAAGATGGCTTGATTCGTGGTATCTTGTCTTGTCTCGGTGGGGTGGGGCTTTTTCTTTTTTGGTTAGTAGTAGAGGGCAGGACTCTCTTTTTCGGACGAGTTTTTTGATGAGATACAGAATTTCTGAACTGTGGTGTTCTCGTTGCTTGGTCATATCTCAAGAGTGGAAAGTGAGAATTTGTCTAATATTTACAAAGTAAGCAAAGAGTGGTATCGTGATTTCCCAAACGCCAAGAGTCCAAGCACAACGTGAGAAACGAAACCTTCCAAGGTAGTTAATAATGCAGTCACTCCAAGTCTTCATAATCATGACTCTCAAGCCTCTTCATCGATCTTCTCCCAAGTCAGACTCGCCTGACTGCTAGCCAGTTCTTCCCTGACCTCCTCTACGGGCGCCTGCGACTTCTTGCCGAGACCAAGCATCCATCCGACGACCGAGCGAGGTGCGATGGCGCCAATGATGTCGTACGCAAGGCTGCCTCTGCCTACACGAATGTGGGCAGCCGGCCTGCGAGACACCAGAGTATCGAATACAGCGTTGTTCAGTTCCCTCAGTGGTGTAGCCCTGATCTTGGGCTGGCCTTCGCGTCTGTTCTTAGCTGTCACCGAGGGAATGTCGAAGTTGCCGAGCTTGAATTGGGAGATTGTCACGCCAGTTTCCTGCTCTCTCATCTCCGCGGCAAGGGTGGATGTGAACGCCTTTAGAGCGGCGTGAATAGTGTTTTCGGCAGCGTGTCCAGCAGGCTGCAATGCAGGCGTGATCGAGGGTGTGAGCAGTAGGACCTTCGACTTTTGTGCAATCAGGGTTGGCAAGAATAGTTGAGTCGTTGCGATTGTGGTGAGAACTTTCGCATTGAGCATGTCGCTCCACTCCTCGCTCGCAAAGTCGCCAATGTTCCCAGCCGGAGCGGCACCAGTGTCCGGCACCAGCACCAAACCCTTGAACTCCAGGTGATGCGGCTCAGCTCCCTCAAAAGCGACATGAGGACGTTCAAGCAGATTTTGGAATCGGCCAAGCTGTGACTGTGCAGAAAAGGGGTCTGCAAGTGAAATCGGCAAGGGCAGAAGGTCTGCACGCGACAAGCTGCGAATGTATGTTTCCTCTTCGGTGGAAGATGTCGCAACATAGACCACAAAGCCTCTTCTTTCCAAATCAAGCGCCACAGCCGAAGCGAGAGGGCTCGAGGTCGCGCCAGCCACGACGACAATTTCCAACCGCGCACCGCTTGGGCTCTTCCTAGCTCTTCTCTTCTTGTTGGCTTTGCGGTTTTGTACGTAAATGCCGGTGCTGACAACTCCAGTCACGGCGAAAGCGACGATCGCAGCGCTGAGAGCGCGGTTTTTATCCATCCATCGTGTAATGGCCTCGTAATATGTGGGTGGTGGGAGGCGGCGTGGCGGCGACTTGACAAGAGAAGAGGGATTCGAGGGAATCCATTCGCGGAGATGTGAGGCGACGAGGTCGAAATGGCGCTCTACGTCGGCAGCTACCGAGTTGACCTGGGTGCGAGCGACGTCGAATAGGTGCTGCGCGTCGGTCATTTTGCTTGGATGAGAATGTGTTTTCTGCAGATGTCTGGAAGTCGAGGTCGAGAAGACAGGCGTGATGCGCTCAGAGACGTGAAAGCGGGGAAGATCAGCAGCTATCGAAGCCGCTGGCACAGTTTCGAATCGGAATGACCACCGAGAGACCTCTCCAAAACACTACCTCCCTCTTTGGTATACCACGCTTCACTCAGGTCTGAAGTTACTGGTATTAGCACAGTGAATACCGATGATCTTCGAGAGGTCTCTCTCGAACACTGCCTCCCTCGTTGGCACACCGTGCTTCACTCAGGTCCAAGGTTGCTGGTGTCAGCACAGTGCATAGCGATGACCACCGAGAGACCTCTCTCGAACACCGCCTCTCTCGTTGGTACACCATGCTCCAATCAGGGCGGGAGCTGGTGGTATGAACACAACGGATACCGACAGCACGGTGAAGTCAAAGTGAACGAGACTTGAGTTATGAAACGTGGAGAGTCAGGGCAGGCCTCTATGTTGGTGAAGCTCAAATGGTGATATACGAGACCTTGTAGTGTGCTGTGGTCCTACAAACAAATCAAAAAAGAAAGCCTTTTACCATCACCATGCACCTCATGCCCAAACCTCCCGAACCTTGGCCCTAGTCTTCCAAACAAAAACACCACTGATGACCAACCCAACCACATCTAGCGCCACTCCGAACCACAGCCCAGCCCTCCACGAGGCCAGTGGCCCTTGATCCTCTTCCACGTACCTCTCAATTGACCCCGAAACACCCAATCCCAGACTAATACTATAGTTGACCATGGTGCTAATCAAACTCGCCGCAATACCCTGCGACTCTCTCGGGACAGCATTGGACAGAATCACCGAGCCCGCCGGGTAGCTCCAGTTCATGGCGAGCGGCATGATGATGACAGACAGAAAAGTGTTGATCCAGTAAGTTTGGCCGACGGGGGCGGTGGTCAGCAATAGCGTTCCGACGAGGAAGGCTATCATGGCGGCGAACATGACCCATGCGACTCTGATCCGACGTAGGACGAATGCTACGGCCATGGCGCAGGCAAGGCCGATGGGAGCGACTGGGACTTTTTGCGCTACGGCCATGAGGGGCGGGAGGTGTCGGAAGCGGGTTTGGAAGACGAAGTAGCCTACTACCCAGATTCCGTGGCTGAGGGATTGTGAGTTAGAATGTTGTTTGATGATACAAAAATCGTAGTGGATGTTTAGGACTCACCTTCCCCATCCGCAAGCGATGATTGCTAGCGTAAAGGCAGCATCTCTGTTCAGTCCCTTGATCGGGATCAAAGGATGCGAGGCGACGCGAAGCTCGATGTAAACGAAAATGCCGAAGCAGATCAGGCCGAGGACAAGAATGAAAGAGATGTACGATGTTTGCCAGCCGACGATGGGCGCTTCGTTGAAAGCGAAGTTGATCAAGACAAGACCGGCGACACCAGTGAGAGCCCCGGGAAGATCGAATTTCACCCACCACTTGGGTTTAACGGCTTTGCTGAGCGCTGGAGACGGTCTCTTATTGTCTGCAGGCACCACGAGAAGGCTGATCATACTGATCAGTGCGCATGTAATGGCCAGAGCCCAGAAAGACCATTGCCACCAGCCCTTTTCTGCGCAGAGGGAGGAGAAAGCGGAACCGATGACCATTCCTACCGGACCCATGCCGCCAAAACACGAGATGGAGAAGTTGCGCTTGAGTCCCATTGGGAATGTGCGGCCGATCAAAGCCAGGCCGTTCGGTATCAGGAGGGCAGGACCCATGCCTTGCATTGCTCTGCCTCCGACGAGCATGGTGAATCCATCGTAGTCGCTGAACCCGCAGAACATCGACCAGACGGCGAACCACATCCAACCGACGATGAAAACCTGCTTGTGGCCAAACATGTCACCCAGTCGACCGGCTGGGAGTATAAGAGTACCCAAAGCCATACCATATGCGGCCGTGGCTAGACTGAGCTTGGCGTAATCGGCTCCGAGTTGTTTGCCGATGATAAAGCCTGGAGCAATCGTTTGTGAAAGGCCTCCTAGGGATAAGAGCTGAGCAAGGCAGACATTTATGACGAAGAGGATTTCGTGTATCCTTGACATGCGTAGCTCGGGATCCTGTTGAGATGGCCTTGATGGTAGTGGCGCTGATCCATCACTGCTAGATGAAGACGGAGGAGGATAAGAGACGTTGAATCCTTTCTCGTTGAAGGAGTCTGGCGAGGTAGGAATTGGATCATTGGGCAGGCTTCTGTCCTTCTCCACAAGTCGAAACTCCCCGGTTTCATTATTGCGAGCCAGCACGTAACCATCCCAGACCGTGATGTGTGATTTCTTCAGAGCTCGCTGCCAATCGTCTGTTGTCTCTTGTTCGTCGACATTGGATGATGACTTTCTGTTGTATGTCTGCGGGAGAATGGCGATCTCGGATCTTTCGGTTGGCGTCGGTTGTCTTGTCGATGCGATCATAGTCGACTCCGTGCCTGACGGGGAAGAAGATCGTTGGAAAGGTCTGGTCAGGATACGGGATGCCGCCTCGACGACATCGGTGCTTCTTTGATCGTGCGGATCAGCCGATCGTGAAGATTTGTTAGTGCTCATATCTGATGCTAAAGAGCACGGCGAACGTGGCATCAATGCGAGCCCGGCTCTATATGCTGAAGTCCGCTCCCTTACTTTGAGGCGCCAAGTCGACGGGAGAACAATAAATGTAACGGGTGGGGTAAAGCGGAGATCTAACGCTTGCGAGATGGGTAACGATGTTGTGTCTCACGGCGAAAACATGAGAGCAAGTCCCGAATGATATATGGTTGACAAGCACCACCACCTACCGGATGCCATCGGATGCCATGGCAGGCGTCGTACCACTGAGTTTCGATTGATAGCTTCCTCAAACGCGTCCAGTACATCGTGTTCTGCAAAAGCTTTCCGAGAATAGACAAATGGCGTGGAGGATTGGTAGCACGAAGTTTGCCGTCCATGCAAGGTCAGACGGAGGATCGGTAGGCTCATGTCCGACCACAGGGGTCACTTCCCGCGCACATATCTCAGAAAGTAAGGTACCGGAAGATCGACAAGAGCTCATTGGGTGGTGAGGAACACGTTCCTGGCTAGAAGAACAGGGACAGGGACATATACCGTTCTGTCTCGGCATGGCTGCACCGACCAATTTTGGCCGCACGTAAAGGTAATATGTTCGCAACATTCATTCATGTCCGTCCTAGAAGAAACTGCTGTCGGCCGTGTGTGAGAGGTACACTTGGAAGGAAAGATGCCGCCAGGGTGCCTGTGAGTTTCCCTTGTCTCAATAATATCAGCAGGCGGAGTGATATGAGATGCAGGGGGATGAAGCCATCCGGAACCTTGAACGTCCATCCTGACGCAGCATCGAAGCCGTTCAAAGCCCAGGACAAAAGAGTGCATATACTCTGCATTAATCCAGTTCCAAAGAATGCAGACGTGAGCTGGTAGCCGCGCGGTCGCTGCGGTCGTCGTCGCTGTGAAGTCTGCGGATCATGCTTTGTTCCTGACGAGGATGTCGGCGGGAATCCGAAGATAAGGTAGAATCAAGCTTCGTCTTAGCCGCATGTGGGATCCACTGATCGACGCTGTCAGCCGCGCACCCTGCTGCGATCAATGCATATTGATGGTCTCGGAGAGTTTGCCATGCTACCTGGCTACCTGGCTACCTATGCCATGCAGTCCTTGATGGAGACACAGGTTGATTGAAAAGCCATGTCGCTGAAGTATGGAGCAATAGATGATGATCGGACAATCATGCAGTGTCTTTGCGCGGAACGATATTCACTCTGACTAAGCAGGCGCTAACGCCGGCCCTCTCGATAGTATACAGAAGGATTGTTATTGATCTCGGGAATCCAATCCTGTCATACACCTAGACGTTCCTTCGAGCCCAACTCGTGAACAGTGTTGCATGCTGATGTTGATTCCGACAACAAAACAGAAGCAGTCAATAGCTCAATATGATTGTGAGAGTTTCCGGCTCTGGTTGGTTGATTCGCGTCCACGTTGTTGCTGCTGTTGAGGCTGAGAATCGAGACTTTTCGTTTCTCTTTGATCGGGGGTAATGTGTCATAGTACTCCTCCCATTGAGCATACATCATCAAATGGACTCAAAGCCCAATGAGGAACCATCTTTCAAATCTGTCGTATGGGCGTTGTTCATTGATCAAGACAGTCGTAAAGGAGACCTCTTGCCCCAACCCGAACCCTAAGTTGATGATCATGAAAGTGCTTGCTCATCCACTACACCCACCGTACACATCTCATACATGTAGGCGCCTTGATCAGATCAGATCAGATCCAGAGCACGTTTCAGTATGACCACGACTCCTCTCTTGACCAACGAGATGCTTGTCTTGCGGCGATGGTATCTCAACGGACGGGGCCTTCGCATGCGGTGGTACCATCACATTTGGTACACTGTAATCTCCTCTTAACCAGCGAGATACTCGTCTTTCGGCTATGGCGTCCTAGTGGACGCGACCCTGCTATGATGTGATACCATCAGCTCTACTGTACTATTATGCTCTTTCGACTAGCGAGGTGGTCGTTTCGCGATGATGGCATCTCACTGGCGAGCGAGTGGATACTCGTCAATTGCCAATTGTAATAGCATGTGGTCGGTGAATTGCATGGTCATCTGCCGCAAGAATGGCCTCTTCTTTTCTAATATTAAATCAACGACATGCATAATTTATTTGGTATCGTTAGTAAGCCGAAGGAAATTCGCAAAAGAAACCTCCCGAATGATCCCGTCTCACCACATCAAAGTTAAGTTCTATCGCGGTAATAATGATTTACAAACCTGGCCGGTCCATGAAAAAGTCTCGATCGCGTGCAGAGCGCACAATGGGATCGAAGTTACAAGTTCGGCCTCAGCCTCAGCCTGATCCCTTGTTCCTCTTCGCCTCAGCCCCAGCCTCCTCTTCTGCCGCCCTCTTCCGATCCTCCTCCCGCCACCCTGATCCATTACCAACAACGGGCGTTTGGAAGTTCAGCGGACTTGGTAACATGTTGCTATCGTTGGATCGACCGAAATTCCATTCCGAGTAGAAAGTGGACGGGCTAGGCAGCAGTTCTTGCATAAAACGCGAGGGCAGAGCAGTCATGGGCGTTTCGATTGTCTCTCGGTTGGCGGCGTGTGGGTTCGTGCTCATTGGAGGTGCAGGGCGTGCGAAGGGGTTCGGAGGTCCTTGGGCACCGGCGCTGAGGAGGGTATTGGTAGATGGAGACGGAGGAGGGAGGACGACATGTGAAGGTGGGCCTTGTTGTTGTGTGCCAGTCGCGGTCTGCAGTGAGGTACTGGCTGCATCGGAGTCTGCTGTTTGTGCCTCATCGCCGGAAGCTTCGCTGGGGATTTGTACTTTCAGGCGAGGTCGCTTCGCATCAGGAGCTGTGCTTGCACGAACCGGTGGAGCGATTACGGGGACGTTGGAAGTGCTTGATGTCCGCTGAGGTGGTGGTGGAGGATGTGGAGATTGTTGAGGCGCTCGAGCATGTGGTGGGTTAGGTGATAAGCCGTTGGCCTTGTCGCGATTCAATGCTGCCACATCGATCGACGCTGGTCGAGGTCCACCGTCCTCCATTTTGATGACCGGTTCTGTGCGAGGATGCTCTGTCATCCCCGAGGTTCCCCAGTGCTGTGCTAATAATGATCTACTATCGTCAATAGGCGTGAAAATGCTGTTGTGCTTCGCGTGTGCAGGAAGAGGCCTTGGTTGCGGTATAGGCGGGCTGGCAAAGTCGTGATGCTGTGGAGGTTGAGAAGGTCCGGGTTGTTGCTGCTGCTGTTGCGGCTGAGGCGATGCCATAGGTGGTCGCTGAGGCGGAGGTTGCAAGTATTCGTTTGAAGGTTCCTGCTTCATCTGGACTTGCTGGAGCGGCTGAGGTTGGAAATTAGGCGGCATTGACTGTCTTCTGTTGTCCTGCATCATAACCTGCGCCACAGCTGGATGTTGAGGTTGCTGAGGATGCTGGTTTGGATATGGCGGAGGACGCTGCATTTGCGCCTGCGCGGCAGCTTGTGGATGGTAGAAAGGCTGGTTCGGTGCGTATGCATATGTCGGCTGTGGAGGTGGACCTTGAGTATGTTGCTGCGGGTGACCCGGTGGCACGAGATTGGAGCTTGTCCGACGGAGGTGCTGCTGAGGGTGTTGTTGTGGATGCTGCATGCCATGCTGTGAAGTTCTCGACGAAGGGCGCGATATTTGTGGAGGCAGTGGCGAGGGCCCACGCTGGAACTGTGGCATTGGGCCGTTGGGCATGGGCGGCGAACCTTGCGGCGTGCTATGTCTGACATGTTGCAGACCCGGGTGGTGTTGTAGACCTGCCTGATGTTGCTGCTGCATCATCATCTTCTGGTGGTGATCTGGTGTGCCTCTCGAATCTCCCGCGTCCTCGTCGCCGCCCTCATCGTCATCATCGTCGTCCCCGCCACCTTTGTCCGCGAAGTCCTGAGGTCCCTTGTGTTCGTGCGCACCGCCATACTGCTAGAGAGTTAGTACGTGTAGTCGCGCTATAGTGTCTGCGCAGTTGCGCGACAACTCACGTATTGAAACCTCGCGATAGTCTCGTTGATGTCTCCCGACGAGTACTCGTATAGCTTTTTGTTGTGACCGAAGATGATGACTGCGACGTCGACAGAGCAAAGCACGGAGAGCTCGTGCGCCTTCTTGAACAAACCGCCCTTGCGCTTGAGGAAGGTGACGGACCTGGAAGGCACGATGGAGAGTTAGTGTCGATATCAACGTGACAAGGCGCGCGCGCTGATGGATTGGAAGTCGGCGGGTAGTGGCTGTAGTAGTAGTACGCACCTGTTGCGGTCGTCCTTGATAGGCTTGATCTCGATCTTGCGGCGGCCCATGGCGCGCGAAGATGGCGCGGTAGGAGTGGTGCAAGGTGAGGGAGGGAGGGGGAGGGTAACGACGGGATTGTCTCAGAGTGCGCGCGTTCTGGCCTCGTGATAACGGGCGTGCAGATAGCAGTGGGAGGGGGTGTCGGGAGCGGCGGAGTATATGTTGGAGGTGGTATGTGATATGTCGTGGTGGTAGTGGTGTGAGAGTCGCGCGAGTTGAAGGATTGCGCCCGGCAGGCGGCTGAGGGGCGACGAAACGAGACGAGTCGCAGGCTGGTATGGAAGGCGACGACGGACTGCGCTCCAGGCGCGATTGTACGCGCAAAAGAGTGGTCGCGCAGGAATGGTATTGCGTCGAAGTACCTACCTGACTTGTCGATTGTCGATTGTCGCGTGGCTCGTGGCTCGTGGGTTAGACCAAAGAGTTATTCTTAGGACATCGGAGAATCGGATCTCCCATGCAACAGCATCATGCTTCGTGCTAGACCGTGGTGGAAGGTGATTGGAGGCCCGGCCCGTCTTCTACGGGGCCACTATATGAGACGTCACGTGATGACATACTTTCTGGTTCGAGCCGTCCACTTATCCATGCCTAGGTTTATTGATCAATATGCTAATGTTCCGTGTAACTAATAACACAGTGATATGAAGCCGTCAAAAAGCCTGCTGCGGCACTTGCTTTCAGTATTGTCCTCAGCAGTGGTAAAGAACATTCGTGGCAGCTCCGTATCGAATCGGACAAGAAACGAACGGTGGGCAGCTACAAAGCATCCGACCTTGATCCACGAGCCCCGCGTCTACGGTACCCTTTCTCTTCACAGCCCTGCTATCAATAGCTCACAACTACTGAGACACGACCTATATCAGCGACACACTGGACTGCTAAGCTGTTCGATCTTGTCTATGTTTTCATAGGTTGCTAGGATGAACGACATGGTGACAGACTCGACGTTGAAATCAACGAGGCTTCTGTGCACTCATTATCATCATCTCGAATCTGAAATACGCCTTCCCACTTTTTGCATCCTTGACCATATCCTCATGCATTTTCGCTGCCTCGTCAGAGCTCCAATATCCTTTACCGCCATCCATCTTCTGCATCATCTCCACCATTCCACCGACAGCACCGACAACAACCTTGGTGAGATCGGGACGAGTTTCGCTGACGCGATCGGAGCCGACTACATCTGTTTGCACGTCTTCGAAACCCGCGCGGGAAGCTATGGACTCGAGGTTCTTCAGGTCTTCATAGCCCAGCCCGCGCTTGATCCCGTCGTCGATGACTGCCTTGAACATGTCTTGCATTCGGCGCCGGTTCGCTCCCATTTCGTTTTGGACCGCTCTCATCATCCTGGTGTGCGAGTGTCAGTCTGCAGGTCCCGCCCGCTTACAGAAGAGGCAAAGCCATGTGCAGCGGCAAAGACTTACGTGAAATCGGCCTCCTCCCACTGAACCCAGCCTCCAGGTCTCAATAGCTGGAACAAATTCTTACACGCTACCTCCCATTTGCCGTTTGGCAGACCGAGGATTAGGAGTCGCAGATGCAGGACGTCGAATGTTCCTTTCTTGTCTTCAGGGACGGGATCGAGCAAGTTCTGCATAACGTTAGTCAGCCACACTATAGGCTTGTCACAGCCAAACGTACTGCAATTGTGTCAGCACCAGAGCCACAAAGGTATATTAAAAGCAAGGTCCGTACCCAGAGTTGAGAAAGCAACATCTTTTGGCGCATTCGAGGGGAACTGATCAGAACTCATATCGAGACCCTCGTAACTGCAGCATCGCAGATAGTGAGTAATTTTGCCAGACCTGCCAGACCATTCGGACGAGCCCTTCTTACCGGTATTGGGAGCCTTTCTGCTCCCTCGCCAGATCTATTATCCAGATGCCCGTTCCGGTCCCTATATCGCCGATGCGTGCATCACTGGGTATGCTCTCAGCAATCCTAGGGTGTAACAGGAAACCAATGTTGGTTTTCCACACTTCGTGTTGGGCGTTCAGTCTCTCGCTCTCTTTGGCATCGCGAGTGAGTGCGTATACGTCGGCTGATGGCATGACTGGGTGTACGTCTTAGACGTTGCTATTTGGCAGTAAGAAAGGAGAAGATCTCGCAGATTAGCAGTTCTACAGACAAGAGAATGGCAATAGAGCATCTCGACCTGCCTTTTGTATGTTCGGCATAGGAACCGACCTTATTGTATGTTTCCGGATTACCGAACGATGATCCCATGGTAGTTGTGAGCCCCACTTGGGTGCTGCTGCAGAGTACATTTACGGGTTGGCATCTTGCGAAGAGTAGGATGATCTTCTTCTTCCTCGCTCGTACGGAAAGGTTGACGACCGGATAGTCGGATGGATGATTTCCACAGATCGCTCCACTGCTTGCGCGCTGGGGAACATGACGCAACAGAGGTGATGCCGATTGACCCGTCGGAATAGAGTTTTGATAATCCACCGCTTAATACTCCCCTTGTCCCTCGCAAGCCTCCCACTTCGCTCCTTCGCTGAAGTATGGAGCTTTATCATGAGCCGTTTAGAGCTACAGCTCGGTCCTTTAATCGCCTCGCCAGCGACGAGCTCGCGGCATTCACTCTCAAGAACAGAGGCGCTGCAATGGCGACACACTTTGGCCAGAGTGCTGCAAGAATCTCGAGAGACAAATTCCAGTAACCCGCGTTTGAGGCCTTGAAGTGTAGAGTCCCGTGAACGACGTAGGCTTCGAACTGGGTTTGTTGTGCCGTCGAGAGCTGCCCGCACTCATATCTCATACATCTAGGTCCTTGCTCTTGCGAAAATGGTGCTGCGCATGTCGATATCGCCAGAGCTTTCCATGTTATGTGAGCTCTCGGTCATCTGTTCTACGCAGGAGTGAGATGTCGCAGTCTGGAAGGAAGGACGGACATATCCCAAAATATTCGGCCAAGTCGTCGCTGCTGACTCAGCCTGTCCAAAGATAAGACACAGATAGGCCGCTGTCTTGGAAACAGCTATTCCACCCCAGCCTCCTCCACATGGCGATCTTGCAGATGACAACGAATGCCGATGGCGGAGGGCGACTACATCTCGCCTATCTACCGGCCAAGACGCAATGTTGCCCGTGGCGAAACACCGTTGGAAGTAACAACTGATTCACATCCTGGCCGGCCGGCCGCCACCTTGCCATTGAAGCTCCAACATAGATTCCACTGCTCGCTCTACACGTAGTACAACACTCCAACACTACGCATACACCACCACCCGCTAAGAACGCAAACATGCCTCTTATCAAGCTGGGAATCTTGGTCCCTTCATCCAACACCAACCTCGAGCCACTCACCTGCTCTATACTGTCTTCGCTCCCAGACGTGAGCGTACACTTCAGCCGCTTCCCAGTCACACACATTGCACTATCCGCAACCGCTCTGTCTCAATTCGACGAAACCGCCATCCTAGCAGCTGCCAGTCTACTGGCAGACGCACAAGTCGATATCATCGGCTGGAGCGGGACTTCCAGCGGCTGGCTGGGCTTCGAAGCCGACGAGAAGCTCTGTCGTAGTATAGAACAGAAAACGGGAATCAAAGCTACCACGAGTGTGCTGGCGCTGAACCGCCTGCTAGACTTGGCGCGAGGGCGTGGCGAGATCGATTTCGGCCTTGTGACTCCATACTTGGACGACGTGCAAGCTGCAATCGTCTCGACGTATGGCAAGGCTGGGTACGAGGTCAAGTCCGAGTCACACCTGCGCAAGACTGTCAATGTGGAGTTTGCCAAAGTCAGTGAGGCCACGCTTGACGGGCAAATGGAGGAGGTGATAGGCCAGCTCTCTGGGACGAAAGTCATCTCTACTTTCTGTACGAACTTGAAAGCAGCTCAGAGGGTCAAGCATTGGGAGGAAAAGTACGGAGACTTGTATGTCTTCGATACGACTGCAACGGTGGTTTGGGATATGTTGCGCATGGCCGGTGTGGATTACAAAGGCATCACGCAATGGGGGAAACTGTTTGAGATGTGATGAGATGTGATGGCCGCCCCGCATGAACAATTCGGAACTCTAACCATGGTCGAGCTGATGGTGGGATGTCCTAATCTAGAGTCAGTAGTCTGTGCCTTCCATGATCTTCAACATCTAAGTTTCTTCCGCCCATCACATCATCCAAAGTTGACAAAATGGCGTTCTGGTTTGGTATAAGGTAGAGAGCTCCCCTATCGACCTATGTTGCGCTATCAGCTTGAAGATGGATCAGCAACTATAGGCGATAACTTTGCAAGTTTGCCTATCTCGTCTGCTCTCGGCCTTCCCTTATCGCTTGGCCTTCTGGATCTCACCCTCATGTAAGGATCGACCAGGGTTGTCTGGCGAAGATAAAGTTCGACGTCTTTCACGTCGAGCGCTCTGTCTTTGCCTGGAGAGTCCATAATCACGACTCCGGTCCGATACGATGACTTCACGCTTCGCCCGAGCACTACAAGCGAAGAAAACCAACGACGATAAGGATGACGGAACAACACACGGCCGTTGGAGCAACATCGATCTCGAACCAACTCCACCAGCTAGCCGAAACTGGTCTGGATGGTACTTCTTCGCCTTCCAATTCAGCATAGCCTTCTCCCCAACAACATACAACATCGGCTCGAGTCTGTACGCAATCGGCCTCACCTGGCAGACCATCATCATCGCATCGTTCGTCGGCACTGGTCTCTGCTGCATCGTGATCTTTTTCAACGCCAGAGGCGCCACGCTCTACCATATCGGCTTTCCCGTCTACGTTCGAATCTCGGCTGGCATATATGGCTCTCTTTGGTTCATCTTCATCCGTGCGATCGTGGCAGTCTTCTACATGGGCACGCAAACATACTACGCCAGCCGGATGATGGACGTGTCCTTGCGTTGCATCTTCGGCCACCAATGGACGGACATCCCAAACCACTTACCGGCTTCTGCTAAGATCACCACATCCCAAATGGTGGCTTTCTTCTTGACGTGGCTGTTCCAATTCCCGTTCGCCTGGCTGCACCCAAGCAAAGCTGGACCTCTCTTCGTGGTCAAGTCGGTCCTCTCGCCAATTGCCTATATCACAACCATGATTTGGGCTCTCGTCAAGTTCAATGGCGTCAACCTCGACCTAGCGAAGGCGCCGGCCTCGGGCAGTCAGCTGGGTTGGTCTTTCATGCGAGCCATCAACACTGTGGTCAGTGGAGTCGTGCCTCCCATGGTCAACATTGCCGACCTGGGACGCTACGGGAACAAGCCCAGCGATGTCTTGCCTTTGACTGCCGGTCTCTTCATCAGCAAGCCTCTGGTCATCTTGATCGGACTTTTCACCACCGCTGCAGGCGCCAAGCGGTTTGGCGTAGCCAACTGGAATCTGTGGGACTTCTACGGCCTTGTTCTCGATAACTATTGGGGCCCGGGCACCCGCACCCTTGTCTTCCTGGGAGCCTTCATCCAATGTTTCGCCACGATCGTGACCAACGTCTCCAGCAACGCAATTCCTATAGGCTGCGATCTCAACGGCCTCTTCCCCAAATACTTCACCATCGTGCGCGGCATGATCCTCAGCCACATCCTCGTGTGGCCTGTCGTGCCATGGCTGCTGGTCAATAGCGCGCAGAACTTCCTCACCTTCCTTGGCTCTTACCTCTGTTTCGTCACTCCGATCGTCGCCGTGATGATCGTTGATTACTGGTTCTCCCGCCGAGGGAACATCCACGTGCCATCCCTCTACACCCCCGAGCCTGGGACGCCGTACTACTACACTAAAGGCTTCAACCTCCGCGCTTTCATCGCATGGGCTTGCGGCGTCGTGCTCGTCATCTCCGGCATCTCGGGCGCCATCAACCCCGGATCCATCAGCCAGACGGCTGTCAACGTGTACAACTGCGGGTTCATTCTCTCCGGCACGGCTGGTGCCGTCATCTACACCATCTTGTGCAAGATCTGGCCAGTGCGGGTGTATCCCTCGAGCGCTCGGCACGGCGAAGAAAGCAAAGCTTGGGAGTCGATGGTTCCGACCGAGGGGTTCTTCCACGATGACGCGACTATGCCTGAGTATGTCAAGAGTCGAGTGCTTTTGGTCGGCGAAGGATCTATCAGTTCCGTGGCCCGGCAAGATGGCGATTCCTCTTCTGGGCAGGAGATCAGAGCGGAGAAGTCGTAGGTCGGCGTTTGTAGAGAACCTCTATGGAGTGTCCTTAGATACTGTACAGCACAACATAGTGACAGTGCACAATGGAGTACTCGAGTATGTCCAGTTTTGCCGTGATGCGTTCTGCAGCCATTCCCATGGTCATCCTAATACCGGGTGTGCCTATTCACATGCGGTCGAACCTGCTCGTGATCAGGATGATCGTTGGGCTACCGGTATATTGCCCTCGATAGAAAGAATGCATTTCGTGAATTAGGCCCAGTGATGAGGGTGTTCAAGTCGGGATGCCTTAAGTAGGAAAACACCCACCTGAGATTAAGCTTCGCGCTAGCCGCAGCCGCAGACTTTCACATCATCGAAAGTCCATCGTAGCAAAGCCGTCGCGTGGCGTACTCACTCTCGCAAGTCTCCAAGAGACATCCACCCTTTTTACACCACACATTGACATTTACGGCTTGTTCGTCCAGTAGCGAACAGTTACCGCCGTGATGTCTAATCAACAGAAAGGCGGCGCCGGCGGGGGCGGAGGAGGAGGCGACAACAACATGAGCCAGTACAAGTATGGCGCCATGTCCAACTTGGTCCTGCAGGCGGACCGTCGCTTCGTGTCGCGTCGTGGCGATGAGAATACTGGTGATCCGGAATCGCTAGCTGGCCGCATCAACCTGGGCGACATGGGCTCGAGGACAGCACGCGAAGCCGCGCCCGCGCGTCCACCAGCGCAAGAGCAGGCGCGCAAGAGAAAGCGCACGGAGCCCGTACAAAATACCAGAGCAGCAGGCGTACTGAGCCAAGGAGACTTGGACATCGAAGGCCTGCGATACAGGCCCAGAACGGCTGCGACTAAGGACGTCTACGATCTCATTGCGACTGAGACTGCGCGCAAGATGGGCGGCGACTACGGACTAGCGATCACGGCCTCGGCGACCGACTCGATTCTGGAGTATCTGAAGGACGAGACCATGAAAGACTTCGACAAGAAGAAAGAAATCGATGACATTCTCGGCGTCACTCTCACGAGCCAGGAAATGAACAGACTCGTAAATCTGGGCAAAAAGATCACCGACTACGACGCACAAGATGAGGATGAAGAGATGGGCGAGGGTGGTGGCGATGGCGCTGACATCGATGAGCGCCAAGGTGTAGCCGTGGACTTTGGCGAGGAAGAGGACGAAGAGGAGGAGGGCAAAGGCCAGACTTTCGAAGTACGAGATGAAGACGAGGAATCAGAGGACGAACTTCAAATGGGCACAGAGGAAATCACCGGCGAAACCGATGATCCTCCACCCGCTGCGGCGGATGAAGACGCAGCCGAGGAAGATGGTATGGTGATAGAGAACCGGGCACAGCAGAGGGAAACCGCACAGGATCCCGATATCGTCCCTGCATACGAAATCGATGCGTACTGGCTACAACGGCAAGTCGGACAGCTCTATGAGGATGCGCATATTCAGTCTGAAAAGACACGAGAGTCTGAGCAGATCATGGCTGCTTTGGAGGACGATTCTGGCGAACCGAAGCCCTTACGCGAGGTGGAGAACGACCTTATGGAGCTCTTCGACTACGAGCATCCCGAGCTGGTCGGAAAGCTCGTCAAGAACAGAGACAAGATCGTATGGGTACTCAAGTGGCAGCGCGCCGGTGACGATCAGCAGGCCCGCTCGACGATTGAGAAGGAGATGCAAAGTGCTGGTCATGCCGGTATTCTTCGCGAGCTGCGGGGCCGCGACGAGCCATCGACTGATGGTAAAGCAAAGATGAGCGTCAAGCTTGATCCCATGGAACTGGACGCAAAGTTGTCCGCACGGGATGAACAAGAAGCTACCAAAGATGGCCTTGTTGGAGGTCTGCAGCCTCGCCGTACGCTCAACATCGATGACCTGAAGTTCGATCAAGGAAACCACACCATGACAAACACCAACGTTCGACTGCCTCCAGGATCGACCAAGCGAACATTCAAGGGCTACGAGGAGATTCACGTCCCTGCGCCGAAGCCAAAATTCGATCCATCGGAGCCGCTCAAGCCGACTTCGGATCTCCCGGCGTGGGCACAACCTGGATTCGGCTCTTCGAAATCTCTCAACAGGATTCAGACAAGGTGTTTCCCCTCTGCATTCGAGGACGACGGCAACATGCTAATCTGTGCCCCGACTGGATCTGGAAAGACCAACGTGGCTATGTTGACCATGCTCCGCGAGATTGGCAAGCACAGGAACCCTGAGACAGGCGAGATTGACCTGGATAGCTTTAAGATCGTCTACATCGCACCCCTCAAAGCCCTAGTACAGGAACAAGTCGGCAACTTTGGCAAGAGGCTGGAGCCGTATGGAATCACAGTTTCCGAGCTTACTGGTGACCGTCAACTCACGAAACAGCAAATCGCTGACACACAAGTCATCGTCACAACTCCTGAAAAGTGGGATGTCATCACCCGCAAGGCCACCGATACCAGCTACACCAATCTCGTCCGTCTCATCTGTATCGATGAGATCCACTTGCTGCACGATGACCGTGGACCTGTCCTCGAGAGCATCGTTGCACGTACCATCCGTCGCCAGGAGCACACTGGAGACCCCGTACGCATCGTCGGTCTTTCCGCTACCCTCCCCAACTACCGCGATGTAGCCACCTTCCTTCGAGCAGACCCCGAGACCGGCGTGTTCCACTTTGATGGTAGCTACCGCCCTTGCCCGCTCAAGCAAGAGTTCATTGGTATCACTGAAAAGAAGGCAATCAAGCAGCTGAAGACGATGAACGACGTGTGCTACACAAAGACTCTGGAGCAAGTTGGACAGAACAAGCAGCAGATGCTCATCTTCGTCCATTCCCGCAAGGAGACTGCAAAGACCGCCAAGTACATTCGTGACAAGGCAATGGAACTCGAGACTATCGGTCAGATTCTACGCACCGATGGCGCTACACGGGAGATTCTGCGCGATGAGGCCGATGGTGCACAAAGCGCGGATCTCAAGGATGTTCTGCCTTACGGCTTCGGTATTCACCACGCTGGAATGAGCAGAGCCGACAGAACCACGGTCGAGGACCTCTTCGCTGATGGTCACATTCAAGTTTTGGTGTGCACAGCTACTCTTGCTTGGGGTGTCAACCTGCCAGCCCACACCGTCATTATCAAGGGTACCCAGGTGTACTCTCCCGAGAAGGGTAGCTGGGTTGAGCTCAGCCCGCAGGATGTCTTGCAGATGCTGGGTCGCGCGGGTCGTCCGCAATACGACACTTATGGTGAAGGTCTCATTATCACCTCGCAGGCCGAACTGCAGTACTACTTGTCACTTTTGAACCAGCAGCTGCCAATTGAGAGTCAGTTGGCATCGAAGCTCGCTGACAATCTGAACGCCGAAGTCGTCCTTGGTAACATTCGCACCAGGGATGAGGGTGTCGAGTGGCTTGGATACACATACCTGTTTGTGCGCATGTTGCGTTCGCCAGCTCTGTACCAGGTCGGCGCTGACTACGATGATGACCACACATTAGAGCAAAGGCGCGTGGACTTGATCCACTCCGCCGCCGTAATGCTCGAAGCAGCCAACCTGGTCAAGTATGACAAAAAGTCCGGCCGTATACAATCTACCGAGCTGGGACGTGTGGCCAGTCACTACTACATCACACACAACAGTATGTTGACCTACAACCGCAACATCCAGCCCTCTGTCAGCCCGATCGAACTGTTCCGCATTTTCGCGCTAAGCGAAGAGTTCAAGTACATCCCCGTCCGCCAGGATGAGAAGCTGGAGTTGGCCAAGTTGCTCGGTCGCGTGCCGATCCCGGTCAAGGAAACCATCGACGAGCCGCATTGCAAGATCAACGTGCTCCTGCAAGCGTTCGTCAGCAGACTGAAGCTCGAAGGTCTTGCGCTCATGGCCGATCTGGTGTACGTGACCCAGTCAGCAGGGCGTATCCTGCGTGCGATGTTTGAGATTGCTCTCAAGAAGGGCTGGGCTGGTGTCGCGAAGGACGCTCTCGCCCTCTGTAAGACCGCCGAAAAGCGAATGTGGCCTACTATGAGCCCGCTGCGACAGTTCCCCGAATGCTCGCCTGAGATTATCAAGAAGGCCGAACGTATCGATGTACCTTGGCAACAATACTTCGATCTGGACCCACCTCGCATGGGCGAACTTCTTGGCATGCAGAAGCATGGCCGACAGGTCTGCAATATGGTGTCCCGATTCCCTAGGCTCGACGTGCAAGCGCAAGTTCAGCCCATCACCAAGAGCTTGCTTCGTGTCGAGCTTACTCTGACTCCCAACTTTGAGTGGGACGACGCCCTCCATGGTCGCGCTGAGGGCTGGTGGATCATTGTTGAAGACTGCGACGGCGAACAGATCCTCTTCCATGACCAATTCCTTCTCCGCAAAGAGTACGCCATTTCCGAGATGAACGAGCACCTCGTCGAGTTCACTGTGCCTATCACCGAACCGATGCCGCCAAACTACTTCATCACCGTTGTTTCAGATCGCTGGATGCACGCTGAAAGCAAGCTGGCGTTGAGCTTCCAAAAGTTGCATCTTCCTGAGAAGTTCCCTTCGCACACACCTCTGCTTGAACTGCAGCCTCTTCCAGTCGCTGCTTTGAAGAGACAGGACTACGTTGATCTGTACCCCGACTGGCCCACCTTCAACCGAATCCAGTCGCAGACTTTCAACCATCTCTTCCAGACAGACGACAGCGTCCTCGTTGGATGTGCTGCAGGAAGCGGCAAGACGGTGTGTGCCGAGTTCGCGCTATTGAGACACTGGTCGAAGCAGAACTCTGGTAAGGCTGTGTATATTGCACCGTTCCAGGAGCAAGTGGATGCCCGTCAAAAGGCATGGCAACTTCGTCTTTCAAAGCTGGCAGACGGCAAACAGATCGTCAAGCTCACTGGCGAGACCGCCGCAGACTTGAAGCTATTGGAGATGGGTGATCTTATCCTCGCGACGCCTGCACAGTGGGACATGATGTCTCGCCAATGGCAAAGGAGGAAGAACGTGCAGAACACGAAGCTTCTGATCGCGGATGACTTGCACCTTCTTGGTGGCCACGGTGGCTACGTGTACGAGACTGTTGTGTCTCGTGCTCAGGCTATTGCTGCAAACTTGGAAAGTAACATCCGTATCGTGGGCTTGAGCGTCTCCCTTGCGAACGCCAGGGACATCGGTGAGTGGATCGGTGCCAGCAAGCAGACCATTTACAACTTCAGCCCTGCAGTTCGACCCATCCCGCTCAGCTTGCATCTGCAGTCCTTCACCATTCCCCACTTCCCTTCGCTCATGCTTGCCATGACAAAGCCCACATATCAGGCTATCCTGCAGCACGCCTCCGACAAGCCCGCCATGGTCTTTGTCCCCAGCAGAAAGCAAGTGCGCGCGACTGCTTCGGACCTTCTTGCCGCTTGCGTGGCGGACGACGATGAAGACCGCTTCTTGCACACGGATCTCGAGTCCATAGCGCCTTTGCTCGAGAAAGTCAAGGAACGATCGTTGGCGCTTTCGCTCTCTCACGGTATCGCGTACTACCATGAAGCGTTGTCCGTAGGCGACAAGCGGATCGTGGATCACTTGTTCAGCCAAGGCGCAGTCCAGGTCATGCTTGTGTCGAGGGATTGCTGCTGGGAGATCCAGAGCTCTGCATACCTTGTCATTATCATGGGCACGCAATTCTTCGAGGGCCGTGAGCACCGGTACATTGACTACCCAGTCAGTGACGTGCTGCAGATGTTTGGCAAGGCTGGTCGCACACTCCAGGACAAAGATTGTCGTGGTGTCTTGATGTGTCCCGCTGTCAAGCGTGACTACTACAGCAAGTTCTTGAAGGAAGCACTCCCTATCGAGAGTCAACTGCAAACCTTCTTCCACGATGCGTTCGTCACGGAAATCAGCACCAAGACGATCGAGTCCACCCAGGATGCCGTTGACTGGTCGACCTACACATATTTCTACAGGAGACTACTGGCGAACCCCAGTTTCTATGGACTGCAGGACACCAGCCACGACGCACTCAGCGCGTACTTGTCCGAGCTTGTTGAGTCAACGCTGAAGGAGCTTTCAGATGCCAAGCTGATTGAGCTTGATGAGGACGAAGACACAGTGGAGCCTATGAACGCTGCTATGATTGCGGCATACTACAACATCTCGTTCATCACCATGCAGACCCTGTTGCTTTCGCTCAAACGCAACACCAAGCTGAAGGGCATTCTTGAGATTGTCACCGCTGCCACCGAGTTCGAAGACATCCAGATTCGCAGACATGAGGAACACACTCTGCAACGCATCTACGACCGCGTGCCCGTCAAGCTGGGAGAAGTCAACTTCGAATCTCCTCACTTCAAGGCCTTCATCCTACTGCAAGCCCACTTCTCTCGCATGCAGCTGCCCACTGATCTTGCCAAGGATCAAGAGCTTGTTCTCCGCAAGGTCCTGAGCCTTCTCAGCGCATCGGTCGATGTCCTCTCCTCCGAGGGTCATCTCAACGCCATGAGCGCCATGGAGATGAGCCAAATGGTGGTGCAAGCCATGTGGGACCGCGACTCGCCGCTCAAGCAAATCCCCCACTTTGAGCCCGAAGTTGTCGAGGCCTGCAACACGGCTGGCGTCAACGACGTCTTCGAGTTCATGGAGGCCATGGACCCGAGCGAAAACCCCAACTATGGCAAACTCGTGCAAGCCATGGGCCTCAGCAACGGGCAGCTCGCGGACGCCGCACGCTTCACCAACGAGCGCTACCCGAACGTTGAGCTCAACTTCGAGCTCGAGGACCCGGACAACGTCGTTTCAGGCGCTCCTAGCATTCTCAACGTCTCGGTCGAGCGTGAGATCGAAGAGGATGAGGAGCCGAACCTTACCGTTCACGCGCCCTTCTACCCTGCTGAGAAGACAGAAAACTGGTGGCTGGTTGTGGGCGAGGAGAGCACCAAGTCGCTGCTGGCTATCAAGCGAGTCACGATTGCAAGGGCGCTCAGGACGAAGTTGGAGCTCGTCGTTCCTACCCCGGGCAAGCATTCGCTTACATTGTTCCTGATGAGCGCGGACTACGTTGGAGTCGATCAGGCTCCCACTTTCGAGGTCGATGCTGCTGAAGGTATGGACGAGGACGAGGATGAAGACGAGGATGACGAATAGAGAATTTGAGAGGGGAATTTCCAAAAGGCGTTGCGTTTTTCTTGTTGTTTGCGATAAATCAAACATATCTTGTGTACAAAAAGGACTGAACATTGAATATTGAAAGCAGAGATCAAATGTATCGTAGCCATCGAGGAGCATTCACAAAACGTAAAAGCTCCCGACATGACCAACCTTTACCTCTTCCTACCCACGGCTCTCAACCGCACATACCCAATCCATCTGCTCCCATCTCCCTCCTCCCTATAAACCGAACCCTCAACCCACTCACAAACCGCCCTCACCACATTCTCCTTCCTCTCCTCCCCCTCAACCGCGTCCAGAAACGCCGCTCCCATCAACCTTACCCAGGCCTCTAACCCCCCATCATCCGTAACCCGCGTAGGTCTATACTCCATCTCGCAAACCGGAACCTCGAACCCAGCCTCCTCCAACACTCCCCTCATCCACACCTCACTGGGAAAGAACCAAGGACTCGCGGCTCGGGCTGCTTCCAGATTAAGTCCGCCATGGGTAGTCAAGGCGGCGGTGAAAGCTGTGTGGAATTCGGCCACGTTGCCTGCGCCGCCCATTTCGAAGACTAGGCTCCCGTCTTGCTTCAGGAGCGAGTGGAACTGTCGGAAGAGGGGTTTGCGGGTGGATGGGGCGCGGAGGATCCAGTGGAGAGCTGCGTTGCTAAAGATCTTGTCAAAGGACTCGTTCTTCTCGTTCAAAGATGATGCGCTGGACAAGTCTGTGCAGTCTTGCAGTTCGTAGCTGCAAGTGTTCGGGTATGTATTCTGGGCGCGGGCGGTTTGGATGAAGGAGGCGGAGGCGTCGAGACCTAGGATGTGGCCGCCATCTGGGGAGGAGATTTTGGAGGCAATGGTCTGCGTCAGTTGGCCGTCGCCGCAGCCTATGTCTAGGATTTTGTCGCTGGGTTGGGGATCGAGGTATTGGAGGACTTTTGTGGTTAGGAGGGGGACGAAGTTTGCGGCGGCGGCGTATTTGGTGGCAGACCAGTGGTCAGGCTTTTCTGTGGAGGTCATTGTTTCTGATTTGGTGTTGATCGCTTTTGTGATTTGGTTTGGACAGGATTGTTGGCTATTGGTGATGAGTGAATGGCTTTTGGGGAACCAGAAGTGAGGCGTATGATATTTCGATTCTCCAGCAAATATAGAGACAAACAGACGTCTCGTAGATTCCCCAATTCCTGAGACTAACAGTGCGATAATATGTCTAACTTAACTTGTCGTATATATATTCCCTCGAGCGCTGTCGGATAGATGTGCATGTTCGATAGCCGATCATCCGATGCCGGACGCAGCTCGTCTCCGCATCTCGGCCACCCTACCTACCTCGCCTACCTCATTGGTGTGCCTGACGTCTGCGCATTATTTCCGACAGAGGCAGATTGTCTTCATCGTAGAACTCGGCATCTTCATCGAGGCCGAAGTCCGCCAGGCGTTCGCCTTCTTTGTTTCGCCATCTGCATGGCTGGTTAGTTGAATGGCTCTCAAAGTCATTTCTCGTTCAGACTCACGCTTCTTCGCCTTCGTCGGCTGCCAAATGCTGGCCTACAGCTTCAGGAGATTGAATCTCCTCGTCTGCCTCACTGCCAGATGTTATAGCATCATCGTCGTCGTGGTCGTAGTAGTCTTCTTTCTGGTTTGGTTGGGCGAGATGAGCATAGCGTTCGTGGAAGGGTCTCCTGCGTACGACTTGATCATTGTTCTGGCGACGTTGGAGATCGGCTTCTTGTCGTTTGCGGAATTCATCAATGTCCATTGATTGGGTGAAGCCATCGCCGGATAGAGGTGCGCGCGGAGCCCTGTATACCCTATCTGGATCAGGTGGTGGCCATGGCTTGGACGGGTCTGTAGGGTGGTATTAGTAACATGGTCATCAAGATAGTCCGAAATGGCTCACCATCAATCTCATTATGTTCATACACCAAACCACTCTCAACAGATGGGCTGCTGGCGAACGGCCAACCCCAAGCAAAAAGATTCCATGTACCCATTGCCTGGCGGAAATTGGACCAGATGCCGACATCCCAAGGGAATTCTTGGTGTTCGATACGAACCTTGGTACCGTCAGGACCATCCAGTTGGCCACCGAGAACACGTGCGCGGCGGAGTAGAGCGTGGTGGCGTTCGACTTCCCAGCTCTCGATTGTGGTCATGTTGAGAGCGAGGCCCCAAATTGAACGACCGAGTAGTAAGATCAATCCGAACAATACAAGCGAGTTGACGACGACAAGCACAAACAGATGAGATAGTTGCAGTGCACTCGGACCTAGGTACTGATATGATGTGAGTATCACACAGTGGACAGTAGAGAGGCTCACTCACACTTGGAAGGTTGCGGTTCTGCCAAAGAACAGCGCAGCGAACGAACAGGAAGTACTGAAGGTATGTCATGGCGGCGACGGCGTAAGATAGAAATCGCAGAAAATGTGGCAGGGTGATGTGAGAAATGCAGTTCGCTGAAAGGTGTTACCTACCGTTCTCGCTGAAATAATACTTGGCCATGGAACCTACCTGTCCAAACGCAATGATGGTCCATTTTCATGACACATCTGACATCTTGTCAGATATTGATCTGCTGAAGACTCTCCAGTCTCTCCTAGACCTACCGTTTGCAGGTCTTGCAGTGATGAGCACGAGGCGGTTTGGGCATTTCACATTTCCTACAGTACCGCTGTCTCGAGGAAACCTCTGCTGCCAGGCGTGCGCAGTCATCTTTGGTCTTGATGTCCTCGTGCCAATCGTGAGGGATTCTTCCAGGGTCCGTATAACAGGTACGGGTATAGCAGACGAGGAGTGCTGCCACCAGTGTGTTGAAGATATAGGTTTCTCCTTTTCGAAGGGGACCGGGTTGGATGTGAATGAATAGCCATTGCGAGGTGAAGGCGAGGAAGGAGACGAGAGCTACCACGCCGGGGTAAGCGAGGGCTTCCACGCGGAAGGAAACCATGGTTGATGTTGTTGTGATGTCTTCAATGTATGGGCAGTTCCGTGTTTCGTCTCAAGTCTTCTCGGTCTCGCCCGGTCTAGTGCCGATTCTCGGGTCCTGCGGAGGGATTCTAGAAGACGGGGCGGGCCGGCAGCGTGCTGTGGAGAGGCACGATGATCGACGCCCAACTGATTCGCGACGACATGGTATGGCTGCATGGAATAGGGCTCGAGTTTGTCGGGGTAACGAGGGCAAGAAGTGTGCATATGGATCGTTGGAAGACTCTCCGCACAACACTCAGTTTTTGTACTCGACCAATGTTCACTTACAATCTTTGAGATACCCACAAAACGACGTCATTGCGATTCTTGTTGACCAAAGGCGTTTCTAGCATGGAACCTTAATTGCGAGTTCGGATGGCCTGGCCCGTCGGCTCTGCTACTGACTACGGACAGTGCCCGCAGTAGTCTTTCCTGTCTTCAACAATTCCTCTTCGGCAGTACTGCACTCCGGAATACACTGATACAACACTCTGTACGCGCGTCTTGTAGCCTCTACCGGCTACGGTACATCCATCTTCTGCGCCCGTTTGCGCCCTCATCACCACGCTCGGTAGACCCCAGTCTGCTGCTTTCCTGTCGACTCGCGCCAAATCGCATGCCGGCACAGCGACTGGTCACACGCATGCTGCCTGCGCCGTAATCCACGAGGCCGATCTGTGCCATTGAGAGGGCTCGCGATCCTACACCAAAGCAACCCATGTCTAAACCGCACGTCTCCTTCGAGACCCAAGGTGTGCGATATGAGTCCCACCTTAGCGACAATACGCGTGCCGACGATCGCCGCCCTACTGGCGAGGCCGTCGACTACTTCACATCCGATGGGAGTATAGATGGTTCCATAGAGGAGGGGATGGACAGCACACAACGAAGACGGCGGGCCTCGCTTTCGATTCGCATGCCACCACCGCAGACTCAAGCTGGCCTGGCGTTCACTGCACTGCAGTACCTACCTATGCCAATCATGGTCCTTTCCTCGACCAAGCATATTGTCCTCGCCAATGAAGCTGTTGGCAGGCTTCTGGGCATAGATCTTGACGAGGCGGAAGAAGAAGAGGGAAACAAGGATGCGCCGCCGCCAGATGAGCTGGACGCCGAGAGTACCGCGGATATCTTACAAGGAAAGACGCTTGGAGAACTCGGAATTGATCTGTTGCAAGGAGGAAACGCTGTTTTCGTCTCGTGGGAGGATATACTGCAAAATGTGGTCGATGATGCAGCAAAGGCGCAAAAAGCATATAGGAAACACTGTGGAGACGTCGCACAAGAAAAAGAGGACGACGCCTCAATCACACCCATGGACACACGCAAGAGATCAACCTCGGTCGCTTCGTCAAAACACAGTCAATCAGGAGCTCCCAAGAAGACCACGGAGGTGCATGATGCTGCTGTGGACATTGTCTTCTCTACTATCCGCGATCCGCTTACAGGCCTTCCCAAACCGCCATCGGATATGGTCTCCGATCAGCTGTTACACGCAGATGCACACATGCAGTCAAAGATGATCATATCTGTATGGGCCACTGAGGACGAACAATACTTCACTCTTACCTTCACTGCCGCAGCCGAAGTTGAAGTGAGCAAAAGTAGCTCATATTCAGGTACCGGAAGCCGCTCTGGCAGCACGACAGAGCTCTCCAAGACGACGAGTCGACTTGTGTCACGCCGTAACGCGCCGATGAATTCGGGATTCCCATCCACCGTGAGCTCAGCCTCCGAATCCAGCATGTCAGATCCTCATGGTAGAGGGAATCGCAGCAGGTCCTCTCCTGCTGGCACACCCAACATGCCTTCGCCCATCACATTTCCTCCTCGAGGCCCGCCCGACAAGTCTACAGCCGCGGCTAAACCGTCGATTTTCACGAAGAGCAATCGCTTGAAAGACGCTATTTTGAACAGCATGAGTTTCCCAGCATATGGTAAGTACACTACTCTCTCTCAATACTCGGTCATCGTGCTTCGAGCGTCTACACTTTATTATGCGTGTGTACCAGCGACGGTAGAGCATACTATTGGGAAGCGAGTCGGTGAGAGGTCTTTCACATCATGGTAAATGCTAACGAGGACGCAGCGCTTTGGAGAGATAGCTCCTTTGGTGTTCCAAATACAGCCGCCATAAGGCTTATCTACCCTCATGTGACGGATGCGAACGCTGTTTTGGATGCCAACGAATCGGCACTAGACTTTCTTTCTCGTTATGCGTTGTATCGCGAAGATTTCATCGAACGAATCCCCTTGGACGACATTCCTATCCTGCGCCTGATGCGAGAGCAAAAGAGGTTCGACGCCTACAGAGTCGGCATGTATTCTGCCAAGGATGGCTCGCAGCTACTGTTCGATGTCGCGGGAGAGCCAATGCTCGATGACAAGGGAGTGTTTATCGGAGGTCTCGTCGTCTTCCATGATGTCACTTCGTTCCAGAACACCATCAATGAGCAGAAGGAGCGCAATGAGAGGCAGTTCGAAGACATCACGAACATGATCCCGCAAATGATCTGGCGCACCACACCAGCCGGCGAGCATGACTACTACTCCCAACGCTGGTACGATTACACTGGCCTCTCCGTAGAGGATAGCAGAGGCGATGGCTGGATGAAAGGGTTTCACCCGGATGACCTGAAGGTAGCTGCGCCGAAGTTTGCCCACAGTCTTGCCACTGGAGATGAGTATCTCACCGAATACCGCGCCCGCAGTACTACAGGCGAGTATCGCTGGATGCTGGGACGAGCTGTGCCAATGAGAGATGCACATGGCACGATCCTGAAATGGTTCGGCACATGTACAGACATTCATGACCTCGTCCTCACACGTGAAGAGGCCAGACAAACGCGCGCGCAACTCGGACGTGTGATTGAACACGCCCGCATCACGTTGTGGGCTGTGGACATGGACCGCAATCTCAGCCTCTTCGAAGGTCAGCATATGTACGAGGCGGGCCCACATCAGATCCAGCGAGAGAAGCAGGACTTCCTTGGCATCAGCATATGGGACATTTTCAGGGAACAAGGTCGAGATAATGAACTACAGAGGTACCGCAAACCTCTCGAAGGCATTCTCACAGGCAAGGTCAAGGACGAAACGATCGAAGTGGAGGTCACCTCAACGGGTCGGTGGTTCCGAACACGTTTAACGCCGCTCATGCGACAGAACCGCGCAGGAGGTGTCGCGGGAGAGGAATTCATCGACGGTGTGGTTGGAGTCTCAATGGACGTGACCGATCAGAAAAGGGCTCAGCGAGACCTAGAGCGACGCAACCAAGAAAACGCCAATCTACTGGCGCAAAGCGTTGCTGCTGTAAGTGAAATTGATTCCCCCGTCCCAATTCCTCTTATCGTTGGAAATCCAGCTGACATTCCCCAAGAAAGAAGCCAGTCGAATGAAGTCACAATTCCTCGCAAACATGAGCCACGAGATTCGGACACCTATCGCTGGTGTAATCGGTATGTCTTTTTTCCAAACTTTGTTCCTCTATCAATGGCCGCATTGGAACATTACTGACTTGAGCAGGCATGTCGGACCTTCTTCTTGATGACGACATCGGCATACTCACAAAAGATCAACGCGACTGTGCAGAGAACATCCAAAGAAGTGCGAACGGTCTTCTGACCGTGATCAACGACATCCTCGACTTCTCAAAGGTGGAAAGCGGTCGCTTGGATATCGAAGAGGTTCAGTTCGATTTGTCAGTTGTAATCAACGATGTCAACCGAATGCTTTCTTTCGCTGCGGAAAGGAAGGGCCTCACCTACATTGACGATATACCGGAGATCAAAAACTGGAAGGTGATGGGTGATCCTGGACGCTTGAGACAAGTCATCACCAACCTCCTCACCAATAGCATCAAGTTTACCTCGGAGGGTTCGGTCACTATCAGCATGAGAGTGGAAAAAGAGACCAACGAGATGCTGGAAGTCACTTTCACCGTACAAGACACTGGCATAGGCATCGAAGAGGAAGTGCGTCGCAGGCTGTTTAAGCCCTTCTCACAGGCTGACAGCTCGACTGCCCGACGCTTCGGAGGCACTGGCCTAGGCCTCACCATCAGCAAAAACTTGGTCGAGTTGATGCATGGCAGAATTGCTCTGGAGTCGGTCCTCGGTGTTGGCACCAAAGCATCCTTCACCATTCCCTTCCACAAAGCCCCGTACCAGAGTGGCGGTGGCGGACCACCGCTCGTCGGCTTAGATGCAATCCCAGATAGGCTAGCATCTGACTTGTCTGTCTCCAGAACTTCGTCGGAAAGCGGCACTTACACACCTACACATGTTCGAAAAACGCTACCCAATGGCGATCCATCGGTCATCGGTTCTTCGGGACTGTCTCTCTCAGCAGAGCATGTCGCCACCGACTTGACTGCTGCCGAGCGAAAGACGATCAACGTGCTGGTTGTCGAGGACAATCCCATCAATCAGCAAATCGCTCTCAAGACGATTAAGAAGCTGGGCTTCCCTGTCAAGGCGGTCTGGAATGGTCAAGAGGCTCTTGATTACCTGAGGAGCCCATCTCAGGACCAACCACCGCCTGATGTCATTCTGATGGATGTACAGGGTAAGAATTCCTGGCCGGTATTGAACTTATATGAGATGTTTACTAATTCTTTTACAGTATGCTCCGCCCTCTATCTCTCTCTCTCTCTCTCTCTCACACACACACACACAAACGCAACGTATTTCCCATCATCACCTTAGTAGCCAAGTTCTGCTCTGCGGCGTCAAGCTACAGATCTTCATTTTTCACAACGAACCTCCCTTGATCGAATTACATTGCTAACGCCACGTTACAGATGCCCGTAGTACGTTTCGCTCTCCCTATCTCACCCAACACAACTCCCAGCAGTTGCTCTCTAGCGATTCTCTGCTCGGCAGCGTGAAGTTGGAAATTTTCATCGCCTTCTGCGAACATTTTGAGGGTCACTTCACTAACTTTTATGCGAAAAAAGCTCGATGGATACAACGCCACTCACCGCATACGTAATGCGAGGGAGTTTGCGACCAACCCAAGAATTCAAGGCACGCCCATTGTTGCCATGACAGCTTCAGCCATCCAAGGTGATCGCGAAAAATGTCAAATGTCTGGTAAGAATTCCGCCTCATTTCCAGTCTTGCAGAACGATGAGCCTCATGCTAACAAACAAGGCATGAACGATTACCTCTCAAAACCAGTCAAGAAGCCCAATCTTGAAAGGATGTTGGTCAAGTGGGCTATCGAAGGACGACGTATGCGAGAGGAATTCTTGAAAGACAGCAGCAAGTTGCTCAGGCCTAGCACCTCTCGCGCGCCTGCGAGCTTCGAGACCAACACAAGTTCTGTCGAGTCTCCACAAGATCACTTAATCAGTGAGCTGGATCGTTTGGAATATACCCAGCGCAACGCCTTAGAGCGTTCCTCCGAGACGGCTGACACTGTGGCCATGCGCAAACAGACCGCCGAAGAGAAAGCCATGTCTCTTCGTGACGACATGCTCATCCAGTCGGCTGACCATCCGAGAACCCACCTTGGTCGTGTGGAAAGCTCTGTTGCAATCGACAAGGACGGTGCCGATCAGATGAGCCATTCTCTGACCTCGGAGAACATGCAAAAGAAATACGGAAGTGATCAACTTCCTAGGAACAACGATCAGCATCGGTTGTCGATGGACGTTGATACCGACTCGAGTTTAGCGGTGGAGCCTTCGAACCCTCCGCCTCCTAGCTCTGTCAGTATCACGCCTGGTGCATCGACCACGCGGCAAGTAAAGAGAAGCCCGCTAGGCCATCAAGGGCCCAACTGATTGCGGAGAAGTGGGAATACAAGTGGTTTCAGTTGTTGGGCCTCCGTATATGCTGAGGCCTGTTAAATAGACAGTCTCACCGGTAACAACATGTTCATGACACGCTAAAGCTAATGATAACACCGCTCACGCATGTCTGATCCACTGAGATGTTAAGATCTGTCTTGTAGGATTTGTCAATATCTCACTGGTGAAAAGATTCTTTCGATACACGCAAGTCACTGATACCACCGTGTAGGGATGATGCATACGACTCTGGCGTGAGCCGAGGTTGGAATGTCAAGACGTGAAGCAAGGGATGTGCTCGAGTTCTGGCCACTTCGACGATTCCCAATGTTCAGCAGCAGCAGCACCATCAAAGATGTCGACATCATGCAATTGCCTACATCTATCCAGAAGCAACATCCGTCGGTGTACGGAGTGATCTCCCTCACAATCCTGATACCTCTTTACTACGTATCATGGCAATATCACACCGCACACGCGCCTTCGAGTCGTGCTACTCGTCCACCTTCGACCGACTTCGTTGCCGACTGGCTTGACGTACATCTTGTCGAGGGCTTCAACCCATCCGCTGTCGAAGCATATTGCAACACCACCGAATGGCGGCCTAACTTGGTGTTCAACCTTGAAAATGCAAACGGCGGATACGGTAACATCAGAGGCAACATGCTCGACTTCCTGTTCTTCGCCATCGAAGCAGGCGCTTCGATCATGCTCCCTGGAATGGCCAGTCGTAGTCAGACAGACATCACCAACATATGGGCCAGCCGTGCGCCCTTCGACCACTTTTTCGACGAAGCTTGGTTCCTCTCCGCCATGTCTCAAGCCTGTCCGCAGATGACAATCTACAAGCCTGAGCCAGACCAGTCCCTCGACGAAGCACTACCAGGCAACTATCTCCCGCCCAGCCGCCGCCTCGACGCTGATCCAAAGAACACCCGCAAAGCCTATCTCGCCCACCTAGATGCCTGGCTTACCTCCAAGAAACCCTCTTACACCCCCTCGGACTCCTCATCCCTCACCTTGGTAAACCTCGAACGCACTCTTTGGGAAATCGACACACGCTCCCTCCCACCCTCCTTCCGCCGCTCCTTCCCTCAAATCCTACGCCCTAACCCCTCCATCCGCCGCCTCGCAGCCCTCACAGTCCAGAATCTCGCCCTCGCCAACCCAAGCATTCCCTTGGACCCTCGCTCCGCAATCCCCCAAAGAGCCTTCCACGGCTCTCACCTGCGAACCGAAGCCGACGCCCTAGCAGCCGGCTGGAACAGCGCCACTTCTCTCAACTCCAACTACTCCTCGCAAACAGACGCCTACATCGCCCACGCCCTATCCCATAACTTGCGCCTCATGTACGTCGCGTCCGGAAACGCGAGCGAACTCGAACGCTTCACTTCCAAAGCCGCCGCACACAACCCACCCTTGGCAGTGACTTCCAAGCTCTCCCTCCTCTCGCAATCCGCTCTCGAGGAACTGGACGCTTTGACGTGGGACCAGCAAGCGCTTGTTGATTATGAGGTTCTGCAACGCAGCAGCGTTTTCGCCGGTTTTGTGAAGAGCTCGTTTAGTTTTGGGGTGGTGATGGCTAGGGCGCAGAGGTTGAGCGATGGGGCGAGGGTGGTTATGGATCCGCTGAGAGTGCAGCATAGCGACGTGGGGATTTGTTGGGACGATGGCGTTAGTCGGGTTGTCGGGAGGGATGGGTGGCATGAGGGGAGGATACCTAGAGGGATGTGGCCTTGAAGTTGAATCCCGGGTCTGATTTGGTTGTTTGATGCTCTATTTGTGGGCTGGTGCTTTCTGATGGCGGCGTTCTTGCATTGCTTGTGATGATGCTTGAAGAGATTGGGAATGGTTCTGGCTTTGACTTTGTTTATTTTATGGTGATCATGATTTCTCTCAGAGAATATAATTACCGTCATCCCTCATCTCTAATGTCGCATTACTCCATCAAACTTTCATCCCCTTAGCAAGCATCTCCGATACTTTCATAGGCAGCACCAAAGACCCACGGTCGTTCCTCTTATAGAACTCTACTGCAATCCCCGCCAGCCTCTCTGGGACATCCTCTTGCAAGAAATGCCCAGCGTCAGGAACAACTTCCAGCTGGAACTTGCCCTGCATTTGCCCAATCATCAACTCTCTATCCAACCTGTCCGCGCCCGCCAGAACAAGCAGCTTCGCGCCCCTGCCTCCCAAGAAACGAGCGCTCATCCCCGAAAACCACGACTCCCACCAAGGAGATGTGGCTCCCAAGTTCGTGCGCCAGGTATAGCGGCTCGAAGGCGCAGGAGCGGGCAAGAGCAAACTTGGGACTGAGACGCGAGCGCTGGCGGCGTTCCGTAGCGTGCGAGTGCGGATGTGCCAGTCTATGGCGGCTGCAGGTGAGTCGAAAAGTGAGGGCCGCTGGGCGAGGTATGTTTTCATGTGAGCGAGGGCTTCGAGCGCGGAGCCTTCGACGACGTCAAGAACGGCGTAGCCGATGAGTGTCGGCGCTAGGAGGGAGCCGTGGAGGGTCGCGAGGTTTGTTACTACTGCGCCGCCGAGAGAGTGGCCGATTAAGACCAGAGGTGGGAGTTTGGGCCATGAGAAGTGGGATTGGGTGGCGAGGAGGGTGGCGAGGGCGTCGTTTGTTAGAGTTTCGAGGGAGTAGTCTGCGGGCGCTTCGTGAGGTTTAGGCGTTTTTACAATGATGGAGGAGCCGTGGCCACGAGCGGAAAGGGAAAGCACTCCTGCGTTGGGGAGGAGAGCGCGTATTTGGCGGGCGAACAGGGCGAAGGACAGGGCTGAAGAGCCAGCGCCGTGGTGACAGACGAAGAGAGGGTCTTTGGCCGGGTTTGAAGGTGGGGTGATGTAGGCGTGGTAGTGTGCGGTGGTATTTTCATCGAGCTCCTTTTCAAAGTGCAGTTCCTGGTCGAAATAGTTTGTCCAGTGGTCGGGCCCTGGTTGCACTCCTCGGACCGTGTCGACGCTGGCTGCACTCGAGTCCGATGAGCTTTCGTCCGAGTCTGAAACTGGTTGTGGTCGAGGCCGTGGCGGTGGAGCGTCCATGGATGAGCGTAGGAGGGAAGACATGGTTGGTGGTGTCGTTGTCTTGCTCGTGAAGAGGTGAGGTGATGGACGTCGTGCGGCAAAGTGTGAACTTCATGCCTCCGTAAATGCCAAGGTTTGTTGAATGTGCAGAGGTAGAGTATCTAATTGGTACCAACATGTTCATGATATGCTGAAGCTTCTGATACCACAGCATACATAGGCCTGACTCAGTGAGATGTTATGTCCTAGCCTTTGGTTTCTGTCGGCATCTCGCTGGCATAGTCATGGTCTCGACACAAGGAAGTCGCATACGCCACCGCGGTGTGCGTGTCGACAGACTTTAGCACGAATGGCGTGAAGCCGAGTTTTGATCAGCAACACCTGACAATGAAAGAAAGGAGCACATTCAACACAAACACAATCATTCCAAGCGAAGACGTTGAATACTTCCAACTATTTCCAGCCAGCCAGCTTGCTACCTTTGGGTATACTACAGCAATTTTTCGCTCAACCAATCAATGAATCGCTCATGCGCTGTACATTCATCAAACGCCAATACCCATGTAGTCTTTTCTTTTTGCCAAACCCAAAACAGCGCCTCGCTAACCGATACGATAAAAGTCAATTATGAAGGAAAACAGAAAGAGCGAGAAGCTTGCGCTGGACAATTCCTGAGCAATCGCTAGAACGAAAAACAAGTGACGAAAAACTCCCGGAATGGTCGACAACGTAGAGCGCACCTAGCTGCTCGTCGAAGCATCGTCAACGAATGCGGCGTTTGCCTCGATGTGCTCCAACACAGAGGCGTCGCTGTCGTCGTCGCTGTCGCTGTCATCTTCGCTATCATCGTCACTGTATGCTTCTTCTTCGTCGTCTCTCATTCCTCTGGGCAGCTGCCATTCGTTGTAGTCGCCCTCCACCCATCTCTTGCTCTTTGGCAGGTGGTAGGGGTCAAAGGGAAAGTATGCCTCGAGTTGATGATGAGCCTCGCCAGTCTTGCGGTCCCATGCGGTTTCTCGGCGTCCAATATCAATAGAATGGCGTCCGCCAGTGCCGAAATAGCCGGAAGTCTGTCCTAGCCGGAGGCGCTTGTTGCTTTCGAGTAGAGACAGCACCTCGACAAGACGAACGTGGCGGGCGATGTTTGCAAACTCGGCAACAATGGCAGGCGAGCAGACTTTGAGCGGATTGAGGCGAGAAAATATGTTGCGGGACAGAGTCTCTTTTAGACCAGGGAGCCAGGCGAGATCGCGGTGCTCGGCGAGGATGTCGTCTGCGTTGTAGTCGCCGCTATCGAGCTCCGGGTTGGCGGAACCGGTGACAAGATCACGCCACCTGAAGCAGAAGATGTAGAGAAGAGCTTGGGCGACGGCATAATAGATGGCGTACGAGCGCCTATCTGGGCCGCGGCAGTCCGGTTCGGCGCGTTTGCGAATGGCGTCGAGATATTCGCTGAGTGCGGAAACGACGTCACGCACAGAATGACTGGAGATATGTGATGCTCGAGCGATGAAGCTTGCCAGATATGCAATGGCTGTGATGCGCTGCGCCGGCATGCCATTAACAAAGGCCAGCTCGCCGCACCGGCGTGTGAATAATGTGGTGTGCTCCTCGGATGTCTGAGCAAAATGAAACAGCAGAAACTGAGCATGTCTTGTTCTGTTGGGAAGGATGAATGTGGTAAAGTGTGACAACATCTGCTGGTAGGCTTCGTTGTACTCCGGATCGGAGCCGTCCTGGACAAGAGGTGCATAATACTCGAACAACAAATCCAGAGTGCCGTCCATTTTCGCGACCTTCAATCTCAGCTCTTTCAAGCGCTGCTCGTCTTCAGTGGAAGTCTCTTCCGAAGACGAGTCGGAGTCGCTGTCGTCGGAGTCGTCGATATCATTGTCACCGTCCTTCGAGCTGGGCCGTTGGAGTAAACGCTCTTCCGACTCTTCCGCGAGATCCTCCAAGTCTTGTTGAATTTGAACATCGACGCCAACAAGTCTTTGCATGATCAATGCGAGGACTTCCGACTTCAACTCTTTTGCGTACTCGGCCAGTCTGAGTATTTGCTTTTGGTACTGAATGTATGATCTGGTCGTGGCGAGGTCGTTTGGGAAGTCCGCCTTCAATGTCTTGGCCAAGACACCACTCGCCGACGGGACCTGTCTCAGCAGAGTCTTGACAGCGAGATGCAGACGCACAAACATCTGCGGCCTTGACACGCCTTCCTCATTTGGCAGCCGACCTAATGAGGCGGGAAGCTTGGCGAATTGTGACACCAGTCTTTCCAGGATGGCGGGGATGTATTTGCTTTGAGCACTGGCGAGGGATACCAAGAAGCGTACGTAGAGGCCGACGAAGACTTCGTCACGGCCGAGCCATGTCATGTCTAACGCTGCAATGACGAGTTTCCCGCATTCGCCGAGAGAGTTGACGCGTGCTTCCAGAGCCAGAAGGTACTTTCTCAATAGCTTTCCGCTTGCAGCGTCACTGTCGAAGGCGTCCTGACCGAGTAGTGCTACAAGCTTGGTGTACTGAACATCGTGCTTCATGTCGGCATGTCTCTCGATACCAACGCGGACCTCCTCTTTGACGAGCTCGAAGCTCTTCTCGTTCCAGCTATCGTCCAGGATTTTGATGTCGACATTGGGACTAAAGGCAACTTTCAGTCTCTTGGCAGTATGGGATAGACCGGCTTCATCGTCGGTGTCGAGATATGAGCTGTCGCGTTTGAGGCCCATGGTGGGTCTTGGAGGCATGGATTTGGGCGTAGGCGGCGGTCCCATGGCGCCGGGTGGAGCGGCGGCGGCGAGGGAGACCATGTTTAGGGGAGACGATTGAGGGCGAGGGGTATTGGACGGTGTGGATATATCATTAGGGATTGTCGGAGGCGATTACGGAGGGTGTTTCCCAGGTCGTCACACGCGCGGGGTGTTTGATATGGTAGAGTAGATGATGGATGAAAAACTGATAGAGACGCTCGGCTTGCTCGCACGACAGTGTGGGCCCTTTCTTAGTGTCGTCACTAGCCGAAACTCTAAATTCTGGAGTCGTGGAGAAGCAAACGCTTTCCTTGAGGTGAGGTGAGGTCCGGATCTCAGTCTACTCAACTTCACTTCCATCTTCACGACAACAATTTGACAATCATCATTCGACTGAACAAAATTGATAGGCCTACGAAAATACACATTGTCATGGGAGTAATTCACTCAAACCAACGAGATACATATACCAACCAGAAATTTTGACATCCATGTACCTCATACCCAAGGCAACAGCGCGTGAGGCTGAATGACTCCACAGTATTCTAGGCAACGTAACACGGCGACTCAATAATAAAAAGGACTGCGTCCTTGGATCAATCTCACCGTTTGAGAACGTCTCTCGCCCATTGTATCGACTAACCTAATTCCGCATCATGTCCACTGCCAAAGACGCCCCTCCATTCTTACACCTGGACAGCCTGGTCATCAAACCTCCAACAACAACCAACAGTATCTTCAACTTCGCAACCGCCACCGTTGAAGCTGATGCAAAAGCAACACACATTCTCGTCCATCCCCGCTACCCAGCCTTACTGTCCTCATTCCTCGCCCACAAACGTGTCAAAGGCTCCATTCACGAACGAAACCTCTACGCCGACTTCTCCTGGCAACAACTCGCAGCACGCTTCATCAACGCCCGGCCACTATCTTTTCTAAACTCCAACGACCTCACCCTCCTTCGCAACGGCACGATATTGGATTCCGACGCCGACCAAGAATGGGACCGCAATGGTACCGCTTTGCAGCACCTCAACTCGCACCTCACCTTAGAAAGCTATCTCAGCTACGATGAGATTATGCTCTCCTCACTCCTCGGTGTCAGTGGCCCTTCTTACTTCATCAATACTGGCAGTAGAAACAATCGCGCTCGTCCAACATCACCAGGCTCTTACGAACCCCGCGGCATCATCGTTGGACTGGTAGGTGCTCGCTTCGAGCGGGAAAACCGCATGGACTCCGTGCACATCCTGCCTTCCTCAAATGCTCTTTTTACAGACGAAGCAAAAGAAACAAGCCAAAACCCAGCCATCAGCGGCATGATCCAAACTTTCTTCGGCGCCCCGCGCGACTCGACCCTAGACTTCGACACTCTTATGTACAAAGCCCGCATCCGCATAACAGCCGAGATATTTCTCCTAGAAGCCAACTCGCGCGCCGCGGAAGCAGGCCAGAAAGCGTGGGCGTACGTCGTAGGCTTAGGCCTGGGAGTCTGGCAACACACGTCCGATCAGCGAGACTGGTACGTCTCAGCATGGGGCGAGGCAATCGACGCCCTCGACCTGGCGCACGTGGGAACGGTGGAGTTCGCTTATATAATCGGCGTCTCGGCGCAAGTACAGAAGGAAGTCAGCGATACTGCGGCGCGAAAAGACATTCGGGTCGTTTTCAGCCGCCGCGATCCGGCGGAGAAGTTGCAGGGTGGTGGCGGTGAGCTTTTGATTTTGAGTTATGCGTGGGATGGTAATGCGTTTCCTGGGAATGAATATTGGTTGGGCAGTTTGGATGGGTCTGGGGATCCGGCGGCGGCGTGTATGAGTACTGTGGCGGAGTTGCACAATCCTTTGGTCAATCCGGAATTCACGGGGAGGGTTAAGGTGGCGGGGAGGGAAGGGTATGCTTAAGGGTGGCTTTTTTCGGAAATGGTATCGCGGTGGCAAGTGTCGATTTGGTGTCTAAGGATTTCACCTCTGGCACTGCTGAGAAAGGTAACCTGATGGCAGCAATATTTGCGGTGCTACCTCGAGAGCTTGAGTCGATTCAATCGTCCAGTACCACCGAGAAGAGCACAATCAAAAGATACGATCTCAATGGCATTCATAAATTCTTTGAGATAGTATCTCTGGACTCCACATCGAACCAATCGACTAGCACCGCTGGAAATGACAAGATCCAAGATCTCATCTCCTCTTACTAAATCTGACCGGCAATCCCTTCGTCTCCCCACTTTCCCCATCACCCTCACCAACCTCAACATCATAAACCCCCACCATCTGCAACGTCAGCACACTGATCGAATCCCGCATCAAAGCATCCAACCGGGCATTGACCTCCTCCCGAGTCTCTTCCCTTCCATCCCCAAGATTCAAAGGCACAACCTCGATCCGATGCCTCCGGAACAACGTCAGAAAGATCGCAGTAAACTCCACCTGCGCCATCTTCTGCCCCGGACACACGCGTGGTCCCGCAGACCAAGGGACGTAAGCTCCGCGGGGAGGTTGGAAGAGGGGGCTCGCAGAGTCTGGGGGGTTGACCCAGCGGGATGGGCGGAAGGTTTGTTCGTCGGGGAGTTTGGCCGCGTCGTTGTCGTTGGCGATAGAACAGGGCTTCTCAGAAGAAGTCTCCTCAGGTCTGTTCAAGTCTCGCCACAGAGTCTTATCCAAGTGCAGCGCGACGCTGTCGACATAGACGTTGCAGTCGGCCGGGATGCTGTAGGTCCTCGTTGACGTCTGGATGACCTGGGGCGTCTGGGCGTCTCGCGCGAGGTGGATTACGGGGACAAAGATGCGGAGGGTCTCGAGCATGACGGCCATTATGCGTGTTGCTTTGGGGAAGATGGCGGCGTAGTCTACTGGCTCGGTGGAAGAGGTCGGTAGGAGGTTGTCGACTTCTTCCAGGATCCAATTCTGCCATTCTGGGTAGCGGCAGAGCAGCACGAGGGCGTAGGAGAGCGTGTTGGCTGTTGTGTCGAATCCTGCGGCTGTGAAGATGAAGAGGTTACCGAGCATTTCTTCTTCGGTTAGGGCTTTGCTTTTTTCCTCTTGCTCCGAGGCCTGGAGCAGCTGGGACATGATGTTACTTTGGGTTTGGCCGCCGTGGGAGATTATTCGCTGTTTCTCTTGTTCGAGAAGGTGTTTTGTGTGAAGAGGAAACTCGACCATGGCGGGAGCGAGAGCTTTCAAGAATTCGTGTCCTGGCATGAACCAAGGCCAGTTCTTCATCAGCCAGATGGGTAAGATGATTGGACCTGCTATGCCGTTGATTACTGTCTTGATAGCGCCGATGTAAGTCAACTTGTAGCCTTCGCGTGGCTTTTCGTCGTCGTCGCCGTTCCACGTAACGCTGGCTCCCAATCCGGCTCCTGAAAGTACATGGATTGTGATCTTCTTCATCATGTCGAAGAGGCGGTTGGACTCGGAAACCGCGCCATCAGCTTTCTCGTAGACTTCACCGAGTAACCCTTCGGTCTGGCGTATGCTCTCGTTGAAAACGGTCTTTGAAATCCGCTCGTTAATGACGCCAGCTACAACTTTACGTTGCTTGGCCCACTGCTCGCCGTTGTCCGTAAGAACATTCCGACCGAACTGGCCCATGATTAAAGCCGTGTTGCTCGGTTGCTGAAAGTCGCGTGGACGGCGAGCAATCTCCCATGCCAATTCTGGATCACATGTGCTGATTTCTGCTCGTCCAGCAGTCACCAGAAAGAAAGTTTTATCGTTGCCAGGCTTTCCGATCTTCTGGAAAGGCCTGAGTCCATGGCGGAATTCCCATCCGTAGATGCAAAGGTCGAGTCTTTCGTATATCCATTTTGGGAGGTATCTCTAGTGTGGACATTAGCAATGAGAGACATCTTGAGTCTAGCCAGAAGGACTGACTTTGAACGTTAGTCGAAGAGGGACGCAAGTTGCCATCCATAGTGGGTGACCCTGGTCTATTGGTACTATGATGATCGGCAAGCCCATCTTTCGCGCCGTGATGTAGTTGCGAGCAAGTTTAAATGGGAACGAGAGCACATATATCGCCAAAAGGCATCCGAGGATGGTGAGGAGGGATAGCATGGCTGCCTGGTCGCGATCCACTAGAGAGGTATTGGAAGTAGGAGGGTCAAGCCAGAAATCAAGAGTGGAATGAGAGAATCGACAAGACTTCCGTGTCTTCTAAAGGTGCCGACAACCTTCTCAATGCACTGTATCTCTGCGGAGGAATATGTCAGGGCGGGACTCGTCTCAGCTGGCAGTTGCAGCTTGCTTTGCTACACAGTACACCGATCTTGGCGAAGGATCAATGTCAAATTGTCTAGTCCAGTAATAGCAAAGTTTGAACGCCAGGGCGCCTGAGATAGGCTCGATGGCCCAATAGCGTGAGTGTCGTAGCGACGTGCGTGTTGGTGGCCGTTCCATCGGTGAGGTTCATCGGATCTGAAGATAGCGAGATCTCGAGGGGGTCGGAAATGCTGACTCAGCTGGATTTGACCTAGATCTTGAAGTGGCTAGGTACCATGTTGCTGTGAGTAAAGTGGTGTCTGGTTGCAAGCATTGGGCAACCTCAGTACGTAGAACACAATCTCGCCGATGTGTTACAAGTCCGAATCAACAGACCGGATAAGTCGAAACGTATTGCAGTTTGTACATGTATATGCGTATACGAGTGATGGTACATGTCGGTTCGCTTCAGGAATCAACCGTCAAGAATCTTCAACATCTCCGTCACACTCCTAACTTTCTCCCTCACCTTGCCCTTCTCCTTACCCCTACTGCGCTCTACAGCATCGATCTTCTCCCAGTCAGCCCAACTGACACTTCGAATACCCCTCTTCTCAATCTCACGCTTCACCACCTCGAAGCCACCTCGTGCCTCGTCATCACCAAATTCGCTGAACCTGACTTCATCGGTCCAGTCTTTCATGATGATGTCCGCGGAATGGAAAGCGTCATCCATCGTGCTGGCAATCACACCAGTCGGGCCTCTTTTCACCCAGCCGGCGCAGTACATGCCCGGCACGTGGGCTGCTGAAAGGCCTGCTACTGGACCGCGTTCAGGATCCACCACACGGCCATGCATGTCGTTAGGGACGATGCCTAGTTTGCGATCAAATGGAATGCCTAGCTCTTCGAAGCCGACGAGAGGTTCACTTTGGTAGCCCACAGAGCGGAAAGCCAGAGAAGCGTCGATCTTGGCTTTCGAGCCAGTGCCTCGGACTTTGAGATCGCGAATGGCGTTCATAGCGGCAGGCGGGCCTGATAAAGCAGGACCATCGTCTTTGGGGATGACAGATTCGGGTTCTGCGACATATTCTGTCCGCTCGAAACCTACGGCGCTGAGATTCTTGCCGTCCGTAGATAAAAACTCAGCAGGTGAACGTAGGAAGCCTAGCTGCCATGCTTTCTGTGCCTGCTCCATGGGTGTTTTCGGGCCTTTCTCCAGAAGCTCGGCAATACGTTTCAGCTGTCGCGGGAGCTTCTTACGGTTGATTCGGATTAGGTCATCCCATCCTTCGGGAGGAGAAGCGAAGCCAACACCGGGCATGTGTAGTAGTTCCCTGAGTTCCTTGATCGTGTATGGTGCCTGCAGCGGTCCGCGACGCCCAATGACCTTCACGTCTGTTACGCGACTCTTGCTCAAAGCTTCGATCGCTTGTTCCGAAATATCCGTCTTGCGAAGCACATCCAGCGGAGCCAGCAGAACTCGTGCGACATCCAATGCCACATTGCCTTGTCCAATGATCACGGCGGTGTCTCCAGACTGGAGGTCGGGGTTGAGGTGCTCATACTCCGGCAGTCCATTATACCACCCAACAAAAGACCTCGCAGACACGACACCGTGCAGGTCTTCGCCGGGTATTCCTAGCTTCTTATCCTTCGAAGCACCGTAGGCGAACAACACTGCATCGTAGTTTTCGGCGATCGTCTTCAAGGGCAAGTGGTCCGGTGCGTCTCCAATCGACACGTTTCCGACAAAGTTGAAGTTTGGCCATTTGGCGACGTCGTCAAGGTTTTCGGAACTTTTCTAGACTGGCTATGAGCGATCAGTCCTGCTCGGGTTTCGTCGCAGGTCGCATTGGCCTTACCTTTACTTCGGGGTGGTCTGGCGCTACGCCGAATCGCACAAGTCCGTATGGTACGGGTAGCGACTCGTACATGTCTACGTATGCCTCGGGCATTTTCTTCATGATGCGGTAGGCCGAGTAATATCCTGCTGGACCTGATCCGATGACCGCGAGGCGCATAGGTCGCCGCACGGGAGAGGTGCTGTAGGGTGAGAGGCCATAATGGACGCCGCCTTGCCGTGTTCGGATATGGCGGCAGGTGTTTATGAGATATGGGCGAAGTGGCGGCATGCCGTGGTGGTGGCGTTGTGAAGATGAAATGAGAGACGGGAACAATTCAATTATCAGATGGTCATGTCATAGCCGCCCTCTGTGCTCCGAACGGCCGGCCAAGGCGTCGGCAAGGGCAATCGGGCGACCCCATAAGGCTAATCTATCAATCAAATAGTCTAACTAAGTTTGGGTAATCCAATAGCGTGCATCTCCAAGACTCCAACTCTTTCCCAATGCGGGGACGTTCGTGTGTTTACCGTAGCAACGGTCAAGTTTGAGACAACAGTTGATAATAATATTGCATCGACCACCACCTCTCTCTAGACTGAATTGCTAGGTAATCCTGGCCAGCCAATCCTACATTTCACCTTCCATCTGTCTCTTCGCAGCCTGTCGTTCGTTTGTCATCGGTCTCTTCGTCCGTCCATCGCTACATCGCCTCGGCCGCACACAATGGGCGCCGGCGACGCTCCATACCTCTACGATCCACCCTCACGCCGCCAAATCGCCTATCCCTACTCCGACTTCGATCCAAAGGCCGTGACTCGAGCATCATGGATCTCTGCTGCCGAGAGCAATGTGTCGAAGCCCAAGCAAGAAGGACCGCTGGTTGACTTCAACCGCCACCCAGACAGTTACATGATCGTCCCGCCGCAGATAGTCCGAGAACCCATGCCGGCAAACACAAAGACAAAAGTCAAGGCGATTCGATGGGTTCAATTCGGGTTCAGACTTGCGCAGCTCCTCGGTGCCGTTGGATGTCTGCTCTGTGTCATTTTTGTGAAAAACACCGAGAAGGCCCAAGGCTGGATCATGAGAATACCTCCGGCGTGGGATGTCTGTATCACCGCATATGGTGTTTATCATCTGGCTCGTCCTGCAAAGGCACGCACGCCCGCCTCGAGCGCTAGCTACCACATCTTCGCCATGATGATGGACAGTGGCCTGATCCCGTTTTACGTCTACACCGCGTGGTTTGCCCATCAGAATTGGGTCGCAATGCCCGACAACGAGTCTAGATGGAAAAACATCTTCAACAACGATACCACAAGCACCGACCCGCTACTTTTTGCCACCTTCATCATTCCGACAGTCGTGGGCGGTCTACATCTCATCAGTCTTGGACTCGGCATCTACTTGACCATCCTCTTCCGAAAAATCGCGCAGATGCCGCCCGACATGAACCCGCTCGAGGACAACCTTACCAGTCGCAAACATCAGTACAAGAACTCGGACGCGTCTGCCGTCTCCATGATGCAGAAGCCAGGACACATGAGCGGCAGCACTCTTAGTGTCCACGACCAACGCTTCTCGAAAGGTGCAGCCGACCGTACCGTGGACTTCCGCCACAGCAGAATGAACTCCGACATGGACTACTCTCCTCACAACCCTCAGTCTGCCCGGCTTTCCCGCCAAGCACAGGAGCAGGAGCTATGCCACAACCTGGTTCAAAGCCGTCCGTCGTCTCGTCACTCGTACGCCCAAGCTCCTGGTTCGCACCCTCCACTACCGGAAAAGCGTGATTGCGATTCCTTCTCGTTCGTCGGATCTCTTGCCACAGCACCAGTGCCTCCTCCGCACACAAGCATCGACCGCTCTCACTCTCCTCGCCCTGGATCGTCGGTCTCTGTTCGTGATTCTCCGGCTCAACAGGCGCAGTACGCCCCAACTCATGCCCACATGCAGTCGCAGCAGAAGGAGTCTCTACTTCAAGACAACTGGTTCACCTACGACGACCCGGACTTGGCCAGAGATGGCGACCTTGGAGCACCAGCGCCACCAGCCCGCCGCCGCACCCCTAACTTCTCCCGCCCATCGCCCGTGGGATCTCCAGAACCCGATCGCGCCGCTCGATTCTCTCCACTGCTTTCTCCCCAGACAGCCGCTCGATTCATGCCCGAGCCTCTCCGAATGAACCCGCCCACGCCGACAAACGAAGACCCTCCACTCCTCAACATCATGCAACGCGACATGCGCCACGACAGCTTCCAAGAGCCCATCCAGCAGCCCTCGCACCAGAAGTACGCCAATCACGATATCAACGAACACGACGACGACGACACCTCCACAATCAACGGCAACCGCCAGGAAACCCGCGAACCCCTCAACGACATCGCAGTCAACCGCTCGCACACGAACGCCTCGAACCAGTCCAGCCATTTCGCAGGATCAAGCGTGTACTCTGAATCCGCCCCAAGCCTGCGCACCGCAAACCACCTGCACCAGCAATCCGTGCCCGACTTCCAGGAGAACATGCACGTCCATTCCGTCGGGACTCCCAGGGGAAAACAGTACGGCGACCTGGCCTCCGCCACCCGTGGAATTCGTCAGCATGAGGATGTGCAGGCTTCGCCTTCGAGATATGGGCAATCGTACCAGCAGCGGGCCGATCTGCCGCCTTCGCCGCCGAAACATCAGGTTCACTCGGCGTACGGACCAGCTGGAGGAGCGGGGAGAGTCATCAGTCGTTCCGGCGCGGATATCACCGACGAGTCTCTGTTCGTCGCCGACCACGGCAACGGCAGTCGGAGACGCTATGTCAGCGGCAAGGTCGCTGAGGAGGGCATGGCCGGTGGAAGGTGGTGATGAGAAAGAGAGTCTGACATTTTCGTCGAGTCCCTTTTCCATGTCTGAAGGATGAGTAAGTCTCTCGTGGGTTTCGTCTTCTCTAAACGAACATATTTTATCTCATTAGAAAGCGATGGCGTTTTTTGGGGGGGTGATGTTACGGGTCCAAAGGTCAGGCGTTTTTGTGTGTTTCTCGTTCTCTCTCGCCCGGGTTTGTTGCGGACGAACTCAATGGCCTGGATGATTGGACAGGTAAACGAGGTCTCGAGACATGATCATTGCAAGTAAATTTAGGCGTCCGTATAGTTAGCATACATACATACATACCTCGGTAGTGTCTCCAATCCAGATGTAGTGTCCAAGCAAGAATACTTAGACTGCTTCAAAATTGAATCCTACGGAATCGCAGTAATCAGTGTTGACGAAGAGACGCACCTAACTAGTCCCGTCTTGTGCCACTGAACGAACACATGTAGCCTCGCTTTTGGCTGGCCCGCGAATCGCATGCCCGGCGGCTGTGTGGTTGTCAGGCAAAGTTAAAAGTTTATTTCTTTTTCTACTCTTACATCTCAACAACACTGTACAGGTACATGGCAGCCAGCCAACTTCCGGATATCCAGCCACTTTTGGTTCCCAAAACTATGCTGTTCCACGCGAACCCCTCGAGACAAGATAATAAAGCCCCCAAACACCTCTCGCGTTCGGACAAGTCTATCTCCTCCTCAGATACCAGTTGAAGGCCAGGCCCATTGTCTCGGCGCTCAGGGGTGTAGGAACCTCTGCCAAACCAGGACGCGCCACGGGGTGTCGCAGGTAAACAGCGGAGCAGATATTTTGGTTGACCTCGAGGTAGCGCGGGATGAAAGCGAAGGCGCTCATATAGTCTCTAGGCCGCCAGGGAGTGGCGTAGGGCTTGGATGGGTCGACGGGGTTCTCGCGAGCGCGCTGCAGAGCTTGCTGCAGGAGCTCGGCGTCTTTTTGTATGCGGTAGTTGTCGGTCTTTGCAGGGTCCTGGGCTTGTGGGTTGGAAGATGTATTGGCGTCTTCGCCTTCTGAGGGCCTCTTGGGTGCCTCGGAGGCGGGCAGGCTTTCGGTGGGGATTTTGAGGGTGATCTCAGTGAGGACTTTGGCGAGCTCCTCGACCGTCTCGACAGTGGGCGCTGCCTTGCTGTCACGGCTGCCGAACTTGGCCATGGTCTTGCGGACGTCATGCGACAGCTTGCGGAGGTCTTTAAGACGACGTCCCGAAAGGTCACCCTTTGCGGCTGTTGTTATCCGCTTCGCGCGATTCATCACTACTCGCAGAGCTCTCTTTGCCTCCTCGGGTGTTGTTGCGGCGTCCAACTCTTTCGATGCTGAGTCGGCCTCTGCGACTTCAGCCTCGCTCTCCTTGACTTCTGACTCCTCCGTGGCTTCCTCTTGTGCCTCCTCGCCTTCGCCTTCCTCGCCCTCAGCCGCCTTCTTGGGCTTGCTGATCTGCTTGTCAGACTTCTTCATGCCGGTGGCGAACATTACTCTCTCGGGATCTACCGAGAACATGTCGCCAGGGTTTAGCAAATATCCAGGATATGTCATCTGCACCAAGTCAGCCAAGTCCTTTCACTGCAATACTCGAATAAAGTCCCACCTTCTTGCCATTGACCTTCACCGATCCGTGTACGACGAATTGCCTTGCCTGCTTACTTGAGCTAGCGAACAATGCTCTGAAAATAGCAGTGTCCAATCTTCGCTCCAGTGGATGGAAAGCCATGTGCATGTAGGGCGTGGTCGCTCTCTTCCTGCGGCCCTCGAACGCTCGTCCTTGCTGCGGGCCCTTTGTGTGCACCTGCTCCTCCTCAGGCTCCTGCAATCCCAATCCTCTGCCAGTCGCTTGCTCGCTACCATCGTTACGGGCCAGATACTTGAAGTCCATAGGTACCACGGAGGGTAGTCGGCGATCGAACATGCGCGTCCATTGTCCTTCACGAACGTAGGGGTTGTGATAGCCACGCGCGAGGGCTTTGGCGGCCCATTTCTGTTGAAAGAAAGTCTTGTTCTGTGCTGGAGGGGTTCGGAGGCGTTGGATGTTGTAGAGATTGTATTTCGACCAGTCCTGTCGTGCTTTCTGCGCGCGTATGCGGTCAGTATGGGATACGCCTGGGAGGATATCATCAAGGTCAACGTACAGGCACCTTCAGTGCGTGATATTTGCGAGGCATGGCTCAGATGGGGCGTGGTCGCTTCCCTCTCGTGATCACTCCACGGTCGCATAGCATGCGTCTCGATAATCTGCGGCTTCGGTTCGGGGGTGGTTGATGCCTGAGGCAGAAGACTTCGAGCGTTGTTCCTTCCTCTCACGCTCCCGCAACGCGACGCCAGCTCGAAACGAAAGCAAGCACTCACTAACACAAGCCCATTCAACTCTCCACCACCGCATACCAAACCACACTCACATCTGCTGTCTCACTTTACTCGGATTCGTGACACGCTTGCGATCATTCACGCGATCGTTACGACGCGCCCGAGCCCGTCTATCTGCTTTGCGACAAGGAGTCTGGCGAACCGCATTGGACATTGCAATAACACCTAAATCACGCCATGGAGGGCAATTTTGCCAACGAGGACCACCAGGCGCCTGGTCAGGCTTCCGATGACCTGATCGCGCAGGAGAACGCGCGTGTCGAGGCCCAGCACGTGCAAGAGCAAGAGCAGACAAAGACTCAGGCGCAAGAGGGCGACACTTCTATGGCCGAGGACACCGAACCCACAAACACGGCGCATTCGAACGGCAAGCAGACCGCCCAGGACGAGTCTAATGCGCAGTCCGCCCCGGTATCCGACAACCCGCTCGATGCGCCCAGCGCACCCCAGCCAGAGACCGCCGAAGAGACAGCACAGCCCGAGGACGAGGAGATGACAGGCACCAAGGATGGCACGCCTGCTGTGCAAGACGCAACTGCCGCGACGCCCGCTGTCATCAACAAGGCTGTCATTGAGCAATCTGCGCGCGCACATTTGATTGACCAAAACCACGCGATCATCCTACCATCATACAGCGCGTGGTTTGATATGCACCAACTCCACAACATCGAGAAGAAGGCTCTACCCGAGTTCTTCAACAACCGCAACCGAAGCAAGACGCCTGCAGTCTACAAGGACTACCGCGACTTTATGGTAAACACATACAGGTTGAACCCTGCAGAGTATCTCACAGTGACCGCATGCCGGAGAAATTTGGCAGGAGATGTTTGCGCCATCATGCGTGTCCACCAATTTTTGGAGCAGTGGGGGTTGATCAACTACCAAGTAGGTGCACTTTTACTAAGTTGGTTCTCCGAACCCAAACTAACAACTCAGATTGACCCGGAGACCCGCCCTTCGAACATTGGCCCACCTTTCACTGGCCACTTCCGCATCACAGCCGACACGCCTCGTGGACTGCAGCCACACCAGCCCGCACCTAACAGCACAATCACGCCCGGAAAACCTTACCCCGCGAGCGAGCGCATTACATCAACGGCTGGACAGGCTGATCTCAACCTCGAAGTTCGAAGGAACATCTACGACGACAAGGGTAAGGACGTCACACCCAGAAAGCCCGAGGGCGAGACTGCAGAAGGGTCTGAACTTGAGGAAGGCCTCAAGAAGGAGGGTAAACAGTACTTCTGCCACTCCTGCGGCAAAGATTGCACCCGAGTGCGATACCACAACTCAAAGAACCCGGCACCTAGCGCTGCTACTCCCAAACCGAGCAAAGACCAGAGGTACGACCTGTGCAGTCTTTGCTACCAGGAAGCCCGTTTCCCTAGCTCGACAACCGCTGCGGATTACGTTAAGATCGAAAACGAGAGCTACCGTAGCATAGGCGACAAGGAGAAGCCTTGGTCAGATGGCGAGCTCCTTCTTCTGCTTGAAGGTCTCGAGATGTTCGACGACAACTGGGAGTCAGTCGCTGAGCACGTCAGCTCGCGCACTCGCGAGGAGTGTGTGCTCAAGTTCCTTCAGCTCGAAATTGAGGACAAGTATCTCGAAGACACCCCAACAGCCAACGGCACCGCTGGTGGTATTGGAGCCTCTGACCTCGGCTACCTGAGCGGCGGGCGCATTCCTTTCAGCCAGTCCGACAACCCCGTCATGTCTGTCATGGGCTTCCTCGCTGGTCTTGCGGACCCTGCCACAACCGCCAAAGCGGCCGGTCGCAGTGTCGAGGAGATGCGCCGCACTCTCAAATCCCGCATTGAGCGTGAAGCCACCCCTGGTGCCGAGAAGGAAGCTTCCAAGGAGAAGGAGGCATCCGGGACCGACGCGGCCGTTAAGGGCGAGCGCGCCGAGAGCATGGACGTTGACGACACGACCTCGCTCGCCACCCGCGAACCCCCAACGGGCTCCTCCAACGACCTCCCCACCACCGCCCTATCCCTCACAGCCGCCCGCTCGGCCGCTCTCGCCAGCCACACGGAGCGCCAACTCACAAACCAGGTCTCAGCCGCCGTCAACTTGCAGCTGCAAAAGCTCGAGCTCAAGATGCAGCAGTTCTCTGAGATGGAGGCCCTGCTGCAAGCCGAGCGCCGCGAAGTCGAGCGCATGCGCCAACGGCTCTTCCTCGATCGCCTCGCTTTCAGGCGTCGCGTGCACGAGGCCGAGTCCAAGATGGCTGGCTTGAAGATCGAGGTGCCTGCAACCGAGAAGATGGGTGTTGAGCGGGGAGAGGGTGATGTTGAGCCTTTGGCTGAGGACAGTGAGGGCTTCATGAGGCATGAGATTTAATCTGGTGTTGAATGCGGGAGGAGTGATGCTCGGGATTGAAAATGGTAAGAAAATGGTGTTTTGAGGAGTTGTGATGGTGAGAGAAAGGGATCAGATCACCACCATGGATCGCGTCTTGTCACGTCTTTTTTTTTCTGCGGGTGCAGTCGTTGCTTGCAACTTGTAGGTTGACTTCTACAGTATAGTGCTGCTCCTTCTTCTGTATCAACTATTGTTCGCATGTTGCAGTTCTCTTCGGTGGAAAGTGAGTGGTCGTGTTCGACTAATTGATTGATTTATCGATTGGTTGGTTGGTTGGTTTGATGTAACATCGATCTATCCATCGATAAGTCTATATACTCGTCACCATTTTCGAATATTTCACTTGTCTCGAGCATCGGCAGATCGACTATTTACATACATACACCACTGTAGTCCAAATGTTGTTCATCAGAATGAGAAACCACCCATCATGAACAGGGTTAGGGTTGGGGTTGGAGACAATTTAAACACCCTCTCTTGCTTCTTCAAATAGATCACCGGACTATCATTATAAAAGGTAATATATTCGGGTCTCTATCAGAGGTCTCCCTCTTTAAACGGAATAATGTCTACCAAGCCGGTAATCGCTGCACGCGGTGATATGATCAACTTTGTGTCGTTGACAACAGAAATCGCGACGCTAGTGCAACATGATATCGTCCAGACAGGTTTCTCAACCGGGTGCACATCATCAACCATGCTCAGTAGTAACACGAGCGACTGTACTACATCGGCCATCTTGCGATGCCACTGAGAGAGCACATCATTTGGACGTTGTCCGCTTCGATGAAACAACCGATTGCATGACGACGTACATGATGCTGTCGAAAGACCAGGTTTCTCAAACACGTCTTTCGCCATCAAGCTATAGTAATGTCATTCACTTAGATCTGCAGAAATAACATCCGCTACTCGATCATATGGGACCACTGAATTGCTGGAGTGCTGATGCGAAGCGATGTAATGAGAAACGCTCAGCAATTGCAGAACACCAGATCAGAATCCAGTCGTTTCACGTTCAAAACTGATGATGGAAGAGATTGTAATTTTGATAATTTTTTTTTCATTAATATTCGTAAGAAAATCGTTGTATATCTAGTTTTGTCTTTCCCGAAAAGGATGTCCCCAAAAATCTAGTATATATACGCCGGGAACAGTGCTGTCGTCCCAGCCAAACAGTGAGCACGCCGAGTACTCTTCCAACTTTTGACCAACCGGTCGATTTAGACAGAGTTGGAGTTATCCGCGCACGTCCAGGCTGAGGTACCATCGCTCTCGGCGAAGATGTCAATCAGACTGACGACCGAGCCGTAAGTGCCGGCAACCATGAGGAAAGTACCGATGATGATGACGAAAGAGGCCCAGGCGACCATGAGCTTCCAGCGCACGGAGCCGCGGTCAGATCGGTTCCAGTTGTCGTAGAACCACATGGCACCCATGGGCTGGAAACACATGAGGGTACCGAAGACGGCACCCATCAAAGAGACAAGACCACCGAAGGCGGGGATGCCGGACGCGATGCAGTAGGCGATGAGGGCGGTGGTGAAGACGCAGGCGAGCCAAGTGCCCCAGTGGATGATGGAGTTGGAAGTCAGGTGCTTGGAGTTGCGCATGATCCGGATGAAGACGTATTTGGCGGTCAAGTGGGTGTAGAGGACCATAGAGACCATCAGACCGGGGAGAGCGAGGCCGTAGGAGACTTTCTTCATGAGAGCGCCGGCGCTACCGAGAGCCGGGCTGGCAACGTAGCTTCCGCAGTAGTAGTAGACGACGATGCCGATGATGAGGTAGGTGCCGATGGCGACGCCACGGCAGAGGAAGAGGGACTTCGAGTAGTGCCTGGGGTTCCTCATCTCAGAGGCGATAGAGAAGTAGGCGGGAACACCGGCGAAGGCGAAAATGAGGGAGCTGATGGCAGACATTGCCTCGTAGAAAGAAGGGTGGCCGACAAGCTCCCAGTTAGACTTGAAGTCTCCGGTCTGAGGAGCGGCCGCGGGGCGGTCCTGGACACCAGTGGCGATGGTCACGGTGAAGATGGCAGCGAGAATACTGGCCATACCAATCCAAGCAAGCGCGCTGACCTTGCCCAGGGTTCGGATGGACGCGAAGGCCATAGCGATGATAGCGGCGACGGCAACAAAGATCGCGGTGCAAGCGCCGTGGGTGGAGACTGCGTTAAGACCGATCGACACACCAAGCATGGCCGAGCCAGCGATGAAGATCCAGAAGAGACAGAAAGCAACGGCAAGGATGTCACGACCGATAGGTCCCCACATCAACATGCCAACGTCGGGAATGCCGTAGACTTGAGGGTGGTTCAGCTTGAACTGCCCAACGACGTAGGAACTCCAGGTGGTGATACCACCGATTGCGAGGAGGATGATGATACCAGGGATCATGCCAAGGATGTCGAAAGCTCCAGGGATCGAAAGCACACCGAGACCGACCTCAGTCTTCATCATGAGGACGGAGGCTCCGAGCCAGCCAACGCTGAGGTAGTTGGGACCGCCTTCGTCGACGTTACCGAAGACTGCATCCTGGACGTCGCCATCGGCGCGAGAGGGAACGCCGACGAGCTCCTCGTCGAAGTTGTTTTTTCTTGATTCCCCCATGGTCATTGTGTGTGGATGGAGAGTCGAGAAAGCGTTGGAGGTTGGAGGTCGGAGAAGGGAAAAGCGAGTGAAGAGGGACGGAGGGAGGAGGAGAGAGGGTGTTTGTGGGTGGCTCTCAGTGGAAGATAGAGTTGGGTTCCATGGACGAGGGAAAGGTCAATGTATTATACCTACCTGATGGCAAGGCGGGAGAGGTCCAGGTTCGGCAGACTCGGTCTTACAACGGTAGGTCGAGGGCAAGTGTGGCACGCTAACTTTGGCGAGTGATAGTGTAAACCCCGGAGGAAGAAATTGAGCCGTGCACGCCCAGGCTGTCCCGCGCATATCTGCGTGGCGTTGAGCGCTGATAGTAATGCGAGGAAAGCAAATGTTTTTGTTGCCAATCTTCAATCAAGGATTTGCGGCCAAGGATTTTCGATGTGGCTTGCTCCTAAGCTTCGATTCGGTAGGACATTCCACATCCGGTTCAGCGAATCAATTCTGCTGTAAATCGACTTCTCGTCTTCATGTTCTGCCAACAGACTCGCGCACCGGCCAGACTACCCTTCCCCAGACGCGTTCGTGGAGACTCCAAGCCGATTTACGTAAAAAAGGTGCTGGCCGTACCCACGCATCGTGCTCTGGGCCTCTGTTGGTCCCGGTGTCCATGCGATGACGGCGCAAGGCAGATAACGCGCAGTCGGCCGTCTCAGGAGGTCCAGAATCCTTCTGTTGGAGTTGGTCGTCGCGAGTGCTATACATGTGGTGCACTGGTGATACAGATATCTCTGGCGCTGCGTGTACCTACCGTTCACGGCAAGGCCTGATAAGAGGCGCAATGGCAGGGCCCGTCGCGTGGCCTTGCGGCCCTCGGATGACGGACAGCGAAGATCTCTATCGTTCGTCGGGCTGACTGAATCGAATCAAAGACGGGGAGTCTGCCCGTTTTCGAACCTTCCGAAGTCTCCGAAGTCTCTTCAGCCTGGCTTGAAGCTCACTGTGTGCGTCGCCCTTTCTTGGCGCTACACGCTGACAGCGGCAATTACATACCATGCAAATAAGACAGCCAGTCTAGGAGATCGCTTCTCTCATAGGACTGTCGTCCGTCGTCGGAGCTGCTAGCACCGCATGCGCGTATCAGGATCATGCGTCTGACCGCTTGGTGGGTCTTTCTAGACATTCTTTTTTACGTTATGTTTTCGAGTCTCCAGCTGGTTCCCCCATGGGCAGCTAGTCGTGCATGTGGTGGATGCCGGCCGCATGCGCATCGCATCTCATCGGCTCCATAACCCATCAAACCAAACCTCTGTGCTCTAGATTGTCTGCCGGCCGTTTTACGTATCGTTTTACGTGCACTGCTTTCGACGCGTGTGAGCGTATACTGCGGGAGCAACTCTGCGCGCCATTCGAGATTGTGACTTTGTACCTGCCTGTGCCTGTCAGCCGCATAAGAAAAAAGAACGCCACTTCTAATGGCTTGCATGTCGGATAGCAGCGGCCTTCATTTTGACCTTCAGATGTGGAAATAGACTTTCGCACAAGGTGAGACGTCACGTCAAGCACGACTCGCACCGAGCACGCAAAGTAGTACCTTGTCTTGCCGCAACGTAACCTTTCTCAATGACAACGCTAACCCCCGGAGCCACCATACTCTGTTCTGAATGGGCAAGGTACTTCGTGCGTGTACATTCGTACGTGTCCGGTTACTTCCGCATCTTTGCTTACTAGGACGATGAACGACTCGAGGCGGTGGCATCGATGTGTCAGACACCAGCTACTTACTGTATATGGCTGGCAGAGGAGGAAAAGAAGCACGCTGCTTACTTGGTCCCAAGCTCAAGCTGTCAAGACACCATGCATTAGACATCCGCGTGTCGCCTAAAGACTACTCGTGAACGGTGTTTTCGGGTCGAGTTGTCTGCTGGAAGAACGAGCGTATCAGTGATGCATACCAGGCCGGAGCTAACACCGTAGCAAGACCATAGTCTGAGTACTTATATTCTATGACAGGTTCTTAGGATACATCCCAATGCTTATCACCCTCTCGTGAGAATTTGCATACGATTTCGACCCTTGTCCGATTCGTCGGTAACTCAAGCTGTGGTAATACCTTTTGACTCCTCTACAAGATTTGGCCGATCGCCAATGAAAGCGTGCAATCACAGTTTTGATACTCCATAGACTCGAGAAAACTATATCTGACGTTACCTTGTGGCTTCGCGGGAGAACTATACCCAAGGACTACTGAGAGAATACCGCATTGGATTCTTGACTTCGCCCAACGAGGTACTGCTTCACGACATATATGTCAAAGCGGGCCGGCCGATCACCACAGAAGGAGTGCAGACATGGTTCCAATCCTCATCGACTAGCCGACTTAACGAACTCTCTTGTAGTGCCTTTTGCTACCATGTGCTAACCAACCGTCCCATTGCTCGCCTTCCTCGGCCAAGCATCCAAAACAACCTCATCACCCACAAGCTCAAACTCCCAAACTGCTTGCGTAGGCACATCAACCTCAAATCTATAACTCCCGGGGAAAAGAATCTGATCCCCATTCTCGTCGTGCCTAGCCAGCGAGCCCAGGGTGACGTTCATCTCGGCCGTCTTCGAACTCCCAGGTTCAATAGCGAAAAGTCGCTGATAAGCTACGAGGGATTTGCGCGGGCGAGGCGGTGGGCCGAAGGCTCCAGAGACGAAGGCGAGAGTTACAAAGTCGGAGGTGCGGTGAAAGCCGGTGTTTGTTATGTTTACAGTCAAGGAGGACGGAGATGAGGAGGAGGGCAGGAATGGGCAGTGTTCGACGTGCGTAAGAGTGGCTTGGTCGCAGGCGGCGATTAGGGATTGGATGTTGAAGGTTGGCTTGTCCTCTTCTTTTGTGGTGGAGACAATGTCGGCGCTAAAGTTCGTGTAGTGCAGCCCGAAGCCGAATTCGACAACGGCACCGTCGTACCATTTGTATGTCCGGCCTGGGTTGCCGGTCACGTTGTTTGGTCGCATTTCCATGTCAGTCATGGGCACCTGCTCTGCGTACGATTCGGGGTATTGGGTAATTGGCATACGACCGGCAGGGCTGACCACACCGAGAAGCAGATTAATGAGAGCGGTGCCGCCGAACATGCCTGGATAGCCGCCCCAGATGACAGCGCTGATGTTGGGATTCTCAAAGAAGATTGTATCATCGACTTGCTCACCCATATGCATGATGACGGTGGGAATGCCCGAGCTGGCGGCTATCAGGGCGCCGTCGGGTTGCATTCGGTCCCAGTGCAGGGTGTTGCGGTCTGTTGTTTCTTCGGCACCTTCGCTCGTGGAGTCCACCCAAAGGATGAGATCCGGCTGCACTTCCTTGACGCGCTGCAACGGCGATTCATACCAAGCGACGACTTCGATGTTTACGTTCGACACGTTGTTCAGCGCCATCCATGGAGACACGAGAGTTCGCGCAGGGCCGGCGTAGATGCCTTGAAGTTGAGACGTGGCGTTGATCCAGCCACCGGACATTAGAATGGTGTAGTTTCGGTCTTCGGGGATGGTGATGGGGAGAGTGCCGTCGTTCTTGAGTAGCACAAGACCTTCTTCGGCACTCTTGAGCGCAAGGGCTTCTGCTTCGGGGGTAGAGACGTCTTCCCAGCCGAGCGAGCGCCACGGGTGATCCGGCGGGTCGAAATAGCCACTCTTGGTCAGCGCGGTGTACATTCGCAGCAAAGATCGATCGATGTCTGCCTCGTCGAGAAGCCCTTGCTGGACGGTCGACTCCAAGAAGGTAGGGAAATAGTAACCACACTCGAGATCGGCACCAGATCTTATCGCCGCTGAGACGGTTTGCTGGCGCGTATCGGTGTAGAAATGGTCTGTGAAGATATTCTGAGCCGACGTGCAGTCTGTGACGATGTAATTTTCATCTGCGGTCCAGTTCCAGTGCCCACGAAGTACGGTGTCGATCAAGAACTCATCCGCACATTGAGGAACCCCGTTCACGGCATTGTACGCACACATCTGCGGTTCGTTAGAGATCGGGTTTAAAAATCGACCCACTGCCATGACTTACGATCGAAGCGACCTTTGTGTCGCGGGCACACTGAACGAACGGCTGCATGTAGTAGCTGGCCATGTCGTGATCGTTGACAATAGCATCGAAGCCATAGCGAGTGTTTCCTTGCCAAAACTCCATGTCATAGCTTGAGTAGTGCTTACATGTTGCCAAAGTTTTATAATGCTCCGGTTGAGGCCCGCCTTGCATAGCCGTCACGTAGTTCTCAACGTACCGCCTCACGACGTACGTATCTTCTGAGGGCGTTTCTTGGCCTCTTCCCCAGCGTGGGTCACGGAAAGGGTTTATATTTGGCGTCCAGAAGTCTAGCCCGGCCATGTTCGCGTTGTTATACGCCCGGGCCTCCGTGCTGATCACATCTGCAACGGCGTAGATCATGTCGTCGTCAAAAGCCGCGGCCATGGTGATTGGTTGCGGAAACGAAGTGGCATATGACCATTCACCGGAGTCGTTGAACGAAGTACCGGGAGCGTTTGCAAGTCCATGGAGAGCTTCACCCCACCAGTTGTACGGGTTGATGCCGAGCCTCTCTACTCCTGGGGACCAATTGTTCGTGATGTTGATCTTTTCATGGAAGGTCAAAGCATCGATAAAAGCCTGAGCCCTCACTTTTGCTGGCAGAGTGGTGTCACACAGAGAGTTGTTTTTGAGAGGACCATTCTCGCAATCCGGGTACTCGTGCGTGGCGGAGACCAAAAAAGTGCATACTGCCAGGATGGCCAACACTGGAGCTGCGACGGAAGCCATGTCAGTAGCTGTGGTTAGTGAATCGGAAGTTGTGATCAGTCGCGGGCAGTGGATATATAACAAACCCAGTTACGAAGTCTGCAGTGGTAGCTTGGCTCAGACTAGCATGGCCACCGTTACCTTAGAGACAATAGCCAAAATGCAGTAGTGTAGCACTTGAGGATCACGCCGATCATGCATACACACAAGCATTGGCATAGACGAAGTCTTCAATTGGTTGCTGGTGGTCCAGATGGTCTCATCTACACGACGGCCTAAGATCTGATATTTTTCCTTGGGGCATGGCCGTCGCCCGTCACAGAATCTCCATAGAACCAGCGTCTTGAACCCATGTTCGAGCCGATGTCCGGCCATACTCTGGTGACCGCAGTTACCCAGATCACAAGAGGCTGGTATGATTAGACTGTGCAGATGCTGAACTAACGCGTGCGGGGATTACTTGGAAGAAATACCAGCTCGAGGAACAGGCGATCTACCTGGTCAGTTTAGCCTGAAACCCTGCTTGCTTGGCTCTGGCATGTTGAGTGACACAGTAGGTCTAGCATGTGTCGGCCAAATGCAGCAGCTCATGGTCGCTGGTTGCTGATTGGGAAATGCCCAAAAGAAACGCTCGCTTCTCACCGACTCACCTGACAACTTGTGGCATTTGAGACGAAACTGTGTGGGAAAGCGAACGTTCAGTCGAGGTCTGCGTGAAGGAAAGGAAACTCCAAGCTGAGACGCGTTCACGCGTTCAACCTCACTACGATCAATGCGCGCGTGTGACGATTTGTGGGGTTGGACTCCACCACATCGACATGACCTTTCGCCGACCCGCATCATCTTCGACTCGATCAAAGATCCTTCGACATGGGCGTGATAGAATGGCAGAAGATTCCGTCTTCCCTATCTGAGCTCTGCATCAACACCACCCTGCGATGCGGACAATCCTTCCGGTAAGTGAATTGCGCAACTCCACGCGACGCGATACAACACAATATACTGATCACTAGAACCAATCCGCAGGTGGCGCAAAAACGAAGCAGGAATCTGGTCCATGACCTTGCACAATCGCATCCTCTCCCTCCGCCAGGATCCTGAATTCCTATACTATCGAGCCACATTCCCTTCAAAGCAACCTTCACTACCCACACCACCCGCCTCGCATGCGCCCTCTGTCGCTGGCGCAGAAGACTCAGACGACACCCTCGCTCTGGTCCAGCATTACCTCAACCTCGAGCCGAATCTCACAGAGCTGTACAAGGAATGGTCGTCGGCAGACTCCAACTTTGCAAAGAAAGCACCGAAGTTCACAGGCATTCGCATCCTGCGACAAGATGCGTGGGAAGCGCTCATTGGCTTCATCTGCAGCAGCAATAACAACATCGCGCGCATCTCACAAATGATGCATAAGCTATGCATACACTATGGACCGCTGCTCGGAAACATGGAAGGCGAGGACTACTACGATTTCCCTGAGCCTATAGCGCTTGCGCAGGAGGGCGTCGAAGCGAACTTGAGGAAACTTGGCTTTGGATACCGGGCGAGGTATCTATACCAGACTGCTTGCATGGTCGTGGAGAAGCCAGAGGGCTGGCTGGATAATCTGCGCAACCCGGAAGCACCTTTGCTGGGCTGCAAGGTTCAAAACGCCGGCGAGTGGAGTGCTTCTGGCCGTGAGGGCTACCGGAAAGCGCACGAGGAGCTCATCACGTTGCAAGGTGTTGGGCCCAAAGTTGCAGACTGCGTTGCCCTCTTTGGCTTGGGCTGGGGCGAAGCAGTTCCAGTTGACACCCATGTTGTCGAGATTGCCCGGCGCGACTACAAGATCGGTAAAGGCAGGCATTCAAGCCTGACCAAGGCGACGTACGACGCTATTGGTGACAAATTCAGGAGCCTGTGGGGCAAAGAGGCAGGGTGGGCGCATTCTGTGCTGTTCACAGCAGACTTGAGGGCGTTCAGTGAGAGACTTAAGGTGGAGAAGGTTGAGAAAGTAGAGGATGAAGTGAAGGTGGAAGATGTTGGCATCAAGCAAGAAGAGGTGGATGGTGCGACCCCCGAAGAACTGATCATGAAGCAAGTCAAGATCGAAGAGCAAGAAAAAGGCACCAAGAAGCGAATCAAGAGGGAAGACGAGGGAGACAAGAATATTCTGACGGTCGAGGGCTCTGTCAGGCGTAGCAAGCGAGCAAGGAAGGGATGAGCTACTGCGGATCTGGGTCGGCGCAGCACCTCAAATCGAGTATCTTATTGGCTACCCAACTCCTTGGCGGCGATACCATCTCCTTCAGCGCATCACAAACCCTATCGACCCATTGAGAGGCAACGCCATTAAATTGGGCATCTCAGTGGCAACTAAGCCTGTCGGAGGTAACGCCATCCCCTCTGGTACATCACAAAACCCATCCGAGCACCTATCGACTCTCGTATGCCCTTCAGCGTCCCATCAAAGGCAGCTTGTACGATAGGCTTGGCTTCCTTCAATTGAAGATCCCGTTGGCTGGCTACCGATATCTCTACCGGCTCTGCTGGCTACTGGACATGCCGGACTGATGTAAGTGATAAATAATTATTCAGCAGCCCGCGATCACATAAACAAGCTTCATAGCATAATCAAACCAAGATCGAGCACATACGACCATAGGTCAGTGAGAACTGGGCATCCCGTCCGCTCTGCCATACATAAGCACTGAACCGGGCGACTAGTACTAGAGTGGGTGACCATCTGGGAATCCCGCCTGTTGTATGTTTTTGTTTTTTGCTCTTTTGTTCTTATATTCTTGTTATCCCACTCGCTACTGCACTAAATTATTTCATCTTGCTGGGAAGAATCGGCTTGCTCCCCTCAACCCAATCGAAAGTCGTACCAGACCACTTTGTCAAACCAACATCCTCTGGCCCATTGACCTGTCTCGACCCCACGTTCTCGCCCTCAAAGTGGGATCCGGAGAGGAATGTGTGCGGGAAGCCGTGGGTGAAGGGATAAGCCTGCTCAATCTCCTTGATATCCTCTGGGCTCAACTCGATGCCTAACGCCTCGATGTTGCTGGAGAGATGCTCCGCCTTGGTGGAACCGACAATCGGGAACACATGGGTTGTCTTGTGCATCACATATGCCACAGCGATCTGGTAGAGGGTGTTTCCTTTACGCTCCGCGACCTTCTCGAGCACGGCTGAGACGTCGCGATCCTTCTGCGTGATGGGGAGACCGCGCGTGCCTTGCTCCATCTTGGCCAAAACGTCCTTTGTCTTGAACCTCCCCTCGCCGACCGGTCCCCAAGGAGCGAGTCCCATGCCCTCCTCCCGGGCCATGGGGATGATTTCCCGTTCGAAGTCGCGAATGCCTGCGTTCCATAGGCCCTGGTACAGCACGAAAGGCCTCAGGCCGTGATCGCGCGCGTATTGGTTCGCTTTGGACACAATCCAGGCCGGAGTGTCTGAAACTCCCAGGTAAAGGACTTTGCCCGCGACCACCAGATCGTTGAGACTGTGCATGACCTCCTCGACCTTGGCCGAGGAATCCCACCAGTGCAGGTAAAGGATGTCGACATAGCTGGTCTGCAGCTTCTTCAGACTTGCTTCGAGGGACATCTTCATGCTCTTCGTACCGTTGCCCGAGAAGTTGGCTTGGATCCTGTTTGGCTCGCCTCCCATGTAGCCGGTGGTGTACTTGGTGGCGATGACCATCTCGTCGCGGTTGTTGTTGTCGACCATCCACTGGCCTAGACGCCTTTCTGACTCGCCGTTTTGATACCTGTGAACATAGGACGAAATTATTAGCAAATTTCATTATACTTCGAGCAAGAGAACGAAGGTAATCGTGGCGTGAAAGCAATCCTTGTTCCTTGCTGTAGAGCTCCCGCTCTAAATTCCACTCACCCGTTAGCGGTGTCGATGAAGTTGCCGCCAGCTTTGTAGAAAGCGTCAAGAATTGCCGTCGACTCTTCAAGGGTCGTTTTGCCCTGAATAGCCCTGCCTGCTCCATCGCCGAATGTCATTGCTCCAAGGCATAACGGAGAAACTCGAACGCTGGCATTGGGTGCCAACTGGCGGTACCGGGCGAGGAGGGATGGTGGTGCAGACATGGTGATGATGATGGGCGATGTTGAGGTTTCGATGATGAGGCGAAAGTAAGTCGGGGTTCTACAGTCTGATCGGAACAGTTGTCGATTGATGAGGTTATATACCAGTCTACGTTACTTCCAAGAACGTTCGTCATACGTATGTTGAAGGTAACTCTATTGATGTGAAGTCGGACTTTGGACGGACTTAGTGGACATAACTGCGGTGAGTCCTCGGCATTCCTGTTTATATCAACACAGTCCTCGCCTCATAATGCTACGAGACACGGTGAACTGATTTGCTTATCGAGCAAAGAGGCGAAGGCAGTGGGTACGGTAGTGGGCACGGGGAGTGGGTACGGAAGGCATGAATATGATCATAAGAAAGCCCGTCTTCTTTGAGCTGGGTCCATCAAGGACGCGCATACTTGGAGATAACAGACTGACGGTGCTGGAAGAAGACTTGCCCATACGGAGACGCCATTGATCTGCTGATCCATCCACACGGAAACCGTAATTAATATCCATCCTTACCCGCGACAACACCATATGCACCACCTTTCTTGCCAAACATCTCGCAAAGCCCATCGGCGATATCCCCCGGTCTCTCCCATCCCGCAAAATGCCCTCCCTTCTCATAGAGTTTCTGGAACACGATCGGACCCATCGCTGATCTCCAGGCCTGTGGAGAGTTTGCCAATTCCACCGGGAAGTCTGCAATACCAAGCGGGACATCGATGTAGCCCTGCACGACTGGCACCGGCATGTCGGTCGCATCATGCATCGCCTCGTAGTAGAGATAACTCGCCGCGTCGGGTCCTGCGCGGGACAAGACGTAGACACTCACCCAAAGGCACACTTCGTCGTCCGTCCAAGGATATTCGTCACTCCAGTCTACCAGCTTGTCGTAGATCCACGCAAGAAGCGCAACGGGCGAGTCCCGGAATGCGAAGTTGATGGTAGCAGGTCGTGTGGATTGGATCGCGATGTATCCTCTCCCATCGCCCATTCCAAAGGGGTTCCACTTCTCGGCTGATGCGAGCTGTTTCTTCTCGCGTTCGCTGTATTCTGGTTCTCCGTTTGGGAAGCTCTCGGGTTGGGCGGCCCAGGCCCAGTTGATATGGTGGGCTTTGACGTGTTGAGGGTATAGAGATGCGAGAGCACGGGTGATGACGAAGCCCCAGTCACCTCCTTGGGTCACATATTGATCGTAGCCGAGAGCCAGCATGACTTTGTGGCAGGCTTCAGCGGTGCGGGCGACGTTGAAGCCGCGCTTAAGAGCTGGACCGGAGAAGCCGTAGTTGCTGTTGTTTGTCAGCTTTGGTACATGCTCCCGAAATTCAAGGAACTGACGGCAGACTAGGAGCCACGACGTGGAAAGCTGGCTTGCCATCGCCACCCTTCAGCAGAGGCAGCATCTTGGTGACTTCCAAGACACTTCCCGGCCAGCCGTGTACGAAAAGGAGAGGGATAGCTCCTTTGACATCGCTCTTCTGGTGTATGAAGTGCATGTCGACAGGTCCATGTTTGTCGACGTTAACCTGCACTTCGTAGTTTGGGAGCGAGTTGAGCTTCGCCTCGTGCGTACGCCAGTCGAATTTGGTGCGCCAGTGGTCAACGATTCGCTTGACGTCCTTTCTGATTTGCTTGTCAGCTTTGTACGAAGATCCGAGCGCGTTGAACGACTTACACCGGAGCACCATAATCCCAACCCGGCCTGTCTTCGAGCTCATCTGGAAATTCTGCGTCATCTAGCCGTCTCTTCAACCGATCCAGCTTCTGTTGCGGAACGTCAATCTTGTATTCTTTGACTCCAGACATCTTGGTGTGGATGTTTGGGAGGAATCAGTCGCCCAACTTGGAAGCTATATCAATGCAGATGTGGAGATCTGCATGGAGCTCTCCAGCGGAAACTCTATTTGACCTACTCCTCTTCGGTTAACCTTGGTACCTTATTACCATCTCAAGATTGCCGAGGGTGCAAGTCTAGCCCGTTCATCTGATTTGATCGACAAATGGTTGATCATGCGGTCTTGTGATTTGAATTCGAACGCACCACTACTCCAAATCGACCTCAATCGATCACACCTCAAACACAGGTGGTCTTGTAAGAGTCGTACACATCAGGACTCAACACTCATGCTCTCAAACACTACAACTTCGACTCGTGTCTGATCTGTAGATCATCTCTGCTGACATCCTGAAGCGACCTCTTCCCCATGTTGGCCAATGAGTTGTCGGTATCAGCCAAGATACATCTCAAAACATGTTCCACTCCCGCTTGTCCCTTGATAGCGAGGCCATACCTAGAAGCGATTGGTTAGCAATGTAGTATTAAGAAGAAATCAACAGCAACACTCACATGTATGGCCGGGCCACAAGCACGGCTTTCGCTCCAAGCGCAATAGCTTTCAGTACATCGCTTCCTGTCCGAATTCCGCTATCAAAGAGTACTGTCAACCCAGACTGCTTGACTTTCTCGTCCGCACCAATCTCGGCGAGTGCGTCAAGCGACGCAATCGCACCATCGAGTTGGCGTCCACCATGATTGGACACAATGATGCCCTCAACCCCGTACTCGATGGCCTTATGTGCATCTGCCACGGTCTGAATACCCTTGAGCACGATAGGACCATCCCAGAGCTTCTTCAAAACTTCCAGATGCTGCCACTCGCGATAAGTTCCAGAGTTCAGAACATCGAGCCAAGCTCGAGATTTTGCAATCTTTGCGGCGTTTCCAAGGACGCGCAATGCTCCAAACGGCGTTCCGTTCCTCTTGATCAGGTTCCAGGCCTCGGACAATTTCTCCGAAGCTGATCGTGTGTCTTGAGCTAGCATTTCTGCGTACTTTTCGTTGAACACGGGATCCGAGTGTCCAATTTGACATCCGTCACCCCATAGGAAAGGTAGGTAAGAATGATCGAGATCCACTGGCCGCCAAGCGAGGATAAATGTGTCGAGAGTGACAACCAGGACCTTGTAACCGTTGGCTTTCGCCCGTTTCAACAGACTGGCTGTGATGGCTTCATCTTGGGGCTTGGGCCAGTATAGCTGGTACCATCTGTCGCCATCTCCATTTGCTTGAGCCACTTCCTCGATAGTCCGTGTTGCCGCCGTGGACAAGATCATCGGTACGCCGACGTTCTTGCAAGCCCTAGCCGTGGCTTCTTCGGCATCAGAGTGCATGATGTTTTGGACACCAACAGGAGCAACCAGTATCGGACTTTTGTATGTCGTTCCGAAGAGATTGACGCTCAAGTTCCTGCGGGTGGCGTTGATGAGCATCGAAGGCCGAAGTCTGTACCGGTCGAATGCTGCCAAATTCGACGCGTACGTCTTTTGACTGCTTGCTGAACCAAATACATAACCAAAGTTGGACTCTGGAACAGCTTTGCGGGCGAGAGCTTCCCATTCGGAAGGTTTGGTTGAGAAGATGGGAGCACGGAAAGCCGAGTAGATCTCACGCTGGTAGGAGGAGAATGCTTCCGGGTCGGGGGTTTCGTATGGCTGGTTCCATTTCGCAGCTTCTTTGAGGGAGCTCATATTGCTTGGTCGATGTGGTACTGGCTATGATATGTTCGTGTTCGTGCTTACGGTTCTTGGGTGTTGTCGATGGGTGATCGGCGACTCCATCGCAGGGCATTCCGCGGCTCCTGGACCTCGGTTCGTTTGACTCTGCCATTGGAGATCGGCCGTTACCTATTCCGCTTTCGAATCAACTTCCACAACAGACAACTAATGTACTTCTCGTCGATCTTTCAGGCCCTGCTACATTGACGATCTAACCATGTTGTAAGTGGTTGACGAGGAAAAGTCTTCAGAGTGAATTCAGGATCGTGTTGCCCACCTGTAGCTGAGGATTTAGTTAGCCGCTGAGCTGGGAAGGATCGACATCCCAATCACTTCCGAAACAAACCAACAAGCGGCTCGGTTGTCGTGATTCTAGAATGATGGGATCGACTCGACATGCCGAAGTAAATGACCCACTGCTTGTTATTCCAATGTGACCACAGACCCAAATGATAGAGAGAAATAAAGATACTAACATTGTGGCCTCATCGGTCACTTGACGTTCTCACCCCAACCCTTAACCTAATGACATGTCAATCAATCTTCAATCAATCTTCAATTAATCTTATGGAATGTGCGTCAGCAAGTACAGTCTATTGCGAGACTGATAGTCTCCGCGGGGATCTTGCATACCGTTCGCTATGTGTATGTATGCAGTCATAGTCTTCGTATGCGCCTTCGTGTGTGAACAAGGCCCTCGTCTGACCGGACCATAAATGCCACTAAACGCCTGTCGCTATGCCAGAAAAGACAGAAGTGTGGCGAGCTCGCTCGAGCTGCAGCGACGGCTCGCTGTCCCACTGTTGAATCAAGAAAAGTGCACGTTGTACCGGAACACGATCGGAAATGAGGGATCGGAGACCGCCAGCTGCTCTCCATCAACCATCAAGTCCTTCAGCTTGCGCGCAAGATTCGGCCGGGTTTGCTCCTCTAAGCTAGCAGGGCTGGAGAAGTAAAGAGACTTCTCCTCGGTCTTCAATGAGGGTCGCTTGAGCTGCGCCTCGGGTCGTGCAGCGAGACTGTCGACGAACTCCTGGAGCGTCTGCTCAGGATCGAGGGTGATGTCTTTTGGCAGGTTTCCACAAACAGGGCAATCATCTTTCTTCTGGTGTTCGAAAGTGAAGGTGTACACACCAGCATCGCCGGTGTATTGCATGTAGTTGTTGGTTTCGGGAATGCCGAGTGGAGGCGCAGAGCTACTGAGAAGCTTGAAGGCTTCGTTACAGCAGCTTGCGGCAATGATTGCGTTTGTTGACGCGATGGCGGGAATGATGTTCTTGACCACGCCTTGTGTCATGCTGTACGTGACACCCTGAATGCCGAACTCTTGCGCGCGGCCAAGCGCCTTCTGATACAGCCATGTGATGTGTTCGGGCTCGTCTGTGTCCAGCTGTATGTCTTTCCTCTCTTCTTCCCACTTGATGATGTGAGCCCATTCAATGCAGTGTTGTGGTTGACGTGGGATCGTGGCGAGGGTACAAAGAGGTACGGCGGCTCGAGGAGCGTGCATGTCGAGCTGGCATTCGATGCATGAAGTCATGGTCGGTAGGATCACGCGAGATTGTCCCTTGAAACCTTCAGTGCCGCCGTCGAAGAGAGGCTTCAGTGAGTCCGGATTCTCGTCGTCAACAAGATCGACCAGCTTCTTGTTGATCCAGCGTCGTGCTTCAATGCTGTCAAGTCCACAGATGACGGCGTTGAACTGCATGTAGTAATCATCGTCCTGTACCTGTTAGTATTTCGAAAGCCATTGGAACGACAAGTACCTACTTTGTCCTGAATCTTGCCAACGTATGGTGTGATCTTGCAGCCTGGCACCCTTTTCATGACGAATTCCGCCGCCACACTCGCTTTCGCCTTGCCAACATCTTTTGCGCGGAACAGGAATTGGCGATTGAGGTTTGATACGTCGATGGTGTCCATGTCGATCACGTCGATGTTGCGGAAGCCCGAAAGCGCCAGGTTCTTGAGGATCTCGCATCCGAGACCGCCAGCGCCAATGACGAGCAGTCTTGCAGTCTCGCTAATAGCTGTGATAGAAGGCTCCCCGGGGATGAACGACTCGTCCGTGTATGCGCCAGGGCGGGAGAGGAAGCTGTCGAGGTATGTCCATTTCGCCCTGGAGGCCGTCGGCGTGGCCTCGGGCTGCATGACTGCCACCATGATGATTGTCTCTGTGGTCCGAGTGATTCGTCTAGAGGTCAGGCTGCCAGACAACAGCAGGTGATTGTAGCAAGGGTGGAGATGGGTTCAAACGTAAACGCGCATCGAGAGTTCTAGGCGCGCGTTGACCTGTGAAGTCATCGCAGCTTATCGATAGGCGAGACGAGCGGGATTAGTGTATCTGCCAATGTTTGTTGATTTGGGCAGTATCTCACCGGTGCCGATATTAATACACTGCTATAGCTACTGATAGTATCTCTCATGACAGCCTACTCTAGTGAGAAACTCTAAAAAATCTTGTGAGCATCTCACTGGTACAACGTCGATATGGAAATGAGGAAGTCGCTAGCATCACCGTGCAGCCTACAAACTTTAGCATGAGCGAGCTGTGTACATGCACTTAAGGCACCAGTCTTAGCCTCAAATTGCCCGAGTATAGAATACATGGATCCTTCCCTACTTCACCTGCAGACACTCAAACCACTAAATCCAACAAAACAGTCGAGCACGAGGCGGGGAGGATGCTGCGTTTAGAAGCGCCATGAGTAACCTGTGGAATGTCGTGAGCGACGTCGATCGCGGCGATAAAAATGACAAACAGCACGCCCAACTCAACGCCGTGCAGACACGCATCTCAAGCATCAAAAGCAAGGATGTAATCACCAAACAGGCGCCTTCGCCTCAACAGAAAACTCCCAAGGCCGACATTATCGACGCTTCGGCCGTTCAAAGTCCAGAAGATGCCCTGCAACTCCTTCGTTCAGAGCCGGACACCGACAGTTTGCTTTCAACGCTGAAGCGATTGTCGTCTGTAGACGGCTTGCAGTCAGGGTTTGACATACATTCCCCAAGCCCTGTGGGCGCGCAGGTTGTCAATACCATCGTATCATCAATCGTACCAACGTTTTGGTCCGCGCTCGAAGAGCAGGACCAAGCCCTGATCACAGCAGCTTTATTCAACGTCGCCGGTATCAACAATTTGATTGCTAAAATCCAGCTGTTGATCTCACAGACCAAGAACTCCAAAGCTCAGGACCATCTGCCGGCTTTACGCGATGTTTTTGATGTTGCCAACAGCCTGTTTAAAGGCGACGACCGAGTGTCCACGTTGTGGGCTGAGCTGTGGCGATCTACTCAAGACAGAATCAGGCGCGAATTGGCTTGGAAAGAATGTGCTGGTCAACTTGGTTCAGGGAAGTTGTCCAATGTGCTGGCCGAAGCTGAAGACATTTTACGCTCCAATGGAGGCGAACATTCGGCGAAGTCTACGATTGCAAACGCTCATCAATATGCGACCTGGCTCGGCTCGAATATTGCGCAAACCTTGGATCTGAATGACCAGAAAGCTCGGGAAGAAACACATTCTGCCGTTGCAGTACTGTTCGCCAAAGCTCTCAGCCTTGGACAGCCAGTGGCATTGATGCGGGCAGCTCACACAAAAGCCCTGCAAGTTTCAGCGCAAGCGCTGGATGGGCTTGTGGTAGTCGTGAAAAAGCTGCCAACATTTGCACAGCGACGATATCTCGACTTCACTCTCAGATGGCTTGCAGGCATCGAGTCACGGACTTCAGGGCTCAACTCTACGTTACCCGGTCAAGCCACCGAAGCTGCGGCTATAGCAGCGTTGCTACAACGCATATTGAACGACAACGAGTTGTTGAAGCAACACCTGTCATCTTTTCTCTCCGATCCAGCTCAGGTCTCCTCATTGTCTTTGCTGGCAATACGCGCCGGCATCGCAACGCTGGATACCACCTGCCCGGACGACCTTGACAGCCTCGTCGAGAGATGCCTCAGAGTATTCGGAGACCAGATATTCATTAGACACAGCCCGATCTTGCAGCAAGAAGCAATTGCCCAAGCATTACTAATAGCCGCTGGCTACGTCCATCGGCGTTCTCCAATGGCGCTCTTGATGACAGTCCGATCTTCCGGGCACATGCAAGGTGTCAGCAACCGGCTAGATGCATCAAATGCTCGAGCACGATGGCTCGGTATGATTGTGGGCACAGCTCTGTCAAGTCTGGTCGACAAAGAAGGCTCGAAGCTCAGCTTTGGTACCGACGATATGCAAGGCCCGGAAGCGCATCGATACTTTGCACTGATCAAAACCAGCGATCAGCCCAGCGCGCTTGAAGACTTCCTCAAGCTCGTGATAGAGAAGCCCGAGAGCAGAAGGCCGATTGCGCACAGAGCAACGAAACCACCAGCGATGCCAAAGATTGACGGAAAGCCCACATTCGGTCCCGTCAGGCCACCCCCAAAAGCGCAAACAGAGATAGAAGGGAATCAAATCACAGAGATTTCCGATACTGACTCGGACGACGACGGCCTCACGCCTTACGCAAAACCAGACAGCGATGCAGAGGACAGCGACGAAGATGCTACGCTCGTCAGCCGAGACAAGACCCGCGCACCAGTATACATACGCGATCTTATGACCATGCTAAGGAACACCGAGAAGCATGACCGCTTCGAGTTGGGCATCAAGCACGCCGCTCCCTTGATCAGACGGAAATCGGGTTTCGGCCGCGAGGTGACCGATCACGCTGAAGAACTGGCTCGCATCTTGTGCAGTCTCCAAGATCCGTTTGACACGGAGAACTTCGAAGAGTTGCGTCTCCAAGCTCTCATCGCGGTCATACTCAGCGACGCCTCCGCCATTGCGCCCTGGCTCAGCCGTCAAGCGTTCGCCGGCGAGTTCTCTATCTCACAGCGCTGTGTCATGCTCACAGCACTCGGCCTCAGCGGCCGTGAGCTCGCAGGCCTCAAAGAAATGGACGGCCTCAACCCCGAAATGCCCAACACCTCATTCCCAAGCAAAACACTACCACCACACCTCCACTCACTCTACAGCTCTTCATCTCCCCGAACAAACGCATCGATCAAACGCCTCGAAGCAGCCTCTCAATCCCTCGAACACTCTCTCCTACAACCGCTAGCCCTTCAAGCAGCAGACAAGAGTACCGCGCACCTTAATGCCGTCAAAGTCCGCACCTTCTCGAGCCGCATGGCCGTCGAGCGCACCCGCCGCAAGCCAGCCCCAAACCAACTCGCCAGAATCTTCCCACAAGCCTACATCCACCCGCTCGTGACACGCTACCAGCAAGAGATCGCCGCGTATGGCTCCGGCAGCGTGTGGGCCACCACACCCTTTCTGCTGGTGACTTTCATCAAAACCCTCGCGCTGATGTTTCACGCTTCCGGGCCGGCGACATTGGGCCTTTCGCAGCTGACGACTGATTTCTGGGATCTGCTGCTTTCGTTGCGCGTGCAGGCCGTGGGACATGTCAATGTGCTGGAGGCGTTGCTGTTTGGGCTCTTGACTGTGTTGCAGGTCAATGAGGATAAGCAGGCGATTGCTCAGGTGCACTCCAAACAGCTCTTGGAAACGCAGCAGTGGGCTAATATGGTTTTTGAGCGTACCGGGCAGGGCAGCTTGGTGCAGCAGGATGGGGAGGGAGAGGAGGCCAAGGTACGCACTTTGGCTGCCGCTGTGCTTGTAAATACTGGCGAGGTGATGGAGGCATATAGAAAGGTGTTGATGGGGGATATGATGGGGATGTAGATACTGCAGACCCGGTCCTGAGCGAGATCCGATCTTCTATGAACATCGATGTGCATAGTTGATATCGGAGACAGATGAGACATCTATTTCGACTTGATGGTGGAAAATGCAGCGGATCTCCAATCTTCTTTCCCTATAGCATCGTCTATTGTCTAGATTACCTGATCGTCTTCTTCGACCCACTCAAGAAAATCTACATTTACTTACTTCTCACTTCTCCTCCCCCTCCTTCCTCTCTCCAAAAACCCGATTCAGCTCCTTCTCAACACTCAAATGATACCGATCGATCCCATCCGGCCGACAATAAACCGTCAAAAGGTCGTCCGGAATCCCCACCCCCTTGGGCAACTCACACGTCAGATTCTGCGTAAAAAGCGTCACGCCCTGTCCCACATCCGGCTCGAACGTGTAACTAATAGTGACAAACCCCCGCTCACCCCAGTCCCATCCTCCTTGCGTCCAATGTCGTTGTGTTGCTGGAAGACGAATTTGCGCGGCCGGTCGACGGTTATGAGTCGCCAGGTTGAGAGGTGGGTGTTGGGCGGGAGTTCGACTCGCTCGGTCCATTCGTCGCCGAATTCCAGGGGGAGAGTCAGGTTGCGAGCTTGTTTGGAGGGCGTGCCACTGCTGCTGCTGCTTTTGTAGGGTTTGCCCCAGTTGGAGGGGTCGATGACGAAGTCGAAGATTGCTTCTGCTGGGTACGCGAAGGCTGTTTCGGAGGTTATGCTGAATTTGCCCATGGAGTTTGTTGGAAGGGTTTTGGGTTGGGGGTAACGGTCCGCGGGGTGGGAGGGCGAGTTAAAAGTTTGTTGGAAGTTGTATCTGTTCCTAGTCTTGATGTATCCGTAGTCTCAGTATATTAGTGCATTGAGTCATGGACATAACATGGGATGCACAGCTTCATAAGAAGTCGGCCGCGTTGGTCGCGGTTCTATCTTTGAAGACTGGTCGAGCCGACAAGGGGTAAATCGGTATTGTAAAGTATGAGTTTAAATCTGCCGTGCATCCGGCACTTGGGGTAAAGTCAGTAACGTTAATGAACCGATGATCCCATTGCAGTAACCTTTTTGTGATGCGAGCAAATCTTGGTTGCACCTCGCAGGACTCGAAAGTCAATCGTCTATGTCCTCAGCATTGCTGCCACCGTATCTTCCATCGGCGTCGGTTTCACACCCTTTTCCGCAAGAAGTCGCTCCAGCGTCGGATCATCAATCTGGCACTCACCGTCCCTCAGGGCGTCATACGACTTGCTCCACCAGGTGATCATTGGTGCTGGCATGTTCCTCTCGTTTACATAGAACCTTTCGTGCTCCTCTCGAGGTACGACCCTGAAGCTAACTGTCTTGCCTCTGGCCTTCGACACCATCCCGGCTACCTCGTCGAGCGTGTGGGCCTTGTGTTGGCTGAGATAAAATGTCTTGCCTTCCCATTCGCCTGAGGGTGCAGCCAGAACGAGAGCGTTCGCAAGCCCGAGGTCGGGAATACTGGTCCAGCTGATAGGACTGTCACCGCCCGTGATAATCTCATCCCTTGCATCATTGGGGACATCGTAGTGCCCAAAGTACAGCGGCCAGCTCTCGTTGTAGAGACCTTCGCGGATGATGGTGAATTTTCCTGGCCATTCATTGCGCAAATATTCCTCTGTCCGCTCGTGCGCCTTCATGACGCGACTTTTGCTCGGGTTGGCGAAGGCCAGACTTGTGTAGTACACATGCTTGATGCCGGACTTCTTCGCTGCTTCCAGAGCTTTGAAGTGATCCTCTTCGCGTCCTTGGCCGTAGGGTGCGTCGCCGAAGTCTTTTTCAACACGGGCTGACGAAATGAGGAACAGCTTGTCGGCGTTCTTGAAGGCTGCTTCCCAGGACACCGGATCGTCCCATTCGGCGGAGACGAGTTTCGCGCCTTTCTCGATGGCCGGCTTCAATTTCGCGGCACCAGCGGCAGATGATGATGTTACCGTGATTTCGTTGGCCGGGATCAGGTTGTGTTCAAGGAGTGATGTCAGAGTGGCGAAGCCGAGCTTGCCAGAGGCGCCTGCGATAACCAGCATGGTTGTGGTGTTGACCGTGTATTGTGAAGAGGAATGACTGTCGATGAAAAAAGAGATCTTACACAGCTTCTGCAAGAGTATGTAACATTGTCTGAACTGTATCAGTAAGCTATTGATCGTACCCACCCGTGACGTGTTGTCGACGGTTCCTTCGGCAGTTGCATGCCGGCTGTTGGGGTAATGGCATTGGCAAATGGTACCGCACAACCGTAATATTTGACGCGCAAGTCCAGATACACATAGGAAACCCGACGTTATTGAAGTAATTCAAGATACCAACCTACTTGAAGTTAGTTAGTGGTAAGGAGTAAGGTTCGTGGTGTGATGGCAATTGAAGGTATAAGCTCTCTCCTTACCCCAGACCCTGCATTTTAGCGTTCGTGATCTTACAGGCCGAGGGACAAGGACGTCTTGAGCCGATTGTTCGGTGTTCACTTCTAACAAACCCAATCCTCCATTCACAACCACTCCCGAAGTGAGCGACGACACGGACGCGAGAATGCGTGCTTCGGTACCTCACATCCACCACACTCCTTCCTAGTAATGCATCCGCAACATGTCGCGGCTCGCCTACTCCGCAACTTGACCCGACAGTCCTCCATCACTCGTTACGTCTCCTTCTTTTCCATCCCCTTGCTCGTCTTTGTCTGGATATACACCATACACCGCGGAGAGCGAACCACATTCAGAGAGCACATCGATGCATGCGACTGGTCATCATGGGAGGATTGGCCGGAGGGAGCTGCTCCCCACCGCCTAGTCTTCGTTGCCGACCCGCAAATTGTTGATCCGCACACGTATCCTGGACGACCCTGGCCTCTCTCTACTCTCACGGAGCGATACACCGACCGGTATATGCGCCGGAATTACCAGTTGATCAATGCGAAACTCGACCCAGACTCCGTTGTCTTCCTGGGCGATCTGTTTGATGGTGGAAGGGAGTGGGCTACGCAGGCACCGGGGCCGTTGAAGCCAAGTCAGAGAAAGAAGCTGGAAAAACTCAAGGCGAAAAATGAGAAGGAGCGGCAAAACGATGGAGTTCAATCCAGGGACGAAGATGACAGCGCTGGAGAGCCGGGGTTACAAAAGAGAAGCTGGGCCTCTTACGATAAGGAGTTGGAGGAGAGCGAGCATCCTGAACAGGTCAAAATTGAAGACCATAACATCGACAAGCGCGGCAACGATCTCAAAGAATTTGTGTACGGCGAAAGAGGACGGTGGAAGAAATGGGGTATGAAGGAGTGGAATACCGAGTACGACCGTTTTGGAAGGATGTTTTTCGACCGCAGTCAGCTCTATCCAAGGACTCAGCGCAGAACGATTCCGGCTTGGGATGTGAGTGCGCATCCCCTGAACGTTCTGAACGGCGCCAGCGATGTCGACCGCGAAGAACACGCAGTCATTGGAGGCAAGGCCAGACGCCTGCTAACCAGTCTGCCTGGAAATCACGACGTCGGCTTTGGATCTGGTGTGCAGCTCGCAGTCCGCGACCGCTTTACTGCTCGATTCGGGGAGTCAAATCGTGTAGATGTCCTCGGAAACCACTCGTTTGTCAGTATCGATGCGCCATCACTTGCTGCGTATTCTCAATTTACGATCAACGGTCAAGCCCCAGTCGTAGCAGTCGAGGAACGCCAACATATCTGGAAGCCGGCCATGGACTTTCTGAATGACATCCAGACGCCTGCGAAATCGGCTGTAGCTGATAACATGGCCGAATACTATCCCGAGTACGATTCCGATGTGACCCTGAAGCATTCTGTCGAGGAGTCACACACGAAGGGGCCGGGCGCTTCAGAGAATCCCGCCAAGCTACCAGTGGTACTCTTGACACACGTGCCATTATATCGGGACCCTGGGACAGACTGCGGAGAACTTCGCGAACGCGGTCATGCAATCTCCATCTCTGGCGGATATCAATACCAGAATGTTCTGACCAGAGAGTTGTCAAACGAAGTCGCACAGAAAGTGAGCAGAGCAGGTGACATTGTGCACATCTTCTCTGGAGACGACCACGACTACTGCGACGTGTATCATCGATACAACGTCGGTAGTATTGGCGAAAATCGCTCTCCCAAACCCACAACTGTTCGTGAGACTACTGTCAAGAGTTTCAGCTGGGCCATGGGTGTCCGCAAACCAGGTTTCCAGCTACTCAGCTTGTGGAATCCGCTTGACCAAAGCGGAAAACCGAAGAGAGGGTCGCTGCCTACAGTGCAGACGCAGTTGTGTTTGCTACCGGACCAAATTGGAATTCTCATCAACTACGGGAAGCTAGCTGGATTCACCATCATCGTGCTGCTCGCTCGGGCAGTACTCATAGCAATGCGAGGCACCGACCCGACTTTCGCAAACGAAGAGACAGACACCTTGTCCGAACTCTCTCTGCCACGTTTCCGAAATCAAGGCGGCTCGCCCAACGGCAGTGCAAATGGATACTCGACTCCCAATCAAACCGAATTCAAAGGCCGACAACGAGCCTCCTCCACAGGACTGAAATCGGCGCCCGATAACCTGAACCTCGGCGTGCAGCGATCGTATAACGCACGAACGCGAAGCGTTAGCCCTGCGCCTCCTGGCATCAATTATAATTTGCCACCGGGCGGCTTGCCGAATGTTCCTATGTTAGAAAAAGGCGGGCTCTTCCCTCATGCTTCAGATGACTCGGACGAAGAATCCAATGTTGGCGACCTTGGCGATTATCAGGCCGACAGTCAGGCGAAATGGAGGAGGAAGAGGCGGGGCATCAGCAGACCTAGAATTGCTTTCGACGAGTTTGTCAAGAGTTTGGGAACCGTGGCTGCTTTCGGATTTGTGGTTTACGTTTATAAGATCTGGAGCTGGTGAGTAAAGCAATGATCGCTGCGCTCCCACCACTGCGTCGGATAATTGCTGGGTCGGGCTGTCTGATATGCTTTTCTCTCGTTCCTATGTTGTACAAATGTACTGCCCTTTGGGTCGGAGTTATGCCCGAGCCGCTCCCTTGACGATGCGCCATACTCCGTGAGTTTTTCCTACCAGAGCGAAATTTGTTCTACCTTCAGAGTTCATTCGTTCTTCCTGATGTGCTGTGCTGTACGAAATTACCCATCATCAACCCAAACGCAAGCAACACCTTGACCAATGTGAAATTTTATGGAGATTCCGCTGAGGTGATGCCTTGAACAATCGGACAACATCATCGGCCGGTGAGAGGCTTAGTGACATCGTCAGCAGTGTTGCCAGCCTGTAACGAGACAGTCAGCCAAGTTCCGCTTCGCCCACAACGGGTAAGAAGTTCAACTTACGAAACCACCCAGAGGGTTCTGCAACGCGCCGCCAGCAGCGTTTCCCACTCCCTTCTTCAGCTCGCGAACGTCCTTCTGGTCGCTGGCGGGGATCTTCTCGACGTAGCTCTTGGTCAGGTAGCTTGCTTTGTTCTCTCCCATCGTCTCGAGGGCCTTGTTTTCGAGGTCGCGCTTGAGTTGAGGCGGGATGCCGAACCTATTTGTTGTTTTAGCCGGGTTACTGCTTACTGACTAGCTAATGGCGGCCGTTTCTTTCTTTCTGGCCTCACTAGCTGTTTTAAGGCGTAGAACTTACACGAAGATGTAGCCGGCCAAGGCGGCCACGAGGGAGAGGGCGATGATGAGGAACATGGTTTGCTAGCTTGGTAGGGTTGGTTTGGGATCGCGTGACTTTGGTTGGTTGATCGGTTTGTGCTATTGCAGGTTGTGTCTTAGTACCTAAAGATGCAAGTTGCACGAATGGTTTTGAAAGGTAATACCTAGTATGGAATCCTGATCTGATCTTCCCGTGTTTGCCCCGCTGACGTAATGGTGGGGTTCGCTGTGTTGATGCGGTCAGACTCGAGCCTAGACCAAGGTGTTTCACGACTGAGCTATTTTATGACAGACAATTGTCCTCGACTTACCAAAAGTATCACCAACAAAGCTCAAACATCACTCCATCCCCATCACTCAGTGTAGGTCCAAACACACTCGTGGCCTTCAACCCAACTCAGCAACTAATTCACTCGCTCGGCAGACCGCTTCGAAAATGTCTTACAACAACGACGGCTACGGCTCTGGCGATCGCCAGGGATACGGCAACAACTCGTACGGCGGCGGAAGACAAAACGAGTACCAACAGAGCAACGACAACGACTCGTACGGCGGCGGTGGAAGGCAGAACGAGTACCAGCAAGGAGGCAACAACAACTACCAGCAAGGCGGCAACAACTTCGACGGCGGCCGCGAAGACTCGAGGCGTTATGAGAACCAATCCGGCGGCATGGGCGGTGGCTACCAATCTGGCGGAGACGGAGGTCGCGATCGTTACGGCAACCCCCCAGGCGGTATGGGCGGCAACAGCGGAGGCCGGGAAGAGTACGGCGGCGGCCTAGGCCAGACTTCCGGATACGGTGGACGTGACGACTCGCACGGTGGTGGATCTGCCGGCGGCTATGGGTCTGGAGGCCGCAACGACTCTTTCGGTAGACAACATGGAAACAGCGACAACTACGGCGGCCAGCAGGACAGCAGCTACGGCCACCAATCTGACGCCGGACGTCAATCATACTCGCAGGGCCAGCAGCAGTACAACAGCGGCGGCTCTTCTGGCGGATACGGCGGTTCGAACGATTTCTCCGAGGCTGCTAGCCACGCTCAGTCTCACGCCGGTAACAAGGAGGACGAGAGCTTGTTCACGAAAGCCCTGGGAATGCTCTCAGGTAAGGAGGACAAGGAGGACCTCGACGAGGATGACGCCGTTCAGCAACACCGTAAGTTTTGAAAGATCCATTGAGCGAACGTGAAGATCAATTAAGCTGACTCCCTTGACAGAGAAATTCTACGGCAACGGTAGCTCGGGCCAGTCCTCTGGTGGAAGCAACAGCAACAACATGGGAGCTGCTGCTGCCATGCAGGTAAGTCTATATTTATCCCTCCTATACTGGCGAGGTGTAAGGTAACAACAAGAACCATCCCTAACAACATTACCAACAGGCAATGAAGATGTTCAACCAAGGCAGCTCCGGTGGCGGCAAGAGCGGCCAGAACCAGATGATCGGCATCGCAATGGGCGAAGCCGCCAAGCTGTTCGACCAGCAGAGCTCCCAGGGCAACACTTCCGGCGGCCTCAACAAGCAGGACGTTGTTGGCCAGGCTGCCAAGATGGCTCTGCAAATGTACCTCAAGGGCGGCGCTGGAGGTGCCGGTGGTGCTTCTTCGGGCGGCTCCTCCGGCGGCGTGGGTGGTCTGCTCAACATGGCTAGCAAGTTCATGAAGTGATCGATTGACGATTGAGCTAAAAATGAAGGCGGTGTAATGAGGAATGATCTGGGTTGGCGTACGAGGTGACATGTATGTACCTTCATAAAGATACGTGTTTTCCTGATATGGAAGTAATGGGCATTTGGTGTCTCATTGTATGTTACGATGGTAAGATCCAGAAGTATTAGTAGGAATTCAGATGATCTCAGTACTCATCGTGGAGGACATCTTTAGTAGAGAAACGCATGATCACGCTTCTTGCCCCTCACGAGATGCTGTCAAGGGAATTTGTCGCTGGGAGATGTCAACTTGTAATTGGTGTTGAGTGTAGAATCGCTCATATCGACCACGGTAGTGCATGTCTCTGCAGTCTGCTAATGCCCTCAGTCCTACTGTGGCCTCGCTTATGCTTACACCCTGCTCGGAATGCATAATTTTGGGTTCGTGTTCGTTGCGGTGTCTGGCCATTGTGAGCATAAAATTTCGTGTAGCTTCAAGCATCTGTATTTTGGTAGATGTTGTTTCAAGCTGCACTTCGTCATAGCTACGGGAGCATTAAGGTAATGGCAGCAATGGCCTTCGCCGTATGTTCATCAACGCCTCCATCGTCTAAGCAGCATCATGCTTAGCAGCCATATGATGATCAACACCCCAGCCCCAAGCACAAGCCTGACCTCTCCAGCATCCCATGGCTCCTTTGTGACAGTAGAGATATCTCTCGACTCATCCAGTCAGTTCCCACCAACCTCAGGAATCTGCTTCTTGATGTACGCCTCCAAGTCATCAATCTCCTGCGGCGCAGCCGAGTGCGGCAGACCAGCATACGTCTTGAAATCCACACTCCAGCCCCACTCCTTCAGTTTGTCCGCCGTCATCTGGCCCCAAGGATACCTGACAACAGGATCCGCATCACCATGGCCCATGAAGATCGGCGTGTCCTTGTTCGGTGACTCGGCAGGAACCATAGACTGCAGCTTGTCCTTCAGCAGCAAGTAGCACGACAAGCCGAAGATGCCGCCCAGCTTGGTCGGGCACGTGATGCCAGCCATCAAGCTCATGGCGCCGCCTTGACTGAAGCCACCAAGTACGATGCGCTCGGTCGGGATGCCGGCGTCGATCTCGCCTTGGATGAGGGTGTGGAAGACTTTCTGCGAGCGCAGCACGCCGGCTTCGTCGTCAGAGCGGGTGGCCAGGTCACCCATGTCGGCAATGTCGTACCAACCTGGCATGCGCATACCCATGTTGACGGTGATGGGGATGCTAGGCGCGTTGGGGAAGATGAACTTGGTTTCGGGGAATTTGTTCTGGGAACGCCATTGCTCGGCGAGGAAGGACCTGATTGAAGAAGGTGTGTCAGGGTGTGTGTCGTCGTTGTTGTGAGGGTTATGCGCTTACCATCCTGCGCCGCTGGTATAGAGTTAGCGTTGGTTGCTTGGTCGTGAAGATGGAGGTGGGTGCGCTTCACCTGTCTCCAAGGCCGTGGGCGACAATGACGGTCGAGGTGTGCCTCCTCAGGGCCGGAACGACCAGTGCTGCTTTGCTGGACATGATTGTGTGTGTGATTAGTGTGATGGATGTCTACCAATGGGAAGGCAGTAGTTTCAATGTAAGTGAAGGGAAACATGGGATGACGTTGGAGGGGGCGGAAGCATTCCACTTGATGAATGCGCGACTGACAAAGCAATGCGGAATAACACCTTCAATCAAATGTCCATGTAATCACGTTGAATACGATCCAAGTAGATATAAGGTGAGACACAGGCACTTGAGTAGACATTTAATCTCCTAATGCCTCGATCCTTCTCTCTGTTGACACTACTACTCCTCGGCGCAGCTCTCGCTTTGATACTCCCCATCCTAGCACCATCTTTTACATTACCAGACAACCTGGCTTCGAACGCCTTCAAGCGTTTCTTCTCTAGAGCAAAACCACGTCTGGGAGAAGTCACTCAACCACAGACCCAACCAAGAACTACCACCAGCGCCATGGCGAAAAGAACCCCAGTCTACTTCATCTCCCACGGCGGCCCCAACCTCTTCGAAGACTACACCCACCCAGCCTACTCCAAACTCCAATCCATCGGCCGCGAAATCACCCAAAAAGTAAAACCAAAAGCAATCCTAGTCCTCTCCGCCCACTGGCAAGGCTCCCCCAAAAGCATCCAAGTAAACACCGCCGCCTCCCAACCGCTCATCTACGACTACTACGGCTTCCCGCCGCACTACTACAAAGTGCAATACCCCAACACCGGCTCCCCCGAACTCGCCACCAAAATCCTCAACACCTTACACTCATCCGGAATCGAAGCCGAGCCCGTAACCCGCGGCCTCGACCACGGCGTCTTCGCGCCCTTTCTCGTGGCCTTTGACCCAGAAAAGAACCCGCTGGGAAAAGACGTGCCGATCGTGCAAGTCTCGCTCTTCGATTCCGACTCCGCCGAACGCCACCTCGCGCTCGGCAAAGCGCTCGAACCTCTGCGAGACGAAGGCGTGCTGATCATCTGCTCCGGGATGGCGGTGCACAATCTGCGGGACTTGATGAATAGTCGCGGCCAACCTGGGAACAAGGCTTATACGCTTAGTTTTGATTCCGCGCTAAAGGACGCGGTTGAGCAGGATGGCGTCCAGGCGAGGGACGAAGCTATGGTGGCGTTGCTGAAGAGGAGTGATGCCAGGAGAGCGCATCCGAGTTTCGAGCATGTTTTGCCTGTGTTTGTTGCGGCTGGGGCGGCGGGCGAGAATTTGGGGAGGCAGCTTTGGACGATGCCGGAGGGGAGTATGAGTTGGGCGCAGTTTCGATTTGGGGAGGTGGAGGCTGCTGGTGCGTGAGGGTCAGCCATAATGCATTGATCGATTTCTTACCTGATAAGCTTTTTGAGGTTGTGATGTTCCCTGGTGTCGCTTTGATTCCTTTGGTTTCATGCATTTTCAATGTTCTCTTGACTTTGAGGTTGTATCCAATCGTCTATCAAGCGCGCGGACAACCTTCTCTGGAAAGCAGCCCGATTATGAGAAGGCTCCTTGATCAAGAAGCATCGAAATCTCGTCTCGCTTATTTCATTTCATGTACAGGGGCAACTTGCGAGATGTCGAGATCAGAGAAACTGAGTGCCAAAACCCCGCGGCTCATATAGCCCGTATAAAACAAAGCACGCCGATGTAAAAACATTCTCTCCTCCGCGGCTCGAATATTCACTTTCCCCGGCTCGCGAATTCTTTACTTGGGGTTGGTAATGCTCTTGAGGGCTGCCTTGGGCTCCTCGACGATCTTCTCAACGGCGCTGGCGTCCTTGTTGGCCTCCTTCTTCGCGGCATCGACGACGGAGTCGTTCTTCTGCGAAGCGTTGTAAAGCAGGACACGGGTAGTCTGGGTGGCGCCGACGCAGAAGAGCAGGAAGTTGACGGAAGCCAGGAACATGTTGCGGGGCTTGATGATGAAGCACCAGCGAGTCCAGATCAGACCGGTGCAGGTCAGGGCGGCGTTCTGCGAGAGCGAGAGGTCTTGGGCAGGGCGGGCGAAGTCGGCGGCGCCGGCGAGAACGAGTCCCCACTGTAGAAAGAAAGCAGTTGATGTTAGTGATGTTGTTCTTCATGACCTCATCCGTTGATCCAAATCATGCCAGCAATCTTTCGGGACTGCCTATTGCTTTGCCCGCTCGTCCTCATGGTCCTCCTCTTCCCCTTCCTCTTCCTTCTTAACTCCGGCAAACTCATATCGCGGCATACCTTCATGATGGGTGCCCAGAAGTGCACGGTCTTGGGTCCGACGGGAGAGTTCCAGAGCTGGACGAGCTTGCCAGCCTTGGGCGCCTCGATGTTGCTGGGGTTCTCGGCGGCGCTCTGGTAAGTGCGGCGCTGCGCAAAGCGCATGTTGGTGTTGACCTGGCGGGCGGGCATTTGGGCGCGGAACGCCCTGATACCGAAGCGGGCGGACATTGTGAGTAAGTTGTATGTGGAGTGGAGATCAAGGAGAGAGAGATTGTGTGTTCCGACGGGAGAGGTGTTGTCGTTGAACTGCGGAGGTCGGTTATGCTTCAATGCGTAGATAGAGCTTAAGCAGCTGTAGTATGTCGCGCCGGTATCTCGAAGCCGGAGCCAAGACTTTTGCCCGATCGTCGCTGCTGACCTGACCATGCTTCGACTTCACTTGCGCGGGAACCGAGAGCCATTGGGATATCCTCTTGCGTAGCCGACTCTCGACAATCACCGCAACCCTCCCTTTTACTCGAAATACTCCGCATAACCCTCAGAATGAGCGGCAAATACGTCTTCAGCAAAGCGCTCAAGGAGCTGCGTTTCCTGCACTGCCAGACCAGCGAGCACAGCAATGCCGTCCGGTATGCATAGTCCAGCTTCGAAATGGATCCCTGGCTTCGGAAGAGAAAGAAGAGAAAAAGAGATCCAACTATGTCATGCCTGCCGGGGAACAAGAAATCCAGTACTAAGAACAGCACGGCTAACGCGCCATTCGAATCAACCAGATCATTCCTCACCCGCGCATACCCCACGATGAAGCACCACAACCCTCACACTCCCATCATGGTGCGCGAGGCCCTCAACACACAGCCCCGCGTCTTTGCCCGCTACGAGTTCGGAAGGGAAAAGGTCGAGGAGTTGGGAGGTGAGTTTTGATCTTTCCTATCTTGTCTGTCTGGGGAAAGTATTGCGTGTCCGATGCTGCAAGGGATGATGAGAGAGTTGCGCTTTTGGTGCCTGGTGCCAAATTCAAAGTAGAGACACTTTAGAGAGGACAATGGATGTACGCCACGAGAGAGGAAGAAACATATGGCTAACGGCTTTGCGAACAAACAGGACTTGACGACAAGGCGATCGAGGACAAGATCGCGGCTCTCGTCAGGGAGGGCGCGAAGTAGAGTGAATTTGTGTTTTGGGACTCGACGAGCAGAGGCAATATTGGGTAGTTGCGAGAGAGAACTGAACGGGAAAGGCATTCAATGGAGCGGGACGTGTACATATTGTACGATACGATCAGCCAGTCCGTCCGAGCGAGATTTAGAGAACAGAAGAGAGGACGTGGGAACGAGAAGTCCTGCAGGCGTCGAAATGGATAAACCAATGATACCCAAGCCACTTGCTTTTCCCGGACGCGCCTCAATATTCATAGTTCTGGAATACCGTGAGAAAAGTCTCCGGAAACTCAAATTGCTACATGCCTACAGACACGAGGATATCATCACGCGGTCAAATCCGAGACTCCAACAGATACATAGCCAAATCGAGATCATACAGTTTCAATGTACCTCTTGACCTCCCTGCAAGAACACTCGTTAGCACACATACACTTAAAAGATTGCTGAGAGCAGCTTACCAATCCGTGACCGCCTCATCCCACAGCCTGATCTCATGCTCCCGCGTGCCAGCAAAGTGGTCCACGAACTCGTCGCCGAATACTTCCCTCGCAATGCTCTCTTTGCGCGCGAATCTTGCCGTCGCCTCTTTCAGGTTCTTGGCCAGGCGCTCGCCCTTGTCGTCTGCGCCTCCAACATCCTGACCGCGGGCAAGCGGTGCAATGGGGAGCTCGAGCTTCTTCTCGACACCCCTCCAGCCGAGAGCCAAGATCGCCGCAAG